>Ga0181529_10005735_pt1 | contig 12897 bp, 15 predicted proteins | sample PEATcosm2014_Bin_36_FD_119763 | JGI IMG/M metagenome (GOLD analysis project Ga0181529, IMG submission 119763) | Peatland microbial communities from MTU Mesocosm Facility, Houghton, MI, USA - PEATcosm2014_Bin10_30_metaG | ecosystem: Environmental > Terrestrial > Soil > Wetlands > Peat | place... | reverse complement strand
CGCTCCTATCGCGAGTTGCCGCTGCGCCTGGCCGAGTTCGGCGTCGTCCACCGCTACGAGCCGTCGGGGGCGCTGCACGGCGTCATGCGCGTGCGCGCCTTCACCCAGGACGACGCGCACATCTTCTGCACCGAGGAGCAGCTCGCCGCCGAGTGTCACAAGATCAACGAGCTGATCCTGTCGGTGTACGCCGACTTCGGCTTCGACAAAATCATCGTCAAGCTGTCGACCCGCCCCGACAAGCGCGTCGGCGCCGACTCGCTGTGGGATCACGCCGAGGCGGTGATGGGGCGCGTGCTCGACGAGATCAAGGCGCGCCACGGCGACGTCGTCACGACGCAGATCAACCCAGGCGAAGGCGCGTTCTACGGGCCGAAGTTCGAATACGTGCTGCGCGACGCCATCGGCCGTGACTGGCAGTGCGGCACCACCCAGGTCGACTTCAACCTGCCGGAGCGCTTCGGCGCCTTCTACATCGCCGCCAATAGCGAGAAGACGACGCCGGTGATGATCCACCGCGCGATCTGCGGCTCGATCGAACGCTTCATCGGCATCCTGCTCGAGAACCACGCCGGGCATCTGCCGCTGTGGCTCGCTCCGGTCCAGATTGTCGTCTGCACGATCACCTCGGAGGGCGACGACTACGCGATGGAGCTCGTCGCGCAGGCGCGCAAGAAGGGCCTGAGGGTCGAGGCCGATCTGCGCAACGAGAAGATCAGCTACAAGGTGCGCGAGCACTCGCTGGCCAAGGTCCCGGTGCTGTTGGCGATCGGCAAGAAAGAGGCGGCCGAGCGCGCTGTCTCGATCCGACGCCTCGGTTCGAACGCGCAGGAGACGAAGGCCCTCGACGAGGCGCTGGCGGCCTTCGTCGCCGAGGCGACGCCGCCCGATCTCGCGCGAGATTAGGCGACGCCGTGACGCGGTTTCGCGCCGATGCGACGCTGCTGACGGCCGCTTTCCTCTGGGGCGGCGCGTTTGTGGCGCAGAGAGTGGCCGAGGGCGTGGTGCCGCCCGTCGGCTTCGTCGCCGCGCGCTTTGCAATCTCAACTCTTATGCTGGCGCCGCTGGCGGCGTTCGAGACGCGGCGCGCAACGATTCGCTTCGACGCGCGGGCTTGGCGGGTGGCGATCGTCATTGCGCTGACGCTGTTCGTCGGATCGGTGCTGCAGCAGATCGGGTTGGCGACGACGAGCGTGACCAATGGCGGCTTTCTCACCGCCTGCTATGTCGTGCTCACGCCGATCGCGGTGTGGCTGCTGACCGGTCGGCTGCCGCGAGCGATCGTCGCTGTCGCCTGCGTCGCGTCGACGGTCGGCGCGTGGCTGCTGGCGAGCGGCGGCGGGCCGGCCCAGCCGTTGAGCGTCGGCGACGGGTTGATCCTGCTCTCCGACGTCGCCTGGGCGCTCGGGATCGCGTTGACGCCGATGTTTCTCGCCCGTCAGCCGCGGCCATTCACACTCGCCTTTCTCGAATACGCCATCTGCGGCGGGCTGGCTGCGGTCGCGGCGGCCGCGTTCGAACCCGTTCGCGCCGCCGATTTCGTCGCCGGGCTGGTTCCGCTGCTCTACGCCGGCGTCATCTCCGGCGGCGTCGCTTTCACCATGCAGATCGTCGCCCAGGCCTACGCGCCGCCGGCGGAGGCGGCGCTGATCCTGTCGCTCGAAAGCGTCTTCGCCGCGATCGCCGGCGCGATCCTGCTCGCCGAGCGGCTGAGCGCAATTGCGACGGCTGGTTGCGCGCTAATCCTAGTGAGCGTGCTGATGGTCGAACTCGGCGCGCCGCTGCTGGTCCGTTTGCGAGGCGGGGCGGTTCGCGGCTCTGCGACGCCGGCGGCCTCGGGAGCCGAGCCGCGATTGAGGGCGCCGTAGGCGGCCCGGCTCGCACAGGCTGGGTTTCGCGCCGCCTCGCGGCAAAACTGTCGTAAGCTTGGCGCCGCCGCACGGACCGACGCCGGCGAGGCGCGACGGTCTCGACTGGGAGGAGCCGATGAAGCCTCTGTCGCCGCGCTGGCCGTTCGCCGGCTTCGCCCTCGCCGCGTCATTCGCCGCCGCTTCGCCCGCCGCGGCGCTCGACATCGACCTCACCCAAACGCTCGCCGCTACGCCGAGGACGGCGCAGGAAATCGCCAAGTTGTGCGCGCGCGCCTGTCTCGGCAATCAGCGCAAGAGCTGGCTCGAATCGGCGATCGTTCATGCCGACACGGGCGGCTCGTCAGTCACGGTGGTGCTGAAGCTGCGCAGCAAGCAAGCGGCGCGCGGTCTCACGATCTACGAGGAGACGGCGACGGTCCGCGTCGACGCCGACCTGTCGCTTGCCGGTTGCGGCGTAAGCAACGTCCGCGCGACCTCGAACAACGATCTCTACCGCGCGCTGCTCAGGGCCTTCGCGCCGCAGATCCGCGACGCCGTTCGCCGCCACGGGCGATTTTGCTGAGGGCGCGGCGGGGTCTTGGCGGTCTTGCGCCGTGCGCTGGAACCGCGCATGAGTGCGCCGCAAACAACGGGATAGGACGGATGGGTTCGAAGAATGCTGGGGCGTTGGCGCGCCGGACGGGGAGTCGCGGCCATGGCGCTTAACGCGATCGTTCAAATCGACGCCGGCGCGGGCGCCGTCCGCTTTGGCGCCGATCTGCCATTGGCGGTGATCGCCGGCCCGTGCCAACTTGAAAGCCGCGCCCACGCGCTCGAGGTCGCTCAAGCGCTGAAGGAGATCGCGGCGCGGCTGAAGCTCGGCCTGGTGTTCAAGACCTCGTTCGACAAGGCCAACCGCACCTCCGGCGCGAGCGCGCGCGGCGTCGGCCTCAAGGAGGCGCTGCCGATCTTCGCCGAAATCCGCGACAGTCTCGGCCTGCCGACGCTGACCGACGTGCACGAGCCCAACCAATGCGCGCTCGCCGCCGAAGCCGTCGACGTGCTGCAGATCCCCGCTTTCCTGTGCCGCCAGACCGACCTGCTTGTCGCCGCGGCGCTGACCGGCCGCGCCGTCAACGTCAAGAAGGGCCAGTTCCTCGCGCCTTGGGACATGAAGCACGTCGTCGCCAAGATCGTGACGGCGGGCGGCAAGGACGCGCTCGTCACCGAGCGCGGCGTCAGCTTTGGCTACAACACGCTCGTCTCCGACATGCGCGCGCTGCCGATCCTCGCTCGCGACACCGGCGCTCCGGTGATCTTCGACGCCACCCATTCGGTGCAGCAGCCGGGCGGGCAGGGCGCCTCTTCGGGCGGCCAGCGGGAGTTCGTCGCGGTGCTGGCGCGCGCTGCGGTGGCGGTCGGCGTCGCTGGGGTCTTCATCGAGACCCACCCGGACCCCGACCATGCGCCCTCCGACGGCCCCAACATGGTGCCGTTGCGCGAATTCGAGGCGTTGGTTGGCGAGCTTCAGGACTACGACCGGCTGGCCAAACGGCGCCGGTCAGTGGACAAGCTCCGAGAAAGCTGACGATTCCGTCGGGTTAGCTGATTATCCTCGTGTTGATAATTAGGACGGAGGGACGTCAGCCGCGGCCGCGGTAGGGCGCGACGCCCTGATCGGGGATCCACACGCCCTTCGGCAGCCGGCCGGTCTGCCAGAACACGTCAATCGGAATGCCGCCGCGCGGATACCAATAGCCGCCGATCCGGAGCCAGCGCGGCTTGAGCAGCGCCGCCAGCTCCTGGCCGATGCGCACCGTGCAATCCTCGTGGAACGCGCCGTGATTTCGGAAGCTGGCGAGATGCAGCTTCAGCGATTTTGACTCGACGATCCAGCGGTCCGGCACATAGTCGATAACGAGATGGGCGAAGTCTGGCTGGCCGGTGATCGGGCAGATCGAGGTGAATTCCGGCGCGGCGAAGCGCACCGCGTAGTCGGTGTCGGCGTGCGGATTGGCGGCGCGCTCGAGCGTCTTGGCGTCGGGCGCGCTCGGAATTTCTGACGGCCGCCCGAGGTGGGCGAAAGACGCGGGTTTGGCGGCTCTGGGCATGGCGCTTCTTAACGCGTCGCGCGGCTTAGGCAAAGCGTAGCTCCAGATCGCCGGTTCGGGTTGGCGCAGCCCGAGATGGGCGCCGACTGGTCGCGGACGCTGACCCAACGTTGCGCGCCGCCGCCGGCATCGGCTAAACCACACGCGATCGGAAAAATAGCTTGAACACGCCCGTAGATGCTGGCATTCGCGACCGCGCCCAAGCGGCGCTCGATGAAATCACCGACGCGGCGCGGCGGGCGGGCGAAGTCGCCTTGCGCGATTTCCGCTGGGGCGCAAGAACTAGCGCTCAGGTTTACGCCAAATCCGGCGGCTCGCCGGTGACGACCGCGGATCTGGCGGTCGACCTTTACTTGCGGGAACGGCTCGGCGCCGCTTTTCCCGGCGATGGTTGGCTGTCCGAGGAGACGGCTGACGATCTGTCGCGCCTCGAAATGGCGAATCTTCTTGTCGTCGATCCGATCGACGGCACGCGGGCGTTTCTGACGGGCGATCCGCGGTGGGCGGTGTCGATCGCCTACATCCACGACGGGCGCCCGATCGCCGGCGTGATTCACGCGCCCGCTCTCGGCCAAACCTACCAAGCCGCTATCGGTTGCGGGGCGAGGCGCGACGGCGCGCCGATCCATGCTTCCAGAAGGCCGGCGCTGGGGGGCGCCCTGGTTGGCGGATCGAGATCGATGGTTGGGGCGCTCGCCAAGGCGGCCAAGGTTGAACTGGCGGCGGCGCCCCGCATTCCTTCCTTGGCGCTGCGGATGGCTCAGGTCGCCGACGGCGGGCTGGACGTCGGCCTCGCCTCCACTAGCGCCAGCGACTGGGACGTCGCCGGCGCTGACGTCATCCTGAGCGAAGCGGGCGCGCTTCTGACCGACGTGCGTGGACAAATCCTGCACTATAATAGACAGAGCATGCGCCACGGCGTCTTGCTGGCGTGCGGCGCGGATCTTGCGCCGACCGTGGTCAAGGCGGCGCGCGCGGCGTTCGGCGACGGGGCGGCATGAGATTTGGGAGCGTCCTGGCCGCGCCCGGCGCGCGACCGACTTAAGCGGCGCTGCGACGAGCGTCCGCAAGGGAATCGACGATATGACGAAAGACGACGTTTCGACTCACGAATCTCGGCAATTGCTGCATCTGGTGTTCGGCGGCGAATTGAAAGACCTCGACAGCCACGAATTTCGTGATCCCGCCAAGATCGACCTCGTCGGCGTCTTTCCCGACTACGATAGCGCCGAGCGCGCTTGGCGCGGCAAGGCGCAGGCGACCGTTGACAACGCGCACGTGCGCTACTTCATCGTCCACTTGCACCGATTCCTCGAACCTACGGGCCTCAATCGCAAACTGGCCTGATCGGACGATGTTCAAACAATTGATGAGGAGCCACTACGGGCAGGAAGCGCTGGGCTTCCTGCTCGCCGGCTATCTGCGGCTCGTTCAGCGCACGAGCCGTTTCGTCAGCGAGCCAGCCGACCTCGAGCCGGTATTCCGCCGCGAAACGCCGGCGATCGGCGCCATGTGGCACGGGCAGCATCTGATGTTGTCGTTCTCCTGGCCCCACGCGATTGCGCGCGTGGCGGCGCTGATCTCGCGTAGCGGCGACGGCGGCATGCAGGCGGCGGCGTTGCGGCGACTCGGCGTCATCCCGGTGCGTGGGTCGGGCGGACGCGCCGGCCGCGCCCAACGCAAGGGCGGCGCGCCGGCGCTGCGTGGGTTGTTGCGCGCGCTTGAGGACGGCGCTTCGGTTGCGATGACCGCCGACGTCGCCAAGGTTGCGCGCGTCGCTGGCTTGGGGATCGTCACAGTCGCCCGTCTCTCTGGACGACCGATCCTGCCGATGGCCGTCGTCGCCAAGCGACGGATTGATTTCAAATCCTGGGACCGCGCCAGCATCGGCTTGCCGTTCAACCGCTGCGCGATCGTCATCGGCGACCCCATCCGCGTGGCGCGAGACGCCGACGCCGAGGCGATGGAGGCGGCGCGGCGCGCGGTTCAGGATGGGCTCGACTCGGTTCACGCCCGCGCCTACGCCATGGTCGGCTCGCGCGATCCCGGCGCGGATTTGAGGCGTCGATGAGCCTGCCGCTGTCGCTCAACGCCTATCGGATCGTTACGGGCCTCGTTTCGCCGCTGAGCGGCGCGCTGTTGTCGCTGAGGCTCAACAAGGCCAAAGAAGATCCGATGCGGGTCGACGAGCGGCGCGGCTTCGCTAGCCTCGCTCGCCCGACCGGCCAATTGGCGTGGTTGCACGGCGCCAGCGTCGGCGAGGCTCTTTCGTTGATGCCGCTGGTCGAGCGGCTCGTCGTCGGCGGCCGCCATGTGCTGGTCACCACCGGCACGGTCACGTCGGCGCGGCTTCTGGCGCAGCGCTTGCCGCCTGCCGCGTTGCACCAGTTCGCGCCGCTCGACACGCCGGGATTCATGCGCCGCTTCTTCGCCCATTGGCGACCGGACCTCGCTCTGATCGCCGAGTCCGAGATCTGGCCAAATATGATTCTGGAAGCGCATCGCGCCGGCGCGCCGCTGGCGATGGTGAACGCGCGGATGAGCGCGCGCTCCTACGAACGCTGGCGGCGCGCGCCCGCCTTCATCGGCGCGCTGCTCGCGCGAGTCGATCTCTGTCTGGCGCAGAGCGAGGCCGACGCGCAGCGGCTGGCGGCGCTCGGCGTGGCGAAGTTCGACGTCGTCGGCAATCTCAAGTACGACGCCGCGCCGCCGCCCGCCGATCAGAAGGAACTCGCCGAGCTTGCCGGCCGCGTCTCCGGGCGGCAGATCTGGGTCGCCGCCTCGACGCACGCCGGCGAAGAGCGCATCGCCGCCGAGGCGCATCGCCGCGTCTCTCAGGTCTTTCCCGATGTGCTGACGCTGATCGCGCCGCGCCACCCCGAGCGCGGCGCGGCGATCGCCGACGAGCTCAGGGCGCTTGGCTTTGCTTGCGCTTTGCGCTCGCGCGGCGAGCGGCCGGAGCGCGGCGTCGACGTTTACATTTGCGACACGCTCGGCGAACTGGGGTTGTTCTACCGCCTTGCCGGGGTCGTGCTGGCCGGTAAGTCTTTCGTTGGCGAAGGCGGCCAGAATCCAATCGAGGCGGCGAAGCTTGGCTGCGCCATCCTGCACGGCCCGCACGTCGCCAATTTCATCGACGTCTATGCGCTGCTGGACGAAACGGGGGGCGCGGCGACCGTGTCCGACGCCGACGACCTGGCGGCGACGCTGGTTTCGCTGTTCGCCGATCCGGGGCGGCTGCGGGCGATGGCGCGCGCCGCCGCCAAAGCGGTCGAAGCGCAGGGCGGGGCTGCCGATCGGGTGATGCGGGCCATTGCGCCGCTGCTGCCGGCCGACGAACCGCCGGCGGCGGCATGATCGCGCCGCGCTTTTGGGCGCGCGAGCGCCCCGGCCTCGTCGCGCGGGCGCTGGTGCCGCTCGGCGCGCTTTATGGGCTGGCGACCGCCCAGCGCATGGCGCGGCCGGGAACGCGCGTCGGCGCGCCGGTGATCTGCGTCGGCAATTACGTCGTCGGCGGCGCCGGCAAGACGCCGACTGCGATCGCCGTGGCGCGGCTGCTGCAGAGCGCCGGCGAGCGGGTCGCCTTTCTGTCGCGCGGCTACGGCGGCGCGAAACGCGACGCGCCGACGCGGGTCGATCCGCACCTGCACGGCGCGCTCGCGGTCGGCGACGAACCGCTGCTGTTGGCGCGCGTCGCGCCGTGTTGGGTTGGCGCCGACCGCATCGCGGCGGCGCGCGAGGCGATCGCCGACGGCGCTAGCGTGCTGGTGCTTGACGACGGTCTGCAGAACCCGGCGCTCGCCAAGGACTACGCGATTGCGGTGATCGACGGCGAGGCGGGCTTCGGCAACGGCCTGTGCTTTCCTGCCGGGCCGTTACGCGCGCCGCTGCTAAGCCAGGCGCCGTTCGTTTCCGCCGAGGTGGCGGTCGGCGGCGGGCCGTCGCCGGCGCGCGCGCCTGGAGCGGCGAGGCCGCTGTTCCACGCTCGTCTCGAAGCCGATGCGATCGTCGCCGCCGAGCTGATCGGTCGGCCGGTGCTCGCCTTCGCCGGCATCGCCCGACCCGAAAAATTCTTCGCCACCCTCGAAAGGATCGGCGCGATCGTGGCCGGCCGGCGCCGGTTTCCCGACCACTATGTCTACGACGCGGGCGACATCGCCGAATTGGCCGTTGTCGCGCGCCGGCGCGGGCTGACGTTGGTGACGACCGAAAAGGATTACGTGCGTCTCGCCGTCGACCAGCGGGCCGGCGTGCGCGCGCTGCCGGTGACGTTGCGGTTTGAGGCGCCCGAGCGCCTCGCCCACGCGCTCGCCGCCGCACTCGCCGAGCGGCGCCTCAACGTGCGATCGACGCCCTGATTCCGCCGGTCAGGCTGAGCAGGTCGGCGGGCGTCAGGCGGAACACCGCGTTGGGCGTGCCGGCCGCCGCCCATATCTCCTCGAAGGCGAACAGCGCGTCGTCGATCAGCGTCGTCGATGGTTCGCTATGGCCGACCGGCGGCACGCCGCCGATGGCGAAGCCGGTCTTGGCGCGGACGAAATCGGCGTCGGCGCGACCGATCCGCTCGCCGAGAATCGCGCCGACCTTGGCCTCGTCGACGCGGTTGACGCCTGAGGCGACGACCAGCGCCGCGCGTCCCGACGTTTCGGCGCGGAAGACGAGCGACTTGGCGATCTGCGCCACTGTGCAGCCGATCGCCGCCGCGGCCCCGGCGGCGGTGCGGGTGCTGGCTTCGAATTCGAGCACTTGATAGGCGGGGCCGAGTACGGCTTGGACCTTCAGCGCGCTGGCGGCGGTCGCCGGTTTCATCGCGTGGCGCTCCGCCGAAGCGCCAAGGGAAGTGGGCGCGCCGCAGACCGTAAGCCGTCGACAGCCCAGACGGGCGGACAGAAACCTTGGAGCGCGATCATGAAGTCGACCTCAATCCTCGGCGCCCTGAGCGCCATCCTGATCATCCTCGCCGCCAGCGCCGCCGAAGCTCGGCACGCTGCATTCTATGCGCCCACGCAAGGCGCGCATTACCTCAACCCGCAGCCGCTGCCTCCTGGTTGAGCCTCGCGCCGGGCCGCCGGCTAGGGTCGGCGGCCGTCGCTCTCTTAGAACCTTGAGCGGCCTCGCGCCAAGCGCCGGGCCGTCCGATCAGCGTCCGCTTCCGCCCGCCGGCCAAGCAACCGCAGCCTCGGCCGCAGCGCCGTTCGCGCAGCCTCACGTCGCGCCAACCGAGTTTTCGGCTTGACGCGCGCCGCTCTTTGGCCAGTCTCACGCCAGCCGACGCGTTCGGCCGGAGAGATTCGATGAGATCCCTGCTGTTGACCGCACTTGCCGCGCTTTCGCTCGCGGCGTGCGACGCTTCCGCCCCCGCGCCGCAGGCCGCCGCGCCCGCGCCGGCCACGACCGACGTGACGCCGGACAATTTCAAGATGCCGAGCGGCGAAGGCTGCGCCGGCGACGTCGCGCGCTATCGCGCCATCATGGACAATGATCTGTCGATGGGCCACGTCGCCAAATCGGTCTACAGCCGGATTGAGAAAGAGATCGCCGAAGCCGACGCGCAATGCAGCGCCGGCCACGAAGCGCAGGCGCGCGCGACGATCGTCGCGTCGCGCAAGCGTCACGGCTATCCCTCCGATTTCTGAGCGAAGGCGTCGTCGAGAAAGTCGACGATGAAACTCGGCGCGCGGGCGCGGTCGATGTCGGCCGGCCGGCGCACGATGCGCATGCCTGAAAGCTCCGCCTCGGGGTCGGCGGCGAGGAACCCTTCGACGCGGGTCTTGACCGCGTCGGCGGACTCTGCAAGCCGCATCAGTTTCAGGCAGGCGATGCGCGGCGGCGCGTAGACCACCGTCCAGCCCGGATCGCAGACGACCGCGTCGGCCGTGATCCCGGTCTCCTCTTCGAGTTCGCGCAGCGCGCTGGCGGCGAGGTCGACCCTGCCATCGAAGACGTCGTTCGGGTCGGGCGTGCCGGCGGGAAAGTAGATTCGGCCGGCGTTGGCGGTGTGGGCCGCCATTTCTCCGAGCAGGAAGGCGCCGTCGGCGCCGACCAGCGTCGCCATCGAGAAGGCGTTGGCGACCGCCAGGTCGGGGAAGCCGAAGTCGCGCCAGGCGAGGAAGGCGGCGAAGTCGGTTTCGAAATACTCGCCGCGCAGCGTCACGCCGCGCCGATCGGCAGCGAGCGCGTGGCGTCCGAGCAGCAGCACGCGGCCGTTGAACAACCGCGGCTGCTGGGCGACGCGTGCGCGCCAATGGTCGGCGATGCGCTCAGCTTCAGTCTCGGCGAACGGCCACGGGCGCGGCGCGAAGGCGAAGTCGAGCGCGTCGATCGACAGGATTCGCGAATCGCTCACAGGTCGAGCGTTCCCTCGGCGACGAGCACCGCCGAGCCGCCGATTGTCGCCGTCGTCAGCGCGCCGCGCTCGACGACAAGGCTGAGCGCGATGCGGCTCGCCCGGCCCATCTCGACGCCCTGGGCGATGACCAAAGTGCGCTCGCCGTCGCCGGGCGGGGCGAAGCGCATGACGATTCCGGCGAAGGCGGCGGCCGCCGAGCCGGTCGCCGGGTCCTCGCGGATGCCCCAGCCGGAGGCGAACATGCGAGCGCGATAGTCGACTCCGTCGCCGCCCGGCGCGTAGCAATAGATCGCTGGCCCGTTGTCGACGCCCCAATGGCCAACGTCCGGGTCGGCGCGCGCTAGCGCTTCGGCGCTGGTCAGCGGCGCGAAGACGAAGTCGACCCCGGCGCCATAGACGGCCGGCCGGTGGGCGCCGAAGCCGATGTCGGCCGGCGCGAGGCCGAGGCGATTAGCGATCTCTTCGGTCGAGGGCGCCGGCCCGCCTTCCTGCGGCAGGCGGGGCAGAGTAAAGGACGCCGCCAGCGCCTGGCCGCGACGGTGACGGGCGACGCAGACGACGTCGCCGACCCGCTCCTCCAGCACCAGGCGCAGATCCTGGGCGGAGAGCATCTGCGGCGCGCGCAAATGAGCGACCAGCGCCGCCGCGCCCACTGTCGGGTGGCCGGCGAACGGCAATTCGCGCCCGGGGGTGAAGATGCGCAGCGCCGCGGTGTTCACCGAATCGCGCGGTGCCAACACGAACACGGTCTCTGGCAAATTGAATTCGCGGGCGATCGCTTGCATCCGCGCGTCGTCAAGGCCATCGGCGTCGAGCACGACGGCGAGCGGGTTGCCGGCGAGCGGCGTCTCGGTGAACACGTCGAGAAGGCAATAGGCGCGGCGCATGGGGAACCTCGTGGCGATGCTTTTAGTGCGGATTGACGTCGATTGAAATCGGCGTCGCGGCGGGCGAAGCGGCCGCCAGGGGGGCGAGGAAGAGAAGGCGATGCGAAAGCTAGCCATTCTCGCCGCAGCTTTGGCTGCGACCGCCGGGGCGGCCGGCGCCCAGACGGCGCCATCGCCGACCGCCAGCCCACCGCCGTCGCCCTTTGGCGCGCCGATCGACCTCGCGCGCGCTGAAGAAGCGATCGCCGCCTCGATCGCCAGAGCGACTCGGCGTGGCGACGATCAATGTCGCAGGGAACTCGGCGGTTCGGCACGCTGTCAGAATCGCCGCCACGGCGAAGTTCGCCGCGACGAAAGGCGATTTGGCCTAAGGCGCCGGATATTTCTCCGTCTACGCGTGTTCTCTGTGTCGGCGTGATCCGAAACGACGACCTCTTTCTCGCCACGCTAGGCGTGACGACTATGAAACGAGTCGCATTTGGATTTGCCGCGCTGTTGTCGATCGTTGGAACAAGTCAGGCGGCTGAACCAGGGAAAACCACGGATGCCGCCGCCGGCAAGGTCTACGCGAACGCGGCGGGCATGACGCTCTACACGTCCGACAAAGACGCCGCGGGCGCTCGCAGGTGTTACGACGCGTGCGCTGAGATGCGGCCGCCGTTCAAGGCGGACGCGACGGGCAAGGCCGCACGCGATTGGACCTTCATCGTGCGCAAAGGCGGCGTGCGGATGTCGGCGTACGAGCGCAAGCCGCTCTACACCCAATCAAAGGACAAGAAGCCGGGCGACGCAATGGGCGACGGCGTCGGCGGCGTTTGGCGCGCTGCGCATTGGCGCATCGAGTCGAGGCCTCTGAAGCGCGGCCGCGCGACTGGATTCGAGACCCGCGGGCGAACGCCTCAGGCGGACCAGTCGCCAACCCCTCGACGCCGGGAGCGACGCCTCAAAATTCGCCCCTAAATCGCTTCCGCTCGAAATCGCTTCGTCGGGCGGACGAGTTCGTCCTGGGCCTCGACAAGTCTGAGTTCGCGCGCGCCCGCCGCCGCGGTTGCGGCGACAACGCCGAAGACGCTCGAAGCGGCGGCGGCGAGGGCGTCCGCGGCCGGCCGGCGCTGGAGCCAATGAAAGAAGAACAGCGCCGCGATCAGGTCGCCGGCGCCGTTGACGGCGACCGGCAGACGCGGCGTCCGCAGCCGCCACGCTTGGGCGCCGTCGGCGGCGATCAGGTCGAGCGCGTCGGCGGGCGTATCGTCTAGCGTCAGCGACGTCGCCAACACGATCCGGGGGCCGGCCGTTTGCAACACGGCGATTGCGCGCCGCGCCCCGGCGACGTCGTCGAAGGCAAACCCGGCGAAGAACGACAGTTCGAACGCGTTGGGGGTGGCGATGGTCGCCGCCGGCAAAGCGCGCTTGGCGAAGAATTCGGCGACGCCTGCTTCGACGTAGATTCCGCGGTCGACGTCGCCGATCACTGGGTCGCAGCAATAGGCGGCGGCGGGATTGGCGGCGCGGACGGCGGCGACGGCGCGCAGCATCGCTTCGCCGACGTCCGCTTTGCCGAGATAGCCGGACAGGACCCCGTCGCAGCGCATGAGCGCGCCGACCGCCGCAAGGCCGGCGACGCATTCGTCGATCGCCGCCGCCTCGAACACGCGGCCGCGCCAGCCGGGATAGCCGGCGTGGCTGGAGAACTGCACGGT
>Ga0181529_10005731_pt1 | contig 12904 bp, 9 predicted proteins | sample PEATcosm2014_Bin_36_FD_119763 | JGI IMG/M metagenome (GOLD analysis project Ga0181529, IMG submission 119763) | Peatland microbial communities from MTU Mesocosm Facility, Houghton, MI, USA - PEATcosm2014_Bin10_30_metaG | ecosystem: Environmental > Terrestrial > Soil > Wetlands > Peat | place... | reverse complement strand
GTCGTTGGGGTTCGCATCAAAGGGAACCTGAAAGTGGTCTTGCCGATACTGGGCGTTGACCCGCACCTGATCTTTGGATGTCTGGTTGCGGAGGAGCGACACGAAGCCGCTCTGCGAGTTGGTGGCATCGTGGAAGATCTGCGGGACGGGAGTGGCCAGCCCGTAGTTCGATCGAGAGGCAGCGAGACTTGCGTACCATGCAGTCGCCGCGTTGTGGTCGCCGAGTGAGAGTTGGGTTTCGCCGGTGTACAGGTTCCCTGCCGACAACAGGACCTCGCCCTGTCGATCACGCTCGAAGCCATTGCGGGGCAGTACGTTGAAGACGCCGTAGGTGCGATCGCCCACTTCGGGCTCGTAACTGCCGCGCTGGGTCTCCAGGGAGTCAATGTCCTTGGGATCGATCTGGGGGCCGACATTGGAAGCGATCTTGGTATTCGGGATGGCGATGCCGTCGATGAGCCAACTGGTCTGATGGCCGCCGCGCATATGCAGCATGTCGTGAGTCATGTAGGCGCCGGGAACGTAGTCGGTGATCATCTCCATGCCGATGGTGCGACTGGCGCCAGGGGTTTCATCAATTTCGGCACGGGTGATGAGCGTGGTGGGCGTGGCTGAATCCGTCGCGGAGAGATCGCCTGCCAGCCCCTTGACTGTGACGTTCTGCGTGAACTGGGCGATCGGTAGCGCGATGTGCAGGACAGGATTGGTGCCCGATGCGATAGTGATGGTTTGAGTGAGGGATTCGAAGCCAGTAGCTTCAACTGTCAGCCGATAAACGCCAATGGGCGCTTCGGGCAGCGTAAACTCACCATCTCCGCCAGTTTCTATGCTTATCACGAATGAAGACTCTGCTGCGTGCAAGTCGATATGCGCACCGGCAATGGGACGATGCTGGGGATCATGAACCACACCATGCACGGTGGCGAAGACATTGGCCCATGCAGAAATGGTTGCAAAGAGAGATAAAGCAGCTACGAAAACGATATTGCGCATGAATATACCAACCTCCGAAGAAACACGGCTGACGCAGAGATCCCTCTCGAGCGCAAGAAGGCCGAGCGAGAAACAATTGATGGGGCAGATGAACCAAATTTTTAGCCGAGTGGAATGAAGGATGGAGGTGAGCGGCCTGCGCGATTGCATAGAGGAGCCGGACGGACGGCGCCGCTGGATGCAGTGAAAAGGAGCGAATGGGAAAGCGGAATGGGTAGTCTGGATGGCGCTTCGGCCAGAGCGTCAATCGATGCGGTTACCGGTACGGCATTTCCGGGATAGCATGGACAGGTCAGTGGCGCATTGAAGACGTGTTGACCAGAGGCCGCAGCCATGATCCGCGCATACATCGCGCAGTGGTGCTTGCCGTGGCGCCGGCAGCATGGCGGTAAGCTCACATCTCCGCCAGCGGCCAAAGCAGCCGTCAAAGGAGCGGAGACAATAAGCAGCATGAGGAAGAGGGAAAGCCCGCGCCGCATAGAGAAGTGATGCGAGAGAGAGGCGTTTTGATGCAGATTTGGCACAGGATGTGGCGAGGTCGGGTATGATCGGGTTATCGCAGTTTTCATTCACACACAAAGGAATTACACGTGACCGAATCGAATCTTTCCACACAATCCAGGGAATCAGCAGGTCAGCGGCCGCTGCGCATCGCACTTTTTGGATTTGGAACCGTTGCCAGTTCCGTGGCGCGGATTTTGACGGAGTCGCAGCCCCAGGGACTGGAGTTGACGCAGGTGTACGTGCGCAGCGTGGCCAAGCGGCGGGTGGATTGGGTGGCGCCGGGCGTGGTGTGGAGCGAGAATGCCGAAGCTGTTCTGGCCTCGGATGCGGATGTCATTGTTGAACTGGCGGGCGGACTCAACCCGGCCGGAGATTGGGTGCGCAAGGCGCTTCAGGCCGGCAAGAGCGTGGTAACGGCCAACAAGAAGCTGATTGCCTTTCAGGGGCCAGAGCTGGAGCGCCTGGCTGTGGCATCCGGGAGCCACTTGAAGTATGGAGCCGCGGTCGCGGGTGGGATTCCGGTGATTCCTGGGCTGGAACAAGGGCTGGCAGGAGACCGGATCGAACGGATCGAAGGCATTTTGAACGGCACCTGCAACTTCATTCTCAGCCGGATGGAGGAGGGCGCCGAATATGCAACTGTGCTGGCTGAGGCGCAGGCAAAAGGGTATGCCGAGGCCGATCCGACCGAGGATGTGGGCGGCTTTGACGCGCGCGCCAAGCTGGCGATTCTGATGCGGCTGGCGCTCAGAATTGCCGTGAACCCTGAGGAGATTGCGCCGCGATCGATCACCCAGGTCTCGTCTGTGGACTTCAGTTATGCGCGCGATCTGGGCTGCACCATCCGGCAGATTGCGCGGGCAAGCCGGATTGACGGAGAAGTGGCTGCGACGGTGGGTCCGACGCTCGTGGCCGCGCGCTCTCCGCTGGCATGGTCGCGGGGCACGGAGAACATGGTGATTCTCACCGGACATTACGGCGGAGATGTGGTCTTTTCCGGGCATGGAGCTGGAGGAGATCCGACGGCGGTCGCGGTGGTGAGCGATCTATTGGCGCTGGCGCATGGCTCACGCCGCGTCGAGCTGCCTTCAGAGCCGGCAAAGGTGAGCATGGAGTTCGAGATTGCTCATTACATCCGTTTTCTGGTGGACGACCGGCCCGGGATCGTGGCAGAGATTACCGGTGCGCTGGCCAAAGAGAAGATCAACATCCGCGCCATCGTGCAGAAGCCGGGCTATCCCCATCATGCGCTACCCTTCGTCGTCACTGTCGAGCCATGCACTGCGTCTGCGCTGCGGCGCGCTCTGGAAGGCATTCGCGGCAAGGATTACCTGCTGGAAGAGCCGCTGGATTTGCAGATACTGGAGTAGAGATGCACTCCACTGGAGTAGCGATGCGCTCCAGCCGATGGGGATTTTTTGTTGTATGCACTTGATTTAGCGGGATTGTAACCTCCTATTCATCTTGGCGCGATAGCCTGTATCAGGTGACAGTTCCAGTGTCGGAAATTCGCATCTCTCAAGCTCAACTCTTGCCAGAATCCGGTCCTGCTGACGAAAAAGAATCAGCGGCGGCATCTCCGAAGATTTCGGCGATTCGCTCTTATCTGCTTTCGCGGGGCAACTCGGCGCACACCGACCGCGGTTTTCATTGGCTGATGGTGCTGAGCGCGCTGAGCATCTTTGGCATCGTAGTGTTGATCGCCTGGGAATTGGTGGTGCGCTCGAAGCTGGCCTGGAAGCTCATCGGGCTGGACTTCTTTTACAAGGCCTTTCTCGACACCTACACCAACAAGCCGATGTACTGGGACCCGGTGAACGGGCACTTCAGCGCGCTGCCGTTTCTTTACGGCACACTGGTTTCGTCGTTTCTGGCGCTGCTCATCGCGGTTCCGCTGGCGATTGGCGTGGCGGTTTTTCTCACAGAAATGTGTCCGCGCGGCCTGCGCGCGCCGTTGGCCTTCCTTACCGAACTTCTAGCGGCAATTCCCAGCGTCATCTACGGGCTTTGGGCGGTCTTCGTCCTGGTGCCGCTGATGCGCGTGTACGTGAATCCCTGGCTGATCAAGCTACTGGGCTGGACAGGGTTCTTCTCTGACGACAATCCCACCGGACTGGGCTTTCTGACGGCTGGCGTGATTCTGGCAATCATGATTCTGCCCATCATCTCCTCGCTGACGCGGGAGGTTATGACGGCGGTTCCCGGGTCGCAGCGTGAAGCGGTCTTGGCGCTGGGAGCAACGCGCTGGGAGATGATCCGCATGGGCGTGCTGCGGAATGCGCGCATCGGAATTGTGGGTGCGGTGATTCTGGGGCTGGGACGCGCGCTGGGCGAGACCATGGCGGTCACCATGGTGATCGGCAACAGCCTGGATATTAAACGCTCGCTGCTCTCGAATGGAAATACCATGGCGTCGGCAATCGCCAATCAGTTTGCCGAGGCTTCGAGCGATCTGCATTTGAGCGCACTGATGGAGCTGGGCCTGGCGCTGTTTATCGTTACAATCATCGTCAATGCGCTGGCGCAGTTGCTGGTGTGGGCGGTAACGCGTGGAGCGCCTTCCTCGGCGCACTAAAAGCAGGGACTAGAGGCCAGGGGCGAAGGAAGTTGCTTAGGAGACAGGACACTGAGAAACGAACACCAGTTGCGGGCGAAGATACGAACTCTGATTGACGGCGCGGCCACTGGCTTGGCCATGTTCGCAACAGTGCTGGTGGTGGCGCCGCTGGTGGCCATCTTCGTTTATCTCATTTATAAAGGCGCAAGCTCGCTGAGCCTGGATTTCTTTATCAAGGTTCCCAAGCCGGTGGGTGAATCGGGCGGCGGCATGGCCAATGCCATCGTGGGTTCGGGAATTTTATTGGGAGTGGGAAGCCTGATCGGAATTCCTATCGGCATTGCTGGAGGAATCTTTCTGGCCGAGTTTGGGCGCGGCACCAAGCTGGCAAATGCCGTGCGCTTTACGGCCGACGTGCTGAATGGCGTTCCTTCGATCGTGATGGGCATTGCGATCTATTCGCTGATCGTGGTGCCGCAAGGGCATTTTTCCGCATTTTCCGGCGGAGTAGCGCTGGGAATCATGATGATTCCCACAGTCTGCCGCACCACCGAAGAGATGCTTCTGATGGTGCCGAATACGGTGCGCGAGGCAGCATTGGCTCTGGGCGTGCCCAACTGGCGGTCGGTGCTGGCGATTACGGTCAAGACGGCTTCTCCCGGCATCATCACAGGCTGTATGCTGGCCTTTGCGCGCGTAGCGGGGGAGACAGCGCCCTTGATATTTACGGCCTTCGGCAATGTGGATTGGAGCCAAAAGCTGAGTGAACCGATTGCCGCCCTCCCCTTGCAGATTTACGTATACGCGATCTCTCCGTATGATGAGTGGCACCGGCTGGCCTGGGCAGGAGCGCTGGTCTTGATCGTGCTGATTGTGCTGGCCGTTTCGCTGGTGCGCTTCGTGACCAGCCGCGGCGTAATGAAAGGGGCAAGTTAGTGGGCGTCGGCATCGAAGTGACCAACCTGAATGCGTGGTACGGCACCAATCACACGTTGCAGGAAATCAATCTGGACATCCCCGCCAATCATGCGACGGCCTTGATCGGCCCATCGGGCTGCGGGAAGAGCACTTTTGTGCGCTGTATCAATCGTATGCATGAGACCAATCCCATTGCGCGGGTCACGGGAACGATTCTGATCGGCGGGCTGGACATCTATGCCGACGCCAAACCAGTCGAGATCCGCCGCCGCGTGGGCATGGTCTTCCAGCGGCCCAATCCCTTTCCCACCATGTCGATCTACGACAATGTGGCTGCGGGGCTGAAGCTGAACGGCTACAGCAACCGGCACGTGTTGGATGAGGTCGTCGAGAAATCGTTGAGAAATTCGGCGCTGTGGGACGAGGTGAAGGACGATCTGAAAAAGAAATCCGGCGCCAGCCTCTCCGGCGGCCAGCAGCAGCGCTTGTGCATTGCGCGCGCGCTGGCGGTTGACCCGGAGGTGCTGCTGATGGACGAGCCGGCCTCGGCGCTGGACCCGGTCTCGACCTCCAAAATCGAAGACCTGATCTTCCAGCTCAAATCGCAGTACACTATTGTGATTGTCACTCACAATATGCAGCAGGCCGCGCGCGTCGCCGAGAAGACCGGTTTCTTTTTGAATGGCAGGATGGTGGAGTTCGACTCGACCCACAAGATCTTCACCAATCCCAGCGACAAACGCACCGAGGATTACATCACAGGCAGGTTTGGATGACGCGCATACGCTTTCAACAGAGTTTGGATGAACTGAAGGAGCAACTGCTGGTGATGGCCGGATTGGCCGAGCAGGCGATCCAGCGCGCGACCGAAGCCTACCGTGTACACGATCTTTCGATCTGCGATCTGGTCAGCCGCAGCGAGCTTGCCATCAACCGTCTGGAGCGGGAGATCGATCAGGCGGCACTCGATCTGCTGGCGATGGAGCAGCCGATGGCCATCGATCTCAGATTCATCTTGAGTGTCATCAAGATCAATGCGGATCTGGAGCGGGTGGGCGATGCGGCCAAAGCGATCAGCGAGCGGGTGCGCAGCATGGAGCAGATGGCAGCCGTGGAGTTGCCCGTCGATATTCCACGCATGGCGGCGCTGGCCTCAGAGATGGTTCGCAAGAGCCTGCAATCGTTTATTGAAGGCGACGCCGATCTGGCGCGTACGGTGCTCACCATGGACGACGCCGTGGATGCGATGAATCGCGCAGCTTATAAGGCGCTGACCCGTGTGATGGAGGAGCAAAGCCATCTGGCGCCGCAGGCGCTCAATGCGCTGATGATCTCACGGGCGCTGGAGCGCGTGGCCGATCACGCGACCAATATCGCCGAGGATGTGATCTTCTGGGTGCAAGGAGACGACGTACGCCACCGCAAGAGCCTGAAGACAGCGCCCGACCCGCACACCATGGGGTGAAGGCACCGGCTGCTGAAGAACGCGCTTCCAGGAAGGCAACAGCTTCCGTGCCGCATCTTTGGAGTGGGAGCGATTCGCGCTACAATCAAAGGAGTGTCGGGGCGTAGCGCAGCCTGGTAGCGCATCTGCTTTGGGAGCAGAGGGTCGGGGGTTCGAATCCCTCCGCCCCGACCATTATAATCAATCACGTAGGCGAGATGAATTTGTGCGTGAAGTTCATTTGCGCACATCAGTATGGTCAATTGAAACGAGTTTCACAGCGCCAAGAAGCTGTCCTACGCGTTCATCCGCGCCTTCTCAGCTCCAACTCCACCACGCGCATCATCTCGGCCTCGGGGGCGGGTTTGCCGGTCCAGATTTCGAATTGGCGCGCGCCTTGCTGGACGAACATCTCCAGGCCGGTGATGACCGGAATGCCGCGCTGTTTAGCCAGCTTGAGGAGCGGCGTCTCTAACGGGTTGTAGACCATGTCGAAGATCAGGCTTGCATTCAGTTCGTTCTCGGCGATGGGCAGCGGCGTCTTGTTTCCGGCCATGCCGCAGGGTGTGGAGTTGATGAGCACATCGAATTTGCTCTTGGCTAAGAGTTCGTGCTTGAGCGCCTTGGCCTTGGCTTGGCGGGCGAGCTTGACGGCGTTTTCGTGGGTACGGTTGACGATGAAGACTTCTGCGCCCTGATCGACAAGGCCAAAGACCGCCGCGCGGGCCGCGCCTCCCGCACCCAGAATGGCAATGCGCGCACCTTTCAGCTTGAGCCGTTTTTCCAGTGGGCGAACCACGCCGTCTACGTCAGTGTTGAAGCCGACGATCTTGCCATCGGTTCCGACGCGCAGGGTGTTGCAGGCTCCGATGCGGTGCGTGAGAGGTGCCGGCTTTGCCACCACAGGATTGGCAAGATAGGGGAGGATCTCCTCTTTGAGAGGCATGGTGACAGCGAGGCCGGCCAGAGGTAGCGCACGCACCAGAGTAAGCAGGTCGGCGATCTTCTGGGTTTTGAGGGGCAGCAGGACAGCATTGACATTTTCGCGGCGGAAGGCGGTGTTCTGCATCAGCGGCGAAAGCGAGTGGGCGATGGGATTGCCCGCGACCCCGAAGAGGCGCGTAGCCTGGTCGAGTTGCTCGACGCGATAAAGATCACGCAGAGTGCGAACGGTAGCCTGGCCGGGCGCGGTGGCCAGTTTGGCGTCGGAATCCAGGCCATTGGAGATGGCGGCAAAGGTAAATGCGGCGCCGGCGCGCAGTCCGAGGACCCGGCTGACCAGCCCCTCCTCCCCCATCGCAACTCCGACGACACGCGCAGAGAGCGAGCGCTGCTCGATGAGCTGAAGAACGGCCAGATTGTCGGCAAGCGAGCGGGCCGTGGAGACAATCTTGACGAAATCCGGGCGAAAACTCTCGATACGCCGGGCCGCTTCCTCCAGGTTTTTGGTGCGTGAGAAGTCGTGAAAGCTGATGAGAAGAGCCGAGTCGGCAACTCGCAGAGTGGCGCGGAAGTGATCGAACTGGCGGACCGTGGCCTCCTCTGCTGACTCGACTTCCAGATCGACTATCTGGCAGCCCGCCTCCGCCGCAGCGATCAGCACCTCCATCTCCGATTTAAGTGATTGCGTGAAGTTTCCCCCAAAGTTCTTGCGGCGGCAGGTGGCAATGGCAGTCAGGTCGCGGTGAGCAGCAAGGAATTTCTTCACCGAGGGCAAAGCGAGAGCGGGCTTGGGCAGCGAATCGAGGCGGAGTTCGATGAACTTGGAGTCGGCGAGCGCCGCCTCGGCCCGTTCGATCAACTCGGCGGGGGAGGCAGCCTGAATGGCCACGCAGAGCTTGCCCAGGCGCAGCCGGGTGGCGGAGGGCGCAGGCGCGGAAGAAGGCGTACCGGTGTCGAAATCAGCCATGTGTGTCAATTGACGCATCTTATAGTGGTTTTGATCCAGATGCAACTGGAAAGCGCTGGCCGGGGGGTGGGCAGCTATGATGTGTCTAACGAGTGCGGGATTTGCGGCTGTTGAAAACGCATCTCGATAAGGAGAATCCCTTTGTACCTGGCAAGCGAAGATCGCTATCAGACGATGCAATACCGGCGCGCAGGCCGGAGCGGCATACAATTGCCGGCCATCTCCCTGGGGCTGTGGCACAACTTCGGAGGCGCGGATGTCTTTGAAAATGGCCGTGCGATGGTGCGCAGAGCCTTCGATCTGGGCATTACCCATTTCGATTTGGCGAACAACTATGGACCTCCCTACGGCAGCGCGGAAGCGAATTTTGGAGAGATCATGCGGCTGGATCTCAGGCCTTATCGCGATGAGCTATTGATCAGCACCAAGGCCGGCTACGATATGTGGCTTGGGCCGTATGGCAACTGGGGATCACGCAAGTATCTGCTGGCGAGTCTGGACCAGAGTCTGAAGCGAATGGGTCTGGAATACGTGGATATTTTCTACTCGCACCGCCCCGACCCGGAAACTCCGGTGGAAGAGACGATGCGGGCACTCGATCATGCGGTGCGCAGCGGCAAGGCGCTCTATGCAGGCCTCTCAAATTACAGTGCGGCTCAGGCTGCGGCGGCAGTAAAGATTTTGCGCGAACTGGGCACGCCTTGCCTGATCCATCAGCCGAAGTACTCAATGTTTGTGCGCACACCGGAGAAGGGCCTGCTGGATGTGCTGGGTCAGGAGGGCGTGGGCGCGATCGCCTTTTGTCCGCTGGCGCAGGGACTGTTAACGAACCGCTATTTGCAGGGAATTCCTGAAGGATCGCGCGCCACCAGGGAGAAGTTTCTCAAGAGCAGCGACATCAGCGAAGAACGGCTGGGGCAGATCCGGGCGTTGAATGAACTGGCGACCCAGCGCGGCCAATCGCTGGCGCAGATGGCGCTGGCGTGGGTGCTGCGCGATGAACGCATGACTTCGGCGCTGATTGGAGCCAGCCGGGTGGAGCAGATCGAGCAGAACGCAGCCGCGCTGAGCAATCTCAGCTTTGCAGAGGAGGAATTGGCGCGGATCGATGCGATTCTGGGGCAGCCTGGCTGAATATCAGCAATGCGCCCTCTGATCTTCAGCGCCAAGATCCCGTAGTACCGAAGCTCCAAATCAGGCAGGAGGCAGGATCACCCCCTGCCGTCCTCCCACTCCACCGGACGTGCGCTTCCGCATCCGGCGGTTCATGAAACAGGCGAGAAGCGCTGCTGAATTTCCAGCACCGAAACCAGCCCTATTCAGAGCTACGTCACGGCCTTCCGTGCAAGGACTGGACTTTGCGTCTATGCGCCCGCTCACCCGCTGTGCAGCCTCTATCCGCTTCCTGTTCGTCAAGCCAACGCTTTGCCTGCGGCTTCTTCCAGATGTCCGCCTCACGGCGGACATCCTTGCCGGGTGTGTAGAGGATTTGCAGCTCCTAGTAAGTGCGCCATGCCGGGCGCACGCAAAAAAGGTGTGGATTTTTCCTTGCGGAATGACCCACACCTTTTCACCTGCACACAAACTTCCGCTTTACGCGGTGCCAGCCAAAACCGGCTCGGAGGAGTGGCTGTCTACAGCCTCTGTGGTGAGGCTCAGAAGCGACTTCACTACGTCCGCAGCGCTATAGGATGTGCGGCCAGGAGCGAGGAACTGCGCAACCGTGTTCAAGTCGTCTCCGATGGTGACCAGAGGGGGCTCGACCGAACCGTCCTTGCGTGTCTGAGCGTAGCCGATGTTGGCCATCAGCGCATTGCAGAGGCACTTGCGTCCAACCGTCTCTTCGACCTTGCCGCCCTTGGCTACAAAGTTGGCCACCGGCTCGGCGCAGCAGCGGTAGCCAATCTTGCCGTTTGGCTGAATGTAAGACTCCCGCAGTAGTCCGATGTCGCAGACCCTTGTCCGCGCCTCGGCAACGGCCGGATCTGAGTACGAGCCTTGCAGGATCGCCACCTTGAAGGGGAAGCCGGTGGGTGAGGCCAGCGGATCGGTAAAGACGACACCAGAGCCGGAGACAGCCTGAGCCAGAAGCTCGTTCTTGAGATCGGGTCTCATGCCGGACTCTTCACTGAAAGCAAATGCCGTACCCACCTGCACACCCGCGGCGCCCTGATCGAGTGCGCTCTTCAGGCTCTTCGCATTTCCATAACCGCCCGCAAGCCAGAAGGGAACGCCGAGCGCGCGCAATCCCGCAATATCGACCTGGTCGCGCTCACCATAAACCGGTTCGCCGGCTTCGTTCAACTGTAGCTTGCCGCGCGGGGGGGCGTTGTGGCCGCCGGCTGTGGGACTCTCGATGACCAGTCCGTCAACCCGTCCGGAGGCACGGCGCAGCATGGTGGTAGCCAGAGTATTGGAGCTGACGATGGCGAGAAACTTTGGCCGGTCGATCTGAGGCGATTGGCCCTGGACATAATCGGCGGGATCGAAGTTCATCGCCGTGTCGGAACCCTGCGCCGCGCCGGTGACCGCCAGATGGTACTGGGCGGGACGCAGGCCAGCCAGGGCATCCAGAACGCCGGGAATGTGCAGCGGAATGCCCGCACCCATCAAGACATAGCCGACGCCGGCCAGCATGGCGCCGAAGATCGACGCAAGGTGCGGCATCTGCACCTTCTCAAGAAAATTGATGCCGACGGGATTCTTGTGCCCTTCGCGGGCAAGATAGACTTCGACGAAGTTGCTCACGATGCACAACTCGACGACCTTGCGAATGTCGCGGCGCTGGTGCATCGGCGGCAGCGCATAGGGCACCGTGGCGGCCTTTCCGCCGGGGATATAGTACTCATCCCAGATGCGCTGGGCCATCTCCGGAAAGGGGAAGGCATCCAGGCCGCGGCGAACATTACCGCCGGGATCACCCTCATTCAGCCTCCGGACAAAAAGCGAATCCAGCGCCGTACCGGAGACTACGCCAAGCTGACCGAGTTTGGAGACGGCGTTAGCCAGACGCCAATTGGATACGCCAACACCCATCCCGCCCTGAATGATCTTGGGAAACTGCATCATTTCTGGATTCTTTCACAGATTCAGATGAAACCCAATCTTTTATTCCAGATTCATGACACGAAGGGAACTCTTGAAGCATAATTCCGGAGAAAATGTACCATATTGATCTATATTTCCATGTGTTTGCAGGCAAAGATGCAGCCGCCGGAAGGAGGGCCGATTCCCTCCGGCTGACCGGGACTTCAAATCTCCACCGCTAAACTTTGGAGTCGTAGGCGTCTTCAATGCGCGGGAAAAAGGCAAAGCAGCCGAAGATGAGCAGATTCCAGCCAATCATCAGAACGATCGCCAGGCGCATCGCATCGGAGAGCGGAGCTTCAGCCGCACCAATATATCGGGCCGACAACGCAATCATCATCTTGACCACCGTCGCCCCGGCTTGGAACATGATGGCCCAGCGGATGATCGAGATCCAAAACTTGTCCAGATTCCACATCTTCCACGCGCTGAAGAGATACACCACTCCGACCAGCAAGAACATGAATGGCAGCACTTTGACCAGTGAGTTCATCGAACAGCCATCTGGTGTTTCCTGGCAGATCAGCAGCGAGCGCGGCAGCAAACTGAGCAGCAACGTCGACCGGGCAATGAGGAAGGTGGCTATGCTCGATTGCGGATCGCTCCAGGGAACCAGCGCGAGCAGCAGGAAAAAGACGGCCCGGCAAAGGGCAAAGGCGGCCATCAGTTGGACAAATAGCGGCAGATCGGAGCTGCTGGTTCCTTTTGATAGATGCTGGTGTTCGGGCGGAATCTCAAGTGGGGTGGGAACAATTCCATGCATCCGTCGCGGTTTGGTTTCTTGCTGCTGCGTCGCCATTCTTTCACTCCATCGATCTTCAGCCAGTGCAAATACCAGCGCCTGCAAACCGGCTCCGGTCAGGGTGGAATTTGCAAGCCAAAAATGTTGATACCGGGATTCGCTGGAAGTGTAGCACGGAGGCGTTGCCTGTCAGCCTACAATTTGTCGCGCAGAAAGCTGATGACATGATCGGCCTGAACGACGCCCACCAGGCGTCCCAGCGCGTCCACCACGCCCAGAGCGCGGAGATTGTACTTGTCAAAGAGTTCAGCCAGCTCGTTTTGACGAAGGTTGACGGGGCAGGAGAGCACGCGAGGCTCGGCAAGCACGGAAAGATGCGTCTCGGGCTGTGCCAACACCAGGCGGGCCAGCGGAATCGAAGCGCGCAGCACGCGCTTCTCGTCAACCAGGAAGATCTCGGTCACGCTCTCCGGATCGCCGTCAAAGCTGCGCAGCGCATCGACGGCCTGGGCCACGGTGGAGTCCTTGCCGAGGGCGATAAAGTCGGTGGTCATGCAGCCAGCCGCCGAGTCCTCATCGAACTCCAGCAGTTCCTCAACCTCCTGCCGCTCTTCCGGCTCCATCTCTTCCAGGATGGCATCGGATTGCTCTTCGGGAAGCTCGGCCAGCAGATCGGCGGCGGCGCCCGGATCCATCTCTTCGACGATGTCGGCAATCTTCTCTTCGTCGAGCTTTTCGAGGAGGGATTTT
>Ga0181529_10005729_pt1 | contig 12904 bp, 10 predicted proteins | sample PEATcosm2014_Bin_36_FD_119763 | JGI IMG/M metagenome (GOLD analysis project Ga0181529, IMG submission 119763) | Peatland microbial communities from MTU Mesocosm Facility, Houghton, MI, USA - PEATcosm2014_Bin10_30_metaG | ecosystem: Environmental > Terrestrial > Soil > Wetlands > Peat | place... | reverse complement strand
GCGCCTTTCGGCGAGATGCAATCCTGGCGCTGAATCTGCGCACCACGGGAATGGAGTTCGCCTCCGAGATGGTGGTGAAGAGTTCGCTGGCGGGGCTGCGCATGACCGAGGTGCCGACCACGCTCTCTCCCGACGGCCGCTCGCGCCCACCCCATCTTCGTTCCTGGCGCGACGGCTGGCGACACCTGCGATTTCTGCTGCTGTATAGCCCGCGCTGGCTCTTCTTCTACCCCGGAGTGGTCGCGTTTGTGGTGGGAGCAGTGTTCTCGGTGGCGCTGCTGCCTGGGCCGCTCAGGATGGGTGCGTACAACTTCGACGTGGACACGCTGGCCTATGCGCTGGGCCTGGTGCTGATCGGGGTACACATCATGGTCTTCGCGGTTTCGGCCAAAGTCTTAGGGACGCAGGAGGGATTTCTTCCACCCAACCCGCGCTTCGAGCGGCTGTTCAAGGTCATTACGCTGGAGACGGGAGTGCTGGCGGGGTGCCTGCTCCTGCTTCTGGGGGCGGTAATTCTTGGCTACGCGATCTATTTGTGGCACGCGGCTGGTTTTGGAGCGCTCTCGCCGACGCGCATGTTGCGGCTGACGCTGCCCTCTGCCACGCTGCTTCTGCTGGGCGTAGAGGTGATTTTCTCCAGCTTCTTTCTAAGTTTACTGGGGTTGAATCGGCGGTGAACGCGACTCCTATCCACTGCTAGCCGGCGCGGCGTTCTTCGAAGAGCTCGTCGAGCATTTCGCTGAGTGTGCCGGCGCGCGTGCGCATGGCGTCCTCGGTGCGGTCCATGCCGCCGGCCAGCGTGTCGTAGCGCGCGCGCAAGGAGAGCAGTTCGTCGGCGATGTTGAGCGCGGCCAGCACCGCGACACGCAGCGAATCGGCGGTGCCGCCGTGGGCCGCTACCGCGCGCATCTTGCCGTCCACCAGAGTGGCAATCTGCTGGATGTACTCGGGGTCGGTGCCGCGCAGGTTGTAGATCTGGTCGTAGATGTCGATGCTCACCGCCTCGGGGATGGGCGAGCTACCGGGACCGTCGCTGACTGAGCCCGTCGAAGGTTGGCCGTCCAGGCCCGTTTCATCCTGCTTCTGGTTGCACTCCGTCACGCGCGTCTCCTCTCTCGATAGTGTACTGCTGCACTGGGGATGCTTTCACTCCGCAGTGCAGCAGGCTACAACAACTCGTCGATCTGGTGCATCAGCCGCTCGACCCGTTGGCGCACGCCGTCGCGCTCTTGGTTGAGTGCCGCGACCTGGCCTTCGACGGCCTCTTTTTCATGTTGAGCCGCCGTGGCCTGGCTCTTGGCAGCTTCTGCCTGATCGGCAAGCTGTCGGCGCAGCGATACGACCTCTGCCTCGGCTGCTGCGCGTGCGTCTCGCTCGCGTTTTACAACCTCCACTGCCCGCAGCACTTTCTGCTCGAGCGCCTGAAACTCATCCATACTGACACCGGTACTCATATGTCGCAAGTATAGTGCGGATTGAGAGCTATTCGACTGCTCGGCAACTGTGCAAAACAAGGCTTCAATTATGTCTGAAGAAGCGCAGGCATTCCGCTAGGTTCGGATGACTCCGCCCAGCGCGGTGAGAGTTGCGATAAGTTTTGTGGACCAATCGGACAGCTCGTCCTCGCGCAAGGTGTGCTGATTGGACTGGAAGACGCAGCGCAGCAGGAGGGCATAGTGACCTTGCGGGGCGGAGCCAACCTTTGCGTCGCGGAAGATTTCGACCGGGGCGAGTCGTATTAGTTCAGGAATGGCGAGGGCGCCAATGGCATCGGCGATGGTGCCCCACCGGACAGCGTCGGTGAAGGTGAAGGAGAAGTCGCGCTCGACGGCCTGAAAACGGGAGAGCTCGCGAGCGGTGGCACGGCGCAGAGGCAGGCAGTAGAAGGCGTTAATGTCGAGCACGGATAGGAAAACCGGCTGGCGCAGCTTGCGTGCCTCGCACTGCGCGGCGGCCAATTCGCCGAAGCAGGCGATGGGAGCGCCGCTGAGAAGCGCCGTCGCACAGCGACCGGGCTCAAGCCACGCGGGGGCTTCGGCGGTGAAGGTGAGCGCGGAGGCGGCGCTGGTGGAGAGCGCATCCGGTGAGATGGCAAAGAGTGAGAGCAGCGATTCGACGACACCCTTCAGCTCGAAGACGGCAGTGTCTTTGGCGCTGTGCAGGCGCGAGGGCGGCAGCTCGCCGGCGAGGCCCAGTGAGAGACTGGGTGACTCGACGATCCGATCCGCCGTGCCAGTGAAGATGGTGCCCTGCTCGAAGAGGCGCACCTCGCGCACGTCGCGGTTGAGGTTGTGGGCGAGCATGGTGAGCATTCCCGGCGCGAGAGATGGACGCAGCAAGCGGGCCTCGTCGGAGAGTGGATTCTCCATGGCGATGAGACCGTTCTTCGCAGAGGAGAAGGTTGCGCCGTCGGCCTCCGACGCGAAGGAGCTGGAGATTGCCTCGGAGTAGCCGAGAGCGAGCAGGCGCGCGCGGACGGCGGACTCCGCGGCGGCCGTCGGGTGCGCAATGACAGGTAGTGCAGTGGGCAACGTGTTGGCAAAGCGGTTGTATCCGTAGACGCGCGCAACCTCTTCGATCAGGTCGATCTCGCGCTCAAGGTCTAGCCGCCAGGAAGGAAGCTGGACGGAAAAAGTTACAGATTGAAGACCGTTGGTTGTTGTTTCGGTGAGGGTGCAGCCGAGTGCGGTGAGGACTTGGCGGACTAGATCGGCGGTGAGAACTGATTGGTCGGGCTGGTCGTCCAGCGTAGCGCCGAGGTGGCGCTGGATTTGACTCAGAGCAAGAGCGATAGGCGGGCGACTGGCGGTACGCGCGGCGACCGACGGAATAAGGACATCGAGCAGTTCTCCCACCGGCGTGCCACCGGATTGAAGGATGAGTTTTGCCACCAGTGCGCTGGCGGCGGCGCAGGCGTTGAGGTCCGCGCCGCGCTCGAAGCGGTGCGATGCGTCGGTGTGCAGGCCGTGGCGGCGTGCGCAGAGCCGGACGCTGACTGGATCGAACCAGGCAGCCTCGATAAGGATGTTTTTGGTTTCGGCGGTAATCATCGAGTCCCATCCGCCCATAACTCCGGCCAGGCCAAGCGGTCTGGCGTGGTCGGCAACGATAAGATCGTTTGTGTCCAGCGTGCGCTCGGTTCCGTCGAGCAGCCGCAGCCGTTCACCCTTGCGCGCCAGGCGGACGATGATTCCGCCATCAATCTTGTCCAGGTCGAAGGCGTGGGTGGGGTGACCCATGCCCTGTAGCACGAAGTTGGAGGCATCGACTGCGTTGGAGATGGGCTTCTGTCCCAGGAGGGCGAAGTACTCGGCGACCTGGCCGGTGGAGGGCGCAATGGTGACATTGCGAAGGACGCGCGCGGTGAATCGGCCGCAGAGGTTCTGGGTATCGGGGGCGATCTCGACTGCGAATGGTTTTGTGGCTGGCAGCGCGGCGGGCAGCGCGGTGTCGAGTGGTGCGAGCGGAAGGTTGTAGATGGTGGCGGCCTCGCGCGCGATGCCGTAGTGATTCATTGCGTCCACGCGGTTGGTGGTGATGTCCATCTCGAAGAGGTGTCCATTTCCGGGGCCGAGGTCGTGTATGCCCTCGACCGCGATGCCGCGCAGGGTGAGGTCTTCGGCGAGTTGACGGTCGTCCGCGAGAATGTTGGGGACGTAGCTGCGAAGCCACTTGGAGAGGACGTTCATGCGAACTGCTCCAGGAAGCGCATATCGCCGCTGTAGAAGTGGCCGATGTCGGAGATGCCATGCTGAACCATGGCGATGCGCTCGACGCCCATGCCGAAGGCGAAGCCACTGATCTTCTCGGGGTTATAGGCATCGTCGGTGGGGTTGAGCTTGCGACGCTCGTCGGTGACCGACGCGAAGACGGTAGGGTCGACCATTCCGCAGCCCAGGAGCTCGATCCAGCCGGAGTGCTTGCAGCGTCGGCAGCCGGCGCCGGAGCAGAAGATGCAGCTGATTTGCACATCGGCGCTGGGCTCGGTGAAAGGGAAAAAGCTGGGGAAGAAGCGCGTCTTGACGCTGGAGCCGAAGAGCTCCTTCATCGCGTGGTCGAGGGTGCCCTTCAAGTCGGAGAAGGTGATGTCGGTGTCCACCGCAAGGCCCTCGACCTGGTGGAAGATCGGCGAGTGGGTGGCGTCGGCGGCGTCGTTGCGATGCACTTTGCCGGGGACCACGATGCGGATGGGCGGGGCTTGCGCGATCATGCTGCGAATCTGCACCGGCGAGGTGTGGGTGCGCATCAGCAGGCGTTCGCGCGAGGGCTTTGCCTGCTGTCCGGTTAGCAGCAGCGTATCCTGGGTGTCGCGCGCGGGGTGGTTGGGCGGGAAGTTGAGCGCCTCGAAGTTGTAGAAGTCACTCTCGACCTGCGGGCCTAGCGCGGTGGAGTAGCCGAGATGATGGAAGACAGCGACGATCTCGTTCATCGTCTTGAGCAGCGGATGGGGGATGCCAGGGGCGCGGACGGAGCCGGGGAGGGTGATGTCGATTCCCTCTTTTGCGGATGCGGTTGGTGGGACAGTTGCGGCCTCGGCGAGGGCTGCTTCGATCTGCTGCTTGAGCTGGTTGAATCGTATGCCGAGAGGTTTGCGCGCGTCGGCGGGGGCGGACTTGAGCCAGACGTCGCTGATGAGCTTCAGGCGGCCCTGCTTGCGGCCGAGCCAGTGCAGGCGGAAGGCTTCAGTATCGCGCAGAGCGGCAGCTTCGCTGCGAACCTCATCGGTCAGCGTGGCGAATGCGGCGTCGAGGGAGGGTTCGTCGTAGCTGAGGAGTTGGGGGATGGCTTCGTTCATGAATATATTAGGCAGAGTGCTATCGCTCTTTAGTGTATCGCGGCGCTATCGCAACAGCGCGGAGAGGACGATGGCTACCACGACCACGCCAAGCTGGAGGCTGCGTTTGTCGGTGATGGCGTAGACCACGGGGTCCTCCTCCAGCTCGCCGCGTGAGGCCTTGAGCCAGAGGCGGCTGAGCCATAGCAGGAGCACGGGGACCAGCAGCCAGAGGCGTGAGTGGTGCGGGTACAGGTTCTGCGCGACTTCGTTGCCGATATATAGAGCGAAGATCACGACCGACGCGTATCCGCTGGCCGTGCCGAAGCTGCGCAGTTGTTCGAGGTCGGAGACGCGGTAGCCGCGGCCCTTGACCGCGAGCGCCTCTGGGGCCTCGCTGCGCAAACTCATGTTTTCCAACTCGGAGAAACGCTTGACGAAGGCCAGCGAAAGGAAGAAGAAGATGCTGAAGGCGGCCAGCCAGGGTGACACTCTGACTTCGGCGGCCGCAGAGCCGGCGAGAATCCGAATGGTATAGAGGCACGCGAGCACCATCACATCCACCAAAATCATCCGCTTCAGACGCAGCGAGTAGACGATGGTGGAGACGGCGTATAACACCAGCCAATCCAGGAACCTACCCTGGCCATTCCAGATAAACTGAGGGGACAACACAGCTAGAACGTGGGGCAACAACAGGGCAAGCGCCAGGGACGAGGCAAGGAAGAGGAGGATAGTGACTGCCCCCGCAATCGGGGAGAGGTCGCCTGCAGCGAAGGGACGGCTGCACTTGCGTGGGTGGTGTCGGTCGGCTTCGAGGTCCAGCAAATCGTTGAAGAGGTAGGTTGCGGAGGCAGCCAGGCCGAAGCTGAGAAAAGCAAGAAGAGATGCGACGGCTGGGCCTGCTGCGCGTATGTGGGCCAATAGAAGTGGAAGGAAAACCAGCGTGTTCTTGGCCCACTGGTGCAGTCGGATGGCGCGCAGCCATGCCTTCATTGGCGGGGCTTTGTCGGTGAAGGCGCGGGTTGGCTGCACCGCCGCCGAATGCAGCGCCGCGCGCAGGCCACGGCTGGGATTGGCGACCATGGGATGGACACTGTGGGTGAGCAGAGGCAGGTCGGGCCGGGCATTGCCGATGTAGCTGAAGCCTGCGGGAAAGCGCTGCTGGAAGGCAGCAAGTTTGTTGTGGCCAGTAAGATTGAGGGTACCGTCGGAGGCCAACACGCCGGTGAAGAGGCCCAGATGCGCAGCTACGCGCTCGGCCAGCAGATGGTCCGCACCTGTGGCGAGGTAGATCTCGCGCCCGACGGCGTGTTGCTGGCGTAGATACTGCAGCAGCGGCTGATTGTAAGGCAGTTGGACGACATCCAGGGCCACAAAGGAGGAGACGTTGTGCTTGAATGCAGCCTTTCCCTGGAGTATCCACGTGGGAAAGCGCAGCAGCGAGCCGGGACTCTGTCGAGCCAGCACGATCACCGAATCCAGCAGCGTGTCGGACTTGACCAGCGTGCCGTCCAGGTCCACGCAAAGCGGCTCGGACGCCGCGCCTTCAGCGGTGACTGAACCGGATTGCGATGGCGCGGATTGCAATGGCAAGAGTCGTATCCTCCGGAGATCGGCACAGCTCCGCGTACTCCGCGTAACCCTCCGTTTATTATCCCTTATCCATCTGGGAACCCTCGGACTTATCTATCCTGGGGGCCATGTCATGTGCCGACCGCCGAGCAGATGCAGGTGGAGGTGATCGACGGTCTGACCGCCGTCCTGGCCGGTGTTGAGGACGACGCGATAGCCGAGATCGAGCCCAGCAGTGCGGGCGATTTCGGCAGCCTTGGTGAGCAAGTGGCCCAGCAGCGACGACTGCGCAGGCACAACCTCCGCCACCGACATGATGTGTTCCTTAGGAACAATGAGCAGATGGGTCGGCGCCTGGGGGCGAAGGTCGGCGAAGCAGAGGCACAGCTCATCCTCGAACACGCGCTTGGCCGGGATGCTGCCGGCAATAATCTTGCAGAAGAGACAATCGGAGCTCATACCAACTAACCTCGAACAAATCCTGATGAGAACGTCAGAGGAGAATTCTACAACCCAGCCAGTGTTGGAGTGTGCATCGCAGTCACTTTGCAAAGTACTTTGGGTGTTCGCCCATGGCCCATGGATCATAGGCTTTGGCGAAGGCTGCGCGATAGTAGACCGGAGGATGCGTGCCAAACCAAAATTCGTATATCGGATGCGGCGTGGGGTCGTCCAGGGAGAGTTCTCCGAGCTTCTGGAAGGCTTGGGGGCCTACCTGCTGCGGGTTGGCGACGATGCCGTGAACCGCCTCCTGACCGTAGACGTCGGCGTCATGCTCGATGGCCCGGCTGAAGGCATTGGCAAATGGGTCGGAGAGTGTGGACAACACACTGAGCACCAGGAGAAGGACGACCAGCGTGCCCCAGTCCTGCTGCGAAGGGATGTGCCACGCGGCGCCGTATCGTGCCAGCAGCAAACGCACGCCGTGGAAACCAAGCAAGAGGAGTGGTAGCAGCGCAACGCAGTCGAGCTCGACGCCGGCAGCCACATGTCCCAGCGCATAGTGTCCCATCTCGTGGGCGAAGATGAAGCTGATCTCGTCGGGCGTGGATTTGGCGATGGTGGTGTCCCAGACGACGACACGCTTGGATGCTCCGAAGCCGGTGACGTAGGCGTTGATCTGGGTAGACTTGGCGCTTGCGCGCATCAGGAACATGCGCTCAGGCGGAATGGAGATATCCCCCCGCGCAACCACCTGTTGCAAACGCTGGACGAGCGCTGGGTTGGCTTTTGCCAGCGGCTCAAATTTGTTGAACATCGGATCGATGACGTAGGGTGTGACGAAGACCCCCGCAATGAGACAGAGCACGGCTGGAATCCAGAACCAGAACCACCAGCGGGTTGGCGACTTACGAATGACCGTGAAAATCAGCATTGTTAGCAAACCGCCGAAGAGCCATTCCAGTGTGAATGTTTTGGCTTTGTCGGCCAGCCAACTGCCCCAGCTCTGGACAGAGAGACCGTAGCTGAGCGCGATCCGATGCGCATAGATGCCAAGCGGAAGATCGAGCAGATGGGTGATGAGAAGCAATAAGAACACGAAGCTGAAGCCCTGGGCCCAGCGGTTTCTGGAGAGGCTGACCGCAACGCCGCGCATCCACGCAGCCACACCGAGAACGAGGATCAGGAGCAGTTGGACCGGCATCCAGACGGCGTCCGCGACCTCGAGCGTCCGGCGCGTCCGGCCCAGGGCAAGGGCTTTCTGAAGCAGCGCCGGCGGCAGCGTGTAGGCGGTGTAGTTATGGACGGCGATGCGCTGGGCCTGCGCCTCCGTGGGTGTTTCGCGGGCGAAGCGGCTCATTGCAATCGCGAAGACGGCGGCCATCATGGCCAACAGAAACATGGTGTTGCGTAGGCGCATGGGTCTGGACTCCAGAGGGGTGTGCTCCAGTGTGCAGCATGAATGCGGCGAAACGCAAAATAATACGTCCAATCAATAGATGCGCGGGTGGACCAGAGACAGCGACGCATCATCCGTGTAGCATTCCGTTAGACGAAACGTCGCACCCTTAGCGACAAGACGAGGGACATGAGACAGATTACAACGGACCTGTGTGGGATCAGCCGAATTGTGATTTTGGCCACTGCGTGCGCGGCAGGGATTCTTGCGCTCGGCGCGCCAGGCTTACAGCACTACGCACTGGCGGCGGGCGATGCCGCTGCACCAGGCTCCAGCCTATCCAGCAAGACGGTTGCAGGTGACCCGGTCCTGGTAAGCGCGCTGGATATCGAACTGAAGCGAGCGATGTCTTCGCTGGGCGCCGATGGGGCCGCTGCCGCGCAACAACCCAAGCCATACTTTCTTAGCTACGCGGTGGATGATGCGACATCGGTGAACATCACGGCGGAGTACGGCGCCATCAGCAATTCCAATCAGGGCCGTGTGCGATCGGTGGATGTGCAGGTGCGGCTGGGTAGCCCAGCGGAAGATAACACCCATGGCGACCACCGCAACAGCGCGTTGACTACGCTACCGCTACCCCTTACCGACGACCGCGACGCCATTGCGCGCTCCTTGTGGTACGCCACCAACCGCGGATACGCGCGCGCTTTGGACGGCTACCTGAAGGTGAAGACGGAGCAGCAGGTGCGCGCCAAGGAGGAGGACTCTTCGGCGGATTTCAGCGTGGAACAGCCACGCACGGACCTTCTGCCGCCTGCGCCGGCACTGGTGGTCGACCGTGCGGCGTGGGAGCAGCGCCTGCGCGATATATCCAAATTGTTCACCCAGTTCCCTGACATCTTTGCCGATCAGGTGGAGTTTGAGGCGTCGAATGAGACGGACTACTTTGTCTCATCAGAGGGCCAGCGAGTGGATACTCCCAGCCAGACAGCGCGGCTTGTGATTGTGGCACGGACGCGTGCCGCCGACGGCATGGACCTGTTCCGCGCGGAGACCTTCGAAGCCAAATCCGCCGACGGCCTGCCCGACCAGAGGACCATTGCGGACAAGGCGATCGCGATGGCGAAGAATCTGGAGGAGTTGCGCGTGGCTCCGGTGACACAACCGTTCAGCGGACCGGCCATCCTGAGCGGACGCGCCTCGGCGGTCTTCTTCCACGAGGTGCTGGGGCATCGGCTGGAGGGCCAGCGGCAGCGCGGCGATCAGGAGGGACAGACCTTCACCAAGCTGCTGGGCAAGCCGATCCTGCCATCGTTCATTAGTGTGGCCGACGATCCGACCGTGACTACGTTCCAGGGCACAACCCTGAGCGGTCACTACAACTATGACGATGAGGGCCAGGCTGCGCGGCGGGTTGATCTGATCCGCGATGGCGTGCTGGAGACCTTCCTGATGTCGCGCGAACCTATCGCCAGCGTCTCCCAAAGCAACGGCCACGGCCGCTCCGAGTCGGGGCACATGCCTACGGGACGCCAGGGAAATTTGATTGTGACTTCGTCGAAGTCTGTGCCGGAGAGCCAACTGCGGCAGATGCTGATCGACGAGGCCAAGAAGCAGGGCAAGCCGTACGGCCTGTACTTTGAAGACATCTCCTCCGGCTTCGCGGTGACCACGCGCAGTTCGCCGCAGGCATTTCAGGTGATCCCGCTGGTGGTGTACCGGGTGTATGTGGATGGACGGCCCGACGAACTGGTGCGCGGGGTCAGCATTGTGGGTACCCCGCAGGCAGCGTTGAACAGCATCCTGGCGACGGGCGACAAACAGGAGGTCTTCAACGGAATATGCGGGGCGGAGTCGGGCAGCATTCCCGTGAGCGCGGTCGCGCCGGCCATGCTTGTGAGCCAGATAGAGACGCAACGCCAGGCGCAGGGTACTGCACGGCCACCGATTCTGCCTCCTCCGAACGTCGCGCCAGGCGAATTAAGATCAGAGAAAGGAGCAAATTGATGGTAATGCTCCTTTTCAAGTTACGAATAAGACGGATATTTACAGCGATAATAGCAGTTTCTATCTTATTAGGCACATATTTAGTTACATATAGGGCCGCAGCGCAGGATTTGCAGACAGACGACCCCATCTTGCACGCCATGCGGGCCGAACTGGATCGCGAACAGGCACAGTTGGTGCTTCCAGGGATGCAGCGCCCGTACTTCATCCAATATCGCCTGGACGACTACAGCACCTACGAGTTGGTGGCCAACTTTGGCGCGCTGGTGCGCGAGGAGAACGGCCACCAACGGATTGTGCGGGTCACGGTGCGTATCGGCAACTACACTACTGATTCAAGCGGTAGCCGGGGAGACGGCGCGGCGGTGCTGGGGCCGACAGACAACAATCCAGAGGCGATCCGCTACTGCCTGTGGACGGCGACCGACGAGGCGTACAAGAACGCCCTGCGCGCCTACACGGCCAAGCAGGCCGCGTTGAAGCAATTCGAGTCAGCGCCCACGGCGCAGGATTTTGCTCCGGCCAAGGCGGTTACGCACATTGGCCCGCTGGTTCCGCTGGAGATCGACCGAGAGCAGTGGAAGCAGCGCATTGTGGATGCCAGCGGACTCTACGCCAACGACCCCGATGTCCGTTCCAATGCCGCGAACGTGCAGTATTCGTCGGCAACTCTGCACGCCCTGGCTATGAACCGCTATCTGGTCAATAGCGAAGGGACAGCTGTGCGTCAGGGATACGCAGGCTACAGCGCTAACATCAGCGTGGGCGGGCAGGCCCCCGACGGGATGCAGTTGGAGCGCAGCAACGGCAGCACCGCGGCCAATGCCAAGGAGTTGGAGACGTGGCCCGAGTTCCGTAAACGAGTAATCGACGACCTGAAGAGCCTGGAAGCGCTGCGCAATGCTCCTGTCGTCTCCGCCGAGGACTACCATGGGCCGGTGCTGTTTAGCGGCGACGCGGCCGCGGACGTTATGGACCGGCTGTTTGTGCCTAACGTGGAGGCCGGCCGACCGGAGATGGGGACCACGGCGCGCAGCCAGGGCGTGTACACATCGAGCTTCCACGCGCGCGTGCTGCCCGATTTTCTAAATGCGACGGACGATCCGCTGCTGAAGAATTACGCGGGCCGGTCGTTGCTTGGCGCGTATGCAGTGGACGACGAAGGTGTTCCGGCGCAGGCAGTTCAAGTCGCGGTGAACGGCAAACTGGAAAAGTATCTGATTGGGCGCACGCCGGTACGGGACTTTCCCGAGTCGAACGGGCACGGCCGCGCTGCCGTGGGACAGGCCCCTCGCTCCAGCGAGGGCGTAATGTTCTTCAAATCGAATGCGCCCTTGAGTGCCGCGGCCATGAACGCGCGCCTGCTTGCGATGGCCAAGGACCAGGACCGCGATGTGTATGCAGTGGAGACGCTGGGCGGAGAGCTGGCGCCGCGCCTGCTCTACCTGGTGCATCCTGACGGAAGCCGTCAACTGGTAAGGGGCGCGGTCTTCGACGAATTGGACAATCGCAGTCTTCGCTCGGACATTGTGGCAGCAGGCGACGACGAGTACGTCTCCAACACGCTGGGCCCGGTTCCGGTGACCACCATTGCGCCAAGCCTTCTGTTCGACGACGTCGGGGTGAAACGCGCCACCGAGGAGCAACAGAAGCTGCCCTACTACGCTCCTCCGGCTCTGGAGGGCTCGTCCGCGCAAACTGGCGGCAAATAAGTCCTAGTTGAGGCGGACAATGTAGGGCAGCGCGCCGGGGACGGGGACGTGGATGCTATTGGCGATCTGGCTGGCGGTCGCCTTGTCGGCTTTGAGTGGGTTGATGCGCACCCAGTGGCCGGTGGGCCCGGCGAACTCAATGACCTTGGCTGTGGAGTAGCGGCGCAGGAGCTGATTCTTGAGTTTGACGGCGTCCGACTCGCTGGGGAATGCGCCGATCTGCACGCACCATTTCCCGGCAGGATCGACCCCTGGATACTGGGGCGGTGCATAGGCCTCGACCCTCACCTTAGTGACTCCAGCGCGATAGACGCCGGTTGCCTTAGCCGCAGCCAGCGAGAGATCGATGATGCGGTCGCCGACGAAGGGGCCGCGATCGGTGATGCGCACGAAGACTGACTGATCGTTGGCGAGGTTCGTGACCCGTACGATGGAGCCCATGGGCAGCGTGCGGTGCGCGGCGGTCATGGCGTTCTGGTCGTAGATGCTGCCATCGGCGGCCTTGCGATTGGCGTAGGGGGGACCGTACCAACTGGCCAGACCGATCTCGCTGGAGACCGGCTTGCCATGCGGCGTGGGTTGTGGAGCGGTGGGCGTGCTTCCCTCGGAGGCGCTGGGCGGTGTGGTTCGGTTGACTACACCCTGGCTTCCCGCGCTGGATTGTGACGGACGAGCCGCAGCCGCACTGCGAGTGGCCGAGGGCAGTGGCGGCGGTGGTTGATAGGTAGCAGACTTGTTTTTGTGGCGGCAGCCCGCAAGTCCAAGCAACAACGCCGGAAGCAGCGTCCAGCCAAGCGCCCGGCTGAACGTCCAGCCAGATGCGTTGGCTCCAATGCGGCGGCGATGCGGAAGGCAGTTCAAGGCTGCGGTTTGTCCTTATTCGGGTCAGGGGCAGGCGGCGTCGGCGGAGCTTGACCCTGACCTGCGGCGCGGCGATCGTCCATCCGCTGGGCCAGTTTTTGCAACTCCTCGGCGGCGGCGCGCAGCGCCTGC
>Ga0181529_10005728_pt1 | contig 12905 bp, 10 predicted proteins | sample PEATcosm2014_Bin_36_FD_119763 | JGI IMG/M metagenome (GOLD analysis project Ga0181529, IMG submission 119763) | Peatland microbial communities from MTU Mesocosm Facility, Houghton, MI, USA - PEATcosm2014_Bin10_30_metaG | ecosystem: Environmental > Terrestrial > Soil > Wetlands > Peat | place... | reverse complement strand
CCGTCAGGCATTGACTCGATCACCAATCCGGGCTCGCTCGGATCGGTGCTATAAGTCGGCCCTTTGTGACGGTGAATCATGGCAAGGGCTCGTTTCTTGCCATCGGGGGTGGAAACCATAGCCAGCAGTTCATCGAGGTTCTTGACCCGCGAAGCCTCTTTCACGGTCACGATGGCATCATGGGTTAGGACGCCCTCCATGACCCGACCCAGCTTCGCCCAAAACTCAATCTGCGCCGTCGGCGTCCGATCCATCAACGCGGCTGATTCGCGGGCCTCGTTGACCAAATCGGTATCGATGCGAAGAGGGATGGTGCTCATTACCTGTAAGGTCGTAGCAAAATGCTACGGTGTCAAGCAGGGACTTCGTTGCTTCGCGGGGATTCCTACAGTGTATGATGCTCGAACGTAAGCGGTACCTCCAGATGAGAAGCGAGCCGATGCATCCGACCGAGCCGACGCCTGCTTATGTCACGCATTCTTTTGTAACTAATTCACCACCAAAGAGCGCCCTAAAGGGAAAGCGAACCCCGATTCGATTCTGGGGGCCGGAAGTGTTTCTGCTACGCCGCCAGACCGGCGGCAAGTGCCAGGGCGCTCTTCGCCCGATTCAGGATGTACAGATGGTAGCCGGGGGCGCCGTGCTCCAGCAGTTCCCGGATCTGGTTGAGAGCCCAGTCGATCCCGATCGCCTCAAGGACTTCGGGCTGATCTCCGGCGGCCTCGAGCCGCCGGACCAGCTTTTCCGGGAGCGATGCGCCGCACATTGCGGTGAATCGCTGGACCTGCTTTAGCGAAAGAACCGGCATGATTCCGGGAACGATGGGAATCCGGATTCCCGCCGAGCGCGCGCGGTCGACAAAGCGGTGGTACACTCCGTTGTCGAAGAAAAGCTGGGTCGTCACGAACGAGGCGCCGCAGTCGACCTTTCGCTTGAGGTTTGCGAGATCGACTTCCGGGGAAGGGGCTTCGGGGTGCTTTTCGGGATAGCCGGCGACTCCCAGGCAGAAATCCGGATGGCGCTCCCGGAGCCTGGCCACGAGCTCGCTGGCGTAGCGCAGCCCGTCGGGCGCCGGCTGGAAATCGGCGGCCCCCTTCGGCGGATCGCCTCGAAGCGCCATGATGTTGCGAAAACCTCCGGCGTGGATGCGGTCAGCGATCCCGTCCAATTCCGCCCGGGAATGGCCGACGCAGGTCAGGTGGGGCATTACCGTGAAGCCGAATTCGTCCTTCAGAAGCGAACTCACCTGGGCGCTGCGATCCCGGGTGCTGCCGCCCGCGCCGTAGGTAACCGAGACAAAATCGGGGTTGACCCTTTGGAGGGCTCCCGCGGCCTGGCGCAGCGCCTCGACCCCCGCCTCGTCGCGCGGCGGGAAGAACTCGATCGACCGCAAGGGGCTCTTGCGTCCGAAGAGTTGGGAGATGGCCGGGTCGTCTCGGGTCACATCAACATATGAAGAAACGTTGATATGTATGTAAAGCCGCAAATCCGGGACGTGCGGATCGATGCCATCGCCAACGGAAAGGACGGTGGGCTTTGGACTTCAAGCAAGTCCTCGAGGGTCTTCCGATCCGTGAGTTGCATTCGGTACAAGGACATTTATGGCGCCGCGACACCAGGGCTGGATTGCGCCTTTGAACCTGTGGGCAGTTCGAACCAGAACCGGGTACCCTCGCCGGGAGAGCTGATGACGCCGACTTGTCCGCCCAGCCTTTCGACGATCCGGCGCACGATGGACAGGCCGAGACCGTGGCTGTCGGTCCGACCGGTCGAAACACGGGAGAATGGGACGAACATTTCCTTCTGGGCGGCTCTGTCAATGCCGGGCCCGCTATCCTGCACCCAGAAGCGCGCAAAGCTCCCATCCGGGCGGACCTTTCCCCCGAGCTCGATCCGGGGAGCGGCCCCGCCGTACTTAACGGCATTGCTGAGGTAATTGGTCCAAACCTCGACAATCCACGGAGGGTGTCCGATGGCCGCAGGCCAGGAACTCGGTTTCTGGATTCGAGCCGGTTGCCGCCGGAGCAGATGCTCCAAACGGTCGATTGCCTCGCCGACCAGGTTTGCCATGTCCAGCGGAACGGAAAGGACGGATTGGCGCCGGACTCCGGCGAAGACGAGAAGCTCCTCGATGATGGCGTTGAGCTGGCGTCCCGTGGCGGCCGCCTCGTCGAGATGATGCCGGACGGTCGCTTCGTCGCGCTTCCCCAGCGCCAATGCGGCCAGTTCAATCCGTCCGGTGAGCGTAAAAAGCGGGTTCTTCAGGTCGTGCGCCACCGTGTGGGAAAAAGCGTCGAGTTCCTCGAGGAGTTCCTGTCTCTCCAAGCGGGTAGCGATGGAGCGGATGACCTCCTCTTCGGTGAAGGGCTTGGTGATGAAATCGGCAGCGCCCAGCTCCATGCCGCGCCTTGTGGTAGCCCGGTCGGCCCTGGCGGAGATCACGACGACCGGCACGGTGCGCAGATTCGGATCCTTGCGGAAAGTCTCGAGAAGCTCATAACCGGTCATGCCCGGCATCGCCAGGTCGGTGATGATCAGCGAGGGTTCCTCGCGCCTCGCGGCGGCAAGGCCTTCCGTTCCGTTGGTCGCCAATACGGCGCGAAATCCGTTCAGCTCGAGCATATCGGCCAAGGTTCGGCAAATCGACTCGTCGTCCTCGATGACGAGGATCGTGCGGTTGTTCAGGGGATTCATGACGGGTTTGCTGGAGCATTGATCCTGGGCAAGAATAGGGCGAACCGGCTTCCGCCGCCTTCGACGCTGTCGACGGAAATCGAGCCACCGAGCAGTTCGGTCATGCGTTTCACGATGTTGAGCCCGAGCCCCGTGCCCTTTGCGGCGCCGACGTTCGAACCGCGTTCGAAGGACTCGAATATGCGCTCCCGATCGGCCTCCGGAATTCCGATGCCCCGGTCCGCGACCGACAGCTTTATGCCCTGCGAGTCTGCTTCCGTCCGTATCGTGATAGCCGTGCCCGCAGGCGAATAGCGTGCGGCGTTGCTGAGGAGATTCGAAACGATGTGGCGCAGCAGATTGGCATCGGTGATGAAGGATCCCTGGTCGCCGTTGGCGATGAACTCGAAACGGTGCGCGTCGTGATCGCTCAGCCGGATTTCGTCTATGGCGTCGTTCAAGAGGGAAGGGAGGTCTGCAGGCTCAAGCTGCACTTTGGAGTGCCCGGTATCGACGCGGTTCAACGTAAGGATTTCGTCGAGCATCTCGGTCAGACGGAGCACGGAAGAGTGGATGCGGCCGAAGAGCTCTTCGCGTTTGGCGGGAGCGAGCCGATCAAAGTGATTGTGCAGCAACTCCGCCGACGCCATGGCTGCGGTCAACGGAGTGCGAAATTCATGGGAGATCATCGAAATGAACCGGGTCTTCATTTCGGAGATCTCCTGTTCCTTCCTGAGCTTCGCTTCGATTTCCTCCGCGAAGCGCCTCTGCGCCGTGATGTCGTCCTTCAATCCGACGTAGTGCGTGGCCCGACCGTTCTTGTCCACCACGGGGGCGATCACGGCCATTTCCACGTACAGCTCGCCATTCTTCTTCCGGTTGCAGAGTCCGCCGCTCCAAATCTCGTCGTGCGTGATCTTCTGCCACATGTCGCGATAGACTTCGGAAGCCGTCTGTCCCGACTGGAGCATCCGGGGATTGCGCCCGAGCACTTCCTCGGGCGTGTAACCCGTCACGGTGCAGAACCGCGGATTGACGTATTCGATTGCGCCGGAGAGATCGGTGATGACAACGGAGAGCGGTGCCTGCTCGATGATGCGCGACAGCTTGCGCAGTTCTTCCTCCGCCAGCTTGCGCTCGGTGATGTCCTGGTTGACCCCGCGGGTGCCCACGATCCGGCCGCTTGCGTCCCGGACCGTGGTGATGCGCACGAACATATGGCGCAATTTGCCGTCGCGCCGCCGGATGCGGTGTTCCACCTGCGTTTCGGTGACAACGCCGGCCGACAGCAGGGCCGCGTTATCGGTGACGATGTGCCGCTCCTCCGGCAGCATGAACTCGCGCGCGTAAGCCTCCTCCGGCATCCGGTAGCCGCCCTCCCGTTCGGCCGTCGTGCCGTAGAGTGCATAAAACCGATCGTTGAAAGTGTAGGTGGCGGTCGCGGCGTCCTTTTCCCAATGGGCGAGAAGCGCCTGATCCATGGCTGCGGCCAGTTGTTCCGTGCTTGCTCGCAGCGCAGCCTCCGCCCGTATGCGTTCGGTGATGTCATTGACCGTGGTTATGAAGTGGAGGGGCTCACCCACGGCATCCCGACGCATCGACGTGCTCACATCGGCCCAAACAGCCACTCCTTTTTTGTGCAGGAATCTCGCGTCGAACCGCACCTTCTCCCGCCTGCCAGCCAGAACCGGTTCGAGCAGCTCCTTTGCCATTTCAACATCGTCGGGATGCACGATGTCCTGCCAATTGCATGTCTCAAGTTCCGCCTTCGTGTAGCCGAGCATGTCGCAGAGCGCGCGATTCACAAAGACTGCGCCTGAGGGAAGCGTGATGAACTTCCCTGAAGGGGAGTGCTCGAAGACATACTTGAACTTGTCCTCGCTCTCCCGCAGGGCCGCTTCGGCCTCGGTGCGTTGCCGCTCCACTTCCAGGTACTCCAGGGCGAAGGTAACGTCGGCGACCGTTTCTTCCAGCAAGGTTATCTCCCTTGGGCCGAAATAATCCTTATCCACGGCGTAGGCCATCAGGGCACCCCGGACGACTCCGTGCTCTATGATAGGCAGTGCGACCGACGCCGAAATCCCGGCGCGCAGCGCGGCTTCCCGCCATGGCTTCGTGCGCGGATCGTTTGCAAAATCGTTGCAGACATAGACCCGGCCCTCGCGGATGCAGGTGCCAGCCGGACCGTGGCCCTCCGGCCGATCGTCTACAAAAACAGTGATGTTTTTCAGGAGGCCAAGCTCATCGCCAGCCTGGGCCACCATTTCGACCGGCAATGTCGCCGATTTTACCCAGCCTATCCACACCCCCTTGAAATCGCAGTGCCCGACGAGGGCCTGGCACACCTTCGTAAGCAATTCCTCCCTCGTATCGACCCGCATGATCGCCTGGTTCACGTGGCTCAGGGCGGAATACAGCTGTTTGAGCCGTTCGATCTCCCTTTCGTAGGCCTTGCGCTGGGTCAGGTCGCGGTAGATGCCCACGGTGAAGCGATGGCCTCCGATTTCAATGGACCGGCCGCTGACTTCCACCGGGAAAACGGTGCCGTCCTTGCGTTGATGGACGGTCTCGAAGACGGTGCCGTCCGCGGATCCGAGGAGTTCGAGCTGTTCGGAAAGGTTGGCCCTGGCGGACTGCGATCGGAGGCCGCCGAGAGGCAACCGGCGCAACTCCTCGAGCGTGTAGCCGTATGCCGCCAAGGCGCGGTCGTTGGCATCGACGATCCGTTTGTCCTCGTCGAGCACCAGAAGAATGTCGTTGGCATGCCGGGCGACCAGAGCCAGACGCTCAGCGAGGGATCGCAGCTGCGTCTCCGCCGCCCGCTTCGCGGTCAGGAGGTCTTTGTCGATCCGCCGCAACGAATAAACCGTCGCAAACAAATTCCCGAGCAGCAGCAGGATCGCGACGAGGCCGATGGGAGTGCCTATCCTCCAGTCGCGCCACCACCCGGTGCTGACGGCAAGGAGGGCTATTCCGCAAGAGATTGCGGCACCGCTGCCGATCAGCCACCGGACGGCCCGATTGGATTGCAGTTCGGCTGGCGGCGGGCTGTTCATTTCTCCAGCCGGTTTGATCGTGCCAACCGTCTCCAGGATGCGCCGGTTGTCGGCGGCCGAGGAAACTCTTCGTAACTCTCCGTCCTTCAGCATGATTTTTGCGGGATTGCCCGGCGTTGACGCGCCGTGGAGCAGGAGCCCTTCAGGACTCTAGCTTAATCAGCGCCCCGGGCAATATCCAGCCCTATCGCGGGACGGTTAGGATACTCCCTCTCCGCTTCTTTACTCCGCGTGTCAGGCCAGACTATTTTGGCTTGTCGGCCGGACCCTTTGCGGGGGATGGGGGAGGCGGCGCGGGCTCGAAAAGTTCGTCGGACTTCTGGGGCAGGCCCGTGAAGGTGTAGTCGTCCACTTGGAAGGAGCGTTTTTGCATGAGCGCATTCACGCCCGCCTTCGAGTCGGTGGAGGCAATCCAGGCGTAGACAGGACCCGCCGGGATCGTGTCGTATTCGGGTTCGGCGGGCTTTTCCGCCGCGGCCGGCTTGGCTCCGGCGACGGTTTTGGCGGGCACAGGCGGCTCGGGCTTTTTCTCGACTGCCTTGAGCTTCTTCTCCTCGGGCTTGCGGCCCAGGGCCACCGTGAGCGTCCTACCATCGAAGGTCGTCAGCTTGAATGTCCGTACGTGCTTTTTCGCGACCGCGGCCTGGGCGTCGTCCGGCGCGGTTGTGTCGGAGAACCGGACGGTGCCGAGCGAACTCAAGAGGGAGGAGACCTTGTCGGCCTTCACCTGCTGGCCCGCGGGCGTTGGGGCTGCGGTCCAGGCGCCGTCCTTCTTTTCCCGCGATAGGACCACCGTCGGGGCCTGGTCGAAGGCCACCTCGACCTTTGCCACGTCCTCCGGCTTGACGTTCAGGAGCTGGGCGTCGGCCCAGTTCTTCGGCTCCGTGTCCATCCAGGCGTTCAGGCCGGCGAGGTAGGCCTTCGGCTCGTCCTCATACCGCACGAAGCGGCCTCCCGTGTCGGAATTCTTGCCGAGGGTGAGGGAAAGGATCGGATGGTCCGAGGAGTCGAGAAGTTCGATCTTCGTGTCCTTGAATTCGAGGCGGGCGAGGCGCCCGGGGTTGGTCGTCACGAGCCGTTGGATCTTTGCCGAGGAAAGGTCGCCGACGAAGCTCGACAGTTTCGAGAAATCGGCCGGCATTTGATAGTAGCTCTCGTCCCGCCACGAGCCGTCCGGCTGCCGAGACAGGACGACCGTCTTTCCCTGGTCGGAAAGCCGGAGCTTGGCCGCTTTGTCGATCGCGGACGAATCGACGAGCGTCTTGTCGATCCGGGGATCGGAGACCGCGGGCGCCTCGGGCCGGTTGGCCCAGTAGGCGATCCCGGAAAGGACGGCCAGGATGGCGATGGTGACGATGAGGGTCTTGAGTTTCATCGCGTGCAAATCACTTCTTGCGCGAGTTGTGGAACCAGATTCCGAATGCGCAGACGAGGAGCGGGGTCGCCAGCAGGTTGATCGCCCAGAGCTTGTTTTCCAGGGCGTCGATCCCCTCGCGCAGCGCGAGCCGGATCTTCCGGCGCTCGCCCCGCAGGGTGGCCTCCTGCTTCTGGAAATCCTCGATCGCCTTGGCCACCTCGGGCGAGGCCACGAGCCGGTTGCCTTCCCCCTTCTTTCCCTGCAGTTCGGTGAGCTTCGCCTGCACGTCGTTCAACTGGGCTTCGAGCGCCGTCAGCTTCTCCTCGTACTTCTTGTTCGCCTCGGCCTCCATGTTCCTCACCACCGTGAACGGGCGGATCGAATCCCCTTTGCCGCGGATCGATATCAGGTCCTGCGACCCGGACAGGAAGTCCAGGCAATTGGCTGCGAAGGAGAGATTGTCGTTGAGCGGCTCGGCGGCGGTCGTGCCCAGGAGGTTCAACTTGCGGATGCTGTAATCGTCGAAGAGCCAGTCGGTCTCGGCTACGACGATAAGGGTCGAGGTTCCGGTCGATGCGGTCAGGTGCGGGGCTGCGGGTGCGCTAGCTGCGGCGGGCTTGGCATCATCCTTTTTGTCGGATGCGGGTTCGTCCTTGGGCATTCCGTCGGGAAAAGCGGTCGTGAACTTGCCCGTGACGAGCGCCGCGATTGTCTTTTTCCCGGACGGGGCGATCTGCCGAGCGAGATCGTCCGGCTGGGTCATTTGAAGGACGACCGCGTCGAGTTCCCCCGCGCTGGGCGAAGTCTGCACCAAGGGCGTGAAGGAAAGCGCGCTGCCGGCCTTCAGGGACAGGCTGCCCGATTCCACGAAAAGGGTCGTGGTGAGCTCGGCCGTGGGCAGCGACTTCGGATTGAGATCGTCGCGGGTCAGGCTGAGCCAGGTGGGGTAGCGCGCCACGTTTCCATTGGACGAGTTTTGGAGTTCCGTGGACCGGTCGTTGTCCGCGACGATCTTCTGGGGATTGTAAACAATTCCCCAGGCCCCGAACAGCACCGGCAGGTCGCTCGAAACGTTCGGGGGCGGGCCCCCGCTGAACATCGCCATCTGACCGGCCTGGCGCTTGAAATATTCCGAAGAGGGATCGACCGCGATGAAGACCGGCTTTCCGCTGAGCAGGAACTGGTCGATCGCGAACTGGAGCTTGGGCGTCAGATTCTCGGGATGGATGACGGCGAGGGCGTCGAGCTTGGCGGGAAGCTCGGTCGCCGTGGGTTCGACCGTCTCGATGTCGAACGTGTCCTGCCATTCGTTGATGACGTACTGGCCCTCGGATCCCTGCTGCCCCATCATCGGGTTCCCGGGCGATCCCTGCAGCGGCAGGCTCGTCACGAGCCCGAGCTTCTTCTTGTCGAGCTGCTGGACGCCGTAAACCAATTCCGAGACGTCGTATTCGAGGAACTGTTCGCGGTCGGGCGAAAGGGCGGCGATCGCCTTTTGCTGGTCCGCCTGCGTGGCGACCAGGCCGAAGTAGAACTGCTCGCCCCCGGTTTGCATCCGTTGCGGCGCGAGACCCGCTGCGGTCGCCTTTTCCTCTTCCGGCGTGTCCGGCTCCGGATCGATCAGGTTGAGAGCGATCTTCCCATGCGACGCCCGGACGTACTGGCGGAGCATCTCCTGGACGCGCTCGGCGTAGTTCTTGTAGAAGACGGGCAGTCCGCTCGTGCCTCTCGAGAAATAGAAGTCGAGCGTCATCGGCTCGGAAACCTTTCCGATGAGCGATTTCGTCCCCGGCGAAAGGGTGTAGATCTTTTGATTCGTCAGGTCGAGGCGCCAGGGCAGCGACCCGGCCAGGTAGTTGATGAGCAGCAGGCCCAAAACCAGGAGCGCGACGAAGAGGGTTTTCTTTCCGAATTTCATGGGTGCGCCTTCAGCGTTCAAGAGCCACCACGTTCAGGAACAACGTGAAACCCATCAGCGAGAGGAAGAACATGATGTCCTTGGGGTCCACGATGCCCTTCGTGAAGGCGTCGAAGTGGGTGATGAAGCTGAAGTTGGAGATCGCGTCCGCGACGCCGACCGGCAGGAAGCCCTCGAGGAAGTTCGTGAATGCGCTCAAGCCGAGGAAGAGCAGGGCCGCGCAGGCCATGAGGCTGATGACGAAGCTGATCACCTGGCTTTTCGTGCAGGCGGAGGTGAGCGAGCACACTCCCAGGTAGCCCCCGGCCATCAGGATTGCGCCGGCGTAGCTGCAGAACAGGACGCCCCAGTCCGGCGAGCCCAGGTAGCCGACGGTGATGGCCAGCGGAAAGCTGAGGACGATCGCGAGCGTCAGAAAGGCCCACGCCGCGAGAAACTTGCCGATTACGGCGTCAAACGTCGTGATCGGAAGAGTGAAGAGGAGTTCGATCGTGCCCGAGCGCCGCTCCTCGGACCACAGCCGCATTCCGACCGCAGGCACGAAGAAAAGGAATATCCAGGGATAGAACTCGAAGTACCTCTCCAGGCTCGCCACGCCCGACTGGAAGAATCCGCCGAACTTGGAAAGCGCGAGGGCGACCGAAATGACCAGAAACGCGCAGAGGAAAACGTAGGCCACCGGAGAGCGGAAATAACCGCCGAACTCGCGTTTGAAGACAGGAGTGACTTGGGACATGGATTGGAATGGATCAGGTGTCCGACTGGGTCAGGCTGCGGAAGACTTCGTCGAGCCGGGCCTTGGGCTGGCGGGCCTGCAGTTGCGCCGGGGTTTCATCGACGACCACGCGGCCCCGCGAGATGATGATGACCCGGTTGCAGATGGCCTCGACTTCCTCGAGGATGTGCGTCGACAGGATCACGGCCTTTTCGGTGGCCATGTTCTTGATCAGGGTCCGGACCTCGTTCTTCTGGTTTGGATCGAGCCCGTCGGTGGGCTCGTCGAGGACGAGGGTGGGAGGATCGTGAAGAAGGGCCTGCGCGAACCCGACCCGCTGCTTGTACCCCTTCGACAGGGTCTCGAGGGTCTGATTTCGCACGGGCCCGAGATGGGTGAGCCCCACGGCGCGCTCCACGGGAGCGCGGCGGGCCTGCGCCCGGAATCCCCTCATCTCGGCGATGAATTGGAGGAACTCCTCGACCGTCATCTCCGGATAGGCGGGCGCGTTCTCGGGCAGGTACCCGAGCTTGCGCTTCACGGCGACGGGATCCTCCGTGACGTCGATTCCGTCCACGTAGGCCGACCCCGCGTCCGGGCGCAGGAAGCCGGTGATCATCTTCATCGTTGTGGACTTGCCGGCTCCGTTGGGTCCGAGGAACCCGAGGATGTCCCCACGCCGCACGGTGAAGCTCACGCCATCCACGGCGCGCTTGGATCCATACGTTTTGACCAGGTCTTTGACTTCAATCATGTACGAAAGAAAACGGGTAAGCTGCGGACTCCCGTGAGAAACAGCAAGCCCGCGGAATGTTCCGTCCTAGAAATCGCCGCGGATTCGGCAAGAAAAAATCCGCGCGCAGGGAGAAGGCTTCCGGCTTATTGCCGGCGCGGCTGCCTCAACGGACGAGCCTCAAGGTGAGCGGATACCGGTAACAACCGCCGTCGGATGCCTTGACGGCCGCCAGGATCGCGAAGACCAGCGTGCATATTCCGATCACCACAAGGATCGGGATTCCAATGACGATAAAGGCCAAGGGAATGCAGCAGAGCGCATAGATGATCACGGAGATGTGGAAGTTCAGGGCTTCGCGGGCGTTTTCCGCCACGTACTCCGATTCCTTGCGCATCACCAGATAGACGACAAGCGGCAGCAGGAATCCGACTCCGAGAAAGAAGGAGAGATGGCTTAATACGCACCAAAGCTTATCGCTACCGGACGGGCCGTGGGGGACGATCGGGGGTGACTCCATGGGATTCCCTTCCAAAACTCTTTAGGTGTGGGGAGCTAACCGAAAAACGTCGGCTGCTGCGCCGAAAGAGCCATAAGGAACCATTCGGGTCAAGTTTCCAAGAATCGGTTGGAACCGAGCCCGGGAGAAGTATTGCGGGAGGGAGTTTTTCGAGGGTTTTACGGCTGCAGCTTTCGCCGAATTGATTCACAGCATCTCGGAGGAATTCGGCAGCACGCAGCGGTAGCCCTCCCGCGAAAGGTGTTGCAGCAGGCCTTCGATGACGGACATCGGGACCCGCGGATTCCCGCCCGACTCGTGGGTGAGCAGGATCGCGCCCGGCTGCACGGCCCGGATCAGCCGCCGCAACGGCCGCTCCGGGCTTGAGTGGCCGAATTCCCGGGCTCGGCCGCTCCAACCGAGATAGGCCATGCGGCGCTCGGCGAGAATCCCGAATAGAAACAGGTTCTTGATTCCCGCCGGCGACCGGAAGAATCGCGGCGTTTTTCCCGTCGCCTCGACAACCGCTTTGGAGCACCCGTCGATTTCCGCCGCCGTGCGCCGGGGACCGGACGACCAAAAGAAGCCCAGCGGGTGGGTGTCGGTGTGATTGCCGATTTCATGCCCGCGGGCGGCGATCTGGCGCGCCAAACCGGGATGGCGGCGCACATTTTCTCCGATCAGGCAGAAAATCGCCTTGGCGCCGTGGGAATCGAGCCTGTCGAGCAAGGCCGGTGTCGTTCGGGGATCCGGTCCGTCGTCGATCGTCAACCACACCTCCCGGACCTGCGTGGCAAACCGGGTCTTGATGCGACCCAGGCCGGACGCATTGGGCACGAGCGTCTGGTACACGAGCCAGAGTTCCGGGGCCGTGAACACGGCGAGCGAAAGATAGGGGAAACGGGGCCATGACCACAACAACGGCAATTTAGTCAGGATCGTGGACCATCGGTAGAGGCGCAGCGGCGCCGACGGCGAAAGGGCGTCGATGCGGGTATTCACGAAGATTGAGCTTTATGCGGATGTTGGAGTCCCTACGATCGATGATCCAGTCTATGTCTCAGGCGCAACCCCTCCCGTCCGGATCCGTCGCACCCGATAGAACCCCCGAGGAAAAGCTAGGTCGTCTTCCTCCGAGCGCTCTCGAGAGCTATCGCAGGTTCATGGAGAAGGGCGACGAGCAGGCGCTCGCGGGGCTCGTGTTCGACGTCCTGAATTACTACCTGCCCAAGAGCTCGATGGCGAGGAATACCGCGTGGCCGGAGGATGCGCGGCTGGTCGAGGATCTGGGATTTGATTCGTTGGCAACGATCGAGACGGTGTTTTTCATCGAGGATCTCTTCCAGATTTCGGTCTCGAACGACGAAATCATGACGGTGAGAACCGTGGGAGATTTGCGCCGCTTTGTGCGAAGCAAACTCGAGGCTGGAAAAGTCTGACATGCGCCGGGCCGTAATCACCGGTCTCGGGTTCGTAACGAGCATTGGCAATAGCCGCACGGAGGTCGAACAGAGCCTGCAAAGCCTCCGTCACGGATTCACGTCCGTCCAGTTTCTGGGCAATCCGCGGATCCCCGTCCGAGTGCTGGGCTCGATCAAGGGTTTTGAAACGGAGTCGCCCAACTGGCGCGACTGGCGCCATCCGGAACGCTATCATTTTGAACCGGAGGTGCTCCGGGCGTCGTCCCCGCACGGTCTGTACGCCCTTTGCGCGTGTGAGCAGGCCCTGGAGGACGCCCGCCTTCGCGCCGAGGATCTCGCGGATGGGAACACCGGATTGTTCTGCGCCTCAGCCGGCTCGCCCTTTCTGCTTCACCATAATCTGCGTCAGATGGAGACCGCCCGCGGAGAGCGCGGCAACCCCATGGGGATGGTTTCCAGCATTGCCGGAACGCTCAATTTTAACCTGGCTGCGCATTATCATATCCGGGGCGCCGTTTGCGGTTTTGTGTCGG
>Ga0181529_10005727_pt1 | contig 12907 bp, 18 predicted proteins | sample PEATcosm2014_Bin_36_FD_119763 | JGI IMG/M metagenome (GOLD analysis project Ga0181529, IMG submission 119763) | Peatland microbial communities from MTU Mesocosm Facility, Houghton, MI, USA - PEATcosm2014_Bin10_30_metaG | ecosystem: Environmental > Terrestrial > Soil > Wetlands > Peat | place... | reverse complement strand
TTTTCCGCCCTAAAAAGGACGTTGGCGAGGATGGGAATGGTGTTCTTGCGCTCAATGGCGGACTGGACAACAGAGAGCTCCCGAAGGAGATCGGATCTCTTGACTACAACTTCCATGATGATAGGTGTCCTTGATTGTGAAAGTTTGGTTGGGGAGTTCTACCAGCAAAACCGGGGAAGCAACTGCAGGTGCGTCAGAAACAACAGAAGGGGCAGCAGGGTTGAGGTGAAGTGAGCCTGCCGCCCTTTTCACCGCAAGGGGACGACTGTTACGAGCGACTTGATGCACTACATAAGTCAATCGGAGGCGGCAGAGGAGTCCTCACATGGGCGAGCCAGTACCTGGCGAGGGTCTCGAAATCGGTTGACGCATCTACCGCGACGACTACCAATGTTCGAAGAAACTCGAGGGAAGGAGACCTGTACTGTTCGGCAGACGCGAGGTATTCAATTCGGGAGTTCTCGGCATCTTCGACGCTTTCAAACTTCGCTAGGTCTATCTCCTGAGCTTTCGGGAAAGTGTGGCTTCCTCCGAAGAACACAGCGCATCCGAGAATGCACGAACAAAGGAGACCGCTTCCTAATGAATTGCCGGGCGCCGCAAGTACAAAGAACATTGCCGGGATGCGTCGGGTCTTCTCGACGTTCTCGACCGTGGCTACGATAACCAGGCGCTTCTTGCCCTTGTGTTGGGGTGAACATCTCACGAGTTGAAAGTAGCCCGTGTCGCCAATGGGTCCTTGCGCCCTGCATATCGAGATGCGCGATTCGAGATAAACCTTGATTCGATCGAGATCGTCCAACACCGCGACCGAGAACTCTTTAGGCGGAAAGTACTGGCTTAGAGCCTTCGGAACCTTCATAGATCAGTCCTTCTAAACGGAACGCCCCGGCGAGGGCCAGGGCGTTTGATTTCACGGTGAATCTAGTTCAATTCACCCGAGAGATAGACGGGCCTTGCGTTCAGATCCATAAAGAAAACTGCATCGCAATCGTCACAGGCACGCAGCGCCTGGTTAGGGACACCTTCAGCGGGAAGGGTGTGAGCCGACTTCTCGCATTCAGGACACGACAAGACTTCTCGACTGACGTTGTCTTTCGGTGGTCTCATGATTTGGCCTTCCGCCTCCAATCGAGGCTTTATTGGTAACGCTCGAACCCGTAATGTCCGGAGCTTCCCATGGCGGGTGCTTACCCGATGAGAGAAAGCTGCTCGGCGGGTCCATCGTATGCTGCCGGCGCAGGGGCCGGCATCTGTATGACGTTGCCGGTGGTGCGGTACTTCTTTTCCAACGATTCCAATAAAGCCAGTTCGTTCTGGCGATTGGCCGCGGCAGCCGCCTCGTTCACCTGTTGAACAAGGTTGAGCCGGGCAATTTCACGTTGGATAACCTGTTCCACATCGGAGAACGTGAACGCCGGGTCACCAAAACAAGGCCATTGGACGAGTTGGTTGACGAAGGCAGCGATGCTTTCTGGCTTGTCAAACCATGTCTCAGCGAAGCCGCTACGGTCGAAGTGAGAAATATGCCCAAAACACATGGACAGCCGGTTGTACAGCTTCTCGGTGAAGCGGCCTGCCAGGAAGCCGGTCAGCATGAAATTCAAGAGCTTGTTGGCAAAGTCTGCTTTGTCTTCGGCGGTGTTCCACTTGGTTGGTGTGAATTCGGAAGAATCAAAAAAGTCGTGCATGGTGGTGGTTTCCTCGATTGCGCGCGCCAGCGGGCCGTCAGCTAGCGCGGGTGCAGTGAACGTGTTGCGTGGTAGAGAAAAGTCCGCGGACGCAAGCTCTGATGTAGGCCTGCACCAATGCATCTGCCATCCGGCCCTTGACGTAGCGGTTGATGGCGAAGGCGAGCCATGATGTGTAATCCGGTCCGTCACTCGACCACCGTGCTATCACAGCGGGCTCAGTGGGACAGAAATAGAGATCCGCTACCCTCGGAGTTAGGTGTCTGGTATGTTCCAAGGCAAACTCAGGTTCGGCAGTCATGCTCGTTCAGCGGTTTTGCGGTTGGGCGCGAGGGTGCGAGTTCGCGTAGCCTGATGCTGCGCTAGGGAGCGGGCGAAGCTATGGCAGTGGCCGGTGCAGGCCTTGTCTCCTGCACCACGGCTACAGCGCGTTCTGGATATCGAGGGCGATGGCGCGGGCGAGGTCTTCATTTTGCGCCTCGTCCGGGTTGATGATGTCCAGCGCGTCGGCGACCAACTGGGCAGCGTTCTTGGTCATCGTCAGAATGACGGCGCTGCCCTGGGCAATGACCTGGTACTTAGGTGTTTTGTTCGCGTTCTTCGACATCTTCCGTCTTCTCCCCCTCGTCCTGGCGCAAGGCCGAACTCTTTGGCGCAGATTTTGCAGTGCTTGGCATCTCCTGCCTGCACTCCCCGCAGAAAGTCCCGCATGGCGTAGCCTAGTAGCCAACTCCTGGCCGGGGAACATCTTTAGCAGATTCTTCCTTGTCTTCAGCGTATGCGAGACTCTTTTCGACCCAGTCCCAATATCCGATACGGGTGTCTTCATTGGATACCTCATTGCGCCAGTCTTCCATCGTGAAGCGCGGGTGCTGACCCCATCCCTCTTCGGCGTCGTGCTTTTTCCGAAGTTCTTGGGCTGTGAGTTCGTCATCGTTCTTACCGAGGATATTGCCGGCAGCGGCGAGCGACACGAGAATCTCTTCAACGGCCGGAATCGCTCTAATGATCGCAGTGCGTGCAGCTTCGATGTCAGCAACGGTGCAAACGCTGTCAACGCTGAAGTCGGTGACCTCGGCAGGGACAAAGGGAAGGGAAATGTCGCGGGCACCCAAAGCGAGCACCTTGTCATCTTCAATTGCCCTGCGGATGATCTCGCGCAACGGGAGACTGGAATTTGAGCGCCATGGAGTAGCAGGAGTTGTCATGGTGAAAAAACCTCTTCTAATAGGCTGGCTGCGATGTGGACGCGCTGTCGTGTGACGGTTCGGAAATAAGGAGATTGTCGATCGCGTTGACCACAACCTCTTCCAAATAAAGATTGAGAAACCAGCAGTACGCGAGATCAGTGGGCAACGTTTCGAAGAATTCGAATAGTTTCCCCTGGTTGGCGCGAGAAGTTCGGGCGGTCTAGGCTGCAACTTCCTGTTTGGGACAGCTTGGGTGATGTTGCGGAGTGTCGCCAAGGTATCCGGCGCAACCGCCGCAGACGCGGCGGCTTCCCAAGACCGCCTCCATTTCTTCCTCGTAGTACATTTCGCCTCGGTCTATGCGTTCATCAAAATTTACTCCAACTCCGTCAGCAAAATGGCGGAGGTCGCCGAGAGCGTCGCCAAGGATGGTCTCCCACCCATCGCCGGCATCATCCTGTTAGGGAATGGTGAGGCCGGTGAGTTGGGCATAGAGCTCGAGAACAATCTGCCCGAAAATACGGCTCTTTTCGTTCTTCAAAATGCAGTTTTGATAAATGCCGTCGAGTTCTGCCAGTCGTGCGACAAGCTCCGTCTTCGGAACATAGGGAGTGGTAGTCATCAAATCTCCGAGATTAGGCGGCGGCAGGAAGGCACCAGTCGCCGGTTGTGGTGCGAGTGAAGTGCTGCTGAAGCACCTTGCGAATTTGTTCTTTCCACCACGGGTTGCCAGTCGGCCGGCGCGGTGCGGCGGCTTGGTATATGTCCTGCAGGGAAGCGCAGCCACCGAAACCTGCGAGAACGTTTTCTACCAGGGCGTGCCACGAGCTGCGGCGCGGTGCGACAGCGGTGAGTATCCGTTGGGCATCTTGGGCAAGTTGATCGAACTGCACGGCCTGGTCGTAGAGGCAAAAGCCGAAAAGTGCCCGACTGGTGCTGCGCGTGAACAGAGCGAAGACCAAAGGCTTACTGAGGCCGGGAAATAGCGTTCGGGGAATCATCTGTTGCTGAATCGCCCACTGATGCCGGAATCTCTCGACGGTGCCATGGGTCTGAAAGAAGTAGGCTGGCAGGACGAAGCCGCAGCGCCCCTCCATCGGTATGATCGGAGCCGCGCGTGCAAGCAGCCGCTCGACAAGACTCAACTCAAAAGGTGGGTTGCCTATCATCGCTGTTATGCCGTCGGGCAGCTCGACCGAACAGAAGTCGCCAGTGATCACCTCGCGCCCTGTTGTGCGGGCGGCCTCGATCGCCAGATTGGGGTCGATCTCAACTCCGAGCGCGGGTACGTGAGCAGGGATGGCTTGCAAGAAAGCCCCTTTTCCACACGATGGTTCGAGTACGAGGTCGCTGGAGGAGAGATCGGAAAAGAACTGCTCAACCAGCGCTTCTGCGGCCCAGGCCGGGGTAAAGAATTGGTTCAACTCCGACTTGGATGGCTGGACAGCGTGATTAGGCAGGCGCACCGCGTCAATCGGCGCGGGACCGACGAACAACAGCGATTGTGTGGTCATGGGTTTATCTCAGGGGATTATGCGGGGCTGCTGGAGCCTGTTAGCTGGCGAAGAATGTGTTGCACTCGAGTCGAAGAGCGAGGGCACAACGGGAAAAGCCGTTCGCCTCAAAGTCGGCGGCAATGGCGAGGAAGTGCTTTTGGGTCAGTTCTGCAACGGTGTGAGCCAGCTGGCGGGCCTTCTCGCTTGGAATGCCGGCGTTCTCAAGAACGTCCTCGTACTGATGTCCCAATGATGCTGACATGATTGGATCTCCTTCTGAATGAAAAATGGTTCTAGTGCTGGTCTGCGGCAGAAGCATTTGGCTCCGGCACGAGAACCCCGTGGTGCCGGCTGACGAGGTAGGGCGGAGCGCCCTGCATGGCCGTACCGGTAATTTCAAACGGAGCGCCGGGGTCGACGGCTTTCCAACTCTGTCCTCGGTCGCGGCTGACGTACACCGCGTTCGACGCGGCGCCGGTAGCCAGAAACACCCCGCCGTTCTCGCGGATTGAGGTCACCTCGCGGACGGGCAGGCCATTGAACACGTGTTCCCAACTTTCTTTGCCATCTTCGTGAATCCAGCGCATTGCTCCCGCACGCGTTGAGGCCCAGACCTCGCCGTCACTGGTGACGGTTACGGAATAGACTCGCGTCACCTCGGATGGAAGACGCAACTGCGTCCAGTGTTGACCGGAGTCGGCGCTGTGCCATACCTCGCTCACCGATGCCGCCGCTACCACCTGGTCGTGCGCTGACACCGAGAAGAATGATTGCGTCTTCTCGATCTGCACAACTGTCCAACTAGCGCCCTCGTCTTCGCTGTGCAGAACGCCTGCATCGGTTGCGGCATACCAGTGGGAGTCCGCCAGGGCAAGAGCCCAGAAGACGCGCCCTTCAAAGGTGGACCGGCCGCCGTGCGCGCGTGATGTAGCTTTCACAATCGGGATATTCCGATAGGGAAGCCAACTCTGTTCTTTTCCGTCGAACAGAAAAAGCCCACGATTGGTGCCAGCTACCAGTTGTCCCCGGCGCGACAGGCCGAGATCGAAGACATCGCGCCCACCAAGTCCATCGCTCATCTGACTCCAGATTCCGCCGTGGGCGTGAAACACCCCGCCGAACTCCTTGTCATTCAGTACTGCGGCGTAGAGGTCGGAAGAATTGATTGGGTCCGCGATCACGGTTGAGATCTGCCGCTCCGAGAAACCGTCATTGGAGGGACGGAAGGTCACTCCCGCATCGTCGGAGGCAAACACGCCGCCGCGGTCGGTTGCGATCAAGACCCGCTTCGGATCGCGCGGATCCACCAGGATGTCGTTCAAGATGTAGTCCGGCGGCGAGATGCGCCGGAAGGTCTTGCCGCCATCGGTGGTCTTCCATAACCCCTCGGTGGTTCCGGCGTACACGGTCATGGAATCCTTGGGATCCTGCTGCAGAACCCGGGTGCGCCGGGCAGTGCCGGGAATCCCCTGCACTTTATGAAAGAGGTGGCCGCTATCGTCGCTCTTGTAGATTCCCGAGCATGCGCTGGCGAAAACAGTCTCGGGAGTGGACTGGCTAAGGATGATCGAGAACACGTCAGAATCGTCAATCACGCCGTGCTTCATGACGTTCCAGGTGACTCCCCCGTCGGTCGTCTTCCACGGCAAGTGCCAGGTTCCGGCGTAGACGATCGTCGGGTCGCGCGGATCAATGGCGACTGACTCAAAGTTCTTGAGATCCGGGTGCCCGGCGGGACTGATACGCTCCCAATTCTCCCCACTGTCGCTGCTGCGGTAGACGCCATCCAGCGCCCCGGCGATAAGGATGTGCGGATCGGACTCGGCCTGTGCCAGTGCCTGGATGCTCTTGCCTTTCAGCGCGAGCGGTTCTTTCCAGGTCTTGCCGGCGTCGCGGGTCAAGAAGAAGCCGCCGCCAACGCCGGAGACGTTCCAGCCGGTAGCGTAGATCGTTGTCGGATGTGTGGGGTCAAAGATGAGGCGTTTGACCATAAGGTCATCGCCGATTTCCAGGTGTGCGAGAGGCCGCCAGTGGCTACCGCCGTCGACGGATTCGAACAAAGCCCCGGCACCAGAGCCAAGGAGGATGTGGTCCGGGTTGGCGGGATCGTAGGCGAGGGAGCGCGCGTTGCCTCCAAACGGGCCAATTGACCGCCACTGCGCCAGTGCTGCAATCGGGATCAAGAGCAGCATCACGCAAACAAGAGACAAGCGTTTCAACGTCGAATTCCTCCCAGGTTGGAACCTCAGTTAAGGATATCCCGCGGGGCGTCCTCTATTAGGCTTGCTTGTACACATCGCACAATTGTTTTGAAAACAATACCTGTGTTCTGGAGGAGTTCAATTCGGAGGCTGGAGCGCGGCGGTGAGCTTTAGGCTCGGTGAAGGTGGTGGATGGAAGTATGGCCTTGTTCCTTGGCCATCACTGAATACTGGACCATCGAGGAGCGACTGACTTCACACAGCTGCAATGCCTTCGTTGCCCTGAGAGTTGAGGAATTCAAGTGTAGGGCCGCCTGTCCTTTTTCCCGGGAATTTCGCCAAAATGCCATATGACTGCAAATTTATATTTACGGATGGATTTCAGGAAGCGAATGCGGTGTTCGTTCTTCGTGGAGCGCATGGCCTGGAACGTACGCAGCCGATTTGGTTCTATGTCTCTCCTGATCCAACGGAGGGATATAACTGGACAACAGGGCGTCTCGCTGACCGCTTGCCGGGAGCGATTGTGCCTCAACCAAGATCGGTTCCCAAAGAACAATAATCGCTCGTTTAGATTTGTACAAACGATTTTGAGACGCACAAGGGTCTGATTCTCTGCCCTCGCTGGCTGGCATTTGCTCCGCCGTAGCCGTCGGCCTTGTCCTTATCCGTAACGCACGGGGCGAAGCTTCTGCGGACTCAACTGCGGAACTCGGAAAGATGCCCCAGTCTATTTGGGAGCTGTAAATTCGTAGCAAGATTTATCAGTTCCAAGTCCACAGTTAACACCGGGAACTGCGCCAGAAATCAGATGGGGAGTTGGCCTCGGGTGAACTGGATGCTTCTTCAGGAACTCTGCATCACTTAAGTTGCAGTCTGGGTTCGGTTGAGCAACGCCTGAACACATAGCCATCCGTGCCTGAGAAACTCTGTCCCTCTCATTACTATCCTGTATTGTTGCGCCGCGAAACCCTTTAGTTTCTTTCGTCACAATCGCTGTGATCCGCATTATTGATTTTGACAATTCTGTGGGAGCTTTGGAAATGTTGATACGGACAGGAGCCTGCAACGGGCGAACAACAACAACAGTATTTGCACGCGGATTCACATAAATAGTTTCACGTCCAGTTTGATGGCTCCTACGACTATAGATGTAGAGATATGTGAAATATGTGCCTTTTTGCCTAAATTCGGCAACATGCCATGAAATCCATCCGGACGAAGTGATATCTGGTACAAACGTTTCCACAGCGTCATTTTCAAATATTCTTATGGGGTAGCTCCACTGGCCGCCCTCGCTCATAACCATGCGAGGCTCGCCGAACGGTCCAGCGAGGACGCTGTCCGGTCCGCCTGATGTCAAGTCTTGGCCAGAGCAGAACATAGGTGCAGTAAGAATCAATGCAAGAGTCAGAGCTTTCGTCCAATCCATTGCATCCACCTTTCCTCAAACTAGACAGAAAACCCCATTTGCCGCGCTGTCTCTCCGCTCACCTGGGCAACTGCAACGGGCATTTTCGCTTGCCCTAATTCTGCCTCAAGGGTTGCGATATTCGGCACGGTCACAAGCTCGCAAGTCTGAAATGCTCCTTGTATCCGAGGGCATCCGGGTAAATGCCGTGGTTGCTGGCAATGAAGGAGATCACCGTGAGCATGTCGCCGCGGATGTCCGGATGACTGGCCACATATCGGTGAGGTCAAACCCTCCGCACTCTTCGGCATTCCACCATGCGAGCAGAAAATCAGCTACGCGTTTGCTTTGTCCGGTACCCCGAGCGGCGACCAGAAGTAATCGATCGATTGCCTGCTTCTGGTCGGCGGTGATATTGGACTCTTGGGTCATGGCCTGTCCCTCCCGGTCTTACGCCTGTCTGGTCCAGTGCTTGGGTTGTGGTGAATTTTACACTGTTTTAGACAGCAGGATGCTTCCGTCAAAGCACAGTCCATCTTTGTGCCGCTCTTCCGATGTTCTGTGGCACGGTACCAGCTTTTTGGTGTGCCGCGCCACCTTCGTTCGGGGCGGGTGATTAGGCCGCCTGTTTCCGTCTCCCTGCGCTTTTGCCATTCGCCCGCATCCGAATCCACACGTCCGGGTTCACCGGAAGCGGCTGCAGCTTGCCCGTAGCGAGATTGACGAAGCCTCCGTGGTGGCTGAGTCGTCCGTACCGGAAGAGGCGAGCGAGCATCGCCAGAGCGTGATACGCCAAGGTTTGATTTATGAACGGCTCCTGCTTATCCAGCGCCTCGACGGCACTGCAGGACGGAAGCCGGTCCTTGCGATCGAGCGCGGGGTTGACGATTTCGGGAAACAAATGCGCCACGGTAGGCAGGCGCAATCCTTCTGCGTCTAATCCTTTCGGCTGCCCCAGCACAAACTGCCCGCTATCAGCGTTGTTGCCCAAATCAAGATAGTATGTTGCTCGCTGCAACATTTCAGACTGCATGATCTTCTCTCGGGCCGCACGCGTATCAACGCACCCGATCACCAAATCCGCATCCAGCCTCCACCGCTCGTCAACAAATTCACGGATGGCTTGCCACCCCAGCCCCCAGAACATGTTGACGCGATCAGCGAGAACGGTGGCTTTGTTAAGCCCAACTTCGGATTGACTGAAGGGTTGCCGCACGCAATTCGTTTCCGAGATGCGGTCCGCATCAGCGAGAGTGACGTGCAGGCCGGCCGGGTGCCCATGGGCGAGCATTGCTTGGTGCAGGTAGGGGAGGCCACCGGCGATAGCGCTGCCTGTGCCTCCACACCCCACAACCACAACGCGGACTTGTCGCGTCAAAAGCTCATTTGGGAGCAGATGTTCACTCGGCCCCTTCAACGTTGTTGCTGTAGCTGCCATCGGAGTTCTCCACAAATTGTTTCAGGGTCTGATTGAGTGGCCGGAGGTATTCCGTTGGAAATGTTGCCTGCCCTTGGAGGCTAAGCCACATTGCAAGGAATCCTCCCTTGAACCGGCAGGATTTGTTGTTTCCGGCGGCGTGCGTGAACTCCGAAGCGAAGAAGGAGTCCTCCCACTCGAAGATCTGCTCCACCCTCTTGGTACGTGGGATTTTGGAACTGCCCAGGCAGACGGTCGCGTTGGCGTAACAGTTCCAGAACGGCGCCATGCACAACTTTGTTTCAACCCCAGGACGCTTGTTTTCGGCAAGCGCACGAATCCAAAGCTGATTTCCACTCACCTTGAAGATCAGCGCCGGGATCGGATACTTTTTCCCGTTCAAGGTCTTCATCGTCGGGTCATTGTTTCGATCACTGAAAAACATCATGCGGACTTTGGCCGGCGACCACCAGACGATGGAGTCCGAACCGCGTACGATGACATTCTCTGGAAGAATTTCGGTGGGGATTTTGAAGCCGAGTCCGAGCACCAGGTCGATCAGGGCAGCGGGTGTGACTAGCTGCCCTGGGCCGAGTTCCGGTTCCCCTTCAATATGGTTGACCTTGTGCATCGTCACGAATGGATGGCGGTACGGGATGCCGTCGTAACTGCTTTTCCCGTACACCATCAATGCGCTTTGAAGCCGGTAGTCTTCACTTTTTCCTATCTGCACGGAAGCGTTCATGAACAGTCTCGATCACCTCAAAGGCTCTGCAACAGGCTTGTAGTGCTCGTGCCATGTCGCGCACAAAATCCATTAACGTTCGCACATGAGCATCCAGGGTTTCCTCGTTGGAAAGCATGTTGATCTCCAGACACGCAAAAGGCATAAAACCATTGCCTTGCGCGCGAGCCTGGCTATCTTCATCAAACAAGCCGTGAATTGCGTCGTATGGTTCCCAACAAAGGATGGCGCCCTCAATTGGATATGCGAGATCGCTCTCCTCAAACAACTCAGCACACTTCTTCGACAGCACTTTCATCTGGCCGTAGGGGCGACTGAGGTCATACGCCTGGGCTGCGATGGCCAGAACGTCACGGACATCCTTGTTCCGGGCCGTGGACTGGAACCGGCACACCAGATCGATGTCTTTGCCTTTCATGTGGAGGTGGACGAAGTCGCGGATGACGCGCCGCATAGACGAAGGAGCCTCATCAAACACAAGCTGATAGAGGCTCTTTTCGCCCTCTTCTTCGGCGCTGTCTTCCAGCCACATTTCCGCTTGATCCTCGGCTTCGACGGTTGAATAGACGAGAGTGAAGCTAGAGAGAGCCGACCAGAACACAGAGAAGAAGGCCGCCGGAAGAAGCTCATGTTCCTGCTCCATGAGATCAAGAATTCCCCGGAGCGGAACCACGCGCGCTTCGGAATACTCAATGTTGAGATACAGCGAGTCGCCCTCCGCGACGGGAATACCTGATTGCTGGCGTTCGTACTCACTCATTTCCGTGATGGTGTCCTTCAACGAGACGTGGCAGGACATCCACTCATTGATCTGGGCGGCACCATTTTCCTGACAGATGCGCGACAGAGTGTGCGCTACCATGTCTACTGCGCTACCTGTGAAGTCTGAGGGCGTGGCAATCCCCAGTCGAAGGAGACTCGCCGCCAGCAGTGCGGCAGGTTGTTCGTCGTACCGGTTGCAGTACCGCGATCGCACGCCCTTCAGCTTCAGGAGCGACAACGGCAGCGGCAGTCCAATCAGACGAGGGGCGGAATGATCGTTCCGGCCATGGGAAGAATGCGTTCTTCGCCGAAGGCTTGCGAGTTTGCTACTCTGTGGAACGCTGTTTCCATAATCCTTCCTGCTTCGTACGCTTTTTTGCATGACTCTAATTCCACAAGGATGGGATCGCGCTCGGCGCGTTGTGTTGACAAGAGACGTAATTGACGAAGAACTCTTTCCTTGGCGCTAAGACCGCCAGGGCCGGGCGCGGCGGAAGCGCATGTGCGACATCTGCGACATCTGCGTTTAGCGTTCATAAGGTTGGTTGGCTCAATGGGATGCAGGGCTGCCATTCCGAGGTCAATCGGATACGGCAGCCCAATGGTGAGGGCTGTTTTTAGCCTTTAGCTCCGACAGCACGCCTGAACGTCACTTTTATGGTGCCGTTCTCGGTCGCTTCCGGGCCTTCGATGGAAGCCGTCGCGAGTTCGGGGTAGCTCGACACGTACGTGTCCCTCACTTGCTCAATTGAAAACGCCGGATTTGGATCCGGCAACCTGACTGCATTGAAGCTGAATTCGCGAGGGAGTGCTTTGACTTCGAGTGCCATATGTTATGCGACCTCCTTAGCAGCGCTTTCAAAAACCAACTCCAAGTCCGCAGTGGTGTTGTCATCCGAGGACACTGCCGCAAACAGCAGCGGCTCGGGTGCCGCGGTCTCGGCCGGTGCCGGTGCCGAAGTTGCGGTTTCGGGCGCTGCAGTGCTTTCTTCCGTAGGAACGCTATCGAAGAGACCGAGAGTTGGGGCATCGTCGGACTTTGCCGCGATCTCCGCTTTCTTGGTCTCGGCGTTCTTGGCATCGGTGGCGGGCTTCGCCACGTGCGTCTTGCCCTTGGCTTTCTTCGCTTCATCGAGAGCCGCCTTGGCAGCTTCGAGGTCTTTGCGGACCTGGTCGATGTCGCAGTGCAGGGTCTGCATCTCGGTGGCGTAATCCGCAAGCGCCTTCGGCAGCGAGGCGTCGATCTCTTCTGCTGTTCCGGTGATCGACAACGGTGTATTCAGGGCGCTGGAGGCGGTTTCGATCTTCTTGCTCAGTGCCTCGGCGTCTTTGTCGTAGCCGATGTCGGGCTTCGTGTACTCAAACTGCTTGGGGACGATGCAGACGCGCAGATCCTTTTCAGAGCCCTTGAGTAAGGAAACGGTCATGGTGAGGGTGCGTTCTTTCAGGAGCGGCAACAGTTCTGTGAACATGTCTGGGTGGGGCCTTTCAGTTGTGTCAAGTGGCAAAGGCAAAGTCTGGTGTTGATGAAAAAAACAGGATGTTCTTTTTCGGCTGAGTGGCTAGAACGAGAGAGAAGCGAAGTGCTCGCCGAACACAGGGAACTAGTCGATGTAAAATCTCAGAGTTCCATCCTCATAGATGTTTCTGCGCCACTCACTTGCATGCACCTTGGCGTTCTTCACCTGAGAGTCCAGGCTTTCGGCATCCGGCGTGTGACCTTGGTCTCCTAGTTGCACCATCATGAAGTCGGTGGTGAACTCGGGGTTACTTTCAACATAATCCACAAAAGCCGTGCCATTCGCGATGAAAAGGGCGGTTTTGTCGCTATACTCATCGCCTTGGCATCTCGTGTTTGCGGAATCAGCAATCACCTCAAGAAATGAGAGCAACGCGTCATGTTCCAGAAAAGCTCCGCAGGGCTCTCCCCAAAGTTCTCTAACTGCTCTAAAATCTGCGCTCATAAAAACTCCTTTAAGCTAGGTACCCAGCAG
>Ga0181529_10005725_pt1 | contig 12910 bp, 11 predicted proteins | sample PEATcosm2014_Bin_36_FD_119763 | JGI IMG/M metagenome (GOLD analysis project Ga0181529, IMG submission 119763) | Peatland microbial communities from MTU Mesocosm Facility, Houghton, MI, USA - PEATcosm2014_Bin10_30_metaG | ecosystem: Environmental > Terrestrial > Soil > Wetlands > Peat | place... | reverse complement strand
TCCAATGTGCCGATGACCTTCTCCGAGTCATGGGCATTCATCTGGCAGCCAAAGGTCTCAATATAGAAGGTTCTCTCGGATGCCATAGCAATCTAGAGTATATCGCGAATGGCGAATCGACAGTCCCCTCAATGCGTACTCACAGCCCAGGCGTCACTTCTGGATCCAAATCTCCACGCGCCTGTTTCTCCCCTGCCCTTCGTCAGTTTCATCGGAGGCGATGGGCATATCCGAACCATAACCACGAACAATCGCCGGGCTCATGCCTCTCTCAATGAATTGGATCTCAATCGATTTGGCCCGACTCAGCGAAAGCGCCTGGTTGCTCGAATGCGAACCGACGCCGTCGGAGAATCCGAAGAGCATGACCTTGGATCCTGGAACCTTCATGTCCGCAACCAGCGAGACGACGCGATCCAGATCGACCTTTGCCTTGTTGTCCAAATCCGTTTGTCCAGACGCAAATCGAAAATCGAGAGTGAGGCGATTTGCATCCTTGGTCAGCCACCTATACTCTGCCGGGGCATCCGCGGAAATCGTCTGTGCAACCTGCGTCACATTCTGTGCAACAAAACCTGTGGCGCCAACCACGTCCTGCCCCTTCTTGGAAAGAGCAAACTCGACAAACGAGCGGGTGTATTTGTTGCTCGGATTGGCGGGTGTGTAGAGGTAAAGCCTTCTCGACAAAAGATAGTCTTCCGTGCTCACGGTGAGCCGAGTGGGCAACAGCGCCAGCGTCCCTTTATCCGAAACGGCGATTGATTTCGCGCTTTGGATGTAAGGCAAACCGATGAAGCCGATGCCATTGGGATCGGCGGCAACCGCATCAGAGAGTGCCTTGCTGTCTTCGATCCTTTGTGCACCCGCGGCCAGCGGCTTGCCGCCGAGCACCAGGCTCTTGAAAGTGTCGTATGTGCCTGACTTATCATCTCTCGCGTAGATCTTGATCGCTCCTCTATACGCGCCGAGCTGTGACCAGTCAGTAATCTCGCCGGTGAAGATGCGCTTGATCTTGTCTTTATCAAACTGAACGGCCGGGTTGGCAGCGCTGACAATGACGGCGATGCCGTCAAGCCCCAGGACGTGTTCGTTTGCGAAAGAAGACATATCTCCGAGCGACTTCAGCTTGGCCGCCTCATCGGGCTTAACCTTGCGCGAAGCCATGCCGATATCGCAACTGTTGTCGGCCAGAGCGGTAAACGCGGTCGCAGAACCATGTGCCGCAATGGTGATCGCGGAAGGTTTAGTGTCACCCGGCAGCACACCTTCAACGATCTTCTCCAGCGGGTTGGCTCCGGGAAGAATGCGAACGTCTGTTGCTCCTTGATTCTTCAGAAACGCCTCGGCCAGCGCAGGCCCAAGCGTGTCTCCAATGGTGTTTGAACCAGCCAGGCGAAGGATTGGTTCTCTTTTCGCCATTGCGCCATTTGCAAAATGCACCCAACTCCACAATGCTGCAAGTCCGGCAAGAATGAGGATCGAAACCGCAATCGCACCGAGAAGCGCTACCGACGGTTTCTTGCGGGGTGTGGCTGGAGCCTTGCGGGGAACAGCAACGTGTTCATCGTGCAGCGGTTCGGCGCACCCAGGGCAAACGAAAGGGGCTCCCCTAGGAATTGGGATGGGTTGATTTTGTTGGGCATCCTTGCATTTATCGAAGTTAAAACACCTTCCCCATCGGACATTCATACTGACTCACCCTTCTCCTAAATGTATGCGTGATGCGCTCTGGGTTAGCACAAAGACAAGCTCCGAGGAAATTGTTGCTTCTCACACAGTCTCTGGGAGCGCAGACACGTTCCCCTCGCGGCTATGTCGAGAGGGGGCGCGGTCCAAAATAACTCAGGTCGTATAAGCGAAGGCTATCTTGCCAAGGTGATGAAAGTCTTTAAAAGAGAGTGAATAAATGAACGCGGGGAGGAAAATCACCGTAGCCCGGTGTGCAGGTAGGCCAAGAGAGCGGCCATCTGCTCATCCGTGAATCGGCCAGCGAAGGCGGGCATCATTCCCTTCCCCGCGAGCACAATCTGGCGGACTTTCGCATCGTTCGCAGGAGAACCATTGAGGAGGGTCTCGCGACTGAATATAAAGTGCAGATCAGGAGGAATCTTTTTGAGTGCCTGGTCGTTGTCTTCGTGGCAATGGGCACAACGGATCTGGTAAAGGTGTTTGCCTTCCGCCTCCTGCTGGGTAAGCGAGGGTCTGGAGCGGCAACCGCTGACGGCCAACGCCATGCACACAATCACCCAGAGAACTTTTCGCCTTACCATCCAGGCCACACGATCTCCCTATGTCTTTTGGGCAAATTGCCCGCTCACATAATCCCAGTTGAGCACTTGGTAGAAGGCTTTCACGTATTCGACGCGCCGGTTCTGGTACTTCAGGTAGTAGGCGTGCTCCCAAACGTCTACGCCCAGCACCGGCTTGTGTCCCAGAGTCAGGGGGCTGTCCTGATTGGGAGTGGTTTCTATGGCCACGGTGCCGTCGGGCAGCTTGACTAGCCAGGCCCAGCCGCTGCCGAAGACACTGAGGGCAGCAGCGGTCAACTTGTCCTGAAAGAACGAGAGCGAACCAAACTTCAGGTCGATGGCCCTGGCTAGCTCGCCAGTGGGCGCGGTTGCCGATCCAGGCTTGCCCAGCGTCGGCCACCAGAAGGAGTGGTTGGCGTGGCCTCCGCCGTTGTTACGCACGGCGGTGCGGGCGGATTCAGGCAGGGTGCTCAGGTTGGCAATCAGTTCATCCACGGTCTTGCCTGCCAATTCGGGATGTGCAGCTACAGCGGCGTTCAGGTTGTTCACATAGGCCTGGTGGTGCTTGTCGTGGTGCAGATGCATGGTTTCGGTGTCGAAGCTCGGCTCGAGCGCGTCGTAGGCATAGGGCAGCGGCGGCAGCGTGAATGGGCCAGTGGGCGGCGGGGCTGAGGCAGCGGGGAGGGCCTGAGCAGTCAGAGTGTCCGTCAGCAGCAGCGCGCTTGCCACGCCGCCGAGGTGCTTCAATGCAGTTCTCCGATCCATCATTTTGGAATAACCTCCAGATGGTTCGATGCAAAGAGGTTGAGAAAGACTGCGCAAAAATCAACAAATCCTGGACGCGCCCTATTGAGTCTGATGCCTCCGTTATGCTGGAACCATGGATTTATCCTCCGAAAAATTAACCCCCATTGCGCACAGGGCGCAGAACCGCTGCTTTGGTTGCGGGCCGGCTAATGCTGGCGGCTTGCATCTGGAGTTTTTACTTGCCGAGGATGGACGAGTGGTTTGCCTCCCAACGATTCCTGATCGCTTTGAAGGCCCCGTCGGCTATCTGCATGGTGGCATTATCGCCACGCTGCTGGACGAGGCGATGAGCAAATCTTTGCGGGCACGGGGGTTGACAGCCATGACCCGCCAGATGGAAGTCAACTACCTTCGCCCAGTGCACTCTGAAGCGCCCATTCGCGTGGAAGGCCGCCTGGTCCGCAGCGAAGGCCGCAAACATTGGAGCGAGGCGCGGATTATCGACGCAAGAGGCCACACACTGGCCGATGCGAAGGGCCTCTTCATAGAGGTGCACAGCGGCCAAAGATATTGAGCAATCCGCACAGATCACGCCACATAGCCAGTCACTGCATGAGCTTGGCCTTGAAGTTTTGGGGCGGCCCGAAGACCGCCCGCGAAGGACTTAGTGGATCATGTTGATGGTTTCCTGCGTGATGGAATCGAAGGTGGTTACCGCTTTTGAGTTGGCCTCAAAAGCGCGCTGCGCAACAATCAGGTCGGAGAACTCGGCGGAGATGTTGACATTGGAAGCTTCCAAAGAACTTCCCTGGAGCGTGCCGAGCCCACCGGTGCCGGCAACGCCTACAGAGGCCTGGCCTGAGGCGGCGGTAGTCTGGTACTCGGTCGAGCCTACGTCGGACATTCCCTGCACGTTGCTTACCGTGGCAAGCGCTATTTGTCCCACGTTCTGGCTCTGACCATTCGAGTAAGTTGCCGACACGGTGCCGTTGGAGCCGATGGTAAAGCTCTCATACTCCCCACTGGAATATCCGTTCTGGCTGGGAGACGAGGTTGAGTTGGCTGCAGCGGTCTGGCTGATGTTCCCTGTGCCGGCGCTTCCCAGCACATCCCAGGTCATGTCCATCGCCGCTGCTCCGTCTGAGAGCCCTGCGAAGCTGATACCGCTCACATCTCCGGCTGGGTTAACAAGGTTGCCGCTGGAATTGAAAGTCAGCGTTCCCATAGTGTTGGCGCCCACCGGATCCTGAATCACACTTCCACTGGTGGAGATATTCGCGCCGGAGATCGTCAGCACGCCGGCAGGAGTCGATGATACCGTTACACCTCCCGCGCCAACAGTGATGCCGGCCGCTCCCAGTGCGGTATTCAGATCTGTCACATAGTCGGCCACCGTCTCCGGGGAGCCGGTGAATGTCGGCAGCGCGGTGGTCGCCGTGCCGCCCGCGGTGGCTGGCGCGGTAATCGTCAGGTTTGTTCCTTCATTGACTGTGGCCAATTTGCCGCCGCTCGCCCCAAAGTCATAGTTGACTGTTGTGACCCCGCCCACAGTAGCCGAGCCAGGTGTTAGCGTGTCAGGCATGGAGATGTTGTAAGACCAGGCGTTGGTCCCTGTTTTGGTGTAGTTCACCGTGGCAACATAACTATTGCCCAGCGAGTCATAGACCGTGACGGGGCCAGAGGCCGTAGCGCCAACAGGGGACGCAGAGTCGAGATTTTGCGTCATGCTAAAGGTTGTCGTCGCCGCAGGCGGCATCACCTGGCCGGTCGGAATCACGATAGCGCTCAAGGCGCCGTTGGCATTGATCACACCGTTCGTCGCGGAATATCCCATGACCGGCTGACCGGCGGTAGACTCCAGCGTCCCATTGGAGCTGAGCTGAAAATTGCCGTCGCGCGTATAGAGTTGGCTGCCATTTCCTCCGTTCAGGACGAAGAAACCTGCGCCGTTAATCGCAGCATCGGTCGAGACGCCCGTCGAAGCGTTCGTGCCCCCGGTAAAGTCAGTGCTGTTCGAGGCCACCTGCACACCAGTTCCCTGCTGAATCTCATCTCCGGAGCCGGCCGTGCCCACCTGTTGGTAAAACAGGTCGCTGAAGTTCGTCGTCTGCGCCTTGAAGGCGGTGGTGTTCATGTTGGACAAATTATTGGCAATGGTGTTCAACGCCGTCGAATCAGCGTTCAGTCCACTGAGCGGGATGTCAAAGTTGGGCATGGTGAATCTCCTCTCGAGTGCATCTGCGGTTAGCGCAGGCCTTAGAGGCCCGCGGGTAAACAGGCTTTGCGGACTGCTGCAGTCCGCAGATTCGCTACTGCACGTGCGGTCGGCCACTGAGGGCCTGAGCCACGTTCTGGGCCGCGGAATTGGACGCGGGAATGCCAAGATTGCCCGGAGCCAGTTGCGTCGCAGCTGTGTTCAGGGCGCCCGAAAGGTCAGTTCCTGTGCTGGTCGAGGACGGCTGAGTCTGTGCTTGTGCGTTACTGGCCTGTGCGGAAGGCGTACTGCCACTCGCCGCGGGGGCGGAACTGCCGAGATCCGTTGTCAACGTCTGGTTGATTGAGATCAGCTGCTCCAGGCTATTCACATTCACCAACTGGTTGATGTACTCGTTGGGGTCGGTGTCGGCGGTTGGATCCTGATTCTGCATCTCGGTCACTAAAAGGGTAAGAAAGTCGTTTGCTGAGATGGTGGCTGAGTCGCTGCTTGCGGTGCTGTCTGTGCTGGCCGTGTTGCCGGTTGCATTCGCCCTTGCGGGAGTGGTGCTTGCGGCCGCAGCTGCGGGCGCTGCGGTTTTGGCTGAGAGAGCCTGCGCCGCCGTCATATGGTGATTCAAGATTGCCGCTGCCATTTTGTCTCCTTGATCATTCCTGTTCCGTATCGCGTTCTTCTGCGGTCCGTTTGCCGCATTTCCGCCATTCGGTTTTTGGATTTCTGCCGCTCAGTCCATCGCCGAAGTTGCCCCATCAGGCCATCACCGAAATATGGTTGCCTTCAAGCCTTACTGCTTGTGCGTTTCCGTCCCGGCCGACAGACCATACGGGCAACTCCGCTGTCGTTGACGAAGCGACGACGTGCGCTCCGGAATCTGCACCTTGCGTCTTCTCTTGCCCGGTTTGGTGTCCACTCCCTTGCTGCATCCCATCTCCCGAGCCTTTGCCACTGTCCAACGTTGTCCATCCGCTTTCGGAAGAGGACAGTGTGAGCGTCTCAACCTGCGTGTGGTGTTCGGCAAGATAGGCGCTCAGGCCTGCCAGGTGGCCGCCCAGCGTTTGGGCTGCATCGGCAGAACCAGCCACGAGCTCGGCATGAACGCCACCACCACTTGTATCCGCACGGACGCCTACCCATCCCAGTGCCGGGTCTTGAAATCCTGCTTCGGCACGTTGCGCGCCGGCATGAATCCAGATTGGCTTCCCTGTTGTTCCTCCTGTATCGAGGGTTGCGAAGGCTTCGCGCGAATCCGGCCCGCCTGTCGCGGTAGAGGCATTAACCGGCAGCTCGATGCTGGTGCTCGTGACTCCTCCGACGCCGGTGATTAAATGCAGTGCAGGCGGCGCATCCGCGGCGGGAGTGGAGGACTGCTCTTCAATGAAGCGAATTCCATGCTGAACGGAATGAGGTCTCTCCGTTTCACGCGTAGGCTGCACTGGATCGGAGGCTGAGATTTTTTTCTCACTGGCTGGGGCGGGCTGGCCTTGATTTCGGAACACGGCCGGTAACTGGCCGGATGCGGTGACGTTGGCAGCTATTGACAGAGGATTCATATCGCCGCTGTACTGCGCAACCGGAAGTGCCTTCGCTCCAAGCTGTGTTTGAACCTCACTTTGGTCCAGTGCCTGTGTCTGGGGCGGAACTTGACTAGCCGAAAGCGGCTTCGCAAGGTTGGCGCTATTAGCGAGAGGCTGGTCTTCGCTCGATGCTTGTACTTTCGCGAGGTCCAGTGTTGCGGCTTGAGTGGGGATTCCGCTCGCAGGAGGAGTATTCTCAGCTTCGACGTACGACCCGACCGGCGGAACCACACCTTTGGCCGCTAATGATACTTCTGTTCGGCTGACCTCTTTTTGCGCGGATGCAATTGCTGTTCTACTCAAAGGATCCAGATTGAGCGAGTGCGAACTGAATTTGTCTGAAGCAAGCCCGGTTGACGGATCAACAAACAGATCACGCAATATATCCGTCCGACTCCTCTCCAGAGCAGGTTGTGGCGCATCGTCCGTGCTATGCGTGACGGGATTGGGAACAGCAATTATCGCGACAGCCTGCGGGATAGCCGCCAAAGTCGCCGTGACCATCTCTGGCAAGGGCACGGCTGCGGTCACCTCTGGTTCTGTAGCCTTGACTGAATGGGCCCGCCGCGAGCCCGTGGGGGATTTGGGTTCCAGACTGGCGAACGTTCTTTTCTCTTCTTTCGTGCTGGTGGCTGTTTTGTTAAGGTCTGTAGCGAATCGGACTGCGGAGGATACCGTCCGGGCGTCAGTCTGAGCCAAATTCAATCCCGCGTTCGCTGGTCCAGTTCCCTTCTCTGTTCCCTGCCGCGTGCGTAAGCACGCACCGACAGCCGAAGGCAAAGCAGTTGCGGAGGATTTTCCTGCGGCGTCCGTGAGCGTCGGCGCGGCGAATGTGGCCTCCTGATTCTCTTCGCCCTCGGTCTGGCTGAAACCTTCCACATCAGAGCCGAGCGAGGCCAGCAGCGATTGCCATCCAGCGCGAAAGCTCTCCGTGCCAGAAGCAATGGGCTGCGAAAGACCTTGATTCGCCACCGTAGCCAGCGCAGAGCTTTGCGCCGCGCCCTGCGTCTTGTTCAGGCCCGGTGTTTGAGTCCCTCCCGATCCAATCTCGATGGCGGCTGCAACGGTCATGCGGAGGGTAAAGCAGACGGCGTGCCAAAGACATGGACGGTGGGTTAGAGCGTTGTCAGAAATAGAACCGGCAATCTATTTTCAGGGAGCCAAGGCCCACTTTGTGTGGGTTTCTCCTCAAGATTTCCCTGCAACGCACGTGTCCCTGTCGATGATCTCTTGAGAGGTGTCATTCGCCTGAGAAGCGAGCTCGTTCGTGTGGAGCGGAACTGGTTCATCATCAGCTCGTGCCCCGCCGCCATCAATCCGCAGCCGGGAGCAGTACCAGTCGTCGAGCGCCTGCTGGCTGCGGCGGCTGCCCTCGATCGCATCACGCGCCTCGGTCTCTTGAATCAAGGTTTCAGCCTGGCGGCGCTCCACCCTCCGCAAGAGAAATTCCTGGCGCAGACATGCGACCTCTTCTCCAGTGGTATCGATTCTGGGCGCGAGCGCGGCGACATGCCGACTGGCCGCGCGCGTCTCCTCGAGGCCGGCAAGCCGGTCGGGCAATTCTCCGGTCTTCGCGCTGGCCTGAAGCAAGCTTCGGCCCTGGCGATCTCGCACGAAGGTAGCCGTCATGGCGTTCTCCAGGCGATGCAACTCGCCCAGCGCGGACTCCAGAACCAGCCGGCTCTGATCCTCCTGAAGATCCCGGATGCGCAACAGGCGGCGCAACGCACGCGAAACGGCCATAACTCACACCTCCCCGGCTAGCTGAGCCAGCCGGCGTACACATTCTGCAAAGCAAACCTGCTCGCGCGAGTCCTGCGTCATGAATGCCCGCATTGCTTCACGGGCGCGCAGCGCGCGGTCCAGATCAGGATCAGCTCCCTGCTTGTAGGCTCCAATGCGCACCAGGTCTTCGCTCCGCGCATAGACGGCCATCAGCCGGCGCACAAGCGCGGCATGCTCACGATGCTCGGGCAGGGTAACAACCGGCATCAACCGGCTAATTGAGTCCAACACTTCGATAGGCGGATACCACCCTTCCGCTGCCAGTACACGCGAAAGCACCACATGGCCGTCGAGCAACGATCGAACCGCATCCACCAACGGGTCCTGCTGGTCATCGCCCTCCATCAATACGGTATAAAAGGCGGTAATCGAGCCCACACGGAATTGCCCGGCGCGCTCGACCAGCCGGGCGAGGCGGCTGAAAACAGAAGGTGTGTACCCCTTGGCAGTAGGAGGCTCACCGGCAGCCAGGCCAATTTCGCGGGCAGCCATGGCAAAGCGCGTCAGTGAATCCAGCACCAGCAGCACATGCTTGCCCTGAGTGGCAAAGAACTCGGCGATGGTGGTGGCCGACAAAGCCGCCCTCATGCGCATCAACGGCGACTGGTCGGAGGTGGAAACCACCACCACCGAGCGCGCACGGCCTTCGCCACCCAGCGAGTCCTCTAGAAACTCGCCCACCTCGCGACCCCGTTCGCCTACCAGGCCCACTACCGTCACATCCGCCTCTGTGTTGCGGGTCATCATGCCGATGAGCGTGCTTTTGCCGACCCCCGAACCGCCGAAGATACCCACTCGTTGTCCGCGGCCCACCGTCAAAAGCGCATCGAGAACTCGAATTCCTGTGCCCAGTGGGGTACGAATCGGCGCACGGTCCAGCGGCGGCCTTACCACCCCCTCCAACGGTAACGACCGGAAGACGGCTGGCGGGCGGCCTCCATCGATCGGTTCACCCAATGCATTCAGCACCCTACCCATCAGCGCTGGTCCTACCTCGATTTCGGGGTGGACATTCAAGGCTTCCACACGATTTCCGTAGCGAATACCCTCTGTGCTCTCGACCGGCATGGACAACACATTGGCGCCGCGAAATCCAATCACCTCGGCGAGATGTGCGCGTCCAAACTGATCATGAATTTCGCAGCATTCACCAACCGATGCCAGCGGCCCTGCCGACTCGATGGTCTGACCCACCGATTCGAGTACCTGCCCGCGCCAGCGCCAGGGCTGGCCGCGCTCGAGCCGGGAAAAATAGCGGTCCAGTATTGGGCTCATGCGCGACTCTCCGCGCCTGTATTACTGACGACCAAAGTGGGCTCGGCAGCGACGGAACTTGGAGGAGCGGAGCCGGCGCTCCCGGCGCGGTCAAAGAAGCCCCGCTCAATCTCTCCCAACTGAGAGCGAATACCGAGATCCACCGAGCCCAGCTCCGTCTCGATCACGCAATCGCCCAGCCGCATTCCTTCGCCGGGACTTATAACCGGTCTTACGGCAAGATGGGGCACAAGCGCGATAGCTTCGCGCCATAAGTCCAGCTCTGCCTCAGGCACGCGCAGCCGCACCTGAGTCGATCCCGAGAGCTGACCCAGCGCCACCCGGACCGCCCCGGTCAGCAGCAACGGATCCATCTGCGCTTCGCGCCGTAGAATACGCGCTGCCACAGCCAGCGCCAGTTTCACTACCTCGTGCTCGACCGCGCTCATATAACGGTCTCGCTCCTCGGTAAAGCTCTCGATGAGCTCGGCGGCCTGTTGCGCCCGTTGTTGGTGGGCCGCGCCCTGAGCCTCGCTCTGCGCCTCACGCTCCGTTTGGCGGCCCTGCTCGCGCCCCGCCTCAAGGGCCCGGTGCTTTTCTTCTGCGAGCCGAGCGTCGAACTCTGCGCGCAGCCGGGTCTCGACGGCCTCGGCCATCGCATTCCTGGCCGGCGGAGCGCTAGCCTTGCTCACGCTCATTCCGGCATCTTCCGCATTGCCCCACCCAGTCCACTCCGGCAACGAAGGCGCGTCAGGGCCGGCGAGGTAATCGAAGACCTCGATGCGTGCCCGACCGCCATTGCCCGTTGCCGATTCCACCTGTTGCAAGAATTCCTCCTAGGGGTCAGAGATCAGGGATCAGGGGTCAGCCTTTATCGATGATTAGCTTGTCCGACCCAAAAACCCAGCTTCCCTGTCTCTTATTCCTGCCTCATACTTTCTGAACTTGTTCTCTGGCTTCCGATCTCTACCCCTGATCCCTGACCCCTGACTCCTGCTACGCCAGCATCTCGTCGCCGGTTTCCAACTTGAGAATGACCTTGCCCTCGGCTTCGAGACGCCTTGCCAGGTTGAGAATCTCCTGTTGAGCCTGCGCCACTTCACGGGAACGTACAGGGCCGAGAACCTCCATGTCTTCCTTCAGCATCTCGACGGCTCGCGAACTCATGGATTTGAATATCTGGGCACGCAGGTCATCTTTGGCTCCGCGCAGAGCGAGCGCCAGTTGCCGCTTGTCCACTCCGGAGACAATCTCGCGGATAGTGGCAGGCGGCACAGTTACCAGATCCTCGAAAGTGAACATCAGGTTGCGAATGGAGAGAGCCAACTCCGGCTGGCCATCTTCGATGGTCTCGAGTATTTTCTTCGACTCCTCGGCATTGAGCCGGTTCAGCAGATCGGCCACCGCCTTGAATCCGGAGTAACTCTTGCGCGCGGTGTCTCCCACATTTTCCAGGCGCCGGTGAAGGATGTGCGCCACCTTCTGCGCCATTTCGGGCGAAAACTGGCGCATCTCAGCCAGTCGCTGGATGGAGAGAACTTTGTGATCCTCGCTGAGATTGTCCAGCACTTGGGAGGCTCGGCGCGGGTCCAGGTGGGCCAGCACCAAAGCGATGGTCTGTGGGTGCTCGCTGTCGAGGAGCTTACCCAACTGCTGCGGGTCGGTACGCTGCAACTTGGCCAGATTGCCCTGGGCCGCCTCCTGCGAGCGCCGTACCAGCATCAGCAGATCGTCGGCGCGCTCCTTGCCGAATGTCTCAATGAGCAAACGGCTGGCGTAGTCAAGCCCGCCGTGGGTCATGAAATTCTGGGTCTCGAGGAGTTCCCAGAACTCCTCAAGTATCCCGGCAGAAACCTCAGGCGTAATGCCGCGCAGATCGGCCAGCTCCTCGGTGAGCCGCTGCACGTCCGCTTCAGGCAGCGCGCGGAGGATCTCCTTGGCCGACTCCTCGCCCACGGCTACCAACAAAACAGCCGCTTTGCGCACGCCGCTCATGTTCGCCGACTGTTGGCGCCGCAATGCTCCGCTTTGGCTTCCCTGCTCGGACAAAATCTCGGCCCTTTCCTTCTATAGCTCAACTCGTAGTTTCTTAGTCGGAGTGAATCCAGCTCTGCAGCAGCCGGGAACTTTGCGTCGGCTCGCGCTTCAGGTGGCCGGTCACCTGCTCGAAGATCTCCTGAGCTCTGAGCCGCTCGGGGTCCACCTCGACCGGATCGGGCGGGCGGAATGCACGCGGCTCGGCAACTTCACTATGGCCTGGCAACTCCCGGACGCCTACTTTGATTGCCGGACCCAGTGCGAACCGGACATGGCGCAGGGCGGGGCGCACCCCGAAGGCCACGACGACCAAGATGCCTGTCAGGATGGCAACGTATTTGATCAAAACCGGTGAACCCTCAGCCGTAGCCAGCATTTGACTTGGCAGCGAAACAGGCTGCTGCAAGCGGTTTTCCTCGAAGGCCAGATCCTCGACCTGCAGCACGTCGCCGCGCGCCATGTCAAACCCCACAGAGGCCTGCGCCAGCGCCGTCAGATTGCGCAACTCGTCTGCCGAGCGAGGCTGCCATTGGGCTGCCTTGCCCTGGGACGCCGGTTCAAGCAGCCGGTCGTTCACCACAATGGCCGCGGTCAATCGCCGCACTCTGCCTGGACCTTCAATCACATGTCGGACCGTCTTCGATGCTCCGTATGTTCCCGACTCGCTCCTGGCGTTCTGCGTCCCGGTGGTCTGCTGCGGATAAACGGGCAGAGTCTGCGAGTTGGGGGCGTTTGAGGCGGTGCCGGGAACGCCCGCAGCTACCGGCTGCGCGCCGGAGGATTGTTCGGTGCGCTGCATCGACAAGGTCACCGTTTGATCCGGGTCGTAGCTTTCTTGTGTCTCATCGGTGGCCGCCGGGTTGTAGTCCAGGGTCACCGAGGCGCGCACATTACCCGCGCCAGTGACCGGTTCCAGAGTGGCAATTAGCTTTTCTTCCAGAGCCTGCTCGGCGCTCAACTGCATCGCTTCGGCTGTCTTGGGCCCCAGCGGCAGGTTGCCGGCCGCATCGACCAGCACCACGCGCTCCGGCGTCAGCCCATCGACAGCC
>Ga0181529_10005721_pt1 | contig 12916 bp, 9 predicted proteins | sample PEATcosm2014_Bin_36_FD_119763 | JGI IMG/M metagenome (GOLD analysis project Ga0181529, IMG submission 119763) | Peatland microbial communities from MTU Mesocosm Facility, Houghton, MI, USA - PEATcosm2014_Bin10_30_metaG | ecosystem: Environmental > Terrestrial > Soil > Wetlands > Peat | place... | reverse complement strand
TGCAAACGGCTACCGAGTTAGTGGCACGCATTGGCCGGGGGGATATTCCAGAAAAGATCGACAAGACTTGCCAGGGCGACTTCGAGACTCTCAAGCAGAGCGTGAATGCCTGCATCGAAGGCATGGGCGGTTTGGTAGAGGCAAATGACGTCTTGCAGCGGCTGGCGCACAACGACACCACGGTGAAGATGGAAGGCCATTACCAGGGAATCTTTGCCGAGGTAAGAAAAGCGACCAACCTGGCTCAGGCCCGATTCAAGCATATTGTGGCAATCCTCGAACTGATCGGAATGGGGGATTACCGGGAAAAGCTGCAAAGCTTGCAAAAGATCGGCAGGCGTTCGGAAAACGACAACCTGATTCCGGCATTCATCCAGACCATGACGGCGATTGACGCGCTGATTCACGATGCCGACATGCTGGCCGAAGCGGCCGCCAAGGGGCAGGTGAACACACGCGCCGACGCCGGCAAGCATCAGGGCGACTACCGGCGGGTGATCGAGGGCATCAACAGAACGCTGGAGGCGATTGTTGCGCCGCTGAAGGCGACGTCAGAGGGAGCCAGCGCGCTGGCCTCTTCGTCGGAGGAACTGACGGCGGTGAGCCAGGTGATGGCCAGCACCGCGGAAGAGACCGCGGTCCAGGCCAACGTGGTGTCGGCAGCCAGCGAGCAGGTGTCGCGGAACATCGCCTCGGTGGCCACGGCCTCGGAACAGATGCAGGCCTCGATCCGGGAGATCTCGAAGAGCGCCGCCGACTCGGCGCGGGTGGCCAAAAGCGCGGTTGGCATGGCGCAATTGACCAACGAGACGATGCGCAAGCTGGGCGAATCGAGTCAGGAGATCGGCAACGTGATCAAGGTGATCACATCCATCGCGCAGCAGACCAACCTGCTGGCTTTGAACGCGACCATCGAGGCGGCGCGCGCTGGAGAGGCGGGCAAGGGATTTGCCGTGGTGGCCAACGAGGTAAAGGAACTGGCCAAGCAAACCGCTCTGGCGACCGAAGAGATCAGTGAGAAGATCGAGGCCTCGCAGGATGTGACCATGGGCGCTGTGTCGGCAATCGAGCAAATTGGCGCGGTCATTCACCAGATCAACGACATCTCCAACAGCATCGCATCGGCGGTGGAGGAGCAGGCGGTAACCACCAACGAGATCAGTCGCAGCGTGACCGAAGCCGCGCAGGGAATCCACGACATCACCAAAAACATCGGCGGGGTGGCGGCTTCGGCGCGGAATACGACCGAGGGGGCAAACGATACAAAGGCGGCGTCGCTGGAGTTGAGCGAGATGGCCGCGCGGCTGCATGCGGCGGTTTCGGAGTTCAAGTTCTGAGCGGGTTTCCGCGGATCGCGCGAGGAACTGGGTGCCCCACCCTTGGCGCGTTTCTTGCGCCAAGGATGGGATAGCACGAACAAAATGAGCCGGTAGGCGCGTTACGGAGCGCGGTCTGTGGTTTCCCACCCTTGCGACAGGAAAAACTCGCGATGATGGGTCACAGTTGTGACTGGAGAGATAAGAAACGCAGGTCCTTCGACTCGCTGTGCTCGCTCAGGATGACAGCCTATGGATCTTACCGATCGTCCTTGCCCGTTCAGTGCACCTGGGAACGTGCATGCCCGCCAATGGCCCACCACGCGCAGAAAGATGCCAACCACTGTCTACGCTGCAAGCGGCGGGGCTGGCGGATATAGCACGTTGCCCAGCGCCTGGTAGCGGCCGCCGTAGAAGATGAGGGCAAACTCGCGGGTGGCCGTGGCTACCGGTCCGCCAAGGCAGATACTCAGTAGCACCGCGAAGACGAATGCCACCACGCCGAAGAAGGCCTGAACCAGAATGCCGGCTACCGCGGCCCCTCCCGTTGCGCCGGCAAAGGCCGAGTGAACTCCGTAGAAGATCGAGCCAAAAGCGCCGGCCAGGGCAAGCCCCGGAACGATCAGCACGACGAAGACGGCGATCATGGCAATCGTAGGCAGAACGATGCGCAGCAGCGCGTAGGCAAGGAACTGGCGCTTCTCGGCCTGGATGCGGGCCCATGCCTGAGCCCACGCCTCGCCGGCCGTGGCATTCTCCAGCGCGAAATGGGGCATCATGCAATCGCGGAGAACCAGGTCGGCCGCAACCCCCAAAAGCGCCAACAGAACAATCACCGGAATCAGAGGCAATACGAGGGAGAGCAACAGGCCAATGTTGAGCGGGCCGCCCAGTTGCGTCTCATGAAATAGCCGCATGAATCCAGAAACAAACGGGAGCGCGGCCACCACGACCACGAGCAGAAAGCAGAATCCCACCGCCAAGTTGAGCCAGAAGAAGCGCGTGGCCTGCTCGCGATAGAGATGCCAGCCCGGCCGTATCTCCTTGATGTTGCGGGTCAGGCAATGAAAGAAGGCAAAGCGCAGCCGCGTGACGAGATAAAACACAAAAATCGAGAGGACGACGATCAGCAGCACGCCCGCCACAATCGCGGCGATCCATTCCGGCGGGATGTCGGACAGCGAGTTGATCACCGGCCCATGTCCCGACGGATGCCCACCCTGCGAGGAGTGGGAGTGGGAATTGCTCCCAAAGCCCTCGGTAATCATCGCCACCAGGCCGAGCTTCAGATAGGTTCCCCAGGTGAAGGGTCTGAAGAGGAACTCCTTGGTGCGTTGAATGGCAGGCGAAACACAATCGGCGGCAGAGATGGTGCGCATATGAGTCCTTTCCGGGGGACGGTGCAGCGTACCACGAATCTACGCAGATTCTATCCGCGAAGTTCCTCCCCTGGGTGCGGCATGGCGCTCCACCAGGCATCGAAGGCGGCCAGCGAGCGCTCGCAGACCAGGCGGTGGCGCTCTTTCTTGTCGCGAATCTTCTTGCGCAGCTCTTCTTCCAGGGGCTCCAGCAGGTCGAAGGTGATGTTGGCCGGCTGGAAGTGCTGGGGGTCGGCGTGCGTGATGTAGTGGACCAGCGAGCCGAGGGCGCTGGCGCGGGGAGCGGGCAGGGGTTCCTCGCCGCGGGCGATGGCGGCGGCGTAGAGTCCGGCCAGCAAGCCGGTGGCGATGGACTCGGTGTAGCCCTCGACGCCGGAGAGCTGGCCGGCGAAGAGGATGGGTGCTGGTTCTCTGCGCCCCTCCAGGGCGCACGGTGTTTGTTCGCCCCTGATCCCAGGGCTGCGCTGCGCTTGCCCTGGGCTATTCTCTTCAGGCCCCTCCGGGGCCGGTTTCAGTGGGAGTCTCTCGTCGAGCCCCTCCGTGGCCGGTTTCAGCCGGAGCGTCTCGTCGAGCAGCAATGGCGCGCAGATGTAGGTGTTGCGGTGGATTTGGCCGTAGCGCAGGAATCGCGCGTTTTCCAGGCCGGGAATGAGGCGCAGGACGTGAGCTTGTGCGCCGAATTTGAGGTGATTCTGGAAGCCGACCAGGTTATAGCTGTCGGCGCGCAGGTTCTCCTTGCGCAGTTGCACCACGGCCCAGGGGGTCTTGCCGGTGCGCGGGTCGCGCAGGCCGACGGGCTTCATGGGGCCGAAGCGCAAGGTATCTCGGCCGCGGCGGGCCAGGACCTCGATGGGAAGGCAGCCTTCAAAGTAGTCGGCCTTCTCCCATTCCTTGGTTTCGGCGGGCTCGGCTGCCAGCAGGGCGTCGAGAAAGGTGTCGAACTCGGCGCGGTCCATGGGGCAGTTGATATAGTCGGCGGTGCCTTTGTCCCAGCGGGCGGCCATGTAGACGCGCTCCATGTCGATGGAGTCGGCTTCGACGATGGGGGAGATGGAGTCGTAGAAGGCCAGGCGGCCGGAGCCGGTGAGGCGCTCGATTTCGGCGCTCAAGGCGTCGGAAGTGAGCGGGCCGGTGGCCAGGATGGTGCACTTGGCGCCGTCCTCGTCTTGGAGGAGAGTCGTGACCTCCTGACGGAAAACGCGAATCAGCGGCTGGGCGGCGATGGCTTGGTTGATGCGGCGGGAAAACTCGACGCGATCCACGGCCAGGGCGTGGCCCGCCGGTACTGCTGTTTCATCCGCGATACGCAAAAGGGCGGAGCCCGCGCGGCGCATCTCCTGTTTGAGCAGCCAGGGCGCGGTGTTGGGCGATTCGCTCTTGAGCGAGTTGGAGCAAACCAGCTCGCCGAAGTCGGTGGTCTGGTGAGCGGGCGTCAGGCGCGGCTGGCCATCGACCACGGTGCGCATCTCGTAGAGGTCCACCTGGCAGCCCAGGCTGGCGGCTGTGAGTGCGGCTTCCGGGCCGGCGAGTCCGCCGCCAATCACGCGAATCTTCATCGGGCGGACTCCGTTTGAGCGGGCGACGGTTGTGATTCGTGGCCTCCCACCCTTTCGCCTGAAGAACGGCGAAAGGATGGGGCACCTGGTTCTTTGCCCAGCCCCAAAGAGTGGGCAGAGAGTATGTCGGCAGATCCGGCCAAGAGCTGGAGGGCGTCTCCGCTGACGCGCACGTTGCGCCACTCATCGAGGAATTCGGCGCCCATGGCGCGGTAGAAGTCGATGGCTGGGGTATTCCAGTCCAGGACCTCCCATTGAAGGCGTGGGCAGTCCCTTTCAATGGCCAGGGCGGCCACTCTGCAGAGCAGGGCCTTGCCGATTCCCAGGCCGCGGAACTCCGGGTGAACGAAGATGTCTTCCAGGTAGAGGCCTGGCCGGCCCTTCCAGGTGGAGTAGTTGAAAAAGTAGAGGGCGAAACCGGCCGGATGCCCGCCGTGCTCGGCTATCAGGCAGAAATAGAATGGGTTGGGTCCGAAGCCGTCGCGCAGCAAGTCGGCTTCGGTAGCCGTAACGGCATCCGGTTCGCGCTCGTAGGCGGCCAGCGCGCGAATGAAGGCAAGAATCTGGGGGACGTCGGCGGGGGTTGCCGTACGGATCGTAGTGGCCATCTTTCCAATTCTAGAGCCGGACTCAGAAACCGTCTGCATGGGCTCGCGGAATGCATGCGTCCCGGCTTGTCAGCGGGTTCCCAAGTTGCCGGAATTGGTTCGATGGCTGGGAGGAGACCGGCCATGGGGCCAAGGGGCCGCGAATCGTTGTTCTGGTGTGACCCAGGCCACACCCAGGCGTCCTTGGGGCAATCTAACATAGAAAGGTGACTGCGTTGGGCGCAAGCCGGCGCGGCAACCTTGTCGGCTGGAGATTCGTCTTTCCAGCCACGAGCCCTTGTGCTGGAACGGCGCTTGGATTTAACTTGAGTCCTGCAAAGGGGAACAGTCTGCAAGCCGGGAGATGGGCCGAAGAGGCTTCCCGAAGACAGAGGAAACCGTTCCTCGAGGTCACGGTTTTTGGCGGTTGCGACATACCGGCCAGCACCGCAGGGCATATTCTCTGGAGAGACGCCGCAGGCGCCGACCGGTGAGTGCCGGCAAACACGATTTTTTAGAGCTCGCGGGCACCTCGTTCGCGTCGCTCCCAAGGAGAAGGACATGAAACGCAACATTTCACTTTGGCTGGGCCTGCTGGCATTTGCCCTCTTGCCCGCGCTCGCACAACTGCCCGCGCCTACTGGCCCCATGGGCAAGATTCACGGCCACGTTACCAATCCCACCGGGGCATCGCAGACCGGCGGCACGGTAAGCCTGGTGGGGACCGACCGGGCCGCTTCCGGCCCTGGAATGTCGGCAATGACCTCCACCAAAGGTGTTTTCAATGTGGACGCGAACGGCGACTATGTCGGTCAAGCGCCTCCGGGCATCTACGATGTCATCTACCGCACCAAGGACCTGCCGCAGGACAAGATCACCGACAAGCTCGAAAAGGTGAAAGTCACCGTCGACCAGGATGTTGCGGCGGACATCGACATGTCCCGCAAGGAGTACATCGACCTGCTGCCGGCGGACCAGAAGAAGCAACTGGAAGACCTGAAAAAGCACAACTCCGAAGCCATGAAGGCCAACGAGGTCATCAAGCACCTCAACGACGACCTGAAGACCGTGACCCAGGACATCAAGGACGCGGACAGCGCGCGCGCCACGGCGGTTCAGACCTTGGGCACGACCGCTTCCAAGGCGGACCTGGACGCAAAAGAGCAGGAGATCAAGACCGCCAAGTACACCGAGATCGAAACCCTCATGTCCAAGGATGCAGCGGCCAAGCCGGATGCATCGGTTCTGTGGGCGCAGTTGGGCCAGGCGCAACTTGGCCTGAAGAAGTACGACGAAGCGGAAGCGACGTACAAGAAGGTTCTCGATCTGGAAGCCACTGCGAAGAAGCCGAATCCCAGTGTCCAGGGGCTGGCCGACAGCGGACTGGGTGAGATTTACGCGCGCACCGGCAAGGTTCCCGAGGCGAACGCCGCCTACGATGCCGCCGCCAAGGTGAATCCGACGCAGGCCGCCTTCTACCTGAAGAACGAAGCCGTCATCTTCTTCCAGATGAACAACAGCGACGCGCAGGTGGCCGCCGCGGACAGGGCCATCGCCGTCGATCCGACCCAAGCGCTGCTCTACTACCTGAAGGGCCAGGGACTCATTGGGAAGGCCACCTTCGACGCTACGACGAACAAGATCGTTCCGCCTCCGGGATGCAAGGAAGCCTACCAGAAGTATCTGGAACTGGCCCCGACCGGTATGTATGCCGGCGAGGTCAAGGGCATCCTCGCCCAATTCGATCAGACGATCGACCAAGGCTACAAGACTCCCAAGCCCACGAAGAAGAAGTAGTCGCGCTTCTGTCTTGGTTTCCGAAGGGCGTTCCCGGTGACGGGAGCGCCCTTCGCGCATCCGGGCGGCTGCGCCGATCCCCCGATAGCCGCCGGAACCCTCTACAATCCATTCCATGACAACTGCCCTGCCCGGTTACGATGAAGCCGCCGCGCTGGTGGCCGGTTACGCGGCCAGACTGCGCCGGTTCCGCCCCGCCGAGGAGCGGGTTGAGCTTGCCCTGTCCACCGGCCGGGTGCTCGCCCGGCCCATCTTGGCCGACATGGATCAGCCCCCCTTTGCCCGTTCGACGCGCGACGGATTTGCCTGCCGCGCGGCGGAAGCCTCGGAGAACAAGCAGCTCGTTGTTGCCGGCTCAACGCGCGCCGGAGAGGCGCCAGCTGGGCCGCTAGCGCCGGGCGCTGCCTGGGAGATCATGACCGGGGGAGCGGTTCCTCCAGGCGCCGATGCCGTTTTTATGGTGGAGCACGCTGAGGCCACTGCAGGCAAGGTTCGCTTACTCAAGCCTCGCGCTGTGAAGCCGGGCGAGAACATCGTGGCGCAGGGCGCACAGGCGCGCGCGGGAGATGAACTCCTCCCAGCTGGGACCGTGATGACCTACGCGCAAGCCGCTCTGGCGGCGTCCTGCGGTTGCGCGGCCCTGGACGTCTTCAAACGGCCGCGGGTGGCTATTCTCGCGACGGGCGATGAACTGGTTTCGGTGGAGGCGTCGCCGGGGCCGGGGCAGATTCGCAACTCGAACGCTCCCATGCTGGCCGCCATGGTGGCCCCGACGGGCGGCGAGGCCTGGGTGCTGCCCACCGCCGCCGACACGGCCGGCGCACTGGACGCAGCTCTGGCCCAAGCCGCCGAAGCCGATCTGCTGATCATTACGGGAGGCGTTTCCGCGGGCAAGTTCGACCTTGTGGAACCGGCGCTGGCCCGGGCCGGAGCCCGTTTTCACTTCACCGGCGTCCGCATTCAGCCTGGCAAGCCGCTGGTCTTTGGGGAGATGCCACGCGGCGGGAACGCCTCGCAGCGGCCTGCCTTGCCGTTTTTTGGGCTTCCCGGCAATCCGGTCTCTTCGGCAGTCACGTTTTTGCTGTTTGCGGCGCCAGTGCTGGCGGCGCTGGCAGGCCGGTGGGAACTGGGGCCGCGTTTCGCTCTGGCGCGGATGGCCTCTACCGCCGACCGGCACGGCAAGCCGGGGCTGACGCGGTTTCTGCCGGCGAGGTGCGACTTCGGCACATCCGGCGGGGAACTGCCAGAGGCTGAGTTTGTCCCCTGGCACGGCTCGGGAGACCTGGGCGCTCTGGCCCGATCGAATTGCTTCCTGGTTGTGCCGGAAGCGGCGCATGGCCTCGAACCGGGGGCCATTGTGCGGATTCTGCTCGCCTGAGAAGCTTCTCGTGTACGGGCCGGTTGAGGGTGCCGGTTTCCCACCCTTGCGACAAAGTTGCGAGCGCAGGTCCTTCGACTCCCCTCCGCTGTGCTCCGGGCCGCTCAGGATGACAAGCGCGTTGTGGGGGAGCATTTGAGGGGCCTCGGGAGCCTGATCCCCGACCCCAACCCCTAACCGCTAACCCCGGACGACCGATCTCCGCTCCCTGCTCCTCCCGGTTCATCTCTGCTTTTCCGCCCTCTATCGGGTTTTCCGGCCCCTCGTCGAAAAGGGCGCGCAGTTGGGCGCCGGCCGCCGTACCTTTCTGAAAGAACAAAATATTCGGGAAGGGAACGGTCCCCATGAATCGGATGGATGAGCTGGTCAAGGTGGAAGAAGTCAGCCGAAGATTTCCCCTGGACCACAGTTTTGTGAGCGCCCTGTCGGATGCCAGCCTGAGTGTTTCGGCCGGGGAGTTTCTTGCCATAGCGGGTCCCAGCGGCAGCGGGAAGTCCACGCTGCTGAACCTGATCGGCTGCATCGACAAGCCGACCACGGGACGCATCCAGGTGGACGGCGTAGACACCTCGACGCTGAGCCCCAACCGCATGAGCGCGCTGCGGCGCGAGAAGATCGGCTTCGTATTTCAAACCTTCAATCTGATTCCGGTGTTTACCGCCGCGGAGAATGTCGAGTTTCCGCTGCTGGTGCAGGGGGTGAGCGCGCGCGAGCGGCGGCAGCGGGTGGCGGCGGCGCTGGAAGGCGTTGGATTGACGGACCGCGCCAATCACCGCCCCGATCTGCTTTCTGGTGGCGAACGGCAGCGGGTGGCCGTGGCGCGGGCCATTGTGCATCGCCCGGCCCTGGTGCTGGCCGACGAGCCCACCGCAAATCTGGACACGCGCAACGCCACGCAACTGATCGACCTGATGCACGACCTGAACCGGAGGCTGGGGCTCACATTCATTTTTTCCACGCACGATCAGCGGCTGCTTGAGCATACCGACCGCATCGTGCGACTGACCGACGGGCAAGTTGTCTCCGACACTTTGAATGAAGGAGGATGCCATGGGCAAGTTCCTGCTGCTGGCGTTTAGAAATATCTTCCGCAATCGCCGCCGCACCATCATGACCTTGTTCGTGGTGGGTGGGGGCGTGGCGGGTTTGCTGATGGCCGGCGGATACTTTGCGTTCATGACGCACGGGCTGCGCGAAAGCACCATCAACAACGGCCTGGGGCACCTGCAAATCTTCACCGCCGATCACTTCCGCCGCGACGAGGTGCGCGTGCTCGACACCGGCATCGAAAACTGGCGTCAAGTCGCGGCCAATGTCACTTCGGCGCAACATGTGCGCGGCGTGGCTCCGCGCATCGACTTCTACGGCATGGTCTCGAACGGAACCAAGGCGGCCGGATTCATGGGCAGCGCGGTCGATCCGGATGCGGAAAAGAGCCTGGGATTCGTCACCCGCGTGGTCGAGGGGCGCGATCTGGACGCCAAGCCCGCGGGCGAGGTGGAAGCACTGGTCGGCGCCGGACTGGCCAAGTCGATGGGCGTGAAAGTTGGCGATGGGCTGACGGTGCTGGCCATGACCTCCGATGGTGCATTGAACGGCGTGGATATTCAGATTGTGGGCATCGTGAACTCCGGCGTCGCCGAGTTGGATGCGCGTTATGTGCGCATCACATTGCCCGCCGCCCAGCGTCTGCTGCAAAGCGATCGGGTCACCAACCTGGTGGTGGGGCTTGACTCGACCGACAACACCGACTTGGCCTACACGGAGCTGATTCCGCGTCTGCAGGGTTTGCCGCAAGAAATGGCCCTGAAGAAATGGATCGACCTGGCCACTTATTACAGGCAGGTCAACACCATGTTCAACGGCATCTTTCTTTTCATGGGTGTGATTGTCTTCTTCATGGTGCTCATGTCCAGCGTGAACACGCTGCTGATGGCCATGCTGGAGCGCACGCGCGAAATCGGCACCATGCTGGCCATGGGCACGCCGCGCATCTGGGTGGTTGCGCTGTTCATGGTGGAAGCGACCCTACTGGGCATGATGGGCGCTGTGGCAGGCGTGGCGGCAGGCAACCTGCTGGGCGCGCTGCTCAACGCTTCGGGCCTGCATTTGCCGCCGCCGCCGGGCTACACGGTACCGATGCCCTTCATGGTGCTGCACGTGCCCGCCCAGATGATCGGCGCCTCGCTTCTGGTCATTGTCTCGCTGGCGCTGGCATCGATCATCCCTGCGGTCCGCGCATCGCGGCTGCAAATTGCGGAGGCATTGGCTCATGTATAGGATCAATTGCACGTTGCGGCTGTTTCTGTTGCTCTTCCTGGTTGGCTTTCTGCTCACCTGCGTTCTGGTTGGACGCGCGGCCACGCCCGACGCCGAGGCGCTGCTCAAACGGTCGGATACCTATCGCAACGGCTGGCCGTCGTATGTGGTGCGAGTGAAGATCACCAACTTCGAACAGGGCAAGCCAGACGAGCAACAGCTCTACGAGGTCTCGCAAAAGGGCACGGAGAAAACCTATGTCGAGTTCTTGAGTCCGCGCGACAAGGGACGCCATCTGCTGATGCTGGGCGACGACATGTGGGTCTACTTGCCCGATACCAGCCGCCCGGTGCGCATTACGCCGCTCGAACGGCTCTCGGGCGACGCTTCGAACGGCGACGTGGCGCGCACTAACTATTCCGTGGATTACACCCCGACTTTTGTGCGAACAGAAAAAGTCGGAACCGAGGAGTGTTATCTCCTCGATTTGACCGCCAAGCGCAAAGGCTCGACCTACCAGCGCATTCTCTATTGGCTGCGGGCGAGCGATGCGCGGCCGGTGCGGGCGGAGTTCTATCTGACCTCGGGCAAGCACATCAAGTCCGCCACCTTCGACCAGTATCTGCAATACGGCGACCGCAGCCTGCTGCACAAGCTGACGCTCTACGACGAGATCCGCCACAACTCGCACAGCGTGCTCGAATACAATGGGGCGGCGCAGCGCGACCTGCCGGACAAGCTCTTCTACCAGGGACGGACAGACCGCTTCTGATCTTTTGAAATCGACGACGAAAGGGAACTCCATGCCACGTAATCTTCTCAACTTCAAGACTCTCGCTGCTTTGGCCTTGCTTTTCTGCTCGCTTCCGGCGACGATGGCCGGCCGGCTCGGGGCGCAAACGCCGGAGACGGCCGCGCCTGCTCCCGCACCCGCGCAATCGGCCGCGCCCGTGCCCGCAACTGCTACGGCCACGCTGACGGTTCACATTACCGGGATCCGCAATGCAAACGGGAAGATTAGCGTCCTGCTCTTTCCGGATGCCAAGGGATTCCCGCTGGAGTTTGGCAGCGCGGCCGCGCCGAAACAGGTGGAGATCGACGCCAAGACGCTGAGCGCCGATGCGGTATTCGACAAGATTCCGCAGGGCGCTTATGCCATCGTGGTGCTGCACGACGACAACCTGTCGGGCAAGATGGAATACGATTCCGGCGGGATTCCGACGAAGGGTTATGGCATTTCAAACAACCCGGCCAGGCGAGATGGACCGCCCACGCCCGACGAAGCGAAGTTCACGCTGGACAAGGCGGAGTTGGCCATTGAGATCAAGATGATCTATTGGCAATAGACGAGTGGCCGGAAGACAGCGTGAAGATCGAATCCAGGAGGGGAGGTGTGAACATGAGCAAGCCGAGCACATGGCAAGAGAGAACGGCGAGCGACACGGGAACCCTCCTCTTACTGGGCTTGGGTGTAATCCTCTTGCACACTCTGGTCAACGGGCAATACGGATTCCATCGCGACGAGTTGCTCACGCTGGGAAACGCCCGTCACCTGGCCTGGGGCTATGTGGTCTACCCGCCGATGACCGCGTTTCTTGCACGTCTGGAATTAGAGATATTCGGAACTTCCCTGATTGGATTCCGGCTTTTCGCGGCAGTGGCGCAGGGTGTGCTGCTGGTTCTCACCGGCCTGATCGCCCGCGAGATGGGTGGGGGACGCCGGGCGCAACTTGTCGCGGCTTTGGCGGTGGCCATTGGCGGTCATTCTCTGTTTTCAGGAGGATTCCTGTCCTACACGACATTCGATTATGTCTGGTGGGTGCTGGTGGCCTATTTCGTGGCCCGGCTTCTCAAATCGGGGGATGCGCGCTGGTGGCTGGCCATCGGCGCAACGATCGGCCTGGGCATGATGACCAAATATACCATGGTGTTCCTAGTCGCGGGAGTTGCCGGAGGCGTTCTGCTGACGTGCGTGCGGCGACACTTGAGAGGCGCGTGGTTCTGGTGCGGGGTGGCCCTGGCAATCCTGATCGTGCTGCCCAACACCATCTGGCAGATTGAGAATGATTTTGTCTCGCTTCAGTTCTTGAAGAGCATTCACACCCGCGACATCGGGTGGGGCTGGACAAACAACTTTTTGCTGAATCAACTGTGGAAATGCACCAGCCCGGTGACGATACCGCTTTGGTGCGCCGGGCTTTGGTATCTGTTCGCAACCGCGGACGGCAAGCGATACCGGCTCTTGGGTTGGATGTATCTGATCCCGCTCGCGGCGCTCTTCGCCGCCAGTGGCCGCGACTACTACCTGGCTCCCGCCTACCCCATGCTGCTGGCGGCTGGAGCTGTATGGGGCGAGCAATGGGTGGGTTCACTCACCGCCCGCTCGGCTGCCATCGTGCAACGAATCGTCTGGCAGACGCTGGCGGTAACCGGCCTGATCACTGCTGCAATGACGCTCCCCATTGCTCCGCTGGGCACGGCCTGGTGGCGCGTGGCAGATGCTTCCAACGGCAATTTCAACATGCAGATCGGCTGGCCTGAACTGGTTGAGACGGTGGCCAAGGTGCGCACATCCCTGTCTGCTCGGGAACAGGCCACACTGGGCATTCTGGCGGCGGATGAGGGCGAGGTGAACGCGATCAAC
>Ga0181529_10005718_pt1 | contig 12917 bp, 9 predicted proteins | sample PEATcosm2014_Bin_36_FD_119763 | JGI IMG/M metagenome (GOLD analysis project Ga0181529, IMG submission 119763) | Peatland microbial communities from MTU Mesocosm Facility, Houghton, MI, USA - PEATcosm2014_Bin10_30_metaG | ecosystem: Environmental > Terrestrial > Soil > Wetlands > Peat | place... | reverse complement strand
TCCCAGCGGTGCATGGCGCCCCCAGCCCTGCCCGCAGGAACAGCGGAGGGGGGACTGGCGGAGGCCCCCACCCCCGGCCCCTCCCCCAAGAACAGGGGAGGGGGGACTGACCGGCGGGCGATTCGGGATTTCGAAGGCGCGCCAATCTTGATGTCCATAATATGCGAGGAGGCACAAAGGAAGAATGACGGCACGCGAGATTCTCGAGAATATTAAGAAGACGACCGTACTGGTCGTCGGCGATATCTGCCTGGACCGCTGGTGCGATTACGATCCCGCTCTCGCCGATCCGTCGCGAGAGACCGGCATCCCGCGCATCGCGGTCACCCGCACGGTCTGCACGCCGGGCGCGGCGGGAACCGTCGCGGGCAACCTGGCCTCGCTCCAGGCCAAGAAGGTCGCCGTGCTGGGGCTGATCGGAGACGATGGCTTCGGGTTTGAGCTTGAGAAGTCGCTGGAGGAGCGCAAGATCTCGCCCGAGCCGGTCGTGCGCTGGAACGGTCTCGCCACGTTCACCTACACAAAGCTTATCAACAAGACCGACGGCGTGGAAGACCAGCCGCGCGTCGACTTCATCCAGGCGGAGGGAGTTCCGCCGGATGCGGACAGGGCGCTCGTCGATCGGCTGCACACATTCTGGAGCGAGTTCGACGTGATCATCGTCTCCGATCAGGCGGAGACGGAGTATGGCGGCGTCGTGACGCCCACGATGCGCGCCGCGCTGTCGGAGCTTGCGGGGAGATCTCCGGGCAAGGTGGTCTGGGCCGATTCGCGCGTCCGTGCCGAGCACTTCCGCAACGTCATTCTGAAGTCGAACCGTGACGAGGCAGAGGCGGCGTCGACGCGGGCGTTCGGAGAGATCGACTTCGACCGGCTGCGCGAGCATACGTCCTCGCCGCTGATGGTGATGACGGACGGCCCGAACGGTGCGACGGGACTCCGCTCAGCCGGCAAGTTCACGATTCCGACCAGGTCCAATCCCAATCCGATCGACATCTGCGGCGCGGGCGATTCCTTCTCGGCCGGAGCCGCGCTTGCGCTTGCAATAACGGGCTCGGCGGAGGAGGCGTTCCGCTTCGGAAACATCGTGTCTTCGATCACGATCATGAAGAAGGGAACCGGAACCTCCTCGCCGGAAGAGGTCCTCGCCGCCGACGCTTCCTGGCCGGTTTGATCGATCGCAGGGGTACGTGAGTTGCGAGTGAGAATGAGACGTTTGACGTGAGGTTCGCGCCGCCGAGAGATCGGCGGCGCTTCCATTTTGTCCAGGCAAAGGGTTTGCGCCCCGCGGTTATCGTGAGGGCCGGCGGGATTACGGCGTAGGGCGGCGAGGTTACAGGTCCTCGCCGAGGTATTTTCCGTAGAAGCGGCGCACGAACGCCTGGTAGTCGGGGTTGGCCGTGATCGCGCGCCACCAGCCCTCGTTTGCGGTGTACCAGCGGACAGTCCGCTCAAGGGCCTCTTCGAAATCCCACTCCGGACGCCATCCAAGCGCCTTCAGCTTCGACGCGTCCACGCTGTAGCGCAGGTCGTGCGCTCCGCCGCGAGGATCTTCGATGTGCTTGATAAGCGATTCGGGGCGGTCCAGCAACTTCAGCAGGCGATGAGTTATCTCTATGTTGGGGCACTCACCGTCCGAGCCGATGTTGTAGGCCTCGCCGTCCGCGCCGTGATGCAGCGCGAAGTCGATTCCGGCGCAGTGGTCCATAACGTACACCCAGTCCCGGACCTGCAGACCGTCGCCGTACAGAGGCACTTTCTTTCGATCGATGAGGCGCGTGACGAAGAAGGGGATCAGCTTCTCCGGGTACTGGTACGGCCCGAAATTGTTGCCGCAGCGCGTCACGAGCGCACGCGTTCCGTACGTGATCCTGTGCGATCTTACCTGGAGTTCGCCGCCGGCCTTGCTCGCCGAATAGGGGGTATTCGGCTCCAGCGGATGCGTCTCCGTGAAGCGCCCCGTCGCGATGGTCCCGTAGACTTCGTCGGTCGAGACGTGCAGAACGCGCTGCACGTCGTGACGCCGCGTTGCGTCCAGGAGCGTGAAGACGCCGTACACGTCCGTCTGGATGAAGCTGCCGGGATCCAGGATGCTGCGGTCGTTGTGGCTCTCTGCGGCGAAGTTTACGATATAGTCGATCCGCTCGGCCTTGAGGATGCCTTCGACGACCGTCTCGTCCTGGATCTTGCCCGGATAGAATCTGAAGCGCTCCCTTGTCGAGGCGGCTTCGGCCATGTCGGCCATCGTCGAGATATTGCCCGCGTACGTCAGCGCGTCCAGCACGACTACGCGATAGTCCGGATGGCGCTCGAGCGCATAGCGGCAGTAGTTGCTTCCGATGAAGCCGGCGCCTCCCGTGACAAGAACGGTCTTAGTCAAGCTGGAACTCCGATCCGATGTCTTCGTGCCTGGTCTCGTCCACCGGCTCTTTCCTCCCCCACCCTTTGTACAGCCGATCCGGGAAGTTCAGCACGTGCGCGTCGTTTTCGCCTACGTTGCGATAGGCGTGAACTACGCCCGCCGGCACGACCAGGAAGAGCGGATTGTTCTCGCCGGCGATCAGGACCCGCTTAACGCGCTCACGGCCCGGGCGGTTTTCCCAGAGAGTGATCTCGAACTCGCCCGATAGAAATACGAATCCGTCGGCCTGATCGTCATGCTCATGGGGACCCCGGGCAACGCCTGGACGGGTGACTGATAGATAGCCCATGGCGGGCTTGAAGCCTTCCGGCAGTTCGTCGTCGCGGAACAGCTCGACGAGCCAGCCGCGGTCGTCGGAAAAGCGTTTGAGTCTGCGGACGATGACGCCGGGGAGTTCGAGGTCCACGATCGTTCCTGCCTCCTTGCTCCGTGCCGATCCCGGGGAGGGAGCCGCGTAATTATCGGCCGCGCCCGGATGAGATATTAGTGCGGGAAGGCCCCCTCTCCCGGCCCCGGGGTCCGGCCCCCTTCGCTCCGCGAATTCCCCCGCCCCCAAGAACGGGGGAGAGGTGACTGACCGACAGGCGATTCGGGATTTCGAAGGCGTGCGGCGCCAAACGTCTTTCAGGATGCTTCTAACCTTGCGGCGCCAGGCGTCTTTCATGATGCTGCTAGCCTTGGCGGCGCCGACCGCTCTCTTAGAGGTCGGACAGGCCTGCGTTTGGCCCCAGGCCGAGCCACCAGCGGAGCAGCCGGGACCAGAGGGCGAGCTGCTTGCGGGCGGCCGCGCGGTGAGCCGGCGCCATGCGCAGCGTGCCCCAGATTGCGAGCCGAAGACATGCGCCGATCAGCATGGCGACGCGCTGTACTGCTGCGCCCCACACGCCGTAGTGCTTGCGGATGAACTTCACCTGGCTGCGGTTGAATTCGCAGAACTGCCTGTCCTTCATGCCGGTGCTGCTCTGGCCGCCCAGGTGCGTTATCACGGAGGATGGGCAGAACGAGACTTTCCAGCCGTCGGCGTGCATGCGCTTCTGCCAGTCCGCCTCCTCCGCGTACATGAAGAAGCGCGTGTCGAACAGGCCGACCCGATCGATAACAGAGCGGCGCACGAGCAGTGCGGCTCCGCTCACGTATTCGACGTCGCGCTCCGTATCGTGCGGCCAGGACCGGTGGTCGCCGACGATCGGATGGTTCGGGAATGCGGCGTTGAAGAGCAGGTTTTCGAACATGCGGCGAAGCGGCGACGGAAACCGGTAGCAGCTCACCTGCAGGCTTCCATCCCCGTTCAGCAGTCTGGGTCCGACGACGGCGGATTCGGGATGAGAATCGAGATACGCGACCAGGCAGTCGAAAGCGCCTTCATGGATGATCGTGTCATCGTTGAGGAGGAGGATGTACTCGCCGCGGCTGGCCCGGATTCCCGTATTCTGATTCTCTCCGAAGCCCTTGCGCGTCTCGTTCTCGATGAGGCACACGGTAGGATAGCGAGATCGCAGCATGTCGCGCGCGCCGTCCGTCGAGACGTTGTCGACGATGATGATCTCATAGGAGCAGGATGGCGGATTCTGGAGGAGGGACGCCATGCACTCGTCCAGCGCCAACAGTCCGTTGTGGTGCACCATTGATATGGAGAGTCTGGGTGCGGGTTCGGTCTCGTTCATCTTTGCTGCGATGTCTGCGCCTCCGGCCCGGCGCCTTTGTTGCCAAGCACGTCGCGATCGATCGCGTCGAGGATCGCGTCCACTCGCGCCTTCCAGGAGTGGCCCTCGGCCTCTTTCCGGCGCGCGGCGCTCAGCAGAGTATACGAGTTATGATCGGCTCTTTCTCTCAGGGCAAGACCGCAGGCGCCGAGAAATGCGGATTCACGCTCGCCGCCACGCTCGCCTCGGGCGAGGTAGACGAACCGGCCCTCCGCTCCGGGCGCTTCTCGGTCGGCGAAATCGCGAAAGCCGGCCACGTCCGTCGATACAACCGGCAGTCCGGCGGCGAGATATTCGAAGAGTTTGAGCGGATTCAGGCTCTCCGTAAAGGGCGTGACCTGGTGCGGAACGATGCAGACATCGAACGCTCGCATCCAGGACTGCAGCTCGGCGTAGGGCACGGCTCCCACGATGCGCACGTTCGGAAATTGCTCCAGGCGCGCCCGGTCTTCCGGACGGAGCAGGTTCGGGCCGATCAGGGCGATGGTGCCGCTCGGATAGGCGCTCGCCAGCGCGAGGATCAGGTCCGTATCGACGCGATCCGGATGGAGGGTGCCGGTGTAGCCGAAGACGGGCTTCGGCCAGCCCTGCGGCTTTTCCGGCACGGGCAGCTTCTCTTCGGCCTCTGCAAAGCCGGGATCGCCGGGCGACTGCGCACAGACGAACCGGTAGCGTTCGACCTCTACGCCGTTCGGAATGAGATAGAGCCGCTTCGCTCGGGAGCGCTTTAGCTCAAAAAGCCGTTCGGAGCAGACGATGACCGCGTCCGCAACGCGCAGGAGCCTGTCGTCGTCGGCGATCACCAGGCGGCGCATGCGCTCCTGCTGGTTCAGGCTGATCCAGTCGTCGGTGATATCGTAGATGACGCAGCTTTCGTTCAGCTTGCCGGCCATATGGACGGAGTATTGCGGATTGATCCAGAGAACGGGCGAGCGCAGGTTCAGCGACCGGCAGACGGCGCGAAGCTGCCTGCGCTCCATCCACTGGTTGATGCGGCGGCCGAGAGCGAGCGAGTTGGGCAGCCACTTGGCGGGGTTGCAGAGATAGACGTTGGGCAGCCCCGGCGGCGTGGGAAGGGAGGGCCGGCGCAGCGCCTTAAGGAAGGATCCGATCTTGCCGTGGCGGAGCCCGTGGGTGACGTCCAGAGGCAGACCGACAAACACGATCTTTCGATCCGGAAATCGGCGCGCCAGCTCAGCCACGACGAACAGGTTGCGGCGCCAGATTTCGTCCCAATTCTCGAGCGACACAAAGACGAGATCGTCCAAGTCAGGCAGCTCCCGATTCTGGATCGTATCTTCCGTCAGCGCGCGCCGGCGCCGTGCCCGGCGGCTTTCGCTGTATCGAACTTGCCCGGCGCGACGCGCCGGTAGATCTGCACGTATTGATCGGCGATGGCCGGCCAGGAGAACTCCTGCGCCCGGCGCTCGCCGGCGGCGCCCATGCGGGCGCGAAGCTCTCTGTCCGGCGCGAGCCTCTTGAGGGCGTCCGCCAGCGCGTTCACGTCGCCGGCCGGCACAAGCAGTCCGGTTTCGTCCTCAAGAACGATCTCCGGGACCCCTCCAACGCGCGACGCGATCACCGGCTTGCCGGCCGCCATCGCCTCCAGGTTGACGATTCCCTGCGGCTCCATGCGGGACGGCAGGACGAAGATGTCGCAGCCCTTGAAGAGCGAGACCGCCATCGGCCGGTCGGCTCGACCGACGAAGCGTATCCGATCGGCCGCGCCGGTCTGCGACGCGAGGCGTTCGAGATCGGCGCGCGAATCGCCGTCGCCGGCAAGCAGCAGGTCGCAATCGCGCAGATCCGCGCGGGCGAACGCCTCGATCAGAACGTCGAAGCCCTTTTGCGGGACCATCCGGCCGATGCCGAGGACGTAAGGCCTCGGGTGGGAGTAGACGCCGCCGGAGGCGAACTCGTCGAGCCGGATTCCATTATAGACGGTCCTGGCCCGATCGCCGAACGGTTTGCCGGAGAACCTCTCCACGTCGGCCAGAGTGTCGGAGGAGCAGGCGGTGATGAAGCTCGCCGTCTCGAGCACGTCTCGCAGGACCCGATTGATGAATGCGGAGCGCTCATAGATGCGGCCGGCGTCCATAGTCCGCTCGCCCTGCGTGGTGGCGACAAGAGGGAGGCCCAGCTCGCGGCATGCGGCGAGCGCGTAGTGGCCGTTCGAGCTGATGCACTGGATGTGCACGAGCTCTATGCGGTGCTGTCGCAATATGCGGAGCATCTCGCGGCGGATGGCGGCGTGGCTCAGAGCGTAGGCAGCTCTGGATCGAGCCGAGCCCTCCGGTATGCGCATGGGCAGACGGTAAACGGGAATGCCCTCATACAGCTCGTGGGAGGGCAGCGAGCGCGGCCATCGATTCGTGAGAACGATTGCCGACACGCCCATTTCCGTGTATGCGTGTGCGAGCTGCCTGACGAGTTCCTCGACTCCGCCGAGCGAAGGATGGAAGGCGCTTGCAAAAATGGCGACGTTCATAGGCGATTACCCTGTTCTGCATCCGCAGGCAGGACTCCTTACATTAACGGCTGCAGTGGGACGAAACAACAGCGCGGGCCAGCCCGGAATAGTCCGAGCCGGCCCGCGCTGCTGCGGGATGCCGACGTGGCCGGCAGGTCGTTTTTCGCGCCTGCGCGGTCGCCGGAGCCCTATTGATTCGAGTACACCCCCGGCGTCGTTGCGCCGAAGCTTTTGCTTCGTCCGTTGCGGCCGGAAAAACCCGGTCGCCGCCCAGCGGACCTTCCGGATTCCGCCCGGCTCGTACTGCTTCTGGGACGAAAAATGTGGCACAGATCCACGCGGTCGTCGCGCGGGGCGGCTGCAGATGCGGCCGCTCGCTTCGCGAGCCGGTTTCCGGCTCCTTCAAAGAGCGCTGGGATGCGGTCTCAGCGTCTCCTTTCGGGCCGGCGGGTCTGGTCTAACAATCTCGATAATGCAAGACGCGTGCCAGGAGTGCGCGGAGGCCGAAAATCGAGGATAAGTGCCGGGATGCGCGGCGCGAACTGCTGACCTTCGCGCGCTCCGATGACGGCCAACCGTAGAAGTCAGGCCGTGAATCCAGGCCCTGAAGGACCTGGCTGCGGACGGCAAGGGGGCCGAGGCCCCCTCGTGCGTTCCGGACTAACGGCGAGAACGGGAAGCCGTTTGCAGCACGGGATGCCCGGCGGCGAGAGCGGTGATTCTCGCTACTCGGGCTTGCGCTCGGCCGGCGTTCGCCGGATCTCCTTGCGCCAGTAGCTCAGGAGAGCCAGAAGCGTCTGATCGAGCGCGTAGGTCGGCTGCCAGCCTGTGAGAGAGGTGAGCTTCGAGGAATCGCCGACCGAGCAGAGGATATCGGCGGCGCGCACCCGATTCTGATCTACGGTCACCTGCGTGGGAACGGCGCAGATGGCGCGAAGCTTGTCGAGCAGAAAGCGCATTGTGTAGGCGCGGCCGGATGCGACGTTGTACGCTTCGCCCGGAGAGCCCCGCTCGCCTATGAGCTGGTAGGCCCAGACCACGTCGCGCACGTCGAGCATGTCCCGGAGCGGGTCCAGGTTGCCGACGCGCAGAATGGGCGGATCCAGGCGCCGCTCCATGCGGGCGATCTGCATGGCGAAGGCCGGAAGGGCGAACTCGGGTAGCTGGCCCGGCCCGGTATGCGAAAAGGCGCGGGTGATGATGGCGAAGGCGCGGTAGGCTCGCGCCACCGTTTCCACCTCTATCTTGCTGTCCGTGTAGGCGCCGAATTTCCAGAGCGGCCCGACGGGATCGGTCTCCTGCGCTGGCCGGCCCTGTTCGGTGTTGCCGTAGACATACCCGGTGCTGGCGACGACGGCCCGTGGAAAGGGATCGATCTTCGAACAGGCCTCCAGCAGGCTGCGCGTGCCCTCGACGTTGACGGCAAACACGGCGTCGCGGTCCGCATCGGCGCCGGAGGCGCGAGCTGCGAGATGAAAGACGCGCTCCGGACGAATCTCCTCGACTACGGAGCGCACCTGCGATGCGTCGCATATATCGAAGGGCACGACGTCGAGCAGTCCCGGATCCTGTCCTTGCGCCCACCCCACGGAATCGAACCGCAGTCGCGCGTCTACATTCACCGATGGAAGCTCTTCCGGCCTCACGGCGGCGAAGATGCGGACAGGCACGGCGCTCTCCAGGCTGTTATAGAGCCTGTCGACAAGATGCCGGCCCACGAAGCCATTGGCTCCGGTGACGAGAATCCGAGTTGATTCCATTACAGTTGACCTGTCCGTTGCGATTACAGGAAGCGGGGCCGCATCAGGGCTAACGCGGCCGTTGAGTCCGCAATTGCTGCGACTGGGCGTGGTGCTCCCAGTGCTCCAAGTCCGCGTCAACCATCATCTCGACGAGGCCGCGGAACGTGACCTTCGGCTTCCAGCCGAGATTAGTGTGCGCCTTTGAGGGATCTCCCACGAGCAGATCCACCTCCGCCGGCCGGCAGAAGGCGGGATCCTCGACAACGTAGCGCTTCCAGTCGAGGCCGACGCGCCCGAAGGCGACCTCGACGAGTTCGCGGACCGAGTGAGTCTCGCCTGTCGCGACGACGTAGTCTTCGGGAGCATCGGCCTGGAGCATGCGCCACATGGCCTCCACGTAGTCTCCGGCATAGCCCCAATCCCGGCGAGCCTCGAGATTGCCGAGCCTCAGCTCGTTCGTCTGTCCCAGCTTGATGCGGGCCACGCCGCTGCTGACTTTGCGCGTAACGAACTCCATTCCGCGCCGCGGGCTTTCGTGGTTGAAGAGGATTCCGGAAACGGCGAAGAGGTTGTAGCTCTCGCGGTAGTTGACGGTGATATAGTGGCCGTACACCTTTGCGACGCCGTAGGGGCTGCGCGGGTAGAAGGGCGTGTCCTCGTTCTGCGGCGTCTGCCGAACCTTGCCGAACATCTCGGACGAGGAAGCCTGATAGAAGCGAATGGAGGGTTTGACGAGCCGGATCGCCTCCAACATCCGCGTGACGCCGAGGGCGGTGAACTCGCCGGTGAGAACCGGCTGGTTCCAACTCGTGGGGACGAACGACTGGGCAGCGAGGTTGTAGACTTCGTCCGGATCGGCCTTCTGGATGACGTCTATGAGCGAGTACTGATCCAGAAGGTCGGCCTGGGCAAGCTCGACCCGATCCGCAATCGCCTCGATGCGCTCACACGTCTCGGTTGAGGATCTGCGCACGGCTCCGACGACCCGATAGCCCTTATCCAGCAGAAACTCGGCAAGGTATGAGCCATCCTGGCCCGTGATGCCTGTGATGACAGCGGTCTTCATGCTCGCTTTGATCTCCTTCGGCTATAGCTGGTAAACCAGGGCATGTCCGCCTGGAGGACGGCTCTATTGTAGCGCATAGGAGCGTCGAAGTCGCCTGCGCTAATACGCGGAGTGGGAGATTGGGGCCCGCCCCCACCCCCAGCCCCTCCCCCAAGAACAGGGGAGGGGGGACCGGCCGCCCCCACCCCCGACCCCTCCCCCAAGAACAGGGGAGGGGGGACCGGCCGCCCCCACCCCCAACCCCTCCCCCAAGAACAGGGGAGGGGGGGCCTGCCAAGAATCTGTACGGTGTATCGAGGGCGGGTATGGGACGTGCTTACTCGCTCGCGGTCGCGGGTTTTCGGCCGATTTACATCTTGCTTCTATTGCCTTATGGCTACGTGGTGAGCGCCTGCGGGGAGTACGCAGCCGGTCTCGCCGTTTCGCGACTGGATTGGCGCGCGTCTGCCGTCGATCGAGACGCGAGCGCCGGGGCCTATGCAGATCCATCCTGTGACGCCCTGCGGCAGGCTGACTTCGCCTTCTGTGTTGGTCTGGTTCGTTACGGTCCATCGGGCCTCGACGTCTCCGAGGGGAGTCGGGACGACGGCCAGGGCGGATTGGAGGTCGCAGAGGTGCGGCGCGATGCGCACCGATCTCCAGCCGTCCGATTCGGGCTGGATCCCGACGACGTAGGCGGGCAGCAGGTTCGTCGGTCCGGACGACCATCCGTGGCAGAGGCTGCTGCCCATATTCCAGACCTCCCATGCGGAGGTCGCGCCGAGTCTCAACATGACGCCGTAGTGTTTTCGCGTGTAGTCGAGGGCCTGAGCATAGCGGCCGGCCCGGTTCATCGCCCAGAGCCAGTAGAAGGAGAAGTAGGGAGAGCCGCAGCGGACGACGCGCTCGGTCCGGCTCTCGTCGAGGCGGTTGAACATGCTATCCCAGCGTTCGCGAGGCGCAATGCCGAAGAGGATCGCGAGCGCGTTCGTCTGCTCGCTCACGGTGCGGCTCGGGACTTTGTCGAAGGCGTCCACGTAGGCGCCGTCGGTTTCGCTCCAGAAGCGGGCGTTCCAGGCGGAGGCGACCTGCCCGGCCTTACGCAGATAGCCGGCGGCTTCGGTTCGTCGTCCGATGCGGTCCGCTATTGCGGCGGCGGCCCGCAGCGCGCCGACGTAGTAGGCATTGAGAGCGGCGCACTCGCCTCCTTTGTCCACGTCGGCCCAGTCGATGAAGACCCAGCCGGGCACGTCGCGCAGGAGTCCGGCGGCGTCGAGGAATTGCTGAAAGTAGTTCAGGGATCGGACGACTCTGGGCCAGGTCTGTTCGGCGAGGCTGAGGTCTCCGGTATGGCGGCAGTAGTCGTCGAGCGTGAGCACCCAGATCAGGCAGAAGTCGGGCAGCCAGCGATTTTCAAAGCAGGAGGGATAGACGCCCGGCGTGATGCCGTCTTCCCGCTGCCCCTGCCCTATCTGCGCGATGGCTCGGCGGACGAGGCTCGCGTCGCCGAACGCATAGTAGGTTGTGATGCCCTCGACGCGGGAATCGCCCCACCACTGGCCGCGCTCGCGCCACGGGCAGTCCATATAGCCGTCGTCCATGCAGAGTTCGACGGTGCGCCTGCCGAGCGCCCAGATGCGGTTGAGCTGCGGATCGGAGCAGACGAAGCGGCCACGATACTCGACGGGATATCCGCTCTCGTTGAGCCGGACGGCGACTCGGATCGGGCCGGCGGCGTTGCGGACGTCGATCTGCATGTAGCGGAAGGCGCGCGGAGCGAAGAGCTCGTGCTCCTGGCGGCCTTTCCGGCAGATGAGGCGGTCGGCGTAATTGACGTTGGCGCGGTGCGGAAGGACCCGGCCCATGCTGAGGAGCTCGGAATAGCCCATGTCGACCGTGGCGCCTGCGGGCGCTTCGACGGTGAGACGGGGATAGCCGCTGACCTCGCGTCCGAAGTCGAGAACAGCGTAGCGCGGCGCTCCGGCCGGAAAGAGGAGGACCGGCGGGCGGGCCAGGTTGGATCCGCTGCCGTTGGATCCGCTGCCGTTGGATGCGGCGCGGGCTGACCCGGCGCGGTCGGACCCTGGGCGGGTGGATGCGGCGCGGCCGGAGCCGGCGTCGGGTTTGAGCGCTTCGGCCTGCATCCGGCGCGCGAGCGGATCGGAAGCGGGCGCGTCGTCCTTCGGATCGATTGCGCCGGTCTCGAGAACGGCGGGCGGGGGGCCGAGCCGTTCGCGCAGCGGCGGAATGTCTCGCGGGCGGAGGCGCAGCCAGGGCGCGCTGCCGGCCGGGCCGAGAACGGCGGCAGGAGTCCATTTGCGGTCGTCGAACGCCGGCGCGTCCCATCCGGCGATCTCTTTGCGCGCGTCGAACTCCTCCCAGCAGGGCTGCTGCAGATCGACCTTGTCGGTATCCTGCCGCCAGGCGCCGGCCCGGCTCAGTCGCCACGATCCGTCGCTTCCGAGGGCGAGGCGGCCGATCCGGGCGTCGAAGAGAATGCCTGCGGGCGCCTCGGTGGTTTGGAACGTAGGAACGCCGTAGTGCCAGACGAGCATGGCGACGACGTTGCGGCCGCGGCGGAGGTAGGGCGCGAGATCGTAGACGTCGAAATAGAGGTCGCTTGCCTGGAAGCGGGCAGGCCCGCGTCCGACGTAGCGGCCGTTGACGAAGAGCTTGTAGCGCGTATCTGCGGCGACGCGAGCGGGCGCGGATTTCGGCGTCGCGGCGAGCGTGAAGCTCTTGCGGGCATAGACGAACATGTTGCGCGGATCGGATTCGGGGCCGAGCCAGATCCACTTGCCGGTCCAGCGGCCGCCGGATTGGGCGGCCGAGGCCGAGCTGAGCGCCAGGGCGGCGAGCAGAGCCGGAATATGGGTTCGAGAGAGAAGTCGCATAGGGCTACGGTTTCATTATAGCTTATGGGCGTCCGTCCTGGACGGCGGCCCGAGTGGGAGGGGGCTGTACGGGTTTGATTGTTTGATTATTTCGGCCGTTCAATCTCATCCATTTGATTTGTGCATGGTTTTCGCGGCTGCGATTCGCGCGGCGGCGGGTGGGCGCGGCCTGGATGCATGATGTGTTCCGATGTCTACTATATAATGATGTTTCGGGGGACATTTAACATGGTTCTGAGGCAAAATATTTCCGATTATTTTTCGAAAAAAGTCGCAAAAAAGTTGAGCGCCAGTCGTTGGGGCGAGCGGCGGGCCGGGGGTTGAGATCGGAGGTGAGCGGATGTTCGTGCAGATTGCTTTGGCGGCGATATTGGGCCTGGGCGCGTGCGCGGCGGGCGGCGAGCGACCGCACGAGGGAAAGGGTGAGCTGAAGCCGCTGAGGGGCGCAGCCCGGATTCTCTTTCTGGGCGACAGCATCACCTATGCCGGAGGGTTCGTCGACGAGATCGAGGCATGGCTGATTGCGTGCGCCTCCGATATACCAGGGATTCAGGTTATCGACGCGGGGCTTCCGAGCGAGACGGTTTCGGGATTGACGGAGCCGAACCACGCGGGAGGGGCTTTCCCGCGGCCGGATCTGC
>Ga0181529_10005716_pt1 | contig 12920 bp, 10 predicted proteins | sample PEATcosm2014_Bin_36_FD_119763 | JGI IMG/M metagenome (GOLD analysis project Ga0181529, IMG submission 119763) | Peatland microbial communities from MTU Mesocosm Facility, Houghton, MI, USA - PEATcosm2014_Bin10_30_metaG | ecosystem: Environmental > Terrestrial > Soil > Wetlands > Peat | place... | reverse complement strand
GCCGAAGGGCGATCGACAAAAATGGCTGGTCGAAAAGGCCGTCGAAGTGGGCGTGACGCGAATCATCCCGTTGCGGACCCAGCGGGGAGTGGCTCAACCGGTCGAGCAGGCGCTTTCGCGGCTGCGGCGGGCCGTGATCGAGGCTTCGAAACAATGTGGCCGCAATCGCCTGTTGCAAATCGACGAGCCGCAAGATTGGCCTGATTTCCTGGACAACGCGGCCGGCAGGCCGTGCCGGCTGTTGGCCGAGCCGCAAGGCTTTCACCGGAGCTCCCATCTGCCAATTCCAGAGGAACTGCCCGATGCCGTGATCTTGGCGGTGGGGCCGGAGGGCGGATTCGCCAGTGAGGAGGCGGCCTTGGCCGTTGCCGCCGGCTGGCACACCGTCGACCTCGGACCGCGCATACTGCGCGTGGAAACCGCCGCACTGATGCTGGTTGCGTTGGTTGTTCAACGCACGGGGCCTTGAAATCTCCCCTCTCCGTTTGAGAGAGGGGGGGCGGTGAGGGCGGCGAATTAGGCCGAAGAAGCTGTTGGGGTTTTTTCGCTGATCGCCCTCACCCTAACCCTCTCCCGGAGGGAGAGGGGACTCTTGGGCCATGCCCCCAGTGGCTTCACCCGCCGCTTTGGAGGCCGCGAATGTGTTCTAGGAGTGCTTCATCAGGGTGGGGCAACAAGGCGGTCAGTCGAGCCGAAAGCGGCGCCGCGGCACCCTTACGATGGAGATCGGCCAGGTATCCGCGTAATGCCTCCAGGCACTCGGGCCGTGACTCCATCAGCAAATGTGTCCACGCCCAGGCCTCCACGTAGTCGTCCAGGGTCATGTTGTACGTGGGCGGAAACTGTTCGAGCCGCAGTAGGTTGGGGTGCCAATTCTCGCGCTGGAGTTCGACGAGCAGGCGATCGAGCAAGGGACGATTCAAACCCCGTTGGCCCCGCGGCACTTCGTAGAACTTGGCAATCCCCTCGTCGAGCCACTGGGGCACGTCGGGCACCACGGAGTGCAGGTAGCCGTGCGTAACCTCGTGTCGCAAGTCTTCGGCCATGCGGTCGCCCCACTGGGCGTAGACCGACAGCCGGCTATCGGTCTCGACGAAAAAGGCCCGGCGGTCGGGAAACTCGGGGTGATGCAGCCGTATAAACCCTTGGAACTGTTCGGCCGTCTCAAAAAGATACACGTGGATCGGCTCGTCGGAGCCGGGCAGGGCCAGCCGCTGGCACAAGTCCGCCCGCTGAGCCGTCAGTTCCTCGAACAACCGATGGTGCGCGGCGAGCGAAAAATCGCTGTGGATCACCAACTGATCGCGGACCAGGGTATTTCGGTCGGGCAGCGTGAGCCGGCTTGCCAACGAGCTCGCGCAGCCGCTCAAAACGCACACGACAAGTAGGCAATGAAACAGTCGCACGGGGGGATGGTAGCAAATTCCCCGGTCGTCGGCTACGCCGAATTACCGGGCGTATCGCGGCTCCAGAAGCCCAAAAAGGCTGGTTCGGTAAAGCTGCGGGTTGTTTCGATCCAGCGCCTCGTGCCTTGCGCCCTGAAATACCACCAACGTGGCGTGTGACTGCACGCGGTTGTATAGGCTTGTTAGCTGGGATGGCAATCCTCACTGCTCAGAACCGGTGAGACGGCTTATGAGCGCGTCGAGCTCGACCTTGAGCCTGGGTAGGACCTCCTCGTAGGAAAACGTGCCCAACGACGTGCCGGCACGCTTGAGGTTGACGAATGTCGGCCCGCACCACAGTCCTAGGTCAGCCTGGTCGGTTTCGCCCGGCCCGTTCACGCGGCAGCCCATCACGGCAATCGTAATGGGGTATTTGGCGGCGTATCGGGTCGCCTCGCGAACCCGCTCGGCCAGTTCCACGAACGCCTCGTTCTCGACCCGTGAGCAACTCGGACAACTGATGATGTTCAAGCGAGAGGTGCTAACTTGGCCGGGGGCGAGCAGTCGTCCGGCCGCGATGTCGGCCAGGATCTGCCGGCCCGCCTCCACCTCTTCGTGCTTCCGTGCCGCCGGAACCGTCAACGAAACGCGAATCGTGTCCCCGATGCCCTGCGAGAGAAGTTGCTCGAATGCCGCCCGCGTTTTCAAAATTCCCTCGGGCGGCATGCCGGCCTCGGTAACGCCCAGGTGCAACGGCACCTCCGGTCGCTCGGCGGCGAAAAGCCGGTTGACTTCGACCACCTTGGCCGGATCGGAATCCTTCAGCGAAACGCAGTAGCGCGTGAAACCGAGCCGGTCGAGCAGATCGCCGTGTTCCAGGGCACTTTCGAGCATGGCCGGCAACGGGTCCCCCTCGGCGTGCTTTTCACGACTGGTCGGATCGACCGATCCGCAATTCACGCCCACCCGCAACGCGCAGTCGTGCTCGCCGGCCACGTCGACCAGAAAGCGGACTTTGTCTTGCCAAGGGCGGCGTCGCTCGTAATGGTACAGGTGGCCCGGGTTGTAGCGGATTTTGTCGACCAGTGGGGCGACTGCCGCCGCCAAGCGATAGTTTTCCTGAAGATCGACGGAGAGGTTTGCCGTGGTGCGGCGGCGGATCTCGGCCAGCGCTGCGCAGTCCTGCTGCGTATCGACGGCGATTCGAACCACGCCCGCCCCCGCCGCGGCCAATTGCTCGACCTGGGCGGCCGTCGCCTCGATGTTCACGGTCTTCGTGGCGCACATGCTCTGCACGACGATCGGCTGGCCGCCGCCAATGGTGACCGAGCCGATGGTGACAGGACGAGTGGGATAGCGCATTTCTCAAGGCGATCTGGGGGGAAAGCGTGCCCCTGTCAGAATAGGGGACGCATCTTGCCGCCGTAATCATCGACTATTGTAGCCCTCAACAACCTAGGTTGCGAGGATGCTAGTTAGTGGATCAAAGTGGGAGCATTACCAGCATCCGCGTTGGCCAGCTAAGCTTCCCCTTTTTACTTCTTTCCTGTTTTTGCTTTTTTGCCTCCCTTCGCCATCGTAAGATATCGCTCTCGTGCATTCCATGAAGTAGCTCGTCTAAGCTGGAGAAGCGACGCAGACTTTGCCGATAAGGTTGCCACTACCGGTGCAAACTAGTCGATAGATTCGCCGAAATGCCCCGCTTGGAGGGTGACTTATTCCACTTCGCGCCGGCAAGGATTTCGCAACCCGTATGAATAGGGAAACCGGCTGGCTGGTGCTGCGGCCACGGACAACCGTCCGATAAGACATCAGGAAACGCAAAGCGAAAAGTGGCCCACAACGGGCCCTTTCCGGCCCGGGGCGGCCGCAGATGCGTCAGGAGACACCGCCGTGAGTCAAGACATCAACGTGTTGGCACTGGTAAAAGGCGCGGAGCGATACGTCTTCCTATACGACGATGCCAGCCGCGCCGAGACGTTGCGGACTTTGGGACGTTTCGCCTCGAACCCGGAGCTGAGCTTCACGTGGTATGACGCCGCCGTCTTAAGCCAGAAGATCCGCCAAGACAGCCACAAATACGTGTCGGCATCGCGTTTCGAACTCCCCCAGCCGTCCGACATGGACGAATACTGCTGAGTCGATGCGTACTGCCATCGCCCGCTTCTTGCAGTTCCTGGCCGTCGAGCGTAACGCCTCGAACTACACCGTTAAGAGCTATCGCGAAGACCTGACTGCCTTGGCCGATTACTTGGCCGAGGCCCAGGGCGGCCAACCTCCCGCTCCCGGTGCGGTGACGGTCTTCGATCTCCGCGGTTATGTGGCGGCGCTGAACGAGTCGGGCTATGCCAAAACGACCATCGCCCGGCATCTCGCCTCGCTGCGCAGCTTTTTCCGCTTCGGCCAGCGGGAAGGTTGGGCCACGACGAATCCCGCTAAGCCGCTGCGCAACCCGCGCAAGGGCCGTTCGCTGCCGCACTTCCTTTCGGCGGACGATTTGGGTCGGCTCTTCGACGCGCCGCCGGCCGACAATCCGATGGGTCTGCGCGACCGGGCAATCCTGGAGACGATGTATTCCGCCGGGCTTCGCGTGAGCGAGGTGGTCGGATTAGACCAGAGTGACCTGGATTTCCAGGCCAGCATCCTGCGGGTGCGGGGGAAGGGCCGCCGCGAACGCCTCGCGCCCATCGGATCGTATGCCGTTCGTGCCTTGCAGCGGTGGCTGCCGGTGCGAACTGCGCGAGAGCCAAAGAACGGCTCGAAACCGGTTCGCCGGAAAAGCCCAACCAGCCTTCGGCCGGAGCGCGGCGCTCCGCAAGCATTGGCCGCTGCCCCGGTGCTGGAGCCCGTGTTTGTCAATCGATTCGGCAATCGCTTGACGACACGGAGCGTTGCGCGGATGCTGGAGAAGTACTTGCGACTGACCGGCTTAGATAGCCGCACCACCCCCCATTCGCTACGGCACAGCTTTGCCACGCACCTACTCGATCGCGGCGCCGATATCCGAAGCGTGCAGGAGCTTTTGGGGCACAAAAGCCTGGTGACCACGCAAATCTATACGCACGTCAGCACCTCGGCGCTGCGCGAAGTCTACGAACGAGCCCACCCCCGGGCAAAATGATGCTCGACCTGGGCGATGCCACTGTGGCGGGGCCGCAAGCGTCGAGCGTTATACCAAGCCCTTCCGCACGGCCCACACGGCCGCCTGGGTGCGATCGCTGACGGCGATTTTCCGCAGGATGTTCTGCACGTGTTCCTTGACCGTCTCGACGCTGATTTCCAGCGACTTACCGATCTCGCGGTTGCTCAGCCCGAGCGCCACATGCCGGAGCACTTGGGTCTCACGCTGGGTTAAGGGGACATCGTCGTCATCGATCACCTGGCGGACTTTCATGGCCCCGGCGATCTTCTTCAGTTGTCCGGCGTGGCTCGGCGATTCACCGGCGGCCGCTGCCACAATCGTGGCGATGACGTCTTCTCGCGAGGAACCCTTCAGCACGTAGTCGGCAGCCCCCAAGGCTACGGCCCGAGCGATGTACGTCGGGTTGTCGTACGTTGAGAGCATGACGACCTTGCTTTCGGGCACTTTCGCCCGCAGCTTCTCCAGGGTCGACAGTCCATCGCCGTCCGGCATACGGATGTCGAGAAGGATCACGTCTGGTTTTTCCTTCTGAGCGACCCGCAACGCGTCTTTGCCACTGGCCGCCTCGCCGACGATCTGGATGTCGCTGCCGGCTAGCATGCTGGCCAGCCCGGCGCGAATGACCTCGTGGTCATCACAAATCAACATTCGAATACTCATCGCCATCTCCCGGAGTGTGGAGTTAGAAACCCGCCTAACGGATTAAATATACCACAATTCTAATCCACCATCGGTTATCATGTAATCCCCCGAAGATACAGATTAACCCCCCCGACTCAGCGGGATTTCTGTCAAAATGTTGGCCAAGTCGAGGGGAGACCGGTGAGAAAGGGGGGAGAGCAGAATGGTGGTGGGGAAAGAGACGGCTGATCACGGGTGCTGCCTGTCCCAATGCCGCGTTGTCGATCGTTCTGCTTCGGTTTTCCCTCGTTCCTTCTTATCTCGCCCCTCATTGGTTAGCTGCTTTGCCTATTTTCGCGCGTTGACTTCACTCACCCTGTGACGTAGATATTTGGCGACAGCCCAGCTTTTTTTACCCGCCAGCACTTGCCGCTACAATCGGCGTCTCCGTAAGCGATAGCGGCAGAACCTGCGAGATCGGGAAATTGAGGCTGACCCGAGCCGTACCGCGAAAACAGTGCGAAACCGTGTTGCCGTGAAGTGCTCGTCCACCTTTTTGCAAGCTCTCAGAGCAGGAATCGGAGTATGAAACAACTCGGAACGCTTCTGTTGGTGGATGATGACCGCCATCTGCTGGCCTCGATGGCCGACTGGCTCCGCGAACAGGGCTATACTACCGACACCGCGGCCAGCCTGGCCGAGGGGCTGGCGGCCGTGGGCCGCAAGTCGTACCAACTCCTGCTGGTGGACATCCGGCTCGGCGACGGCGATGGCTTCGATTTGCTGGTCCATTGCCGCAAGAACTATCCGGCCACCGCCGTCATCATGATTACGGGTTATGGCACGGTCGATTCGGCGGTCGAGGCCATCCGGCTCGGCGCTTTCGACTTCCTCACCAAGCCGTTGATCGATGAAGAGCTGTTGATGGCGATCGAACGGGCGATGAACCAACAAAAGGTGATCGAGGAGAACCGGACCCTCAAGGCCCAACTCGACTTGCGCTTTGGCATGGAGAGCATTGTCGGCCATGATCGCCGCATGTTGAAGATCTTCGACATGGTCGACTCCGTGGCCGACACGCGGGCGACGATCTTGATTACGGGGGAAAGTGGCACGGGCAAATCGCTGATTGCCCGCGCGATCCATCGCCGTAGCTCGCGCCGCGACAAGCCGTTTGTGGAAATCGCTTGCGGTGCATTGCCGGAAACGTTGTTGGAAAGCGAGCTGTTTGGCCACGCGGCCGGCGCGTTCACCGGGGCGATCGGCGAAAAACTCGGCAAGTTCATGCTTGCCGACCAAGGCACGATTTTCCTCGATGAAATCAGCACGGCCAGTCCCAGCATGCAGGTGAAATTGCTTCGCGTGCTGCAAGACCTGGAGTTCGAGCAGGTCGGCGGAACCAAAACGTTCCACGTCGACACGCGTCTGATCTTGGCCACCAACGACGATCTCAGCCGGTTGGTGGCCGGAGGCCAATTCCGCCAAGACCTGTTCTATCGCATCAATGTGATCAATATCGAACTGCCGTCGCTGAGAGAGCGCATCGCCGACATCCCGCTGCTGGCCGAACATTTCCTGCGGCAGGTGTGCGAAGACGCGGGCAAGACCGTCCACGGCTTCACCAGCGAGGCCATGACCGCGCTGCAACGCTATCGTTGGCCGGGTAACGTCCGCGAATTGCAGAATGTGATCGAGCGGGCGGTGCTGCTAGGCAAGGAGGACATGATCGGCGTCGATGACTTGCCTTCGTCATTGACCGCCGGAAACATCAGCGTCGAACCGGTCACCGGCCGTTCGCTCAAGCAGGCCCTCGAATCTCCCGAGCGGCAGATCATCCGCGAGGTGCTCGAAGCGAACAACTGGAACCGCAACGAGACGGCCGAAGCCCTGGGCATCAACCGCACCACGCTCTATAAGAAGATGAAGCGGCTGGGTCTGGAAGAGTTGGCCTTGGCGATGGGACGCTAGCGGTGCCCTTGCCCGCCTGCGAGAGAAGGGGCCGGAGGAAGGGTGTGTCGATCAATCCCGTCACGTCTTCTTGGGAGGCGGTGGGGGCGGTGCCGCCGGCTTCTGCTGAATCGTCGGCGGCCGATTGTAGCCCCCTTGCACCATGCCCCCGGTAGGAGGTACAGCCTCGATCTTCGTTGCCCGCGGCATTTGAGGTGATTTGGTGCTCATGCGACAGCCGACCTAGCTTTTCTTCGGGGGCGCCGGGGGGGAGGGCGCCGGCCTTCCTTGGTTCGCTGGCAGACCATTCTGGCCAGCCTTGCGCGATCCCCGATTCGAAGCGGGAACCACGCGGGTATGGGTGGGTGGGGGCTGCGGAACTTTTATGCCCATCTCAAAAACCTCCTGGAGTGAATCGAACTATTATATCGCTTGCGAGTCCAGTAATCCACCCGAATTCTGGCCACGATCAATCCATCGCCGACTCCCCTCGACTCCTCGGCCGCCTTTCCCGCTGCTATGCTGGATCGTCAGCTATTTCCGACTCACGCTTCAGGAACTCGACCATTTCTACGTCCGCCGCGCGCACAAGCATCTTGTACACTGTATCCACTGATGTTTCGGCACCATCTTCCAGGAGCCACTTTGGCTCCATCATCACAAAATGACCGGAATCGGGATGATCCGGCCATGCGAAAGGCCATCCTCGCAGTCGTCGGTTACCCGTCAGATGCAGCACCACGTATCGCGGCTCCTGGTCGAAAACGCTGAACCATTCCGAAGGATACGAACTCCGCCGAGTAACACCATCGAACCACTTGAAGCATCTCGATTCGCGCAACCACTTATGACACCAATCCTTGTTGGCAAACAAGGAAAAGCACGCGCCGACAATGACAGCCTCTAGTATCGAGACGACAAAGAAGACATTGTCGGTCCAAACACCGATTGTGAGATTATTTCCGAGCAGCAACGCAACTTCCCGAAACGCCAAGACGAGCACTTGGATGATACCGGTGAATATCAAGGCTTGAATTGTGCGCTCGAACGGCGACAATCGCGGATGAGCAGTCAGCCCGTAGAAGAGCCAAGCGGCAACGAAACCTGGCAACAGCGCGTAGATGAGTTTCAGAATTTCTGAACTTGGGATTTCCATGATGCCAAAACCCCCAAGTGCGCAATGTTGAAAGCCGCGTGCGTTGCTTCAACGGGATGCAATTTGATATTTGTACCAAAGCGTGTACATTTGTCAATAGGAAAAGGAATACGTAATCATGGCCACTGTCGCCGCGATCGCCGCTTTTCTGGAGGAACTTGCCCCCCTTCGCCTGGCCGAAGAGTGGGACAACGTCGGCCTACTGGTCGGCAATCACAGCCAGAACGTCACAAAGCTGATGACCTGCCTGACCGTTACGCCCGCCAGTGCGGGCGAGGCGATCGAAAGCCGCGCAGAGCTGATTGTGACCCATCATCCGCTGCCGTTTCTGGCCCTGAAGCGGCTGACCGACGATACGACCGTCGGTCGATTGCTGCTGGACCTCATCGCCGCGCATGTCGCGGTCTACAGTCTCCACACGGCGTTCGATTCGGCACGCGCGGGAGTCAATGAGCGTTTGGCCACAGGCATCGAGCTGCACGACATCACACCACTGATTCCACATCCGGACGGTCAAGGCACGGGCCGCTGGGGTCGGGTGGCCGAGGGAACAACGCTGGGCCAGCTTGCCCACCGGCTGAAGCGGTTTCTGGCCATCGAGCGGCTGCAAATGGTGGGGCGACCGGATAAACCGGTCGGCACGGTGGCTATCGGCTGCGGCGCCGCCGACGAGTTGCTCGACGCTGCTCGGCAGAACGGTTGTGATGCAGTGGTGCTCGGCGAGGCCCGCTTTCACACTTGTCTGGAGGCCGAGGCCACGGGAATTGGCCTACTCTTGCCCGGCCATTTTGCCAGTGAGCGATTTGCGGTGGTGCGTCTGGCCGAAGTCCTCGGCCAGCGGTTCTCGGATATCGAGGTTTGGCCCAGTCGGCGGGAAATCGACCCGATACGGTGGGGGTGAAAGGGAAAAGCGGAGGGCGGACAGTTCATTTGGAAGCAAGCTGGAGAAAGATGGTCGAAGCGATCATTCCGCCGCGGCCACCCCTAGCTGCGTCTTTTCTGTTTTGTCGTTTCCGCTTTGTGCTCCCCGTCTTCCCCGTTCCTCCTGGTGGGGTAAAATGGTCATATGTCATTGCAAGCGCTCACTGCTCTGCCGGTGTACAACGAGGTGGACCACGTTACCGCGGCCGTCGCCGGGGCGCTGTCCTATTGTCCGGAGGTTTTGGTGGTCGACGATGGTTCGACCGACGGCACCTCCCAGTTGCTGCTGGGCCGACGTGATATTCACCTGATTACCCACCCGAGCAATCGAGGCTATGGAGCAGCCCTTTGTTCGGCGTTCGACTTTGCCATCCGCGGCGGATACGACATCCTGGTCACGATCGATTGCGACGGTCAGCATCAGCCGCAGTTGATCCCCAACTTCATCGAGAAGTGCTGGGAGAACGATGCCGACATCGTTTCCGGCAGCCGCTACCTGCGCGAGTTTCCCGGCGACAGCGATCCCCCCGAGCAACGCCGCCGCATCAACGATATCATCACGGCGGAAGTCAATCGGCGGCTGGGGTTGAGTCTTACCGATGCGTTTTGCGGTTTCAAGGCATATAGTGTGCCTGCCTTGGCAAAAATCGAACTGACCGAAACCGGCTATGCCATGCCGCTCGAGTTATGGGTCCGTGCGGTGCAATTGGGCCTGCGGATCGTCGAACTGCCGGTCCCCCGCATCTATCTGGACGAAAAGCGTTCGTTTGGCGGGGCGCTCGACGATGCCGACACCCGTCTGGCCGTGTATCGGCAGGTTTTGGATCGGGCAGAGCAGACCGGACTCAGGGGCCAAGGCGTGACGTCGCCGTTCGATCAAGTGCAGAACCCTGAAGCCTGAATCCGGACCTCTGTATCATTGGCTGCACATGAGCAACTGGTGCGTCGAGCATGGTCGGCTGCGAACACCGCGCGAGGATCGTGCGGCGCTCATCGAACCGCCGTTTGATCGTGTGCCCGAGTTAGTCGGCGATAATCTTCGTATTCAGACTCAACTTGATTATAATTTGCAGGGACGCTCGTTCGCGGCAATCTCGCAACTGGCACGCTCCGAATTGCTGGCAGCCGCTCGGCGGTGGACGGCGGCCTACCGGAACATTCCGTCGGAACCGCCCGCCCCGCAGGGTCTGACCTACTTAGCGGGTCATCAGCCGCAGATGTTTCATCCGGGCGTGTGGTTCAAGAACTTCGTCCTGGGTGAGTTGGCGCGGCGGCACGGCGCAACGGCAGTCAATCTGGTTATCGACAACGATATCCTTTCGGAGGCCACGTTGCGTGTCCCCGGCCAGTCGGTTTCCGACCCGCATGTCGAAAAAATCGCCTTCGACCGGCCCGATCCGAAAATCCCTTACGAGGAGCGGCAGATTGAAGACCGCGAACTGTTCGGCACGTTTGGTCGGCGTGTCGCCGCGCACCTTGCGCCGTTGGTGGCCGATCCGTTAATCACGCAGTATTGGCCACTGGTTTGCGCTCGGGCCGAACACACCGACAATCTGGGCACCTGTCTGGCCCAGGCTCGACATGAAATGGAGGGCCGTGCTTGGGGGGTGCAAACCCTGGAGGTCCCGCAAAGCTGGGTGTGTACGAGCGAGGCGTTTCAGTGGTTCGTGGCGCATTTGCTGGCGCAGTTGCCCAGGTTTCGTGCCGTTCATAATGAGGCGGTCCGCGAGTATCGCCGGAGGTACCACGTCCGCAGCCTCTCGCATCCGGTGCCCGAATTGGCCGAAGAAGGGACTTGGCTGGAGGCGCCGCTATGGGTATGGACGGCCGGTGAACCGCATCGCCGCCGTCTTTTTGCGCGCGACACGGGTGGTGAAATTATGCTTTCCGATCGGCAATCGTGGGAAGCGCGGTTGCCGCTTCAGGCCGACGGCCATGCCGGTCGAGCGGTCGAGCGACTCTTGGAGCTCCAGCGTGGCGGAGTGCGAATTCGTTCCCGCGCTTTGATGACGACGCTTTGGGCCCGGCTGGCGCTGGGTGACCTGTTCATTCACGGCATCGGCGGGGCGAAATATGACCGGCTGACGGATTTGCTGATCGAGCGATTTTTCGGACTTCGCCCCCCCGGCCTGATGGTCGTTTCGGCCACTTTGCACCTGCCCATCGAGCGAGATCGAGTGACGGAGGAGGACGTCCGCACGGCTGAGCGGCAGGTGCGCGACTTGACCTACCATCCCGAGCGGTTTCTCGATGCGTCGGCAGACGCACCGGCCGATTTGCTGGCTGAAAAGCGGCAGTGGATCGAAACGCCGCAAACTGCGGAAAATGGGCGGCAGCGCTGCCGGGCCATCCGTGCGGTGAACACCGCCTTGCAACCCTGGCTCGACGGGCAGCGAAAACGCCTGTTGGAACAACAGGCCCAAGTGATCCACCGGCGCCGGGCGGAAAGCGTGCTCGCCTGGCGGGAATATGCCTTTTGTCTTTATCCGGAACCGACTTTGCGCGAATTCTTGTCAGGGCTACTTCACAAGACGTGGTGAAAATGATTTGATGGCATCGGTGCTCGTAGAGAGGATCTGTGCCGATGAGCCAAGAGACCGTTTTGCCTCCGTCGGCGGATTTTGTTCGAGAGTCGGTTGCCCGTCGCCGCGTGCGGCTGCCGGTGCTCGGAGCCAGCGGCGGCGACCACGCCACGATCTACTACTTTTTGCAGGCGGTTTTTCAAGGTCCATCGCGGACGGAGTTCCATGCCTCGCTGGAGGATCCGTTCTACGAGCCTCACGATCGCTTGCTGCTGCGGTCGAGGCGGCGAATCGCCGCACACGTGCATATCACGCATCGGACGATGCACTTTGGGTCGGCGGCGATTCCCGTGGCCGGCTTGGCCTGGCTGGGCGTTACGCCCGAGGACCGCAAGCAGGGCCTGGGCACCCATCTGCTCCGCGCGGCAGAGAACCAGATGGCAATCAGCGGTGCGCTGGTGGCCGTGTTGCGGACTTCCGTTGCCCGCTTTTTCCGTCGCACCGGTTGGGCCCTGTGTGGCCAGGCCAGCTACCGTCGGGCCGGTGCACGGGCGTTGTTGGCCCGGCTTTTGGATCGCGGTCTGATTCCCCGCCCGCGCCGGCGGTTGCACATTCGCCCGTGGTTGCAATGGGAACAGGCGGGGTTGGCAAGAATCTACAATCAGAACGTGCTACCGCCCCAGAACGATGGTAGCGCCCTAGCAGCCGCTCTGATCCCGTATGGCCCGCTGGAACGTACTTCCGCCTATTGGCAGTGGCTCTTGAACCGCCGCGGCTACGATCAACTCTATGTGGCGTTAGATGGCCCCGAGCAGTTAGAGTTGGGAGAAATCAGCACGCGCATTGTCGGCTATGCGGCGATCAAAGGCGAGCAGATCATGGAATTGATGGCCGCGCCCGATTGTCCCCGGGCGGCGGTCGAGCTACTGGTCCGCTGCTGTGGCGATGCCATCGAACACGACCGGCATTGCGTGTTGCTCCACGCTCCGCCGTCGTGTCCGCTGTTCGAGATTTTTGACGAGGCCAGGGGCTGCGGACCGCCACGCGCGCCGGCCCATGGCGAAGTGTGCATGATGCGGCTGCTCGACCCATTGGGACTCTTGCGGCGGCTGTGCGACGAGTTTGAACGTCGAGCTACCGCTGCACACTTGCCACGTCCGCTCGATCTGGGCCTGTTGCTGGACGGACAAAAGTACCAATTAGAACTGGGGCGGGAGGGTGTCGCG
>Ga0181529_10005715_pt1 | contig 12926 bp, 5 predicted proteins | sample PEATcosm2014_Bin_36_FD_119763 | JGI IMG/M metagenome (GOLD analysis project Ga0181529, IMG submission 119763) | Peatland microbial communities from MTU Mesocosm Facility, Houghton, MI, USA - PEATcosm2014_Bin10_30_metaG | ecosystem: Environmental > Terrestrial > Soil > Wetlands > Peat | place... | reverse complement strand
GGTGGTTTGCGCGGCGGCCTTCACATCGCTGGCGTTGGTCAGGGCGACGCGCGTAATGGTGTGCGCCACGCTGACGATCGGATCGACGGAGCGCGCGAACCCGAACTGCACGGGACCGCGCACCTGGCCACAATTCCACAGCTTTTCTCCCTTGTTCCGGCCGCGCTTGCCGGGCTCGCCATCTTCTTCCTGCTCGGCCTTGCCGGTGGTCATTACTGCCCCGAAAGTGCGCACATCGAAAAAGTGTTCGCACATCCAGTTGCGAGCCACGTCGGTCTTCTTGCCGTCGGGCTCGATGCCTAACGCCGTATACGCGCGCTTCTGCTGGTTGGCAAGGATGCCGCGCTCCTTCACATAGATCTCGTAGCCCTCGGCATCGCGCTCGGTCAACGTCACAAAGTTGCGCACCTTGCGCTTGATGCACACGTCGGTAACCAGGCCGTTGCCAGTCTCCGGATCGACGCGCGGCTGGTTGTCGGCATCGGGGTCGCCGTTGGGGTTGCCGTTGGTCACGTCGAAGAGTAGTGCCAATTCGTAGCGGTGCTGCAAGGGAACGGCTTCTTTGAATTCTGCGCGGCTGGTCATTCTTAATTCTCCTCTGGGTCGGAATCGTTGACGGGTTCGTTCTGTGCATCGGATTGGGGCGCTTCGGCGTTCTTGCCGGCGCGCTCGCTCTTCTGGCGGAATAGTTCGTTCTTTTGCTGGAAGTATCCGAGCGCGAAGCGGCCCTGCTGTTCGAGATTCAGCGTGGACTTGAATCCTTCGGCGCCGTCGAGGCCGCCAACAATCTCTTCGATCCTCCGGCTGTAGAGATCGGCGTAGGGGACGGAACGCAGGTGATTCTGCGCCAGCGTGAGCAGGCGCGGAAAGGCCGTGGCCGGCCGCGTAGAGGCCGCCGCATAAAAACGGTCCACGATGGTGCTGTTCGGTTTGCGGCCGTTGTGGTAGCGAATTTGAAGATCTTCGAGCACCGCCAAAAGCCTTCCATAGCGATAGGCGGCATCGGTTACATTGACATCGAGCGACATGGGCGGTTTCTCCATCTCAAGGTTGAGACTGCGTTGAAAGTAGAGTTGCAACAAGGCGGCGCGCGGCCAAGGCACCTTGCGCTCGGCGCGGCAGCGGGCGACGGCCGACGTCAGAAAGTAGCGGGAAAGCGGCCGGCCCAGCACCGCGTTCAGGAAGAGTTCTTCGCCGAGACTCGAAGGCAGTTGGGCAGACTTGCCAGGAAGCGCAAGCGAGGCGAGCAGCGTCGCAATGGGCGCGGGTCTTTCCGTGCCGACTGCGGACTCGATGCAGTCGAAGTAGCCGGGCCGCGTCGCGGTTCCGAGCAGACTGTCTTTCACGCCGGCGAGGGTTGTCGTGTGCATTCCGCGAACAGAGGCCCGGCCCTGCGAACCGGTCAACAGCAGGCAGTAGAAACGTTTATCCGCGGCTCCCGGCCGCAGCCCTTTCCATGTAGCTTCGAGCAGCGACTTCACCTGGCCAGGGTTATCGCCGCTGAGCTGCGCCAGCAGGGCGGAGACAGGCGACGATTCGTCATCCCAGTAAACGGCGACCGTATCGTCGCCGAGCCTCACGCTCTGCTTTGTAAAGCTGCCGCCGTCCGGTTTGGGATAATTCTCTTCCAGACAGCGGCGCAGGCCGTTCACGTACGCCACCATGCAGTCGCGGCAGATGGGTGCATTCTGGCTGCGGTCGAGACCGTGCTTTTCGAAGGCGCCGGAGTTGAACGAAACCAAAGCTACGCCCGAGGTGACCGCGCCGGGCAGCTTGACCGAGTCGTGCTTGTCCACCAGCGGCTTGCGCTCGCCGCAGAGCAGGCACTGGCCAGCCTCGCGCTGCTCCGACGCGGCAACCATGCGCTGTTCCCAGTAAGCGCGCAGCTCGGGAACTTCGTCGAGCATCGTGTCGCCTACGCGGAAGGTGAACAGATCGTTCGAGGCGAACGGTTCCTGACGAAGCAGGTCGATGCAGCGCTGCCGTTCGGTGTCGTTTGCGAGAAACTTTACCGTTGCATCGAGAGCGGTATCTGCGATGCTCTGCCGAGCATCCAGCAAAGCCTGCAGAAAAAGGTCTCTTCTCTTCTTGTTATCCCCTTCGCCTTCGGGAAGAATTCCAAGCACGTAATCGGACTTATCGACCAGGAACTCTTCTTTATCGCCGGAGGTGCGCCCGCTGCGCCGCGGAATTTCGCGTTTCTGGTATTGCACCTTCGGCTTGCGCTTGCCTTCGGCTGGAGGCGTGTAGTCGGTATTGCCGAGCGTCTGAAAATTGCCCTGCGCGTCGAGCGTGACGATCCAGCGCACCGGCACGCTCTGGAAGGCAGGGTTCTCCACCAGCCGGTCGCGCACGGCCATCTTTGCCAGCGATTCCAGAATCATGCCGTCACCGCCTCTTCCCACGTGGGCACACGCAGCACACCCGCATCGAGCCGCGCATCGAAGAAGCGCGGACGCCGCTCGCTGCCGTACTCCATGTCGTGCAGCATCCAGCCCAGCGCGCGCGTTTCGGCGATCGGCTGCGGCATCGCATTTCTGTCGACCGGCGCAACGAAAGCGGGAAACTCGCGGCAGCCAAGATATGGCTGATAGACCTGCTGCCCCGCGCCCAGCCGGCGCTCGAACATGCCGAAGAACTTGCCCATGTTGTCGCTGGGGCCGGCGCGCCCGGTCAGCTCGAACGAGGCTTCGACGAGGTAGTCCACATCGCGCAGCGCGACGGTGTGCCGCTGCGCGCGATCCGCATCGGCAAAGTAGTCGCCGAACACGGTGTTGCCCGCGGCTGCCGAAGCGGCGTCGCGCGTGGAGGCGCGGCTGTTGACCTCGTTGCGGTGGAACTCCATCCAGCGGATGGGACTGAGCACGTGAATCGCATGGATGCGCCAGCGAATCGCGGGCTTCCAGAGAATGGCTTCAAGAATGGCGCGCGCAGCAGAAGGCGTCATCACCTCATACGACACACGCTCAGTGGAAAACTCGGGACGCGTGAAGCAGGCCAGCGGCCCGTGCACACGCACCAGCAGATTGGAAGCATTCATCGATGGCTCCGGAGAATCGTGGCTAGTATAGCGCCGCTCCGGAGGATCGAGTTTCAACGTGCGTGGCTTTGGCGAAATGGAACCGAAAGAGTAACTCTCGCCTGAGTAATACTGTTCCGCACGAAGTTACGCAAAGATCGTCGAGTTATCTTCTTCCTGCACCGTCAGCCCAAATCGCTCCGAGTACGGCATGGGCTGAAGATCGCCGCACACCACCCATGTTTCCTTGTCCTCGCTCGCTTCTTCTTCCGTTGGCGCAAAGAGCCGCTCGACGAAGCCGCCGTTCTTCAGCCTGCGCAGCTCCTGGTCGTAGACCGTAACCGTGTAGCGCTGGAGCCCGCGCATCCCGTTGCGCGAAGGGCCTTCGCGGCGCACCTTTTGCACGCGCTCCCAGCCTTCGCCATAGGGCACGACAACGCACGCGCCAGCGTCGTCGATCATCTTGAACTTTCGCGCAGACTGCTCGAAGTCGAGTTCGCTCTCGCAGCCGAGCACGTTTCCGGGATCGGGCTGGCGCGTCTGGAGAACGCTCTTCGTGTAGAGCGGAAAGACATCGGGATCGTGCAGATCGAGCCGCTTATCCAGATAGAACTGTAGCGCCGCTTTCAGACCCGCCTGCGGCGTGCCTTTGGGCGGCTCCGTCGGCGCACGAAAGACAACAAAACGTCCCGGCACAGGCCCGAATTCACGATTGCAACGGCCCGCCGCCTGCGCCAGCGATTCAAGCCCCGCAAACGCGCGCATCACCACCGGAAAATCGATATCCACGCCCGCCTCTACCAGTTGCGTCGCCACCACGCGGCAGGGACCGGGTTTCTTCAACTGGTCCCGGATCGCCTTGATTACCTCAAGCCTGTGCGCCGCGCACATGCGCGCGGAGAGATGAATGCACTCCTGCCCCAGCATCGTGGCCAGCAACTCCGCATCCTTGCGCGCATGGACGATAACGAGCACGCGATCTTCCCTCCGCGCGCGCTCGGCAACCGCTTCCCATTCGACTGCGATAGCGGGATCGCCCAGCCATTCGAGATGATAGCGGTCGCGCATCGGCGCATAGAGCTTTTCCGGCGCGGCCACGATCTCGCGCTCGCCGTCTTTCTTCAAGAGCGGTTGCGTGGCCGTCATCGATACCACGCTCGTGCGGAAATACTTAGCGAGGTTATCGAGCGCCTGCTGAATCGGATCGCATAACTCGAGCGGAAAGGTCTGCACCTCGTCCAGCAGCACGACGCTCGAAGCAATGCGGTGCAGCTTGCGGCAAGGCCGTTTGTGATTCGCATAGAGCGTCTCGAAAAACTGCACGCTCGTCGTCACCACGATGGGCGCATCCCAGTTCTCGCAGGCCCACTGATGCTGCTGTTTTTCTTTGTCCGGATCGAGCGAACTGTGATGCTCGATGACCGCGTTGGGGTCGACAGAATCGAAGATTCCGCGATACACACGAACGGTCTGCTCAAGAATGCTGGTGTACGGAATGACAACGATGACCCGCGACAGCTTGTTGCGGATGGCATGATGCAGCGCGAAGCGAAGGCCGCTGAGCGTTTTGCCCCCGCCCGTGGGAACCGTCAGTCGAAAGCGCCCCACTGGCTGTGCCGCGCAGGCGCGGCAATCGTCGGAGACCGATGCGCGCAAGGCCGCAAGCTCCGCGGCTCGTCCTTGCTTTATGCTGTCCAGTTCGCGTTTTGTGGCGATGTTCTCTTCCAGCGCGGCAAGAAGCGATTCGAGCGGTGCGTAGTTCATCGGCCGTTGACGATTGTTCTCCCACGCTTCGGACTCCAGCATGTCCGCGTCCACCAACGCGGAGAACAGCATCCGTATGCCCAGCGCCATTGCCTTTGTGTCCATTGCCCACGGCGGTAATTCTCCTGGCAACAAGCCAGCGGCAGCAGGCAATGTCAGTCCGCCCTTGAGCGCATCTGACAGGCGGAAACGGGACTGAGCAATCTTTCCTCGAAGGTCGAAGGGCTTGCGCATTGCACCATGATGCGCGGCAATGGCAAGGGCCAGCATCATTCCCGCTGCCTGTTGCTCCCAGGCCCAAGCTGCACCCACGATGGCGTGTTGTGTCCTTTGGTTATCAGCTGTGCTTTCGCCGTCCGCCGCGGCGCAGGCGCGCAGATACGCCTGAAATCCCGGCTGATACTTACCCATGTCGTGGAGCAGCCCGAGCGCCCGTCCGAAGCCCGGCGCGAACCCCGCGCAGAACGCCTCGGCGCGAGCGGCGACACGTTCCAGATGATCCGGAAGCGGCTCCCACTCTGCTTCCGGCCGGTCCTTTCTCGTATGCGCATAGATTGCTGGCACAGACACGCTACTTTCTCTGGGCTATCGATTTGACAGCATTCTATTCTACCTCCCGAAATGCAAGAACCCATAGAAATGGGAGATTGTGTCTCTTTAATTCCAAGATAAACCCCAGGCGCAGCATCATAGCCGTCTCGATTGCAAGCGCGGAATAGACGGATTGTCCGCCACGGCTCGTCCGACGCGCTGCCCGCCAGCCGTCCAATGCTTCTGGGGTAACCCACAACGTCAGACTGCCTCGACGCCGAAGACCCGCATCGTACTCCGCCCAGTTCTTCACCCGGAATCTCATCTTCGGGATGTGGTGGCAGCGCGAGGCGTTATGCTTGTTCGGCATGGATGGGGCAGCCTTTCTGGAATCTGTTCCGGATTAGCCGATTTCTCCATCCGTGTAACAACGCCCCGGCCATGCCAACAGCCGCTTGGGTCTTCTGGCCCGAAAGACATCCCTGCTCTCCTGATGCAGCCGACAATACGGAAAAGTTCTCTGTCGAAATCGCTTCCTCGCCGTCACCGTGTTTGGCAATCTCTTGCCGTCCGAAAAGCCGTTTATTATGGGCTCACGAATAATGCTGGCTAGTGACCCGTACACGTGCCAGTACGCATGTTCAACCAGAACATGCGTACTGCGCACACGATTAGAAAGTTACCTTTCCTCCGAACTGCACCTGGCGGGGGCTGTTGGAGGTGTAGCTGATGATGCCGAAGTTGGGGTCGTCGACAGAAGTGTCCGGCGTGCCGAAGACCGGATGATTCAGCGCATTCTCAGCCTCCAGCCGCAGCTCGAACTTCATCCCTTCGTGGATCCTCGCCAGCGAAAACTCCTTCTCCATCGACATGCTGGAGTTGAAAGATTTCGGCGATCGCACCAGGCCTGTTGCACGGGGAGCATTTCCCAAGACATAGGGATCCGGTTTTACGAACACTCCAGGATTGGCAAAGTAATTGTTGATCCAACTCGAAGGACTTCCGGAGGCGCTTCCGTGGGTGCGCTTCGGTTCGCCGGTGATGTTGGGCCGCTGTCCATAGGTGGGCAGCGGGTTTCCGTCAGCCAGCGTCATGTCAAGCGGCCGTCCATCTGCGAGCCGCCAGATGCCGTTGGTCTTCCACCCGCCCACAACCGCATCCAGGACTGCGGGCATGTGGCCCAGGAACGCCTTGCCCCGCCCCACAGGCAGATCGTAGGTATAGGTCAATTGCAGAACCGCGGGAATGTCGAAAGTGGAAAGGCTCCGCTCCAGCCACGGCTTATTCGGATCCTGGAGGCTGGTAAAGCTGCCCAGCCACGTAGTGTTGTCGTCTGGAACCGATGCGTCGTCGATCGATTTCGACCACACGTAGCTCGCCAGGAACTGCAAGCCGTTGGAGTAACGTTTCTCTGCGGTCAATTGCAGAGCGTGATAGGTCGAACTCGCAATCGGCGGCGGCTCAACGCTGACACCCCAGGGGAATTGAGGATACGGAAGGTCCAAGTAGTATTGCGGCACCTGGTCATAGTAGAGGTCGCTGCCGGGGTCGGTAATCAACCCCGCAAAGGGATTATCTACATAGTCGGTGAGTGCATTCTTCTGATCCGTGGAGAGACTTTCGGCCTCGACCCCCAGGTGGTTGATCCAATTGGCGCCTGAAAAATAAAGGTGGGTGCCCTTCTTCCCCACGTAGATCGCACTGGCCAGCACGTTCGCCGGCAGTTGCCGTTCAAAGCCGAAGCTCCAGCTCTGTTCATAAGGAGTATCGGTGCCGCTCCGCACCGCCCCGGCCGCGCTATAGCCCAAATCGGTCCGCAAGCCGAGCGTCGAACCTTTCAATTGCAGCAAGCCGGTAGGGAATGGGTTGCTCATGTGGATATAGGGCGTCGCGCCATCATTGTTATAGGTGGGAATAGCGGTAGTTCCTTGCTTGAATCCCCCGGAAACATAGGGCTGGACACCCGTGGCGCCGGAGCGGGGCTGCGAGTAGTAGATGCCATAGCCGCCGCGAACCACCGTGCGCGAATTAAGCTGGTAGGCGAATCCGAAACGCGGCTGAATGTCTTTCCAGTCGTCATTGACGATTCTGCGCTCGTTGGAGTTGGCAAACACTTCGCCGCCAACGAGGGTACGCGTGAATCCGTCGATCCCAGCAATCTGGATCGGCGACTGCACGGTGAGATCCATCCAGTTTTGACGGTTGTAACGTTCCGTCCGGGGCATCGATACGTCGTAGCGCAAGCCCAGGTTCAGAGTCAGTTTATGGTTGAATTTCCAATTGTCCTGGGCATACCAGGCATACTGACGATCCTCGGTGGCGGGCTGGTCCTGGATTTCATAGTAGCTCGGGTTCGCGGGGCTAGTCCGGCCCATCATGAAGCTGGCCATCGCGTCTCCGCCGCAGAGCGACAAATCATAAAAACATCCGGATGTGCCGGAGGTGTCGAAATTGAAGTTGCCGTTGGGGGCCTCGGTCTGAATATAGTTCATCTGATGCTGCCGTCCCTCGAATCCGAACTTCGCCTCGTGCTCGCCCCAGACCTTGCTGACCGAGACGCTGATTTGTCCCGAATCCTTCCCCTGCTTGTAATTGCCGTAGGGATCGCCCCCGATGCTGGTGTAGCCGGCGGAATAATACCCCCCACTGATAAACATGGAAGGAACGCCCATGAACCCGTTCGAATTCAGATACGACGGGAAGCCAAGGGTGCTCAGTGGATCGGTGACTCCGCCCTCGCCGTTGTAGGCGCTCGCCCGGAACGCTCCGCGCGTAAATCCCAGAGTGGCCGTCACCAACAGCGTGTTTGTGATCGTCTGCGTGTCGTTCAGGGTAAGCAGATTTGCCGTGCTGTCACTGGGGCCGCCGGCGCAAGGATCGGCATAGTTCTTGAAGCAGTTATACGATGTGCCGAGCGACCACTGGTGCGAATACTTCCCGCTGAGCAGGTTCTTTTCGCTGAAGCGATGATCGATCCTGATGTCATATTGGTCGTTGGGAGAGTGGCCCGCGCCGGAGGCCGACCAGTTATCGTAGATGGTCGGACTGGCCATCGTCGTCGAGGGCTCCGGGAACAACTGCATCATTTTCTTGGCAACCGGATCGATCAGATTCCCGGCTCCCCCGGCCAACTCGTAGGGCGTCCCGTTCAGGTTGGGATTGCCCGGACTGGCGTACAAACCGATGTTGTTGTAAGGGATGAAGGCGCTGCGCACGGCTCCCGACCCATAATCCCCGACTGACTGGTACGTTCCGCTATAAGGATCCCAAAGCTGCCCCTGCGCAACACTGCACATGCCCGTTGAATCGAAGGTCCCGCCGTAGTACGCGCAGACCTCGCCAAAGTCGCCGTCATTGCGCTCGGCGTCGGAGGGAACTCCGGCTTGGTATGTGCCCATATTGCTCGCGCGCGTGCCATCGTAATCGAAGAAGAAGAAGGTCTTGTTTTTGAAGATGGGTCCGCCGACAGTGCCGCCAAAATTCTGGCGGTGTACCGGGGGAATGGGATTTCCGTCCAGATTGTTGAACCAGTTGTTGGCATCGGTAATCGTGTTGCGGGCAAAATCGTAGGCGCTGCCATGAAAGGTGTTGGTTCCCGAACGGGTGATCATGTTGACCACCGAGGCGCCGGAGAAGCCATACTCCGCGCTGAAGTTCGACTGCTCGACGCGGAATTCGTCCACCGCCTCCGACGAGGGAGTATAGGTCATCTCCGTCACGCCGCCGTTGGGCTCATAGTTGGTAATTGTGGCGCCATCCATCAGGATGTCTGCCGTGGCATTGCGGCTGCCATTGGAGACAAAGTTGGTGCCGCCGCAGCCTACGCACTGGTCGTCCGCCTCGGTCACGCCCGGCGTCAGCATGGTCAGGTCCATGACATTGCGGTCAATGAGCGGCAGATCATTGATGAACTTCCGGTCGACAACCAGCCCGGTGGTTGCGTCCTGCGCGTCCAGCGCCTGGCTCTGCGAAGTAACCTCGATTGTCTGCGATAAACCCGAGACCTTGAGACTCAGGTTGGCCGTCGCATTGATGTTGATGTCCACGCGAATGCCGGTGCGCACGGTCTTCTCGAACCCCGTCATCTCCGCGGTCACCGAATACACGCCCGGAGGGACGGACCGGAAAAGATAGCGGCCAGATCCGTCCGAGGTCGCATTGAAAGCGTAACCCTTGTCTTGATCGGTCAGAGTCACTTTTACCCCGGGGATGACGGCTCCAGTCGGATCGGTCAACACGCCGGTTACACTTCCGAAATAGCTTTGAGCAACTGATCCAACCGGCATTGCCAGCAGGCATGCAACCAGCAGGATCCAACAGGATTGCAATAGGCGCTTTTGCACCAGCCCGGATAAGAAGCCTCTCATCACGTTTCCTCCCAATCCAACCAAATCTTTGCCGCAGGTTATCCCGGTTCACTGCCCTCTCTTTGAGGTGTCTCGAATCCAGTTCCCGCCTTTGCGCAGACACTTCCTCTGGAAGCCAGATTCAGTCAGCAGGTCAAAAACAAGTTATCTGACACTATACCCCTGGTTTCGGCCATCTGGTTGATTGTTTGCCCGCTTTGGAGTCTCTTTTGGGTTGTAGGCCCAAAACACCGGAGATTCCATAAGGCCACCACACGTTGCTATCTCCACGCGGTGGAGGATTTTGCGAGGCACCTCCATCGTTCGCCAAAGCGGCTTGAACCGGATCATATCCGGCAGTATCAGATTCACCTGTTGCGCGATCGCAACCCCTGTCCCCTGGGACAATCGGGCAGTTGCATGGCGACGAACATGCTAGAGCTTTTGCAGCAGGATGTCTCCGCTCGCGGCTCCCTCGACCTGCCCTGACACCTGAACAGTCTCTGCGACGCCAGTAATGTCAAGAACCAGTTCATCCGTCTTTCCGTTGACGGGCTTGAGGAATTTTGGCTCCTCGACATCGTGCAGTTTGAGCACGACATTCTTGAGGCCAGTGACCGTTCCCGTGCTTGGTACAAATCGGAGACGATATTGCTTTGCGGCATCGATCCTGGAGGTCAGGTCAATGGAGAAAGCATTGTCGCGCCAGCGGCCTACTGTGTTCGCCGCCCAAATCTGTGGAGCGGCATTCCAGTCGCTCGGCGGAGGCGCAGCCGTGCGAAAGACCGCCAGACGGCGGAAAACCGGAGATCCAACGCTTTGGGTGGTCACGATGCGCAGCGCATCCACGGCAATTGGTTCAACGGGTTGAATGCGTTTATGGCCGATGGAGGTGCCTTGGCCGAGCGTGTGCCAGGCACCACCGGCATGACCTTCGATGCGATATTGCCGCACGCGCTCGCCCTTTGCAATGTCTTCCTGCACGAGGACGGTATCGATCTGTGTAGAGGCGCTGAGGTTCAAGGTTGCCTCGACTCCATGCCCTGCTGTCTCGGCCAGGGGCTTTCGAAAGCGCTTCCGAATCTCCAAACCGAAGGACCGTGCCGCGGCGCAGTCGGAATCTGAAAGCAGCCCCTCGCGGTTTGCAGGTATGTTCAGCAGCAATTGGGTGCCTCGGCCAACCGATCGATAGTAGATCGAGAGCAGCTGATCGGGAGTCAACACTTTCTTTTCGTTCTTCGTGCTCCAGAACCAATCGGGACGCCGGATGGAGACATCGACTTCATTCGGCAGCCACGCATCTCCGTCAGGATCGCTATTCAGCGAGGTGGCCGTGCCGGTCTTCGCCTCAGTGCTGTCGATGCCGTTCCAGCAAGGATTGGGCGCAAAACCATCCTCATTGCCGACCCAGCGAATGGTCGCCGAAGGTCCCTGAAAAACCATGGCGTGAGGTTGATACTTCACGAGGAGATCGCTTACCGGAGTAGCCGTGGATCCGTCAAACCAGACTTCAACCAACTCTCCGTAGCGGGACAGGACCTCGGTCAGTTGCTGACGATACATTGCGTCGTAGCGAGCCTGCAAATCGGGTGTCTTGCAGATGCCGCCGGTATTTGCGCCGAAGTGATCGTCGCGCGGGCAGACGTAGACACCTAGCTTGAGACCATGCTTGCGGCAGGAGGCGGCGATGTCCGCCAGAATGTCGCCATGGCCTCCGCGCCACGGTGTGTTGCGAATGCTGTAGTCCGTAGTTTCGGTCTGCCACATGCAGAACCCGCCCTGGTGCTTGGCCACGAAGACGATGTATTTGGCGCCGAGATCGACGGCGATACGCGCCCATTGGTCCGTATCCAGGTTCTTCGGATTGATCTCAGCAAGCGGTGTGGTGAGGTTGTCGGATTCCGTGTCCTGCCAGGTATTCGGCGCAAAGTGCACGAACATGCCCAGTTCGAGATCCTGCCACGCGACCTGATCGGCGGACGGCAGCGCACGTGGACTCGATGGCATAGATTCACCCGATGCCTCGCGCACCAGTCCGGCCAACGCAGCGGGTACGGTCCAACGCAGCCCTGTTGCCAATCCAAGCTGCGCAGACCCCATCAGCATTTGACGTCGCTTCATAGCTCACTTTCCGCTTGAAAAAAGAGCCGCCCCATACTGATATGAGGCGGCTCCTGGTTATAGCGCCTCTAGAACGTTAGACGACCGGCGACCTGAATGACGCGCGCATCGGGCAGTAACCCGCTGAACCTCGTCGAATTGATTTGACCGGCGTTTCCTCCGGTAATGCCGTTGTTCGGATCGCCAAAAGATGGAGTGTTCATGACATTGATCGCGTCTGCGCGCAACTCAAAAGCAGACTCATGGAATGGCACCTTGAAGCTCTTGAACAGAGACATATCAAGCCGGTTGAAGCCCGGCCCGGCGACGGTCAACCGCCCTCGCTGCCCATACGGAAGCGTTCCGGCATTACTGAGCAGGACCGCGTTGCCGCCCGCTGCGACCGCGGCGTTGTAGTCCACCACTGTCGCGTACGCAGTCGGCGCTTGTGAAAAGGCACAAGGATTGAACCAGTGCGCTAGCGTTCTAGTCTGCATTGCGCAAGTTTCGCCCGCCTGTGTGACCGGGTTAGGTGTGCCTCCGGCGCCGAATGGATTGCCGACACGGAACCTTTGCGGCAAGGCGATCGGCGCGCCGGTCTGCACCTGGAAGATGGCCGAAGATTTCCAGCCACCCACGATTGCGTCCACCAGGCTACCATGATTCAGGAACTGCTTCCCTTTACCAAACGGCAGGTCATACTGCGGCGAGAACGTGAACCGGTTACGCACGTCAGTGACACTGGCGCCATACTCGTACATCAAACCAAGGAACGCTGGATTGCCGGCCTGGCCTCCGTCGGTTCCCTGGATTGGCTGGACGGCATCGTCGAGACTGTGCGACCAGCTATAGCCCCCCAGGAAGGACAGACCATTCGAATACCGCTTTTCGATCTTTGCCTGAAGCGAATTGTAGTTGGCTAGGCCCTCGTTGGTGACTTCAACGATATTGCCGAAGTCATAGAACGGCTGGTAAAGCTGGCTGTTTCCTTCGGCGGGAATGACGCCCGGATACTGGTTCGCGGCATAGCTGACCCGCAGATGACGGCTCACGTTGCCCTGATAGCCGAGACTGAAAGAGATGGTGGAAGTAATACTTTGCTGCAGGGTCAGATTGTATGATTCCGTATAGGTGCTCTTCGCATTCTGGTCCTGACCGAAGATCGT
>Ga0181529_10005711_pt1 | contig 12932 bp, 11 predicted proteins | sample PEATcosm2014_Bin_36_FD_119763 | JGI IMG/M metagenome (GOLD analysis project Ga0181529, IMG submission 119763) | Peatland microbial communities from MTU Mesocosm Facility, Houghton, MI, USA - PEATcosm2014_Bin10_30_metaG | ecosystem: Environmental > Terrestrial > Soil > Wetlands > Peat | place... | reverse complement strand
TGGCGTACGTTCCTATGGCGGTGCTAATGGAGAGCAGCGCGACGAACGGCTTTACGGCGCGCGCTCCGCCGACGGGCAGCAGCAGCGCATAGAGCATCTCGGAGCCCATCGGCCACTGCGTGTGGAGCTGCGTGACCAGGAAGCGCATCGATCCCAGCTCGAGCCAGCGCTTCGGCGCCGCGACGTGATATGCCAGACCGTCGTAGTCCGCGATGGGGGTGAAGGTGACGAAGAGGACGATCGCGGCGAACAGGAGACCCATCGCCGCGACGGGCCAGCACCAGCCCGGAATCCGCTCGCCCGCCTCCGGCGCCTCGCCGGGCGATCCGGGCGCGCTCGCCCTGCCCGTGCCGCGCGCCGCCAGGCTGAGACCGATCGCCGCGACCGCCGCGACGATCCAGACGCCGCGAAAGACGGCCGGCGTAAACGCGTGGACGGCGCCGAGCAGGAGCGGCACGTAGGCGAGGAGCCACAGGCCGATTCCCTGGCCGAGCAGCCACATCTCCAACCGGGTCGCGAGCCGCACGCGCGCAAGCCGCAGCAGCCCGACTCCGGAGAGGCCTGCAATCAACAGAAGCGCCAGATCGGCGGCGATCGCCGCGCCATCCTTCACGTCCGCCATGGATTCCTACCGCACACCCCGCGCCTGCCGTTGGGTGTGGCCCAATTTCGTTGAGCCGCCGTGTCCCGACGCGCGGGTTCGGCCGCATCTGAACGGCCCTGAGGCCGCGCTCGGCACGATCTCTGGAGATGCTCGCCCCTTCAGGGGCAGGCCTCGCTGGCGCCGGCGTTTACGCCGGCCGCGCCGCCAAGCCGCTGCTCCTGGGAAGCTCCGGCAGGCGCCTGTCGCCAACGTCAGATCTCTCCGCCCGCGCCGAAGAGCCGGCGGTACAGCTCCTGCTGCCGTTCGAGCAACCGGGCATACTCCGCGGATCGACCCGGATCGGGTTCGACGACGGCGCCCATGCGGGCCTCCGCTCCATCCACCGAATCGATCAGCCCGAGCGCCTCCATTGCCAGCAGCGCCGCGCCCCGGCTGCTCGCCTCGGGCTCGCCGGCGCAGGTGACCGGATGGCCGACGGCGTCCGCGATCATCTGCGTCCAGACCGGCGAGCGTTCGAGAGCGCCGCCCGATGTCACTATCTGCCGCACGTCCGGAAATGCGGATCGAAGCCGCGATATTGCGGCCGAGAACTGCATCGCAACCGCCTCCATCGCCGCATGCGCCATCTCTACGGGACCGGTATCGAGCCGCAGACCGACCCAGCCTCCGCACGCGAGCGGATTCCAGCCGAGACTGCGCTCGCCGGCCAGAAACGGCAGGAACAGCAGCTCGCCCGGCGGCATGGAGGCGAGCTGCCGGTCGAGATCGTCGTCCGGCGGCAGCTTCAGGTTCCGGCCCAGCCATTCGTGCACGATGCCGCCGTCGCTGAAGGCCGCGCCCATCATGGGCCGGCGCCGGTCCACTCGATAGCGCCAGAGGCCCGGCGGCGCAGCGGCAGCCCCGACAGCGCATCCCGCCCCCTCGCTCCACATTGCCCGCACTGCCCCTGACGTGCCCAGGTTGATCGCCAGACGCGATGGCGACGTGCACCCGCTTCCCACGTTGCCGCATGCGCCGTCCCCTATCGCCGGAGCGAAGGGCGTCGACTTGAGCGCCGGCCAGCGCGATGCGAACTCCGCATTCAGCCCCGAGACGGCTGCCTGCAGATCGACGATCGGCGAAAACAGGCCGGCGTCTATGCCGATCTCACCCAGCGTCTCCTCGTCCCACCGGCACGTCTCCTGGCTCATCAGGCCTGTGCCGGACGCGATCGAGACGGAGACCCGGCACGCCTCTTCGCCGAAGAGCTTTCGGAATAGGTACTCGGACGGCGAGACCCAGCGCGCCACGCGCCGAAACAGCTCCGGCGCAGTCTCGCGCAGCCAGACGAGCTTGGCCGGATAGTAGGAGGAGTGAAGCTCGCAGCCGGTCCGCGCGCGGATCGCCTGCGCGTCCAGCTCGCGGCGGAGCCGCGCCGCCGTTGCGCCCGACCGCGTGTCCGCCCAGTTGTAGACCGGCGTCGCCGGCTCCAGCGCCGCGTCGAGCCCCAACAGCGCATGCCAGAAGGCCGAAACGCCGACGACGGCGATCTCGGCGGCGCGCTCGCCGGCCTGCTCCATCGCCAGATCCAGGCAGGCGGCGACATGACCGAAGAGCTCCTCCGCGCCGATCTCCATGCCGCCGTCCGGAGTCGTCGCCATCCGGTAGGGAATCTGCGCCCGCACGCCCTCCGCCTCGCGGCCGGCCGTGTCCCAGAGCAGGACGCGAGCCGAGGAGGTGCCTATGTCGATGGAGAGCGCGAGGCTGCCGCGTGCCATGTCAGCCGGGCCGCTGCTGTGGAGGGTCGGGCAGAACTTCCAGCCTCTGAAGCTGCTGGGAATGGGCCTTCTGAACCCCGTCCACGCGAACGAAGAGGCCCTCCCCGTCGTTCCAGATCACGTCCACGACGTGGCCTCGAATGGGAATACCCTCGCAGCGGAAGGAGTTCAGACCGAACGGCAGAGGTTCGATCACGATCTTGCCGCCCAGCTTGGGCTCGGGCTGAACGCCGACCAGGTGCTTCATAATCAGGTCCACGACCCAGGAGTGCTGGTAGTCGTCCACGCCGCGATAGGTGCAGGGAGTGCCTGTGTTCGGGTTGTAGTGTTCGAAGCAGTTCGGCCGCTTCGGGTCGTTGTCGGTGAACATCATGTGGACGAACCGCTTGATGAAGCTCGCCGCGGCGCTCGCCATGTCGGGCGCGATGGTGCGAGCGGCTCGCGCCAGCGCCTCCGCGACGTGCGAGTTCGTCATGGGCCACACGCGCCCGTTCCACGGGCAGTTCATCCGCTTGCCCTTCCACTCAGCCTCCGCGCTGAAGACCGGATCGTCTACGCTGAGCGATGGGACCGGATAGGGAGTGGCGAAGGTATCCGGATTTTCGAGGTGCGCGCGCAGAGCCGCGACGTGCCTGTCCGTCGCAAGATCGGTCATGAAGGGATAGAAGCCGACGGCTGCCTTGCTGGGCGAGCGCTCCAGCGTCTCGGGGTGCGCATCTTTGAAGATCAGGGCCTCGCCATCCCACATCGTGTCCCGCACGGCGTTGCGGATCCGGTCTGCATGGTCGCCCCAGCGCACGGCCTCGTCGGTCTGCAGCAGCAGGCGGGCAAATGTCGCGAGCGTCCGGTAGAGGCTGTACATGTAGCAGGTCGCGTCCACGCCCTTCAGCCGGATAGGCCGCCAATCGTCCGCCTGCGGATCGACGAAGAGGTAGCGGCTGCTGTACTCCTGGCCCGTCTCCATCTGATCGACCACGTCGTAGAGGCAGGAGCCCTCCCGATCCCTGACGCGGTCGAAATACTGCGCGTAGCGCACGAGATCCGGATAGATCCGGCGCACGAAGTTGAGATCTCCGGTGAGATAGTAGACATGGAGGGCCGCGGCGCCCCAATCGGCGTGATAGAAGCGGTCGCCCTTGGCGAAGAGCCGCAGCCGGCCCGGAATGGCGCCGTCGTCGGGTGCGCCTCGCCTGTCGACCTGGCTCGCCAGGAAGTTCTCGATCGATCCCATGGCGACCGACGGATTCCGCATCCAGGCCGTCTCGCGCATGTGGCACATCGCCGAATAGCTGATATGCGCGCGGAATCCCGCGATCCCCTCGAACACGCAGGGGTTGGGCAGCGATCCCGCGCCGGCTGCGCGAGCGTCCACGGTCATCAGCCGAAGACCGTACCAGCGGTACCAGTAGTAGCGCTCCAGGTAGGGATCGGTGCATTCGAAGTACGGGACGGAGTCGAAATAGGCTCTCCACGCCTCCGTCGAAGCCGCCAGGGCGTCTTCCGCTACGTCGGCGCGCAGATGGTCCAGGGCGGTCTCGCGCGTGAAGGCGAGCGAGGCGCCCACGCTGAGCGCATCCGTCTGCCCGGGATCGATCTCGAGAACGTAGTGCAGCGCGAGGTGAAGCTGCCCGCCCGGCTCCCATCCCGCCTCCGGCCGGATCTCGCCGGTGAGCGAGCCGGCTCGAAACTTCTCGGGAAAGACGGAACTCTGCCAGAGCGGATCCGAGCAGGTGGTCTCGGCGAGGTTGACCAGGCAGGATTCGGGCAGCCGGCTCCCGCCAAGCGCCACGTAGAGCCTGTGCCGCTCAGGCTCCGCACCTGCGGCGGCCGCCGCCGTCGGCGACAGATAGTGCGCAAACGAGACGATCTCGGAGTCGCGCTCCACGTCGCTCGCTCCGGAAGAGCGGCTCTCGGCCGCGAGATTAGGCTGCAGGCTCCAGACGATGACATGGAGCCGGGACGCCTCCGAGGAGGAGTTCGTGAAGGTGAGGCGCGATAGCAGCGTGTCGTGCGGCGTTACGGTGCGCTCCTCCGTCAGGCGAAGACCGTGGCGGCCCTCGAGCGTATAGATCTGCGTGAGCCGGTCCGGACGCCAGCGCCGTGTTGCGCGGCGCGGCATAATGGGATGGCCGCCGTCGTCGACGAGCAGCACGCAAAAGAGGCGCTGCAGGCGCATGTCGACGAAATAGGCCTCATCCCAGAAGCCGGGCGTATCGAGGAAACGGGGGAAGGCAGGCGCGAATAGCGTGGCCGTGCCGCCTCCTAGATACCATTTGTCCGGACGCTCCAGAAGCGCAAGCGGATCTAAGCGTGGGGTCATAGGCGGCAGCCTTATCGCCAGTTCGGCGGAACGTGGAATTCGGAATCGCCGGCGAGCATCTGGATCATGTTGATCTGACCGGCGTGGTAGGCCATGTTGCGCAGCGGCATGAGAATGAGATTTGCGCCCTTGATCCGCGCGCGCGGGTGCTGAAACTCGGACGTCAGGTCGGAGTCGCTCATCGCGCCGATCGCAGCCGTCAGCTCGCGCACGCTCAGGATGAGCTGCTCCGCGGCGTCGTCTGCGCCCGCGAAGGCGACGTCCGGATTGAACCCGGGAGCCGAGGCGAGATCTGCGCGGTTGATGAGCGCTGCGAGCTTGCGGTTCACGTCGACGCATTCGCCAACCTGCTCCAGCACGGAGCGGGTCTGCGCGGCGCCGGGAATCTGGGGCTGCCAGTCCAGCCGGGACGCATCCGTCGTCCGGATGAAGTGGGCCAGCGCAGCGCCCATCCGCTCGGTCTGATCGGCCACGTAGTCCTGAACCCTCATACCGTCTCCTCTCATTCCGCGTGGAGTCTGGGCCTATCCGACGGATCGACGCCGAGAACGGATTCCCGGTAGGTCTCCCACGCCTCCTGGACGCGGCCCTCGACGGCGTCGCCCGTGTGAGTATAGAAGCGGTAGCGGAGCCGGAGCGGGCTGTCGGGAGCGATGACGACGGCGTCGTTCTCAAGCTCCACGTAGCTGGGCGCGAACGGCCCGTAATCCCGCGTGAACCAGGCGGTCGGGAAGCCGGGGTTGTTCGGATGATCGAAGAGCGCGATGCCGCATTCGAGCCGCCCCAGCTTACCGGAGCAATCCACCCACGGAGAGCGCTGGTGGATGGTCTGCGCCTCCTTCTTCTTGCCCTCGGCGTTGGTAAGCACTCCGCCGCCTCTGGCGGTGAGGCCGGCCGCGACGCGGATCTGCGGCAGCCCGGCCTCGTTCGTCGGCAGAAGGCTCACTTCCGAGCCGGCGGGCGCCGAGAGCGTGAGGTCCAGGTCGAATACGCGGCCCTCCGGAGCCGTGTCGGTAAATGTGAATGTGCGCTTATCCGTCAGAAGGAGCGCCCCCTCCGCCGTGAGCCAATCGCACGACTCCGTGAAGCTGCCGATGTCGACGCCGCTGCTCACCGCCTCGAACTTCCGATGCACGATCCGGCCGCTGTTATGCCGCTCGGACCAGCAGTCCACGTCGCCGACGCGGGCATATCCGATCGAGATGCCGTGATGCTGCCGGTGATCCGTGGGCTCGTTGGCCACGAGAGAACGCCCGTTTGCCGCGCGGACGGGATAGAGAAAGGGCTTTGGATGCGGCCGGCCGAAGTGGTAGACGGCGTATTCCTGGCCGCCGATCTTTATGACTAGCTGGCCGTCCTCCTCGATAAGCTCAACCATAGGTTTAGGCTTTCCCCCTTGCGCGACATTGTACCTCGGAAGGGTGCATGGTGGCAAACCCGGAGAGGGCTATGTCCACCGAGATTGAGCCCGGCCTCGAACAGTCTCCAAATATGCGTTGACAGGTTGCACAAACGCTTGGTATACTTCCATCTGTCTGGCGGGAAAGGCTCTAAGCTTGTGAGTCCGGCCCGGCACAGTGCCGGGCCGTTGTGTTTCGCCGGGGGGACCGTCTATCAACAAAGACTTTCGTGTTAATGAACAGATCCTGCGCGGCCCGCGTGATCAGCGGGTCCGGGAAGTGCGCGTTATCGATGACGAGGGCGGAGCAGTTGGAATCCTGCCCGTTCGAGACGCGTTGGCGCTGGCGCAGGAAAAGGGGCTGGATCTCATCGAAGTCGCGCCTACGGCCCAGCCGCCTGTCTGCCGGATCATGGATTACGGCAAGTACAAGTACGAGCAGGGTAAGCGGGACCGGGACCAGCACAAGAAGCAGAAGCAACAGGAAGTCAAAGGAATTAAGATGCGGCCCGTCACCGCGGAGCACGACTTTCAGGTGCGGCTGCGAGCCACGCAGAAGTTTCTGCAAGATGGCGACAAGGTCAAAGTCACCATTCAGTTTAAGGCGAGGGAGATTACCCATCCTGAGATCGGCCGGCGGCTTATGCAGAAGATGCGTGAGGCCATAGCGGAACACGCCGTCGTGGAGAAGGAGCCGTCGATCGAAGGCAGGATGTTGACCATGATCCTCAGCCCGAAATCCTGATGGACTTTCGGTAGGTCAGATTGGGACGCCTCAGCCACCCTTAGATGAAGCCGGGCGCAGAATACCGGCTTCATTCGCCTGTCGCCCGTACCCGCCTCCCACGTCGTGCAATTCCGGCCTGCGCCTGAAGCCGGCCGGATTGCGATTGCTTAAGGAAAGAGCGCGTTACCTAAATGAAGACAAAGATCAAGACCCGAAAGACCGTCGTCAAACGGTTTACCAAGAGTGCCACCGGTAAACTGATGCGCGGCAAGACGGGCCTGAACCACCTTATGCGCAAGAAGGGCGGGTCAAGGCGCCGCACGCTGCTTGCAGACGGTGAACTCTACAAGGGCGACAAGAAACGCATAACGCGTATGCTTGGCAAGGGCCTCGACTAGGAAGGAGCTCCCACTATGCCGCGCGTCAAACGTGGCACAATGACCCATAAGCGGCACAAGAAGCTGCTCGAAACTACCAAAGGCTATTGGGGCGGCAAACGCAGCCTCTTCAAGACCGCTCACGAAGCCTGGATGAAGTCGGGCAACTATGCCTATCGCGACCGCCGCAACCGCAAGCGGGATTTCCGCAGGCTCTGGATCACCAGGATCAGCGCCGGCTGCCGAGCCGAGGGCGTGCAGTACTCGCGATTCATGGAGGGCCTGACGAAGGCCGGCATCCTCCTCGACCGCAAGGTGCTCGCGGAGATGGCGGTGAGCGATCCCGATACGTTTAAGCAGCTCGTCGCGCATGCGGCGAGCGTCTCCACAGCGGTGGGAGAGACTGCGGCCGTATAGGCCATGCTTCGGCGAATCGACTTAGAGCGACGTTTAGGACGCCCCGGATTCCTGGCTCTTCCCCGTATGTTGGGTTGAGAACGGAATCGGGGCGTTTTCGTATGCCTGGAGGTTGGCATTTTGGCCGACGCAATCGAACAACTCAAATCGGAGGCTCTGGCAGCGATCGACTCGGCGACCGACAGCGCAGCGCTTGCGGCCGTCGAAACGCGCTACGTAGGGCGCAAAGGCAGCCTGAACGAGCTCCGGCGGACGATCGGCAGCCAGCCGCCGGCCGAACGCCCCGCGTTCGGCGCACGGATCAACGAGGCGGCCGCGCTCGTAACCGGCCGGATCGAGGCGCGCAGATCGGAGCTGGAAGCGCAGGAGCTTGAGGCGCGGCTCACGAACGAGGCCATCGACGTGACGCTGCCGGGAAACCCTCCGGTAATCGGCAGGGCCCATCCTCTCACCCAGACCGCGGATCGCGTGAAGGCCGCCCTCATCGGACTCGGCTTCGAGTTCGTGGACGGACCCGAGCTGGAGGACTACGCCTACAACTTCGAGGCGCTCAACTATCCGCCCGACCACCCCGCGATGGACGACCAGAACTCGTTTTACGTCTCCGACACGCGCCTGTTGCGCACGCAGACGACTGCCCTGCAAGGCCGGATCATGGCGGAGCGCAGGCCGCCGTTCCGGATCGGCACCATCGGCCGCTGCTTCCGATACGAGGCCGTAGACGCCACGCACCACCATACGTTCCATCAGGTCGACGTCTTCATGGTCGATCGGAACATCAGCATGGCCGACCTGAAGGGAACGCTCGGCGCATTTGCGCGCACCATGTTCGGGCCTCAGAGCCTGGTGCGCTTCAGGCCCGACTTCTTCCCGTTCGTCGAGCCGGGCGTCGAATACGCTATCTCATGGCGCGGTCGATGGCTTGAGCTGGGAGGCGCCGGACTGATCCATCCGAACATCCTGCGCTCCTACGGGATCAACACGGAGCGATACAGCGGATTCGCGTTCGGCCTCGGCATCGAGCGCATTCACATGAACCAGACCGGCGTGAACGACCTGCGCCTCTATCTTGAAAACGACATGCGGTTCCTGAGCCAATTCTAACCCCCAACCCCTCCCCCAAGAACAGGGGAGGGGGGACCGACCGGCAGGTCACACGAGGGGATCGCGCGGCGGATCGTGCGGGGGCCGGGGCCCTGAGCGTGGTGACCGCGCGGCGGGTTGTACAGGGGGACGAGGGGCCCTCCTAACCGTATGACGCCTTGTTCGAGGCACTGATTCGGATCGAATCTCCCCTCCCCTGTTCTTGGGGGAGGGGTTGGGGGTGGGGGCATGCGTGTACCGTTCGAATGGGTGAAGCAGTACGTGGATGTCGAGGGATCGGCGGACGAGATCGGCCGGCGGCTCACCATGGGCGGGCTGGAGGTCGAGGGAATCGAGGATTCCGCGATCGGGCCCGTCCTGGACGTTTACGTCACGCCGAACCGCGGGGACTGTCTCTCGATGACGGGCGTTGCCCGCGAGATCGCTGCGCTGTTCGGCCAATCGCTCAAAGCGCCCGCGCCGAGCCCGTCGACGGATGGCGGCGAGGCCGCATCGCTCACGCGAGTCGAGATCGAAGATCTGCGCCTCTGCCCGCGCTACGCGGCGCGACTCGTCCGCAACGTCAAGGTCGGCCCTTCGCCGGAATGGATGCAGCGCCGGCTGGAGGCGGCAGGCATGAGGCCGATCGGCAATGTCGTCGACGTCACAAACTACGTGATGCTCGAAATGGGGCAGCCGCTCCACGCCTTCGACCTGGCGCTCCTGCGCGAGCGGAGGATCGTCGTTCGGCGCGCCAGGCCCGGCGAGCGCATCACCACGCTGGACGGCGCCGAGCGCGAGCTCTCTCCGGAGATGCTCGTGATTGCAGATGCGGAGAGGCCGGTCGCAGTCGCAGGCGTCATGGGAGGCGCGGACTCCGAGGTGAGCGACGGCACGACCGAGCTCCTGCTGGAATCGGCCCACTTCGACGCGCTCAGCGTCCGACGGACGAAGCGAGCGCTGGAGGGAATCAAGAGCGAGTCGGCCTACCGCTTCGAGCGCGTCGTAGATCCGAACGGCGTGCGGCGCGCGCTCGACCGCGCCTGCGACCTCCTTGCCGCGTTGGGCGCAGGCGAGATCGTGGACGGAGTTGTGGACGTGTATCCGCATCCGATCCAGGAGCGAGTGGTCAGCCTCCGGGTCCCGCGCGCCGCCGAGCTTCTGGGGATGGACGTTCCCTCGCACGTCGCCGCCGACTGCCTTCGAGCGCTGGGATTCGACGTCCGCACCGAGCCGCACGGCGCAACCGACGTGCTGCAGGTTCACGTGCCGACGTTTCGCGCCGACGTCAACATCGAGGAGGACCTGGTCGAGGAGGTCGGCCGGATCTACGGTTACGAGAATATCCCCGAGACCCTCCCCTACGGCGACACGACGCCGGGAGGCGACAGCGCCGAAGGGATCTTCCAGGGCCAAATCCGATCCGTGCTCACACGCTGCGGCCTGCAGGAGGTGGTTACGCACAGCCTGACCGCCCCCTCGTTCTTCGACTCTGCCGCGGACGCTAGCGGTCGCGTCGCCATCCGCAACGCCCTTTCCGCCGAAGTGAGCGGCCTGCGCCACTCGCTCCTCCCGTCGCTGCTCGACGTGGCGCAGAGCAATGCGGCTCGCGGCCGCAACGCGCTCGGCATCTTCGAGATCGGCCGCGTCTGGCGCATGGTGGACGGCGAGCCGGACGAGCGGATCCACGCGGCTGCTCTGCTCGTGGGCGCATGGGCAGGCTCGCGCGGCGGCGCGGCGGACTTCGCACAGGCGCGGGGTATTCTCGAGCGCCTCTGCGCCGAGCTGGGCCTGACGGATGCCAGACTCTATCCGCCCGCCTCGGTGGCGAACATCGTGAATGCGCTCGGCGCGACGGAAGCTGGCCCGGACGAGACGCAGCTTCCGAGCCCGCAGCCGAATCTGCATCCCGGCCGATGCGCGATCCTCGGCGTGGAGGACACGCTGCCGGATCTGGGAGTCGCCGGAGAGCTGCACCCGAGGCTCGCCGTCAACCTGCCGTTCCGCGATCCGATCCTGCTGTTCGAGCTCTCCGTCGAAGCGCTGCGCAGGGCCGCAGAGGCGGAAGGGCCGGGCTACGCGCCGGTCTCGCGCTTCCCGGCTGTCCTGCGGGACCTTGCTCCGCGCGTCGCATCGTCGCTCCCCTATCTCGAGATCGAGCGCGCGGTCCGCGGCGCGGAGGCGGCGAGCCTGGAGGAGCTGCGCGTCGCCGACATATTCACCGGTCCGCCGCTGCCGGAGGGGATCAAGAGCATCACGCTTTCGCTCACGTTCCGCGCCGTGGACCATGCGCTGAGCGAGACCGAGGTCAACGGTGCGCTCGCGCGCATCGTCCGCGAACTGGAGGAGCGCTGCGCCGCCACGTTTGCGCAGGCGTAGCGGAGCAGGCGAGCTAGAGTATCTCCTCGCCCCGCTCCTCGGTGCGGACGCGGATAGCGTCCTCCATGGGCAGGACGAATATCTTGCCGTCGCCCTGCTCTCCGGTCCAGGCGTGCCGCTCGATCGTATCGACGATCTCGTCGACGTCCTCATCGCGGGCGACGATCTCCAGCTTGACCTTGATCGGAAGCGGGATGGCGTAGCTCCTGCCGCGATAGCTCTCGGATTGGCCGCCCTGGCGCCCGAATCCGCGCACGTCCGACACGGACAGTCCGGTAACGCCGATCTCGCCCAGCGCGATCTTGACCTCGTCCAGCTTGAGCGGGCGGATGATTGCTTCGACTTTCTTCACCTGGTCGTCCTCCATCCGGCCGATGCCGATAATTGAATATGTCACAATATGTGGCCGGCGCGCATCCTCGAAGCCCTTTTCCGCGCCGCCCGATCGCGCCGCGAGGCGCCAATCACAGGTTAGAGGAGATCCGTGACAATTTCAGAGCACAATAACAACCCGATCGAAGACGCCGGCGCGGCCGGCGGCGACCCGGAGCTGTTCGACGTCACCATTATCGGAGGCGGACCGGTAGGCCTTTTCGGCGCATTCTACGCGGGCATGCGCCAGATGAAGACGAAGATCATCGACGGCCTGCCGGAGCTGGGCGGCCAGCTTACCGCGCTCTATCCGGAGAAGTACATCTACGACGCGCCCGGCTACTCCCGGATCCTGGCGCGCGATCTCGTCGAGGAGCTGATCGTGCAGGGCTTGAAGTTCAACCCGGCGGTCTGCCTTCAAGAGAAGGTCCTCGAACTGAAGCACGAGCCGGACGAGACGATTACGCTGACCACCAATCTCGGCCGTCACCGATCGAAGACCGTGATCCTTGCCATCGGCGTGGGCGCTTTCAGCCCGAAGCGGCTCGGCATCGCCGGCCTGGAGGAATTCGAGAACCGCGGCGTCCACTACTTCGTGCGCGATAAGACGCTGTTTGCCGGAAAGCGCCTGCTGATCGTGGGCGGCGGCGATTCGGCCCTCGACTGGGCGATGAACCTGGAGCCCTCCGCGGCGAGCATCGCGCTCATCCACCGGCGAGAGGAGTTCCGCGCTCACGAAGAGAGCATCGACTGGCTGCTGAACCGCTCCAGGGTGGACGTGCGGCTCTGGCACGAGCTGAAATGCGTGCAAGGCGGCGAGCGCGTGGAGCGCGCAATCGTCTTCCATAACAAGACGAAAGAGGAGGCCTGCCTCGACGTGGACGCCGTCCTGCTCAACATCGGCTTCTCGACGGACCTCGGACCGGCGCGCACCTGGGGACTGGAGCTGAACGGCAACAGCGTGGCCGTGAACGAGTTTATGGAGACGAACCTGCCGGGCGTCTACGGGGCCGGCGACATCGCCGGCCACGACGCCAAGCTGAAGCTGATCGCAACCGGCTACGGCGAGGTATGCATCGCCGTCAATTTCGCCAAAAAGCGGATCGATCCCACGGCAAAGGCCTTCCCAGGCCACAGCAGCGCAATGAGCCTCTAAGTACAGCCCACTGCAAACGGGGTTTGGTATCGAATCCGTCCGAAGGACGGGCGGCCGAAGGCCCACAGCGGAGGAGTTCACTCCGCCGGTGCCCCGCCGCGCGGAAACACCGGGCGCGCACGGATCGAATCCGTCCGAAGGACGGTTGGCCGCAGGCCGATTAGCGCAGGACTTCAGTCCGGTGCCCCGCCGCAGGAGTTCACTCTACAACTGTCGCATGCCCGGCCGCCTCGTCGTTCGTCTCGTCGCAACGCTGCGCGGACCAGGGATCCGCCGGCGGTCACGATTGCCCGCTGGGCCGACACGACCGCTTCGGGTCGGCGGCGCGCACATCTCAATGG
>Ga0181529_10005709_pt1 | contig 12935 bp, 11 predicted proteins | sample PEATcosm2014_Bin_36_FD_119763 | JGI IMG/M metagenome (GOLD analysis project Ga0181529, IMG submission 119763) | Peatland microbial communities from MTU Mesocosm Facility, Houghton, MI, USA - PEATcosm2014_Bin10_30_metaG | ecosystem: Environmental > Terrestrial > Soil > Wetlands > Peat | place... | reverse complement strand
GATTCTGCCCGTGATCGGTGTCGGTTTTGGCGGTCAAAACGTCTACAATCTGGGCCTGCCGCCCACATTCAAGGCGGGGAACATGTATCGCTCCTGGTACGACACCTACCAGTTGAGCGGAAACATTATCCGCATGATTGGCAGCCATACCCTGAAGCTCGGCGCCGAGGGCCGGCTGATGGATTTCATCTCCCTGCCGCAAAGCGGCAACGCCGGCAGCTACAGCGCTTCCATGAACGACTTCGCCAAGAACGAATTTCTCAATTTTCTTCTCGGCATTGCCGACAGCTCCTCGCTGGGTATCGCGAACGAGACGGCCGCCTACAATTGGTATCAGGCCTATTTCGTCAACGACTCCTGGAACGTCACCCGCCAGTTAACGGTTACCGCCGGAGTGCGCTGGGAACTGCCGGGCGGTATGTACGAAAGGAAGGACCGGGGAACGGTTCTGCTGCCCAAGGCCACCGTCAATTTGCTCAATCAACAGACCAACCAATCGGTTCCCACTCTGGGCACCCTGGCCTTGGTGAACTCGCCTCTGGCCAAAGGCCGGTCCATGTCCGACCTCAAGTACGACCTCTTTTCGCCGCGCATTGGCTTTGCCTACCGCCTCGAAAAATCGACCGTGCTGCGCGGCGGTTTCTCGATCAACTATAACTCGCCCGATAGCGGCGGCGGCGTCGCGCCCAATTCCCAGGTGATTAACTCGGCCACGTCATCCATCACCAACACAGACAACGGTTCACCGCTGCTCTCGACGCTCTCCAATCCGTTCCCGGCCAATAACCTCAATCTGCCGGTGGGCCGCACGGGAAGTCCCAACGGCTATGAATTCATGAACGGCACCGCATCTACCAGCGGATACGCCTATGTGGGGGCTAACAGTTGTTCGCCCTTCCCACCGCCTGGAGGGTGTTCGTGGCAGTGGTCGCAGGCGAGCATCAGCGGCGCCGCCCTGGACGGCAAGGTCGGCTACGCGGAGCAATTCAACCTCGGCGTCGCTCATGAGTTCAGAGGAAACACCTCGCTGGAAATCTCCTGGACGGGCAAACAGGATGTGAAGCAGACCATCGCCGACAATCTCGATCAGGTGACGCCTGCTTACTACGGCGCTATCGGGCAGTTGATGAGCGCGCCGTTTGCCAATGCCCAGTCTGTCGCCTCCACAATCCGCAACAATACCGCCCTCTATCCCAACTCGACCCCGTATGGGCAGGCCTACGCGAACTTCACCAACTCCAATGCTCACTGGGGCCAGGACAACTACAACGCAATGCAGGTCACCTTCCAGAAGCGCTTCAGCAGCCTTGGCCAGATCAACAGCTACTACACCTGGGCGAAACAAATCGGCCTCGCCGGGTTGCAGGATGCAACCAATCACCACCAGGCTGGAGACCGCTCGGTGATGACCATGAGCATCAAGGACCACTTGGTGACCAACTACGTGCTCAACCTTCCCTTCGGCAAGGGCCAAATGTTCGCCGGCAACGTGAACGGCATCGTCGATCACATCATCGGCGGCTGGGCCCTCAACGGCATTACCACATTGCAGTCCGGTTCGCCGCTGGCGATCACCAACGGCGGCAGCTATGCCATCACCGCTCTAGGCGCCACCAGCGTCCGCGCGAACTATACGTCGGGCTGCACCCGCACGGTCTCCGGCTCGACGCAGACTCGCGTGATCAACAAGGATTGGTTCAACGCGGCTTGCTTCACGGCGCCTAACGAAGCGACGGCGACGGCTAGCTATTATCCCTGGGGCAGCGAACCCGCGGTGGATCGCGTGCTGACAGCCCCAGGCATAGCCAACTGGGACTTCACGCTGGTGAAGACCACTCCGGTTACCGAGAGCATGAAGTTGACGTTCCGCATGGAATTCTTCAACATTTTCAACCGCACTCAGTTCGATAGCCCGAATACCACGATTGGTGGTGGCGGATTTGGACCTCCGGGAATGGCCCAGTCCAGCCCCGGCCAGATCACGGATACGCTTGGCCATCCTCGGCAGATGCAGGGCAGCCTGCGTTTGGATTTTTAACCAAAGTTTGCGGCTCCGCGGACGCTATGTCCCGCGGAGCCGCTTTGCCAACCAGTGGAGCAACGGACAAACTGTTCCATTCGATCGCGGAAACCTTTCGATTTCCGTGATCGTCCCGCAAACTGGGGGCATTGCTTCCACAAGCATCTCGCAGCACGAATCGCGAGTTTTTTAATAAAGCGACTCCAGCATTTTGTTGAGGGGAAAACATTGAAGCGAATATCAAGGACTCTTGTACTCTTTATATGTGGCGCATTCGGAGTTTTATGCGCAGGCCAGCTTGCGGCTCAGGGACCAGAGATGGGGCCGGGCGGCCCCGGTGGACCTGGGGGACCTGGTGGACCCGGGGGACCGGGTGGACCTGGCATGATGGGCGGCCCGGGTGGCCCCGGTGGTCCTGGCGGCATGTCCTCTCCGCTTGACCCCAGCACCAAGCGGACCGCTTTCCAGCAGGGCCAGGTGAAGGGCTATCTTTACGAGCCCAAAGCACCGGGCGAGAAGAGCCACATTGGCGTTTTCGTCATGCATTCGGACGCCGACTATTCCAGCTTTTCGGCTTGTACGGAATTATCCAAGCGCGGCTATACCGTGCTGTGTGCGGCCAACTCCGGACAGGGCCTGGACCGCATCGTGCTCGACGCCAAAACGGCTGTCGCTTATCTCAAACGGCAACCCGGCATCCAGAAGGTAATTCTCTTCGGCCATAGCGGCGGCGCCACGCTGATGACCGCTTATCAAATGATCGCCGAAAACGGTGTCAAATCCTGCCAGGGCCCGGAGAAGCTTATTCCTTGTTCCGACAACCTGGCCGGCGTGCCGGCAGCCGACGGAATGGTGTTGGCCGACTCCAACTGGGGGAATGCCGTCATGTCGCTGTTCAGCCTCGACCCGGCCGTGCTGGCCGACGACGACGGCGTGCATGTCAACCAAGATTTGAACCTGTTCAACACCAAGAACGGTTTCAATGCGCGCGGAAACTCGGATTACAGTCAGGAGTTCATCGACAAATTCCAGAAAGCTACGGGCGAAAGAATGAACCGCCTGATCAAGACGGCCGAGGAGCGGCTGGCCCTGATCGATGCCGGCAAGGGCCGTTTTACCGACGATGAGCCTTTCGTCGTTGCCGGCGCGGAGAGCACCGGCTTCAACAACAAGCTCTTTTCGCAGGACATCAAGCTGATGGCGCACACCCGCAACGCCTGGTCGCTGCTGCATCCCGACGGCACGGTTACGAACCAGATCGTGCATTCGGTCCGCGTGCCGCAGGCTGGCCGTCCTTCTACTTCGGCCTTGAACGGCGGAGCGGTCAACACTACGGTGCGCGCCTTCCTGAAGAATCGCGCCATCCGCGTGACCAGCGATTTCCACTTCGATGAAAGCTCGGTTTACGGAGTCGACTGGAACTCCAGCTACAGCAGCCCGCCGGGCAACATCCAAGGCATCCATGTCCCCACGCTGATCATGGGCATGACCGGCCACTGGGAGTATTTGGCCGCCGAGACAATCTATGAGAAGTCTGCGGCCAGCGACAAGTCCATCGCCTTCGTCGAGGGCGCCGGGCACATGTACGAAGAGTGCCGTCAGTGCGAAACCACCCCTGGCCAGTATGCCAACGTTGCCAAAACTCTTTACGACTATGTGGATGGCTGGCTGAGCAAGAACGGACGTTTTCTGGAAGCTGCGAAGTAGGCGCAGCAACCAGGCTGCGCCGCGCGACTGACAAGCGCGGCTTTTCCTGCAATCGGTTTTCCATTGAGCATTTCTCAGCAATCCGGATCTTCGGACTCGAAAGGTCAAGGCATGAATCAAAGATTTCTCTTCTCAAGGCAAGCGCGGCGCATGACATTTTTACCGGTGGCTCTCATGCTGCTGGTGGCGCTTTGCGGTCGCGCGCGCGCAGCCGATCTACAGAATCTGCAAGCGGTCAAGCCGGTTGTCGCTTGCGACCAGCTGGCCTCGGCTGACATTGCAGAGGCAGTCGGCAACAAGGTGACGATCCAATCCGCGGTGGTCAGCGATACCCCGAAAGGGAAGTATTGCAGAGTGACGGGGACGATCGCGCCCGCTGTTGGCTTTGAAGTTGACCTCCCGCTGGAGCACTGGACGCAGCGGTACCTGCAAAGCGGATGCGGCGCCTACTGTGGAACGCTGAAGGTTGGCGTCGAGCGCGCAGGCGCATGCGCACCCGCTTTGAACGGCGAATTCGCAGTGGCCAGCGACGATATGGGCCACCGCAGCGCTCAGGGCGGACCGGGTGGCGCCGATGCAAGCTGGGGCGCCGATCCGGACAAGCGTCTGGACTTTGCCTACCGCGGCAATCATGAGACGGCCCTGGCCGCCAAGGCGCTGATCCGCATCTTTTATGGCCAGCCGCAGAAGTTCGCCTACTTCTCCGGCTGCTCGGACGGTGGCCGCGAGGCTCTAGTCGAGGCCGAGCGCTTTCCCGAGGACTTTGACGGCATTTCCGCTGGCGCGCCGGTAGCCATGATCAACATCCACAACTCGATTGCCCATGGCTACGAACAGGTGGCCAGCAAGGGGGCCGACGGCAAGCCGCTGCTCTATCGCGATCGGATGAGCATCGTCCACGACGCGGTGCTGGCCCATTGTCCCACGCAATCCGGCGTAGACGATGGCCTGCTCGAGGATCCGTTGGCCTGCAAGCTGGACCCCGCCTGGTTCCAGTGCGCGACGGGCGCCACCGATACCTCCAAGTGCCTGACCGCAGACGAAACCAGAGCGGTCATGAACCTGTACAACGGTCCCGTCGATGCAAAGACCGGGCGGCGCCTGGCAATCAGCGGAGAGCCGTTGGGAAGCGAGACCCAGTGGCCCGGCATTCCGCCGCGCAACGGCTTCGGCCCTGGTGGTCCCGGAGGTCCCGGTGGGCAGGGCGGAGGCATGGCGAGCGTCACCCTGAGGTACCTGCTCTTTCCCAAGACCCTTACTGACGACGAACTCGCCAAGTTCGACTACACCGAGGAGTGGTTCAAGAAAGTCTCCGATTACGCAGCTCCGCTCTATGATGCCACCAATACCAACCTGCGTCCCTTTGAAGCACATGGGGGCAAGCTCCTGATCTGGCACGGGCTGGCGGATACTTCGGTGCAACCAGCGATCTCGGTCGCCTATTATCAGGGGGTCCAGAAGGAACTGGGAGAGAAAGAAGCGGGCACATTTGTCCGTCTATTCCTCGTTCCGGGAGTGGGACACTGCGGGGGAGGCAGCGGCTTCCCGCAGATTGACACGCTCTCACCTTTGATGGCCTGGACCGAGGGTCACAAGGCACCGGCGGTCATCGTGGCTGGTAGAACATCAAACCAGCAGATGGGCCCCGGTGGGCCGGGAGGCCCAGGCGGCCCAGGCGGCCCAGGCGGACCGGGAGGCATGGTCGGTCCGAACAGCAATCCCTTCGCCTCGTCGAGCAAGGAAGCCGTGGCCACACGCCCGGTCTTTGCTTATCCCAATGTCGCTCATTACACGGGCAAGGGAGATCCGAACGATGCTGCAAACTATGAGCCGGTCAAGTCGACTGCCGCCGTGCCGTATCCATTCGATACGCTGGCAACCTCGCTGATCGGACCCAACAACCAGAAGTCCTACCATGTGATAGACGGTCAACTCGTTCCAGACGATTCGGCGAAGAAGTAAGCCCCGGATTTTTGCCGGCGTGCTTTCAGTCTTACGACCGGGGGACGCCGCAGTATTTTGCAGATCTTGATGGATCGGCTCCTCGCCGGTTGCCGGGTTATCCCAGCCGGCGAAGCCGCCCGATCTTTGAACCGCCACAAAGCTGATAACCCAATTGGAGGAAGACATCTCATGATTCGCAAAATCTCACTTCTCGTACTCTTTATGGCGCTCGGTACAGTTACCGCTCTGGCCGCAACCATCGGCGGAAAATGGACCGCGACAATCAACACCCCCATGGGCGCCAAGAACTACTCCTTTGAATTCCATGCCGATGGCAACAAGCTGACAGGAAAGGCGATCGACGAGCAGGGGACGGCATCCGAGATCAAAGAAGGCAAGATCGAGGGCGACAGCATCTTCTTTGTCGAAGAACATAACGGTGACATGGGCTCGATCCGGATCGAATACAGCGGTAAGTTGAACGGGGATCAGATCAAGTTCACCCGCAAGGTCGGCGACTTCGGCACAGATGACTTTGTGGCAAATCGAGGGAAATAGGCGGTTTCCGAGCAAGTTCGGGCTTTGCGTTGCTATCGCAACATCTGCCACCCCCTCAGAATTCCACCATCTTAAGCGCCGGCGCAAAAAACTACGTGGCGCCGCGGAAGCGGTGTGACGTGATATCTCTTTTGCTCCGGCGCTCACAAGATCGAGGCTTTGTTTGCGGAGAAGGGAACTGGGCCTCAATTGACAGCCTGATTCATCGCTGCAGTTCAAAATCAAGGTCTGACGTCTGAGAATCTTGTTCTCTCAGCGACCAGCAAATTATGTTCTGAAGCTTCAATTCCAGCGATCCGGAAGCTGTGGGCATTGATTATGCCTCGGATTCCGGTCGCCTCCGCGCTTACGAACCATTAAACTCACATATCCCGACGTCATAGGCGTTTGCGTTAGCTCGCCTGTAATGCGGTTGACCGTGCGGAAGAGTGCCCCCTTTGGATCTCTTGCCAGGTCTGCGCCAATAATGTAGGCAGCCAACAACTGGTCGAGTTCCTGGTCGCATGGCTCGCAGGACATGACGCCGCGCCTCTTTTCCAACCGCACCCAGCGCCGTCCATGCTTGGTATAGAAATCTTCGACTTTTGTATTCACTGCTTCGCCGACACGGGCGCCGCCGTAGAACAGCATGCCAACGAGCGCCCGATCGCGAAGCCCAGCTTGTGTGGAAGCATCGATCGAGTCGAGCAGGCGGCGCACATCGTCAGGCCTGAGTTTGGGCCTCACTTTTCTGGGTGCTTTGGGGCGGGGGGCGCGGGAGTCGTACCGAAGCTGCAGGATCTACAGGGATGATCTCGTTGGTTACAAGCAGCTTGCACAGGTCGCGGATGACATCGAACCGCCGACGCAACCACATCTTCACTGAGCTACGCTGACCTCGCTCAAACATTGAAAAGAAGTCGGCGCTCAATTTCCTCACACTTTGATGAATTGCGGCACCAAGGGATCTGTACTTCCGTGACGTGATCGAGGAGGTACAGGATCCGGATCTACCTGCCGGATATTGGTCGTACATTATGCCGGAATTGAAGCATTTGGAGAGAAAGTGGCTCTCAGAGCAGAAAGCGGTTGCTGCTGCAAAAGAAAAACTACCCTTGTGTCTGATAACGGATATTCTGTACAGTGAACCTGAGGGAGCGAAATCCTGGCAGTTCTGCCCTATCCCACCTCACTCGGGTACTTCCCTCCGAGAAGGGCCTACATCTTGTAGCGGCCCAGGTCTTCATCGTTGAGGCCTTCGAGCCAACCGCGCAACTGCTCGGCTGTGGGCCCCTCGGGCGGGCCGCTGGTGTTCAGCTTTGCCGATTGCAGCACCGTCTCGGAAACATAGATTGGGCAATCCGAGCGCAGAGCCAACGCAATCGCATCCGAAGGACGTGCGTCGATGGTCATTTCCTCGTCCCCCTGCTTGAGCCACAGCACGGCAAGGAACGTATCGTCTCTAAGCTCATTAATTACAACACGTTCAAGCCGCGCATTCATGTGTCGGATGAGGTTTCTGGTCAGGTCGTGGGTCATGGGCCGCGGTGCCGCGACCTTTTCGATCTCGATGGCGATCGCATTGGCTTCAAAAATCCCAACCCAGATCGGCATCACTGTATCTGAAGACACATCCTTGAGCACCACAATAGGCATGTTGGTAGCTGGATCCATCATCAGCCCGCGAATCCTCACCTCGATATCCATGGGTTCCCTCTCCTGCGTCCAACCATATCTTAGACGGCCTCGCCCACCAGACTGTTGGGGTGCGTGGCAGTGATTTTCACTTGCGCGTAGCTGCCGGGGGCCGGCGCAATTGCCTGGCGGCAGGTGAAGTTGACTGGCTTGTTCTGACTGCTGCGGCCGGAAATCTGCCCCCGCGCCGGGTGCTGCCCCTCGACCATCACCTCGACAATTTGTCCTAAGTGCTTGGCGTAATTGACCCGCTGAATCTCGCGCTGACGGTCAAGCAATACTTGAAGCCTACGCGCCTTCTCCGCCTCGGAGATTGAGTCGATCATGGTGAGCGCCGGCGTATTAGGCCTGCCCGAGTACTTGAACCCGAAGACGCAATCGTACTCGACCTGGGCCAGAAGGTCCATGGTCTGGATGAAATCCTCTGCCGTCTCTCCGGGAAAGCCCACAATAATGTCGGTCGAAATCGAAATCGGCCGGCGAGCGGCCTTGATCCAGGCGATCCGCTCCAGGTACCAATCCGCGGTGTACTCCCGGGCCATGGCTTTCAGGACTCGCGAGGAGCCCGATTGCACTGGCAGGTGTACATGGTCGCAGAGCGTGGGGACCGCGTCGATAGCTTCCACGATGTCGCGGGTAAAGTCGCGCGGATGGCTGGTGGTGAACCTCACCCGGCGGACGCCGCCCACCTCGCCAACCGCAGCCAGAAGTTCCGCGAAGCTGCGCTTCCCTTCCGGATCGCGGTAGCTGTTGACGTTCTGTCCTAGGAGTTGGATCTCCGTGAACCCCTGGTCCGCGATGCGGCGGGCCTCGGCCAGCACCGACCCCGAGGTGCGGCTCCGCTCCTTGCCGCGGGTGTATGGCACCACGCAGTAGGAACAGAACTTGTCGCAGCCTTCAATAATGGTGATGTAGGCGCGATAGGGATTCGTTCGCGCAGTGAACTCGGTGTCGAAGGTCTCTTCGGTCTGGCGGTCGTCCAGCCCGGTGATGCGCGTCTCGCCTGCCTCCAGGCGGGCCAGCATCTCCGGCAACTTGCGGTAGGAAGCTGATCCCGAGATCAGCGACACGTACGGCGCCCGCTCGAAGATCCTTTCGCCCTCCTGTTGGGCTACGCAGCCCAAAACAGCGAAGCGCTTGCCTTCCCGATGCTGCCTCTTGTACTCGTCCAGGCGATGAAAGACCTTCTGCTCGGCCTTGTCGCGGATGGAGCAGGTGTTGTAGAGGATCAGGCCGGCTTCCGCTTCGGTCTCGACCTGCGCGTATCCCTGCTGCCGGAGTGTGCCAATCACCTTTTCGGAGTCATGGGCGTTCATCTGGCATCCGAAGGTCTCAAGATAGAAGGTTTTCTCGGTTGCCATAATCATCTCCAGTATACCGGGATCTGCTTTTCGCTGCCTTGTGTGCGGAGGCTTGTAGGTGCTGCGCTTGCCCTCAGCGCAGCCCGGTATGCAGATAAGCCAGGAGCGCGGACATTTGCTCTTCATCAAAACGGCCGTCGAAGCCAGGCATCACACCCTTGCCTGTCAACACGTTCCGCCTCACACTTTCATCCGTTGCTGGAGCTCCGCTGGGGAGCGTCTTGTGGTTAAAGAGCCCATGCAGGTCCGGCGGGATCTTCTTCAGCGCCAGGTCGTTGTCCTCGTGGCAATGGGCACAGCGAACGGCGTAGAGGTGCTTCCCTTCCGCCTCCTGCGGCGTGAGCGCGGGCGTGGAATGGCAGCCTGACAGGCAGAATGTCATCCCGAGAACGAGAATTGTCCAATGCAAAAGCCGCATGACCAGCATCAGGGCCTTTCGAGACCGATGAGTGCGAGAATGGCAGCAAATCCGGCCCACAGTATCTTTTTCATTCGAGAGCTATTACGGAACTCCCTGGACGGAATATCGAGTTCCCAAAACACATAACGAATCCGAAGATACAAGACGTACGCCACACCGCCGGAAAAGAGCAACGCGCAGGCGATTTCGATCAGAGGCTTCCACATGACGTAAATCGAACTCCGTCAGCAGTGTACGCCTTGCGGGATGCTCATCTAAATCGCCTGGTACGTTACGCCTTCTGGGCAAACTGGCCGCTGACGTAGTCCCAGTTGATCACCTGGAAGAACGCCTTCACGTAGTCGGCGCGCTTGTTCTGATATTTCAGATAGTAGGCGTGCTCCCACACATCCACGGTGAGCACAGGTTTGTGTCCCAAGGTGAGCGGGCTGTCCTGGTTGGGGGTGGTCTCGATGGCCAGAGTCCCGTCCGGCAGCTTGACCAGCCAAGCCCAGCCGCTGCCGAAGACGCTCATGGCCGCAGTTGTCAGCTTGTCCTGAAATCCAGAAAGCGACCCGAACCGGGCGTCGATGGCCTTTGCCAGTTCGCCGGTCGGCTTAGCACCCCCTTTGCCCAGTGTGGGCCACCAGAAGGAATGGTTCAGGTGTCCCCCACCCTGGTTGCGTACGGCGGTGCGAGCCGATTCGGGCAGGCTGTTCAGGTTGGTTACCAGCTCTTCCACGGTCTTTCCCGCCAGTTCGGGATGGGCGGCCACGGCGGCATTGAGGTTGTTCACATAGGCCTGGTGGTGCTTGTCGTGATGCAGGTGCATGGTCGCCGCATCGAAGCTGGGCTCAAGAGCGTCGTAGGCATAGGGCAGCGGGGGCAGAGTGAAAGGCCCAACGGGCGCCGGGGCTGGGGTTGCCATCGGCGCCTGGCCGAATCCCTCGGCAAGCAAGGTTTCCGTCAAGAGCAGTGCGCCGGTTGCGCCGCCAAGATGCTTGATTGCGGTTCTACGATCCATCATGGTGTGAAGACCCTCCATCCGGTTCGATGCGCAAGGGCGGCGAAAGTCTGCGCGGAATTCGATTGGATCGCCAATGGGCGGCAATGCGCTCTCTCCGCTATGCTGATTCCATGCAGCTTCCCTCCCTCGCTCAGATCCACGAAGCTCAATCCGTGGTCTATCGCCACATGCCGCCCACGCCGCAGTACACGTGGCCGCTGCTTCGCCAGCGGTTGGGCGCCCAAGCCTGGATCAAGCATGAAAACCATACCCCAGTTGGCGCTTTCAAGCTGCGCGGGGCGCTGGTCTATATCGAGTGGCTGATGTCTACGCAGCCCGGACTGAAAGGCGTGGCTGCGGCCACGCGCGGCAATCACGGGCAGGGCGTTGGACTGGCGGCGCGCCTTTTCGGTTTGAAGGCGGTCATCGTGGTTCCCCACGGCAACAGCAAAGACAAGAACCGCGCCATGGCGGCTCAGGGTGTTGAACTCGTCGAGCACGGCGAGGATTTTCAAGAATCGCTGGACTACGCCCGGACGCTGGCAGCCCAGCGCGGCTTCGCCATGGTCGAATCCTTTCACGAGCGGTTAGTGATGGGGACGGCAACCTACGCACTGGAACTCTTTGAAGGGGCGCCAAAATTGGAGACGGTCTACGTGCCCATCGGCCTGGGCTCGTCCATCTGCGGGGTGGCGGCGGTGCGCAATGCGCTGGGCCTCAAGGCAGAGATCGTCGGCGTGGTGGCCGCCCAGTCCCCTGCTTATGCACGCAGCTTCACAGAACGCCGGGTGGTCGAGGCACCGTCGCTCACCGCACTCGCCGATGGCCTGGCCTGCCGCACTCCCAACGCCCAGGCAATGGAGGTCATTTGGAGCAATGTGACCCGCGTTGTCGAGGTCACCGATGCGGAGATTGCGCAGGCCATGCGCGCCTATTACCAGGACACGCACAACCTGGCCGAGGGTGCCGGAGCTGCCGCTTTGGCCGGAGCACTCCAGGAAAAGCAGAGCCACCAGGGCCGCCCCGTCGGCATCATATTGACGGGCGGCAATGTCGATGCGGATACATACAAAAATGTACTGGCCGCGGAGCAATAGAAAAAAGGAAAAATGACAAAGACAGACGAGCACCTCACGCATCTTGCCCATTCCGCCCAGAGCCGCTGTTTTGGCTGCGGCCCGGCCAACCCTTCTGGCCTTCACCTTGATTTCTTTGTCACCGAGGATGAAACGGTCGTCTGCCTGCCCACCGTGCCGGAGGCTTTCGCCGGACATCCCGGTTATTTGCATGGAGGCGTCATCGCCACGCTGCTGGACGAGACCATGAGCAAGGCAGTGCGCGCCAAGGGCTTGACCAGCATGACCCGGCAACTGGAGGTCGACTACCTCCGACCTGTTCCCTCGGGAGCGCCTCTCCGCCTTGAGGGCCAGGTCGTCCGCGGCGACGGCCGCAAGCATTGGGCCGAGGCTAGGATCATGAACGATGCGGGAAAGATTCTGGCCCACGGCAAGGGGCTGTTTATCGAAGTGAAGCCTAGGTAGGCGAAGAGTGGGGCGGCCCGAAAGAACGCCCCGCATCCGGTTAGTGGACCATGTTGATGGTGTCCTGCGTGACTGTATCGAATGTTGTGATGGTCTTGGAATTCGCCTCGAAAGCCCGCTGCGCGATGATCAGATCGGAAAACTCGGCCGAGATGTTCACGTTCGAAGCCTCCAGCGAACCATCCTCCATCGAACCCAGACCGGAGGTTCCAGAAGCACCAATCGAGGCTGTGCCGCTGGCCAATGTGGATTCGTAGTCGCCGTTACCTAGATCCCTGAGCCCTTGAAGGTTGGCCACCGTCGCGAGCGCCAGTTGGCCGACATTCAGTTTTTGTCCGTTCGAGAAGGTTGCCGTGACCGTGCCGTCGGAGCCGATATTGAAGCCCGAATACTCGCCGCTGGCGTAGCCGTCTTGTGTGTAGTTGGAGGTCCCCGAAGTTTGGTCGACCTGATTGATGTTCCCCGTACCGGTGGCGCCAAACAGATCCCAGGTCATGACCATCGAGGACGCCCCGTCGGAGAGTCCCGCAAAGGTGACTCCAGCGACATTGGTGGACGGACTCACCAGGTCGCCGCTGGCATTGAATGAAAGAGTCCCAGTGGTGTTGACGGACGCCACGGGATCCTGGATCACGCTGCCGGAAGTGGTTATGCCCGTGCCAACAATGCTCAACTTACCCGCGGCCGTTGCGCTTACCGTGACGCCGGTGATGTTCGCGGTGTT
>Ga0181529_10005706_pt1 | contig 12941 bp, 5 predicted proteins | sample PEATcosm2014_Bin_36_FD_119763 | JGI IMG/M metagenome (GOLD analysis project Ga0181529, IMG submission 119763) | Peatland microbial communities from MTU Mesocosm Facility, Houghton, MI, USA - PEATcosm2014_Bin10_30_metaG | ecosystem: Environmental > Terrestrial > Soil > Wetlands > Peat | place... | reverse complement strand
TATTCGGTTGCGGCTGCACGCCGTTTGTTTCGCCAAGCGAACCCGTATAAACCGGCCTAGCTATGGGCTTTGTAGGTAGCGCTGCTAAATCCGGGAATGCTGGCTTCGGCGCCGCTGGCGCAGGAATAACCGCAGCGCGCTCTACCCGTGGCAGGCTCCGGGGCGCCTCAATGCGCATTGGTGAAGGAACCTCCGGTAGCGCGGGGGAAGTCCTCGCTACGGGAAGCGGGGGAGGAGCAACCTCGGCAACAGGTTGCCGCTCTTGAACCGGTTCAGGAAGAGGTGGCGCAACCAAATCCACCGCTGAGGCTTTGCTCTGGAGAAAGTTCGGGGCTACTGTGGGCATAAGTAGAGGGATGACCACTAGGAATATGACCAGGGTTACTAGAATGCCGTATCCAACAAACAACGAGCCGTTGCGCTTTTTGGCCTTGAGTTCATACGACGCAAAAAGCCCGCTCGGCGCAGGTTGCGACAGCACTGGACATTCGATCATCTCAGCTGAAGAACTCATACAACCCCTACCTCACCGTTACTAAAACTGTTTTTGTATGGCTCAATGAGCCAGACATACCTGTCACAGTGACTGAATACGTTCCTTTCGGCGTTCCGTCTTCCTGTAAATAGCGCGTGCTCGTGCCACATCCGACCATCATCACAAACAGCGTTGCTACAGCCAGCATCACAAAGAATTTCCGACGCTGCCCGAAAGACATAAAGCTCAAGAAAAAGAAACCTATCAAACCAGCGCGCTCTACCGTCGTGGCAATCGTTGTCACGCTGAATGCAAGACTGCCACCAGGTGCGGAGGCGTTCACTTGGCCCACGGGAGTGGGCACCGCGAGGCTGGTAGGCAAAAACCCGCACCCCAATGTCGTAATCGGCGATGCGCACGTGAATGTAATCGATCCGTGAAAACCATTGAGCGATGTAACTGTAGTGGTCGCGCTTCCCGTCTGGCCTTGAGTCACAGACAGTGGCGACACAGAGAAATCAAAGTCTGCAGGACCGAGAACGGTCAGCGTAATCGCCGCAGACGAGCTACTTAAAAGATTCGCGTCTCCACTGTAAGTCGCCGTTATCGAGAGCGTGCCGGTAGGGAGGAGCGTACCCAACGTAGCCACGCCGTTGAGAACTGGTGCTGTGTAATTGACGACTGGTGTACTTCCGTTATCGACGGTAAATGTCACATTGCCCGTTGCCTGGCCGCTGGTCGGATACGACAGAGCAGCAGTCAGCGTGAGCGGATCAGTCGGACCAACGACAGAAGAGGAAGAATTCAGGGTTGTTGATGTAGCGGCTCGCTCGATGGTTTGCACATATGACAAGCCACTAGGAGCGCCCACCGTCTGTCCAACAGCCTGCGGGACCGCCCAAATGAGCGTTATTAGTGCGAGAGCGGTAACAAGCCTTTTCATCGCGTCTCCGGAACGATGTGAAACCGCGACCGGGTTTGACCCCGGTCGCGGGCTAGAGACTACTGCTTCGTTGCGGCTTTCGAGGCAGCTACTGCACTCGTTCCGTGGATGATCTGGTAGTTCGGGTCGCCGTTGTAAACGATCGTCAGCACATCGGTGCCTGCTGGCAGATTGTTTGTGGTGAAGGTTGCGACACCGGTTACACCAGAGGTGACCAGTGCGGGAGTCTGACTGGTCCAGCCAGGAGTGCTGACCGTAACCGTGCCAGTTGGGGCAATCCCGTTGAATCCGGTGCATGTGATCGTGAAGGTCACGTTCTGACCATAGGTTGCGGGGTTAGTCGACGACGTGACAGCGAAGGTGACGCCGCCCCTATTGACAACCTGGGACAAGCTAGACGAAGTGACGGCAGGGAAGTTGCTGTCGCCAGGGTAGCTAGCCGTGATCGGGTGAGTCCCGACTGCGAGCGTCGCACTCGAGAACGTCGCAACGCCGGTGGCGGGGTTGACTACGCCCGTACCGATCGAAACGCCGTTATCCAGGAAGGTGATCGTGCCAGTTGCGGTAACCGGAACGGTTGCCGTGAACGTCACGTTTCCACCGTAGGTTGACGGATTCGCCGAGGAAGCCAACGAGATAGTCGTCGAGGCTTCCTTGTTGATCGTCAAGGTTCCCGCTACGTAGGTGAACGAGTAGTTCGTGTCAACTGCGCCGGCAGGGGTGATCGGATAGGTTCCAGTCGCCGACAGCAGAGTTGCAGTCGTCGTCAGGGTCGGTTGAGTTGTCAGCGATGCGGCAGTGTCGCCATTTACAAAGCCCGCGCCAAGGAACGTGAAGACGGGGTTGGCAACGTCGTAATAACGCGACGCGTTGTTGGCCGTAATGGTCAACGGTGCGGCAGTGACCGTGAGGGTTCCAGCGGTGTACGTGATGATGTAGTTCGGGTCAACGGCACCGGCAGCGGTGATCGGGTAGGTTCCAACGGCCGATGCCGCAGTGGCAGTCGTGGTCAAGGTCGGTTGCGTGGTCAACGATGCGGAGGTGTCTCCGTTTACGAAGCCGGTGTAGCTTGCGGTCAGGGACGGCAGGACGGCGCCATACACCTTCGTTGCATTGTTCGCGGTGATATTCAAAGCAGCCTTGTTCACGACCTGGGTCAGAGTTGACGAGGTCCCAGAACTGTAGTTGCTATCACCCGAATACACGGCGGTGATGGGGTAGGATCCAACCGCAAGCGTCGAAATCGAGTAGGTTGCTACGCCTGCTGTGAGCGCCACCGGCGTACCCATCGAAACACCGTTGTTCTGAAATTGGATGGTGCCGGTTGGTGTCGCCCCGCCACCGGACGCAGTTAATGTGGCGGTGAATGTGACGTTGGCGCCGTAAATGCTCGGATTTGCCGATGAGGTTAAATTGAAATTCGTTCCCGGAACAAGTGCCGCCTTATCGACAACCTGGTTGTATGTGGTCTGCGACTGGCTGAATGCCATTGTCGCCATCAGAAGCACGAGGACAGCTACGATCGCGCCTGCAAGTTTAGAGATCTTCATAAACCATCCTGATTTAAGGACCACCACCCTGTTTCCCAACATGGCGATGGCCCAAAATGCTAGGCCGGAGCCTAGTAATAATTGGAATCGCCGCTGTAGTTCAGTTGCAGAGTGTCCACCCCAACGGGCAGGGAAGACGTTGTGTATGTAGCTGTACCGCTCCCATTAAGCGTGGTTGTGCCTAGCAGAGTTGTGCCGCCTTCGGTGAGAGTGACCGTGCCTGTTGGGGTCACACCGCTCCCACTCCCGGCCACCGTCAACGTAAAGGTGATGGTTTGGCCGTAGGTTGACGGGTTGATAGTCGAACTGACAGAGAGAGTGGACGTCGCCTTGGTAATGCTGAGCGTGCCGTTTGTAAATACAAATGTGTAGTTAGCTGCGCTCAGTGTGCCTACCGCAGCGGTTATGGGATACGTGCCAACCGGCGATGAAGCCGTGGCCACGGTCGTTAAAGTTGGCGATCCACTCAGCACAGCGCTGGTGTCGCCATTCACAAATCCTGAATAGCTCGGGGTGAACGATGGGTTTGCCATGCCGTACACCTTCGAGGCATTGTTCGCTGTGACTGTCAGGATCGCCGTGTTCACAACCTGCGACACAGCCGGCGAGGTTGCAGCGTTGTAATTGCTATCGCCGGAATACTGCGCCGTGATCGTTTGAGTGCCAACCGGAAGCGCCGCCGTCGTGTAGGTTGCCACACCAGCGCTAACGGCGACTGGCGAACCCATCGCGATGCCGTTGTCTAGAAACTGCATCGTTCCGGTGGCGGCTGCGGGGATTGTGCCCGTGAACGTCACCCCGGCACCGTAGGTGGACGGATTCAGCGACGACGTAAAGGTGAACGACGTCATTGGGACAAGAGTCACTTTGCCAATAGTGAGGGTTCCAGCGGTGTACGTGACGGTGTAGTTCGCATCAACGGCACCGGAGCATGTGATCGGATAAGTACCCACCGGCGAGAGCAGAACTGCGGTCGTCGTACAGGTCGGCTGGGTCGTCAGTGATGCGGAGGTATCGCCGTTCACAAAGCCAATGTAGGTCGCAGTAAAGGCCGGGTTCGCCACATCGAACGTACGCGAAGCGTTGTTAGCCGTAACGTTCAACGCCGAAGGGGTGATCGTCAGAGATCCATTGGCAAATACAAACGTGTAGTTAGCTGCGCTCAGTGAACCGGCCGCAGGGGTTATGGGATACGCGCCGACCGGTGATGATGCCGTGGCCGTGGTCGTGAAGCTCGGCGAGCCACTCAAAACCGCAGCCGTATCCCCATTCTGAAAGCCCGAATAGCTCGCAGTGAAGGCAGGGTTTCCAGCGCCGTAGACCCTTGAGGCGTTATTTGCTGTGACTGTCAGAACCGCAGGAGTGACGTTCTGCGTAACTGCCGCGGAGGTGCTTCCGAGCCAATTTGAATCTCCGTTGTACACGGCGGTGATCGCCTGCGCCCCTGCTGGTATGGAGGCTGTGCTGAACGTCGCCACTGCACCCGCTCCGCTGGCAGAGCTCGCACCATAAGTCGCTACATACGGCCCAACTGACGAACTTGCCTCGGTCTGCGCACCCCAGGCGTAGTAGGTGGCGTTTGCCGAGTTCGAGAGCATCTGAAACCCGCGGGTTGGTTCGCAGCTCGCGTATGAAGGAACGGTAGCGCTATATCTCTGCCACGAAGTGGTCAGCGTGAAATTCGTCACATTACAATCATCTACACCGACCGCGACGACTTCACCGCCGTTGGCACCGCGTAGCCAGACGCTCGTCGTGTAGCTCTGCCCCGCTACTAGGCCGCCGACTATCGAGTCGACGACGCCCCAGCTCACCCCGCTACCGCAGGAAAACGAACTCGGCATGACAAACTTAGTCGCCGTTTCCGTTCCATCGGGGGCGTTAAGGTCGGAAGTGTTCAAAGTGACATTTGACGTCGCACCGCAGTATCCACTCCACGGAGACATCAGTAACTGCTGCGAGTACGGCGCCAAATTAGTAGTGCTGGCCGTCGCTGTTACGCTCGCGCTTCCAAGGTTTGTGCTGCCATTGAAGAAGGTGACTGAACCGGTCGGACTCGGCGTTGCACCATTGCCATTCACCGCAACCGAGAACGTGACAGGGGAACCATACGTTGAGGGATTTGGCGTCGAGTTGGTGATTTGCGTTACGGTTTCACCCTGGCCGATGGTGTAGGTCGTGCTGCCGGATGAGGGGGTATAGTTTTCGTCTCCCCCGTAATTACCGACTATGGTGTGCGAGCCAGGTCCCCATCCTGAAAAGCCGCTTACACTGAAAGCCCCGGAGGCATTAACGTTCCCGCTTCCCCATGCATTTCCGTCATACAGGATGCTCATCGTGCCGGTTGCTCCGGCGGTGGTCTCTGCAGTGCACGTAGTGGAGCTATTGCCAAATGTTGTAGGGTTCGGTGAGCAGCTCACCGTGACCGGAGGCGTGGTTTTCAGCATTGGAAAGATTTCTACATAGGAAGGCGACAGACCGGCTGTCACCGCGATCGCGGGCCGTCCATTGTTATAGAAATCACCTGCCGTAGCGCCAGAAGGTCCGGGAGCCGGCGAAATGGAGAATGAAGTTGCCGAGGCAAAGGTGTCATTTCCTTTACCCGCTAGGCCGTGGGCCGCATCTGCACCGAGGGACACATAGTCAAGATTCCCATCCCCATTGAAATCCGCTATTAGCGCCGGGGACACACCATAAGAAACAGCGTTGCCATAGGAGGCAATGCTGGTGCCGTTATTCAGAAGGAACCCATAAGTACCTTCAGCGCTGACAATGACATCCGGATATCCAACGTTTCTGAAGTCTCCTACCGAAACCGGAGCGTTCGATACTACGTCGCTAAACGTGCTGCCTGATTTCGTGAAGGTGCTGCTTCCGGTTCCGAGGGCGGTGATAGCGTTTGGGGAATTGCTCGTGCCTTTATACCCGACAATAAAAAGGTCAGGCTTCCCGTCGCCGTTAAAGTCAGCCAAGGCAAACCCGCCAATTCCAGGGTTCACCAATGGGGCGGAGAAGTTCGTGGTCGGACCAGTCGAAAACGTTCCTGTTCCGGAGCCCAGGAGCGTGTAGACAATGCTGTACTCAGCACAAGTAATTACAATGTCCGGCTTGCCATCACCGTTGACGTCGGCAATTGCCGCCTGATAGGCGGAGCCATCGTAGCCTTGGCACACTGTCGATGGGAGGGTGGAGCCTGCACTGAATGTGCCATTTCCATTCCCCAAGAACACCTGTCCTGTGTATCCGTTTACCAGATCGAGATTGCCGTCCCGGTTAATATCGGCAACCATCCAGTAGCCGCCGTCTAGCGTCCACGACGAATAGACCGTGGTCGCTAAGCTGACGCCGGCGGTAAACGTGCCGCTGCTGCTGCCCAGGAAGATCTGCAGAGTGTGAAGCACACTGTCATACACAGCGAGATCGACGTATCCATCGTTATTGAAATCGCCTGAATAGATATAGCTTGCGTTCGATCCTCCGGTCAGAAACGTCTGCGTGCTCGTGTCCGGATCGATTCCAGCGATCGTGACCGTGGTTGCTGCCGACGTGCTGGTTAGGTACGAATTGTTCGGCACAAAAACCGCTTCGACACTCGTAGCTCCAAGGGGCAGAGCCCTCCGTAGGGTCGCTGTGCCGCTGCTTGTGACCCACACAGTTCCGAGCAGTGCCCCGTCGTCGCAGAAGGCTGCACTGGCAACACAGAACTTCATCTGCCCCGAAGTCAACGGGACTCCACCTGACTCCACAGTTGCGGTCATCGTAATGATCGCTCCTGTGGCTGCACTGGTTGGAGAAACAGACAGCGTCGTTGTCGTACTGCTCGCTGCAAATGCTGGCAAACACGTCAGAAGGATGACGCCGCACAGCAGGATTGGCAGAAGCGCTGAAAATCGTAAAAGACTTCTCATCGTTGCGGATCTCTCGCTTGACAAATACAAGTCTCAATTCAGAGTTCCGAGTCAGAATATACCGAGTGGTTTGATTTGCCTAGGCAAAATATCCCGGTTATTATTTGGCGAACAGTTGAACAAGAGGTTAAATCAGCAATTCACCTGCGGCGTGGGGGGCCATGAAGGCAGTAGTTACGGAAGTAATGGAACATAAAAAAGGGCTATACCCTTGTGGGGCATAGCCCTTGTTTCTCGAAGCACTTTCCTACGGGACGGTGACCGTCACAGTCACTGGCGCTGGGTTTGTCACCGTGCCAGTGCCCGTGGGAGTCACGGTGACCGTATAGGTCCGCGGCGCCTTGGCTCCGGGGCCCAAGCTGCAGGCCATCGAGAAGCCAGCTAGCGTAAGTGCCCCAGCCACCAGCAGGACAGCCAGAGCCCGCTTTCGGCGAGGGGTGAACGGTGCGCCGAGAAGAACTACACCTAGTACTGCCGCACCGCCGCATCTCCACGGAGCCCCAGGAGCGTGGTTTGCAGCGTTCGCGTTTGCGGTGATTGTCAGCAAGGCGTTTTCACCTCCGCCGCTGATCAGTGTGACCGAGGGTACGCTTGCAGAGACATTCGAGGCGGAGCCGTTGGTCGAGGTAACGGTGGTGATGAAAGAAACCGTGCCGGCGTAGTTGGTCGAAACCAATCTCAGCCAGAGGCAGACACTCCCCTCGACCGATTTCGTGCTGGTAGTGAGCGTGTACGTTACTGGAGACGCCGGGTTGACCGTGAGTGTGACCATGGCTTCGGCTGGGCTGTAATCGACCGTGTCCGTCGGGGTGAAGGTCACCGAGAGCGTCTGCCTTCCGGCCGCAAGTGCCGTACCCGGTGCCGGAGTGTAGACAAACGTGCCAGGTACGCTGGCAGTGGCGTTTAACTGAGTCGCGCTCAGAGGCGTGGGATTGGTAATTGCCGCCGGGGTCGCCCAAGTGATCGTCGGCAAGTTCTTGACCGGCGTCAAACCCGAGACATCCTGCAGGATCGTCACGTAGGAAGGCGATACGCCCGTGAGAAGGGCGATTGCGGATCTTCCAGTGCCGAAGAAATCCCCAACTGCGACCGCTTGGTCGTAGAAGGAATCTGCAGGCGTAGCGGTGAAGGTGCTGGGAGCACCAAACGTTCCGTCTCCATTGCCCAGCAGAAGCGACAGGCTCGGATCGCTCGTGGTCTTCCCCTCTATGACGACGGCAACGTCGGTTTTTCCGTCACCATTGAAGTTGGCAGCAACTACCTGACCTTGATAAGCGCCCGATCCGGCTGGCATTCCGGTACTCATTGGAGGGCCCACGGTGAAGGTGCCATCGCCATTGCCGGTGAGTATTGTGATGGTGTGGTTCATCAAATCGGAAACGACAAGATCTGCTTTGCCGTCGCCGTTGAAGTCGCCGACCGCGAGGCCTGCGGCATCTAGTCCGGCACCGTTGAGATAGGAAGGTCCATTGCCATTACTTCCAGTGCAAGGCTCATTACAAATACTGCCATCTTCAAAACTGCCGTCACCATTGCCCAGCAGGATCTGCACGCCAAGTCCAAACCCGCCGGTAACCGCTATGTCGGGGATTCCGTCGCCATTGAAGTCACCAACTGCGAAGAAAATGCCCGCTCCAGAGGACCCGGTGACCGGTCCCACAGTAAACGTGCCGTCGCCGTTGCCTAGAAGTACTTGGAAGTCGCTGTCGCCGGTGAAAACAACGATATCGGCCTTCCCATCGTGATTGAAGTCGGCAACCTTGGCATCGCTGCCAACCACACTCGGTGCTGGAGTGCCCACGGTAAACGTACCATCCCCGTTACCGAGCAGGATGTAATGCCCATTTACAACCAGGTCGAGATTCCCGTCGCCATTGAAATCGGCGGTTGCGAGCGAGACGCCTAAACCCGATCCACCGCTAACGAATGGGTTGATCGAAGCTCCCGTGGTGAACGTGCCGTCACCGTTGCCCAAGAAGATCTGGATGGTTCCAGAGTCGTCGGCGATCGCGAGATCAGGATACCCATCGTTATTGAAGTCGCCGGAGGCAATACCTGCGGCGTTCGACCCTAAAGTCGGAAACGTGTTTGCACTGGTGGCGATGGTCTGCTGGCCAGTCACGACGACCGCAGTCGTGCTGGACGAACTGGTAGCGTACGAGGTCGTCGCCTTGAAGACGGCCTTGACATTGGTTGTGCCCGGAGCCAGGGTCCGCCGCAGGGTTGCCGTACCTCTGGTGGTGACCCACACGGTTCCGAGCACCGCACCGTCGTCACAGGAGGCCACACTTGCGTTGCAGAACACAACCTGACCGGAAGTAAGCGGCGATCCACCCGAGGACACCGTTGCGGTCAGTGTCACCGGCGATCCCGCCGTCACGCTCGCCGGCGAAACAGCCAGCGTCGTGGTGGTGTTGTTGGCAGTCGCAGCCCGCGCGGATGTCGAGAGGAAAAAGAGGTTCACGATCAACAGCGCCGAAACCAGCACAAAGAATGAAAAACTCCGGAGTATGTTCTTCTGTGGAGTAATACTGTGAGCAAAGGTCATGATACAGATTCCTCGAAAAAGTAGTCGCGATGACTAGGCTGGATGCGCGCAATGGATCCTACTCGTTAGCACAAATGAGCAACTCACAATCGCGCGGTCAAATTTGTTACTTCATAGAAGGAGGAGAATTTGGGGCTTAGTTACGAACTTAATGCAACAAGATCACAAAAAAACCGCTGCCTTCTGGTGGAGAAGCACGGTCCCGAAGTACAACAAGGCTAAGCAAGAACATCTCTAGATCGGCAGTTGCGAAACATCATCGCTCGCCACCGGCGGCGCGGGGCTCTCCCGATCGATCTTTTCTGCCTCTTCTGTCTGAACCGGCAGCAGGTCACGCGGCTTTCCGTGCTCCGATTCCAAGACATCGGGCTCCACGCCTGACCTATCGTCATCGAAAGCGCTGTCCAAGATTTCTTTCTCCTCGGAGTGTGTTACGTCCAAGAGGTCTGCCGTGTGAATCGCGTTGGACAATGGAGCTACTTCCAAGATGTCGCCCTTGTCGGTTGCTGGCAGGGGCTCCGGTTGGAAGCTGGTCGCCGGCGGAGGCGCTGTCCGCTCCGTATGGGGAGCCGGGGGCTCGCGCAAAGCCTCTGCGACTCGCTGATCGAGAGCCAACTTCTCACGCCGGGCGATTTCATCCCAACTCTGTGTGTCAAGCCTCTTCTCCTCTTCCCTGGAATATGGAAAGTGCTTTATCGATTCGCTTCCCGGGTCCCAGTGCCAATCCATATAGGAGAGATTTTTACTGGCTTGAGCTAGCCGCTGCGCGTGATAGTCATCCGTTACACCCTGGGGGATGATGTAGAGCGCCCATGGCTTCGGTGACGTGTCCGTTAGGAAAATTGAGGGCCGCGCAGTATCCCACTTTTTGTTAAAGCGGGGAAGAACCTCAAAAGTGCGACCTGTGTTTACAAGGGCGTCAATGACACTCTTCTCAGCATCGTCCTCATATGGCAGCCAATGGTCGTCTACCAGCATTGCACTAGTCTTCTTGAGAGTTGCCGTACCGACCCGACTAAAGCTGAAGGTTGCAATAACCATCAAATGTCCGGCAAATTGTTTGTGAAGTTCCCGTTCAAGCTTAAAAGCCTTCTCAAAATCGCCCTTAAAGTTCTCATCCATCAGAAACGGGAAATCGGGCATTTGTTCGACAACGAGGTTATGGCCAGAGGGTATTGCCTTAAATTCCTTGAACTCTGCGACCAAGAGCATCAATCGCTTCTTTCCTGTGTCACCGGATGCGATCTTTCTCATTCGTCCGACCCGCCCTAGTGCAATGTCGTCCTTCCTCTCGAGGCTGTACGTTTCCGGGATATATAGGACCTCACCCAAAGCCGTCCCTTTAATTTCTTTGTTCTTTACCGCGGCGTTAAGAAGGTTTAAGACTGTCTTCCACGTGCGTTTTCCTGCAAAACCAGGAATCCATTTTGTCAACCCAGCCGCTGTCCATAGGTAGTGCAACGTCGAGCGTAGAGTCAGTTTGGGACTACTGGCCTCGACTTCGCTTCGCTCTGTCTCAACCTCGCTCACTGACGGTCCACGTCCACCGCCTTCCGTAAGGCTGTAGTCAGGTTTCAGAGTGGTGACTTCGGGGCCTTCTTGGATTGCGGAGCCTAGCAGCGCACCATATCCAGTCATTCCCGTCTCGAACTCATAGGAATCGCACGCGGCGGTGTGCTCCTGGGCGCTGTTTGGCATCCGCTTGATCACGTATTTGTCGTTGACGTGAGCAATGTACATCGGAATGCCTTCATGGTTTTCGTTCCCAGGCTCCTCGCGGCGGCAGAGGCACCTTGGCCTCACATCTTCAGTGCCTAGGTCGTAAGACCCGGCAAGCGCTTCCTGGAGAGCTATCTCGTCGTCTGAGGAGACAATATAGTCGGCAACTTTGTATACAGCCATAGTCCCTGGCCTTTCCGTTGAGATGTGGTATAGGGAGAATAACCAAACTAGGCACGATTACGCAACAGAGGAAATAGACGGGACGTTCGTCGACAGGGTAAGATCACTGCCCGGTGGCCACATCTTTGGCCTCAACTTCTGCAATGAGCTGGCGTACATTCACTCCGCATTCAGTTGTGAAGTTTAAGAGGGAGCAGCTATTGGCTGGCCCCCTCGTGGTGTGGATCGGTTCTAAAACAACCAACCTTCCTGCACTGGAGTCTCCTGTACTGGAGCCGCCTGCACATCTGGCACGTTCAGCGAGAGTAGGACCGTGTTCACCCCAGTTCCTTGCTCCGCGAAGGTGCCCTCCGGAAGCACCTCCCATGTACCGCCGTACTGCTCGACAATCGGGCGAAGTGCTTCTTGTTGACGTGGACCCGAGGCGCAGATTGCCACCAACCTTCCCCCGGGGCGCAGGAAGTGGATTGCATGGCTGATGTGCTTGACGTCATCACCCCTACTAAAGGGAGGATTCATAAGGATTCGATCGAATCCGGGCCCAAGATCGCCGTTGCACTGCAGAAAATCAGCACAACGCACGTCCACGCCTGAGAAATGCGTGGCGAGTGCCGAGGCCAGATTGGAGTTGATTTCTACGGCAACCACCTGACCGGTGCTATTCTCCACCCTTTTCCAGTCAGCAACACGCATAGCACTGAGGAGTGCGCCAGTTCCTGCGCTCGGCTCAAGGATTCTGTGCAGCGGCTGGATATCCGCTAGTTGGACCATGCGCTCCGCTAAGTGCTTCGGGGTAGGGAACAGCTGGGGAACCGCAACAGCCTGCACGCCCGCCTTCAACGCAGCCTTGATTCCATCAAACGAAATCTTGCTGGTCTCCAGCTTGCCGCCATCCAGGTCAAACAGCTCGCGCGGGTCCTGCGCGAAGATGTGCGCCTGCCTTTTCCTATTCCAAATGCCGCCCATCGATTCAAGAGCTTTGTTGACCTTGCAGTAGAGAGCGCGGTCCAACGCCGCCGTAAGCTTTACGCTGTCCTCGGTGAAGACGGCGCCGGACAATACAGCCCGCACGTCTCCTCCGAGGGCACTCTTGCCTTTTGCCTCGATAGCCACTTGTGTGACGGGCGCTTGCTCAACTGGGGCTTCCTCGACTGGAGTCGGCGTTTGCTCGACTGGCTCGGCGGCCGCGGCGACCAAGAAGCCAATGCCGTTCGCCGATTCCATCAAACGCTTCTCAGCGCGTGCGTTTTCGACCTGGGCCTTAGTCATCACCGCCCCCAGCTTGTCAAACGGAATCGTACGAGTGAAATTGGCGCCGCCATTTCGGAAGTTGTCCTCCACGGTGACCGACACTTTATTCACTTTCCGAATGTACGAGAATCCATTGCGCGGCGAGCACCAGCAGCGAACCGCACCTCCGACTTCCGGCCCTGTCTTGTCGGTTGCGATTCCGCCAGCCTCCTCCAGCATCGCCTTCTCGTATGCAATCCGATTGGAGATGTGGCCTATCCAGCGCTCGGCGGTCGCGATGTGGAGATTGTGCGTTGCAATCGCCTTCGTCGCGGCATCCTTTGCCGTTGTCTCACCGCTGTTCAGAGCGTCCCAGGTCCGAAAG
>Ga0181529_10005704_pt1 | contig 12942 bp, 10 predicted proteins | sample PEATcosm2014_Bin_36_FD_119763 | JGI IMG/M metagenome (GOLD analysis project Ga0181529, IMG submission 119763) | Peatland microbial communities from MTU Mesocosm Facility, Houghton, MI, USA - PEATcosm2014_Bin10_30_metaG | ecosystem: Environmental > Terrestrial > Soil > Wetlands > Peat | place... | reverse complement strand
CTGCTGTTCTGCTTCTCTTGCCCGCGGACTCCATGCGCGGCAAAGGAACCAGCCACAATGGCCACAGAGAGTGTGGCAAGCAATACAAACGCGGAAGCAAGACGGCGCGAGCGCAACCGATCAAAAAGGGATTTCATGTTTTCGACGACCTCGATGTGTGACCGGCCCTGCGGCCGGGAATGTTCACTGCACCAGAATTCAGTATAGACAGAGCCGGAATCCGCGGCCTCTGTTTTCGGCGCACAAGTGGCGCGCGCCTGCAGTTATAGACGCAGATTCCCGCAAAGAGTCGCGCGGATTGCAGCCCGGCTTTACGCCTCGTGCGCCGAAGGAACGTGGGCTGGCGGCATCAGCTCGGTCAGTGCGATGCCGGCCAGGATCAGCAGCGCCCCCGTCGCCGGGCGCAGGGCCATCCGTTCTCCCATGAAGAGAAAGGAGGTCAGCCAGGCGAAAACCGGTTCCATGGTCAAGATCAGCGCGGTGTGGGTGGGCGGCAGCACCGCCTGCACCCAACTTTGGATCGAGAAGGCCGCAGCCGTCGCCAGCACCGCGGCAATTGCCAGCGCAAGCGCCAATCGCGGCGTCCAGGTAACCTGCGGGTGCTCGATGAAGGGCAGGCTCAATCCCATGAAGAGCGCGCAGAAGCCCACCTGCAGCAGCGCCAGTTGCTGAAAGCCGATGCGCGGCGAAACATGGCTCAGCGCCAGGCAGTGAAAGGCGAAACCGATGGCGCAGCCCAGTGTGAGCGCGTCGCCCAGGTTGATCGAACTCAGGTCGGGCAGGAATCCGCGCATCCCGCCCGTCGCGGAACTGGCCGCCGGAGCCGTCAGCAGCACGATCCCCGCAAAGGCCAGCGCCGCGCCCGCAAAGGCAAACCATCGCGGCCTCCGCGCACCCGGCGGACGCACCCCCGGAATCAGCGAGAAGAGCGGCACCAGCACGACCAGAAGGCCGGTGATGAAAGCCGACTTGGAAGGCGTAGTGCGCGCCAGCCCGATGGTTTGGAATTGGTAGCCGATCGCCAGGCACAGCCCCACCAGCGCTCCCGCGCCCATCTGCCAAAGCCGGATTCCGCGCCAGAAGCGGTGATAGACCACCGCCAGCACCGCAAAAGCCAGCGTCATGCGGATCAGGTTGAATGCCGCCGGACTTGCATCCGCAAGCGCGCCCTTCACCACCACGAAGGTCGATCCCCACACCGCAACCACAAACAGCATCAGCACATACGCGCGCAGTTTCATCTTTACGAATTATTCCAGTCAGGGGTCTGTCGCCTGCCCAGCGCGACATATTGGTTCGATTTGAGGGCTGAGGAGTCTACTGCTCCGCGGCCCACTCGCCCATGGCCAGGCAGAGCAGCAGAATGCGGCGCAGACCGGCTTCGCGGTTCTTGCCGGAGTACCACTCGGCAACCGTGTGCGCTCCGCCGCCCGCGCCGCCCGCGCCCAACGACAAAGCCGGCACGTTCAGCGACAGCGGAATGTTGGCGTCGGTCGAGCCCAGCAGAAGCTCGGTTCCCAGGCCCAGGTGACGGTCAACTGCCTTGAGTGTTTCCAGCAGCGCGGAGTCGTCGGGAAGACTACCCGCCGGGCGGTCTCCGATCTTCTCAATTGTCGCCCGCAGCAGGCCCCGGTCGCGGATGCGGCCCGGCTTCGCCATGTCGTTCCAGTACGCCACGGCGTCCGATACCGCGAATTCCAGGGCCGTTTCCATGTTGGCAAGCTGCTCCGCGCTGGTGGAGCGGAAATCCACCGCCGCCGTCGCGCTCTCCGGAATCGAGTTCACACTGGTTCCCCCGTGGATCGTGCCCAGATTCAGGGTCGAACGCGGCTCGTCGGGCAGCTCCATCTGGGCCAGAACCGCCAGCGCCGAAGCCAGCGCCGCAATCGGGTTGGGAGTACCGGCATCCGTAAAGCTGTGCCCGCCCGGCCCGTTGATGGTTACCTGAAAGCGTCTGCTGCCCAGCGCCTGCGTCACCGCCGAGTCCGCGCCCGCTCCGTCCAGAACGATGTGTGCGGCGATGCGCCCGGCCAGCGCGTTTTCCGCATACAGATGGCGCACGCCACGCAGATCTCCTTCGCCCTCTTCGCCCACGTTGCCCAGAAAGACGAGCGGCGCGGGCAAAACGATCCCGGACTCCTTCAACGCCTTGGCAACCGCCAGCATACCCACCACTCCGGCCCCGTTGTCGCAGGCGCCGGGCGCTTCCAGGCGGTCGCCGTCCAGCTTGGGAAGCAAAGGGGTCTGGGCAGGGAAGACCGTGTCCAGATGCGCCGAAAGCACCACCACCGGGCCGGAACTCTCCGGCGGCAAGCCAGCCGCGGGCAGAACGCCGAAGACATTCCCCACCGCGTCCGTTTTGATATCCGCGAGCCCGATCTCGGCAAAGCGCGCGGCCAGCCACAGGGAACGCGGCTCTTCGCCGAAAGGAGGGCCGGGAATGCGCACCAGATCCGTCTGCCAGTCCATGATGGTTTTGGGATTGCCATGCAGCCACGCAAAGGCCGCATGAACCGGCCGCTGAGCGGCCAGCGCCGTCACCCGCGAAAACGCCGAGTTGCGCACAAATAACGCCATAGGGATGGTTTCAGCCTAGCAGGAACGCCGGAATTGGGCTGGGAACTTCTTTGCAAGACCCCCGGGAAAGTTCACCCGGATGTCAATCGACGCATCAGCAGCGCCTTCAGGTTCCGGCGTCCGTCGGCAACCACGTGGATCACGACCTCGCTCCGGGTTACCTCGTAGATCACGCGATAAGGCTTGAAAAACACCTGCCTGTACTCCACATCCATTCCGGGAGGCAGCTCTCGCGGCCGCGAACCGCGCATGGGGAAGGCTGCAACGCTTGCGGCAGTCTCACTCAAAGCGGTTCCACAATTCACGTGCCCTTTTTAGCTCATCGAAAGGTGGCTCTTTCTTGGGGAAAAAGCCACTTTAGGTCTGTGGTTCCTGGGTAAAGCAATTGTGGAACCGCTGCAGCCGATCGAGAACGTATTCGGCCTTGGCTGGCGAGTCATGCTCCGCAATCCAGTCATAAATCTCTTCGATGTCTCGCCATGCCGCACTGGTAATTCGCACTGGAAAAATCAAGCGAACCTTCACATTTCAATCATCGCGTAGCGGCTTCTTGGATGCCCCCCGGCATTTCCTTGTTTGCCCCCGGATGACGGTTGCGAATCTTGCCAAGGACTTCTTCGAGCGGATAGGTTTGTCCTTCTTCTACCTGTTTCTTGCCGATTGCCAGGATCTGCAGCAGAGCGAGCCGTTCTTCCGTCTCCTCGAAGGAGTGGATATCCACCAGCACCGCCCGAGCTTCGCCATTTTGAGTAATGATGATTGGCTCCCGTTCCTCGGCAATCCGGTCCAGCAGTTCCGCGGCATGGGCCTTGACATAGCTGATGGGCTTGATCTGGGTTGAGTAGCGCATAGTTGCCTCCTGGCGGCTCTGTCCTCAAATATAGGCCTTTTTCAGTATGAAAATAGGACTAAATAGGGTCTTTCCTATTCGTCCGCGCCGCCATACTCCACCGAGTGCAGAAACAAGCCGTGCGCGGGGGCGTTGGTTCCGGCGGCGGAGCGTTGCCGCGCGGCCAGCATCGCCGGTATCTGGTCGGCGCGCAGCAGTCCGCGGCCGACATCCAGCATGGTGCCCACCAGGTTACGGACCATGTGGTGCAAAAAGCCGCTGCCCCGCACCCGATAGACCAGGATCCGCCCGAGTTCCGTCTCCCGCATCTCCCAGGCCGACGAGTGGATCGTCCGCACCGAAGGCGCCGAAGGAGGCTCCTGGGTGAAGTCCGGTCGCGGCAGCGGGCGAAGATCCGGCGCTTCATCGACGTCCCGCCGCCGCGCGGCCAGATCCGGATCGGTGGCGGCAAAGCTCAAAAAATCGTGTACGCCCACAAAGTGCGTGGCGGCTTCCCGCAACGCGTCAAAATTCAGCGGCCAGGGGTAGGCATAAACATACGGCGCCAGAAAAGGCGGGCAGATCCGGTTGGGCGCGCGCATGTTGGTCCACGGCCAGGGCTTTTCCTCGAAGATGCGGTATTCGTAGGTTTTGCCGACGGCCGAATGGCGGGCGTGAAACGTGGCTGCGACGGGCTTCGCCTCAATCACCCGGATCGACGGCGGCAGCGCCCGGTTCAGCGCCATCAGCAGGTTTTCCGCCGGGATCGGCGCAGCCAGCGTGAAGCTGGCCACCTGGGCCAGCGCGTGTACGCCGGCGTCGGTGCGGCCCGAGCCCTGGGGCAGGGGAGTCTCGCCCACGATCCGGCCCAGCGCCGCCCGCAGTTCTCCTTGCACGGTGGTTTCGCCGGGCTGCACCTGCCAGCCACGGTAACCGGCGCCGTCGTAGGCCAGGGTCAGCTTCCAGTTCCGCAGCTTGGCCGTCCGAATGCACTCGCGGTCATCGGCCTGCCCTGCGTCTGTTTCATTCGTTCGCATTTGCATCGTATTCAGGGTAAGCGATCGCCGGGCCTTGCGATCCCTTTTGCCTCGGCAGGGCGCGAGACCGGGTGGGATATACTCATTTTTTCGCGGGAGTTTGCTGCCGGACGGACGGCTATCCGCGAGAGGCAATCCCGAAACCAGGCCAGCGCAGGAACTGGGGAACGAATCGACAGCTGCCTGCGTAAGTAGTCTTGGGTTTGCTGGCGGAGCCGGCGGCGCCTGTCGGATTGAATAGGCTCAAGTACCGCGGCCGGGAAGATTCGTGCTTTCCCAGGTCCCCAAAAGCGAGGGACCTGGGGCACCCAGATTCCGAGCCGGAATTACGAAAAAACATGGCCGCAGTATTGGTGGCTCCAAAGGCCGAGAGAAATCACAAATTTGCGTCCGGAGAAGCACTTCGGCCGTCTTGAAGAATGGCACCCCACATGCCTCAACAAACCGTGGAGAGGAACCATGCATTTGTACGGTACACGTGTGTTTGAGCAGCAGGATGAAACCGCGAGCGAAGTGAAGGCAAGACCGGCGCGCGGACAGGCAGGCAACCGGTTGCGCGCATGCGCGGCGGTCGTGCTTGCATTGACGACGGGAGTGCCCTCGGGATTTGCCCAGCAGGCCACGGAGAAGGCGGCTTCGGAGCTGCCGGCGGCTCCTGCGCCGACACCCACCGAGACGCTGGACATGCGTCAAGCGCAGCGCGATTTTACCAAGCCGGCTGCTGGTATCTGGGGCAACCCGATCAATATGTACCGGCCGACCACCATCGCCAAGGCCAGTTTTGCCAACTCGGTGCGCCTCGATGAACTGGTGAAGGACGGCAAGATCTATCTGAGCCTCTCCGATGCCATCGCGCTGGCTCTCGAAAACAACTACGACATCGCCATTGCCCGCTACTACCTTGACATTGCGGACACCGATATTGCCCGCACCAAGAACGGCGCTGGGTTTCGCGGCGTAGGCGCCGGAGTAGTGACCAACACCCTTGGCGGCAGCTCGCAGACGCTGGCAGCCAGCGGCGCACCCGGCGGCCTCTCCAACGGCGCGGCGGCGGGCGCAAATGGCGTCACCCTGTCTACCGACGGCGCGGGACCAGCTCCTGCTAACCTCGACCCGACGCTCGGTGGAACCGTGCAGCTGGAGCGCTCGCGCCAGCCGCAGACCAGCCCCTTCTCAGGCGGCGGCATCAACACCGACCAGTACAACTTCAACTACGCGCAGGGCTTTGTTACCGGCACTAATCTGACCGTCGCCTTCAATAACAGCCGGGTTACCAACAGCAACCCATTCAATACCTACAGCCCGGAACTGGAAGCCCAGTTCAAGGCCACCGTCACGCAGCACCTGCTGCAGGGCGCGGGTATCTGGGTAAACAAGCGCTATATGTATGAAGCGCAACTGAACCGGAAGATCACCGACTCCACCTTCCGCCAGCAGATCCTTTACACGGTCAACCAGGTGGAGAACATCTACTGGGTGCTGGTGAGCGCTTATGAGGATGTGCAGGCCAAGCAGCATGCCGTCGAGCAGAGCACCAAGCTGCTGGGCGACACCCGCAAGCAGCTGGAAATCGGCACCATGGCCCCGCTCGATGTGGTCAGCGCCGAGTCCACCGTGGCCACCGACAAGCAGGCCCTGATCAATTCGCAGAACAACCTCAGCTATCAGCAGCTGATCATCAAGCAGGCCATTGCCCGCAACCTGAGCGACCCGGCGCTGGTGGCTGCCCCGGTGATCCCCACCGACCGTGTGAACCTCGATCCTCTGCCCGAAGAGCAGCAGACCCCCGAGGATCTCACCAAGCAGGCCTTCCAGAATCGTCCCGAGCTGGAACAGGCGGTGTTGTCGCTCAAGAAGGACGCCATTACCCTGAAGGGCGCGCGCAACGCACTGCTCCCGGTTCTGGACGCATATGGATTCTACGGCGCCACCGGCCTCGGCGGTTCGGTGAGCCCCGATGCCATTTGCAACCTTCAGACCGGCGCACTTTGCGATTCTCCGGCCTATGCGTCGCAGTATCCGTCGGTCAGCTACGGCACCGCCTTCGACCGCCTCTTCGAGAGCAAGGCTCCCGATAAGGGGGTCGGCTTCAACCTGACCATCCCGCTGCGCAACCGCACCGCTCAGGCCGATCAGGCCCGGTCCATGATCGAATACCGGCAGGCCGAACTTCACCTGGAGCAGCTCTACACCCAGATTCACATTCAGGTGGTTAACGCGCAGATCGCTTTGACCAACGATCGTGAGCAGGTGAAGGCCGCTACCGCGGCGCGCGACTTCAACCAGCAGAGCCTCGACGCCGAGGAGAAGAAGCTGCATCTCGGCGCTTCGACCACGGCCAACGTTTTGCAGCAGCAGCGCAACCTGGCTACCGCTGAAAACAACCTGATTGCCGCCAAGGCCAGCTACGCGCAGGCCCGCGCGGCCCTCTACCAGATGCTGGCTTCCACGCTGCAGCACTACGGGATCAACCTCAACGACGCCTCTGCCGGCGTGGTGAAGTCCGCTCCCGTGGTCCCCGGTCTGGAGCCGGTGAAGGACGCAAGATAGCCGTTTCTCTTCCGCAGCAAGAAGGCCCTTCCAGTTCTGCTGGAAGGGCCTTCGCTTTGCGCAGTTCTATTGAAGGTTTAGAGTGCCTGAGGACCAGGAGGTCCTCAGGACAGCCGGCCGGGAGGTCGGCGCTACAATTCATTCGCGCGGTTCCCGATCCCGCGCTTTTTACTGGCGCGGGCCACGCGAAGGAGTACGCCCGCACGGCCAGTGCCCGCACCGCAGGTGCTTAGCGGTCGGCTACCAGGTTGAGCAGGTCGAAGAACTCCGGAAAGCTGATAGCGGCCGATTCCGCGCCCTGAATCAGCGTTTCGCCTTCGGCGCGCAACGCAGCCACGCTGAAGGCCATGGCGATGCGGTGATCGCTGCCCGAGTCGATGCTGGCCCCGTGCAGCGTCTGGCCTCCGGGAACGTCCAGGCCGTCCTCGAACTCCTCGACCTCCGCGCCCATGGCGCGCAGATTCTTCACCACCAGCGCGATGCGGTCCGACTCCTTGACCCGTAGTTCCTTGGCGTCGCGAATGCGGATGCCACCGCTGGTGTAGGGCGCAATCGCGGCCAGCACCGGCAGCTCGTCGATCAGCTGCGCAGCCAGCGCGCCGCTTACCGTGGTTGAGCCAAGCCCTTCGCTGGGGCCGGAGACGCGCACTGTGCCCACCAGTTCGGCGTTCTTCTCTTCCAGGTTCAACACGCTGATGTGCGCGCCCAGCGCGGTCAGAACGTCCAGCAGCGTGGCCCGGGTGGGATTCAGGCCCAGCGAGTCCAGCACCAGGCCGGAGCCGGGGAAGAGCGCCGCCGCGCACAGAAAGAACGCCGCCGAAGAGATGTCGCCCGGAACCGCCGCGTCGATGGCGCGCAGCGCCTGCGGCCCCTCAATCGAAATCGAATCCACGGTGCGGGTCAGCGTGGCGCCAAAGGCGCGCAGGGCCAGTTCGCTGTGATCGCGGGTGCGCAGGCTCTCGCGGACGGTGGTCATTCCCTTGGTCTGCATGCCCGCCAGCAGCACGCAGCTCTTGATCTGGGCGCTGGGCACCGGGGTGGTGTAGTCGATGGCCTTGAGCGGCCCGCCCACGATGGTCAGCGGCGCGTGGCCTTCGCTCAGGGTGAGCTTCGCGCCCATGGCCTCCAGAGGCTTGCGGATGCGCTCCATGGGGCGGCGGCTCAGCGACTCGTCGCCGAAGAGCGTGAAGCTGCCTTCCTGCGGCGCCAGCAGCCCGCTGATCATGCGCATGGTCGAGCCGGAGTTGCCGCAGTCCAGCGGATGATTGGCGGGTGTCACGCGTCCGCCCACTCCGGTCACTTCCACTACGCCGTCGCCGGTCTTGTTCACCTTTGCGCCCAGCGCTTCCATGCAGGCCAGGGTCGAGGCGCAATCCGCGCCAGTGGAGAAATTGGTAAACCGCGAGGTGCCCTCGGCAAATGCGCCCAGCAAGCCGTAACGGTGGCTGATGGACTTGTCGCCGGGCAGGCTGAGGCTTCCGTAAACATTGCGGGCGGGACGGATCAGGCGTTCTTGGGCAGCGGTATGCAAAGGATCTCCGAAGCGAGGTGTCGTCCCTTAAAGTTTACAGGTTTCCCGCCGCGCCACTTGCTGGCCCCGCAACCCGGCCCGATGGTACCCTAGAAGCGAAGCATTTCCTTACGTGGCCCCGTAGCTCAGCTGGATAGAGCGTCGGTTTCCTAAACCGCAGGTCGGCTGTTCGAATCAGCCCGGGGTCACCATCCTTCCTATAGGCGCTTCTCGCCTTCGCCGCGCGGCTCTTCGCCGGCGCGTTTTTTGACTTCACGCACAATCGCGGCTATAAAAATTGAAGTCCGTGAAAACCGTTTGCGGACCTGTTGGCCTGTCTCAGATCTTTTTGCGGCAGCGCCGTTCAAAATTGCAATCGCCAGGATGCTCGGGAATGCGGTGAAAATCCGCGACTGCCCCGCAACTGTAAGCGCACCCGCCCCTCGGCCCTGAAACGGCCAGGGCAGGGAACCAGCCAGGCGCCCTTCGACCGACCGGATCGATCCGGTCTCGACAAGGACGGAACAACCACTGCAGGCGAATCTTGCGATTTGGCTGTGGGAAGGTGGCTGGGTATGGCGCAAGTCAGGAGACCGGTCCTCGGCTTTTTACCCGCTTACGTTCCGAGGGGAACGAAGGAGCAGATATGTCCTTTTGCGCATTCCCGCGCGCTCGCTTGAGCCGCGCCGTGTCTTTTTGCCTCCAGTCCCGTTTCGTCCTGTCTTCCGTCCTTGCTTTCATCCTTTTGCTTTGCGGGGCCTCTGTGTCTCCGGCGGCCGCCATTCACGGCGTCGTCACCGATACCTCCGGCGCGCATGTCTCCGGCGCGACCGTATCCCTGGTCAGCGGCGGCAAGGTCGTCAATTCAGCCGTAACCGCAGCCGATGGCAGCTTCCAGATCATGACCGGGACGGAAGGCCGTTTCTTCCTGATCATTTCTGCCAAGAGCTTCCGCCAACTGGAGACTCCGGGCTTTTACGCCGGACGCCTCGACTCGGTGGAGCGGAACCTGGTTGTCGAGCCAGCGTGGGTGCGTGAATCGATCGTGGTGACCGCGACCGGCGTCCCCACGCCGCAGGCGCAGACCAGCGAAGCCACCAGCGTGCTTGGCCCGCTGGATTTGGAGCGGCGCGAAGATCTGGTCACCGCGCTGCGGCTGATGCCGGGCACGGTCATGGTACAGGAAGGGCAACTTGGCGCACAGAGTTCGCTGTTTGTGCGCGGCGGCAACTCCAGCGCCAACAAGACGCTGCTGGATGGCGTAAGCGTGGACGATATGGGTGGGCAGTTCGACTTTGGGCCGCTGGCGACGACGGCCGTGGAGCGCGCCGAGGTCTATCGCGGCGCAAATTCGAGCCTCTATGGCGCGGATGCGGGCAGCAGCGTCGTGAGCCTCACTACCGCGCATGGAACGACCAGCTTTCCTTCGTTGATCGCCTCGGCCGAAGCGGGCAACTTCAACTCCTCGCGTGAAGAGGCAACGGTGGCCGGGGCGCACAACAAGCTCGACTATCTGGGCGCATACAGCTGGCTGCAATCCGGCAACGCGCTGCCCAACGACGCGTATCACGCGGGTACGGCGGCCGCCAATCTGGGCTGGCAGCTCAGCGCCAACACGCAGATTCGCGGTACGCTGCACTATGGCATCGATGCGACCGGCGTTCCCAACGCATGGGATTTCTACGGCATTGCGGATCAGGCAACCGAAAAGGACCAGGACCTTTTCATCAGCGGCTCGATCGACAACCAGACCACGCCCCCTTTCCACAACACTCTGCGCTACGGCGCGGCTCGCAAACGAGAGCAGTACAATCTGTGGCGCGCTTCGGGAATTCCGCAGGCTTATAGCAACTACTGCTACGGCCCGGCGACGCTGGGGAATACCGTCACCATTACCGGCGCCAATGGCTATTCGGCCACCGGCCAGGCGGTGCTCGATTGCGTAAGCGCCCACTATCCAAGCGGAGACCAGAACGTCAACAATCGCGATCAGATGGTTTACCAGGGCGATTACCGCTTCACGCCGCACCTGACGGCGCTGATCGGATTCCACTGGGAGAACGAGCGCGGCTCGGAGCCCAACAGCACCTATTACCTGCCGGTGAACACCACCAACTACGACTATCTGGCCGGCTTCCACGGCGACTTCAAAAACCGCTTCTACTACACGCTGGGCGGGAGCATCGAAAAGTATTCGCTGTTCGGAGTGCAGGGCACGCCGCACGCCGGGCTTTCTTATAGCGTGGTTCGCCCCCGCAAAGGCGTTCTGAGCGGCACGCGCCTGCTGTTCAACTTTGGCGATGCGGTGCGCGAACCCAAGCTCACGGACGAAGACGGCTCGCTTTATAACTTCCTCGAAGCGAATGGCGGGCAGCAGACCATTCAGCAGCTTCATATCGGGCGACTAGCCGCGCCCACCACGCGCACCTACGAAGGCGGAGTGGAGCAATCGTTTCTGAGCGAGCGCGTGGTCTTGCGCGCCAGCTACTTCCACAACGAATTTGGCCGCGAGATCGAGTATGTTGGTCTCGACCTGGTTCCGTCGCTTCTGCCCAATCTGAGCGCCGCGCAACAGGCGAATCTGGAAAACTTTCTCCAGACCAACTTTGCCTACGAGCTGACCCTCAATTCGCAGGCGTTTCGGGCCCAGGGCGTGGAGACCACCATCGAAAGCGGCATCGGCAGCCACCTATTCCTGCGCGGCGGCTACACCTATCTCGATGCGGTGGTCCAGCGCTCCTTTACCAACGACGACCAGGCGCTGCTGGGGCCGATTCCCACCTTTACCAACGGCCTGCCCATCGGGCCTTTTGCGCCGCTCAAGGGAGCGCGCCCCTTCCGCCGTCCGCCGCACACCGGTTTTTTCACCGCCAGCTACAGCGAACGCAAATTCGACGCCGCTCTGACAGCCGCGATGGCCAGCCGCAGCGACGACTCAACCTACCTGGAGGGCGCCGACGTGAACGGTCTCAGCAGTTTGTTGCTGCCCAACCGGAATTTGAATCACGGCTACGCCAAGGCCGATCTGGGCGGCAGCTACCAACTGCTTGACTGGCTCAGCGTCTATGCGCAGGGGCAGAATCTGCTTGGCAACCAGCACATCGCCCCCATTGGCTATCCGAGCCTGCCATTCACCTTCCGCATGGGTCTGCGCGTAGCGCTCGGCAAATCCGGCAGCCGCTGAACGGGCAAGAAATGAGTGTCGTTGTGCCCCACCCTTTCCCGCAAAATGCGCGGGAAAGGATGGGGCACCCACACAGTACTTTGTTGCCGGATCAATAAGCCGAGTGGACCATCGCGCGCGGTCTTATCTTCCTTGGTTCGGCAGCAAAGAAAACCCGATGGTCAGGCGGTTGCCGTTGGGCATCGGCTGCCATGTCAAGGTGTCGGCGAATCTGCGCATCAGCGGCAAACCCTGGCCTCCGGGCTGGAGTTCCTCGAATGGTACTGGAGCCGTTGCAGCCTCCTGCGCCACGGGGTCGGGCGGCACAAAATGCGGCGCATGATCTTCGATTGTGAATGACAGTGCCGATTCTCCGTCGGCGCACACGTCAATCGTCAGCTCGTGGCCGGGTTCTTCCTTGTAGCCGTGGCGGACGATGTTGGAGAGCGCCTCTTCCAGGCAGAGATTGATGGCAAACACCAGTTCGCCGGAGAGGGCATACTCCAGCGCGAGTTCGTCCACCCAGGGAAATACCAACGCCAGATCAGAGAGCCGGCTGGTGAGGGTCAGCCGGTCTTTGACCGTTTCAGCAGATATGTCGCGCATCGCCATGTCCACTTGACGCCGGCCTACTGCAAGGCGGCAAGAGCGGAGCCGAGTTCGTGGTGGATCGGGATGAGGGTGTCGATCCCGCTGGTTTTGAAAACGGCCTCCACCATCGGAGTGGGCGCGAAAACAACCACCTTTCCGCCGTGCCGGCGAACTGCCTGGGAAGGAACCACGATCGAGCGAAGCCCCATCGAACCCAGAAAAGAGACTTTCTGCATGTCGAGCAACAGAAACTGACTGCTTCCGGCCACCACATTCATCTTCATGTCCACGGCGGCCGCGCCCTCGATATCCATGCGCCCTTCGAGAATGACCTTCGTGATGCCGCCATCCATTTCTTCTACCGAGATCTGCATTTCACGTTCCTTCCGGGAGCGGCCGCCTGCTGCGACCGATTGCTTTGTGTCCGGACCGCGATCGCGAATTCGCGAATTGGACTGCCGGTATCCTAATTGAAAGAAGATGACAGTTCTGTTAAAACCGCGTAACTTCCTTCCTGTTTACCGTCAAGTACGTTCACATTCGCGTTGCGCTCGCCTGGCGTTGATGAGGGTGCTGTCTGTCTGGATCTCAAGGGATCAAGGATCCGGCAAGCAAGATCTGTATGAATTCAGGTCAGTATGAAAGCTGCGGGGAACTCCTGTAGAACTGTCGCATTTTCTTATGG
>Ga0181529_10005702_pt1 | contig 12944 bp, 7 predicted proteins | sample PEATcosm2014_Bin_36_FD_119763 | JGI IMG/M metagenome (GOLD analysis project Ga0181529, IMG submission 119763) | Peatland microbial communities from MTU Mesocosm Facility, Houghton, MI, USA - PEATcosm2014_Bin10_30_metaG | ecosystem: Environmental > Terrestrial > Soil > Wetlands > Peat | place... | reverse complement strand
AGCGACGGCCTGAAAATGCCGCGCTGGAAACAAAGAGCCGATCCGTTTCCAGCGCCGCCGGAGTGGCCGCAAACAACCTCAAGAAAACTCGCGGAGGCCCGGATGTGCGGAAGTTGGGGTAGCGATTCGTCGTTCCATCGTCGACAGCCGCCCCCCTGACGGTCGCGGCTCCGATAGCATCGTGCGCGAATCCGAGCCGCGACCGTCAGGGAGCGGTCTTACGGACAGGACCGACCCTCGCTCGCCGCATTCCTCACTGATAGTGCAGCGCCTGAACCGGATCGGTGGCGGCGGCGCGCCGGGCCGGAATGAAGGTCGCGATCAGCGCCACCAGGGCCAGGATCGCGGCCACTCCGCCAAGCGTCCACGGGTCACCGGCCTTCACGCTGAACAGCAGGCTGGCCAGGAACCGCGTTAGCAGGTAGGCCAGCGCCAGCCCGATAGCCACGCCCATGCCCGCCAGTTTCAGCCCATGCCACAGCAGCAGCTTCAACACATCGCCGCGGCTCGATCCCAGAGCCATGCGAATGCCAATCTCCTGCGTGCGTTGTTCCACCGAGTACGACATCACACCATAAATGCCGATGGCCGCCAGCAGCAGTGCGATCGCGGCAAATATCGTCAGCAGCAGCATATTGAAATCCTGGCGCGCCATAGTGGCCGACAGAACCTGCTCCATAGGCTGCACGTGTGAAACCGTCATGGTTGCGTCAACGGCTTGGATTTGGTGCTCGATGGCGACGCGCAGCGCCGTCGGGTCGCCGTGCGTGCGCACCGCCCAGGACAGGGGAATAATCTGGCGGGCTAGTTCCGTCAATCCCTCCGGCAATTGGGCTTGCGGAACGTACATCACCCCAACGTCGCCCTGCGCCACGCCTTGTTCCTTGACGTTTCCCACCACGCCGACAACCTGACGCGGCGGGTCGGCGAACTGCGGGCCGAGACCCTGGCCGATGGTGATCACTTGGCCAATGGGGTCCTGGTTCTGCCAGTAGTGCTTGGCCATTTCCTGATTGACGATAACTACCGGCGCGGAGTTGCCGGTGTCGGTTTCGGTGAAGCGCCGGCCGCGCAGCAGCGGAACGCGGAATGCCTGGAAATAATGCCCGGAAATATACCGGTATTGCTCATCGCCGTTGTACTGATTGCCTTTGGGCGGTGTCTTGCCCGCGATGTTGAACGGCAGGTCCATCCCAAAACCAATTGCGGGCAGGAATACCACCGTGGCTGCCCCTTCCACGCCGGGCAAGCTCTCGATGCGCCTCAGCGTATCGGTGGTGAACGCTTCGACCTTGCCGGTGGTGGAATAGGCGCTGCTGGAGAGCGACGTTTGCAACGTGAGCACGTTGTGCGCGTCGATGCCCGGTTGGGCGTTGCTGAGGCCGATGAACGTGCGGATGAGCAGCGCCGCGCCGGCCACCAGCACCAATGCCAACGCCACTTCGGCGACCACCAGCGACGAGCGCAGGCGATTGTGGCGGCGGCTGCTGCCGGAGCGGCTGCCCGCTTCCTTGAGAGCGGATACCAGATCGAGCTTGGAAGCTTGCAGCGCGGGAAGGATGCCGAAGAGAATGCCGGTGAACAAAGCGGCAGCCCCGGTGAACGCGGCCACACGCCAATCGAGCGGCGGCGCCACCGCGCGCACGCCGTCCGCATCCATCAGCCGCGGGATGTTGGCGGGAACCAGCAGCAGCAGCGCGCGCACGCCCCAGGAACCCAGCGCGAAGCCGAGCGCGCCGCCGATGCCCGCCAGCAGGACGCTTTCTGTGAGCAGTTGGCGCACCACCCGCCAGCGGCCGGCGCCCACCGCGGCGCGCACCGCCATTTCGCGCTGGCGCGCGGCGGCCCGCGCCAGCAACAGGTTCGCCACGTTGGCGCAGGCGATCAGCAGCACGAACCCGACTGCGCCCAGCAGCACCAGCAGCGCAGTCTTGATGTTGCCCACGGTGGCTTCGCGCAGCGGCGTCACGGCCACGGATTCGTCCTTCTCCATCCACTTCGGATTGTCCCTGCGAAAGCGCTCGCCGGCGATCTTCATCTCGGCGCGCGCGGCGGCCAGCGTCACGCCGGGCTTGAGCCGCGCCGCGGCGTTCAGGTAATGTCCCTGGTTGGTCGAATGCGGATCGGCCTGGAGCGGAACGAACACTTCGGCAACCGGTTGCGAACGGAAGCTCTTGGGGAGCACGCCGAGCACGGTGTACGGCTGGCCGTTGAGCAGGACAGCGCGGCCGACCAGGCGCGGGTCGCCGCCCAGTCGCGACTCCCACATCTCATGCGTCAGCACAGCCACTGGCGGGCCGTTGGGAAGGTCTTCGGACGCAGTGAAGGTGCGACCGGCCTCAGGGCTCACGCCGAAGACCGCAAAGAACCCTGAGGAAACGGGGAGCGCTTTCACTTCCTCCGGCCGGTCGCCCGCGCCCAGGTTCATGCCGGAGGCGCCGAACCCGTACAGGGTCATCGCCTGGAAAACGTGGTTGTCCTTCCAGACCATGTACTTCGGAATCGAGATGGAATTTCCGCGACCGTTGGAAAACTGGCGAGCCAGTTCCACCATGCGGTCCGGCTCCGCGTACGGCAGCGGCTGCAACAGCACCGCGTTTACCACCGTGAAGATGGCGGTGTTGACGCCGATCCCCAACGTCAGCGCCAAAATCGCGATTGCCGCAAATCCCGGATTCCTGGCCAACATGCGAAACGCATAGCGGATGTCGGAAGCGAATGTGCCCATATGGCTCATTACGCCCGCGAAGGCCGCTTCGTTCGCAAAATGTTTTCGGCACTGAGAACCGCCGCGGCCGCGTGGGTGTCTGGCGCGGGAGTTAACCGCGAAGACACGTGGGACGAGCCCCGGCCGGACTCACTCCACTCGTTTCAGAGAAGCTCCCACTCCCGTCGCCTATGGCGCCACGCGCGCAACTCGATCCAAGAGTATTTTGACGGGACGTGCGGCCGCCAGGCGCAGATCCGCATTCGGCTCCAACATGCTCTTTAGTTCCGCGTCCCGCGCCGCTAGCCAGTCTGCTGGCGCTGCTGTGCTAGCCGCCACCAGGTCGAGCAGTTGCACTCCCAATGTGCCCACCGCCGACAGATCCCTGGAAATCGGCTTCAGTTCTTCCAGTAGCGGATTGGCATCGGCCAGTGGCTGAAAATCGCGGTCGTTGGCGGCCCAGCGGCTGAACTGCGCGCGCAGGGTACGTACGTCGGCCGCGGCGGCGGCCGGGTTTGCCACCACTCGGGCGGCAGCCAATTCGAGTGCGCGCACGCTTTCGCTTTCCGGCCGCGCCGCATCCACCATGCGGTTGAGCGGCGTCTCGGTGGTGATGCGATCGGCGTGGCGCGGTCCCAGCCCCAATGCTTCGCAGGCATCCGCCAGCACGCGCACCGGCGGCGCGAGGTGGTTGCCGCTCAACCGGTCGAGCATCGGCGCGTAATTCGACCGGTGGTCAACGCCCGTCCATTCGAGCATCCGGCTGACTGCTTCCAGCCGCAGGTACATCGAATCCAAATCGGTCACGTCCTGCGACGACCACAGCCGCTCGGCAATCGCCGCCAGCCGCGGCCAGATGCGCGAATCCACGGTTTCCGCGCTCACCAGCTCCGCCCACATGCAAGCTTCGCCGCCGAGAATGCGCTTGGTCTGCGCGGGTGTCAACTGCGCCGCGTCGCCCGCCATCGGATCCACGGCGTAATGATAGCCGGCCGGCCTGAGGTGATCGAGGTAATAACCCCACGACAGGATGCCTCGATACCCCTGCCGCACCGATTCGGCCAGCGCAGCGCGTCCGCGCCAGCTCTGGATCACCGTGCTCGTTCCCAATCCTGGTTGCAAAATCTCGTCCCAGCCAACCATGGTCTTGCCATGCCGCGCCAGTATCTGGCGAATGCGCTGGCTGAAATACAACTGGATGTGGCGGGTATCGCGGAGCCGGTGCTGTTTGGCGAACCCCTTTACGCGCACGGACTCGCTCCATTGCTTGCCATTGACTTCGTCGCCGCCCACGTGGAAATAAGGGTCGGGGAACAGCGCCGCCATTTCGCCGATGAAGCCGTCAAGAAAAAGGTAGGTTGCCTCGCGGCTCGGGTCCATCACCGGATCGAACACGCCGAAGTCGCCACCGATTTCAAATGGGCCCGGCCCGCTCGCTAGTTGCGGATAGCCGGGAAACCAGCTCACGGTGTGGCCCGGTATGTCGAATTCCGGTACCACGCGTATGCCGCGGTCGCGCGCGTAAGCCACCACGGCGCGGATCTCAGCCTGCGTATAGAAATGGCCGCCCGAGCCGAATTGTTGCAATCGTGGATAGCGCTTGCTCTCGACGCGAAAGCCCTGATCGTCGGAGAGATGCCAATGGAAGACGTTGAGCTTCACGGCGGCCATCGCATCCAGGTTGCGCTCGACCACCTCGAGCGGCATCCAATGCCGTGAAACGTCCAGCAGAAGTCCGCGCCAGGGGAAGCGTGGCCGGTCGTCGATGCGCACCGCCGGAGCCTCGAAGCCGTTCGCTCCGGCCACCACCAACTGCGCGAAGGTCTCCAGACCGCGCAACACGCCATCCACGGTAGCGGCCTTCAGCAGCGCGCCTTCGGGCGCAATCGCAAGCTGGTAGGATTCATCCTCACCCAGAGTTGGATACAGCGGGCCGCGTGCGGTGCATTCCACGCGTAACGTCGCTTGCTGGCCGGCAGCCGGTTTCGCGCGCGGGATGGCCATGCCGGTCTGACGCGAAAGCCGCGCCACCAGGCGATTTAATGCGCCGTCCAGCCGCGCGTCGGGGAGGCTGGCGGACACGGTAAACTTCTGGTCAATCGCGAGAGACCCCTCGCCAGCCTCCAGCTTCAGCGGCATCGGCATTAGCGCGGGAGGCTCGGCCGTCGCGGCGAAGCCAGAAAAGGCGATGGCGGCAATCGGGAGCAAGCGGTGCATTCCCTATACTCCTACACCGAAATGGGCCAGCGGGCAAGCGGCCATGGAAACGGTGGCGCGGGCACACTACACCTTTGTGAGAACGCTGCGCGCCCTGCCGCGAGCCAGCCGGCTACTTCGCCGTGAAAGGCACCGTGGCCACGGTGTTCGCCCAACTGAACGCCAGCGTGCCTTGATTGCCATCCTCCGTGAATGCGATGTTCCACGTCTCGACGGGCGCGGGCGGCTTGCTCAGCTTCATGACAACCCGGCCCAAGTCCTTGGCTGGGTCCTCGGTTGTGCCGTGTGGACCAATTCCCCATTGCCCGGTTTGCGTGTTGATAATCAGCGTCCACTGCTTCTCTTCCGGCAGTATGTAGAGCGAGTAATCGCCCTTGGGCACGGCCAGGCCGCCGATGGTGAGATCCAGTTCGGTATGCAGCAGGGTGGCTTGATTGGCACCCGCGCGCCAGACCTGGCCGTACGGCACCAATCCGCCGAAAATCTCGCGGCCGTGCATGGAAGGCGCATGATAACTGATGCGAACCTGCTTGCCGCCAAACGCCGCCAGGCTAGTGGCGGGCGGACTTGTATAATTCGTCTGCGCCAGGGCAGCTCCTGCTACCAGGCAGCACATCCAGATACGGTTCATTGGGTCACCTCTTTCGTAATGAGTATACTCCGCCACGTTACCGAGCGGGCGCGGCGGGCAAATGTCGAAATAATCTTGCCGCGATGAAACGAAGTCCGGCCTCCAGTCAGGTTGGGATAGGAGGCGGCTGGCGATGGGACACCCATTCCACAAGTTTGTCATCCGTTATGCGGGCCGTGTGTTCACGGATGCTGTTTAGTTTCGGTGGCGGGATAAATCGTTATAACTTCCCCCGTCAGGTTACAGTTAGGTTACAATGGCACGACCGGCGGCGTCTGGAAAATGCGCCGATCCGGGTCGAACGGAATAGTCCCAAGCGGTTTACCGCAAGACGGTTCGTGCGGCGGAGAGTTCTCTCGGTCGCCGTGGCCTCCCGCAGCGAGGCCGATTCCCATCTAGTTGAGTCAGGAGGAATGGAATGGTGCAGAAGTACATTGCTGTCTTTCTCGTTCTCATGTTGTCCGGCCTGGCCGCTCCAGCGTTTGCGGGCGACTTCGTCAATATGAAGCTGATTCCCCAGAGCTTTCCCTTGGCGCTGGCAAGTCCGGCGGCGATCCCGCCCGCAACCGGGCCCAGCGCGATAGCTGGAACTCTTGCGTATGCCATGCCGCAATCCAGCCAGGGCCAACCCGCGCAACCCAGCCAGGCGAAGCCCGTGTCGACCAGGCACTGGAGCAAGGCCGGCAAGATTATGACGGTCATCGGCATTGGTCTTGCAGGCGCAGGCGGGTTCATGATGACCCGGTCGAACCAGACGATCTCCACCGATGGCGACGTCGAGACACAAATCAACTGGAAGGCGACCGGAGCGCTGACTATGTCTGCCGGTGCGGTTCTGGCGATTATAGGGCTCACCAGGCACAGCGACTAAGCACCAACTGGGAGCAGGCCCGGCCGAGACCAGCCGGATCGTTTGCTCGATCTCTGCTGCCGCTAACTGGTCTCAAGGTTCCTCGGTGGATTGGCGGCGTCAGAGATCTCAACCGCCTCGCCTGCCGGCTTGGTTTCGAGTGCCGGCGGGTGGGGCGTGCCGTTCTCCAGCGATCTGTCAAGCCGATTTCCTCGATAAAAGAGTCCTTGTTACATACGATGTGCCGAAGTGTCCGCCGGCATCGAGTTGGAAGGCGGCCGAACCTAGTCCCTCACATCACTTCCAAAATCAGACACTTCAAGTAATGCGTTTCGGGCACCGTGAGCAGAATCGGGTGGTCCTGGCTCTGCGTGCGGCGCTCCAGTACGCGCAGGGTGCGGCCGGCATCGAGAGATGCGGCGGCTACCAATTCCAGCAGCATAGCTTCGCTGACATGGTGCGAGCACGAGCACGTCACGAGAATGCCGCCCGGAGCCAGCAGGCGCAGAGCGCGCAGATTGATTTCCTTGTAGCCGGTGGCCGCGCCATCCAGGCTGCGGCGCGACTTGGCGAAGGCTGGGGGATCGAGAACTACCAGGGAGAACTGGCGGTGCGCGGCGGCGTAACCGGCCAGCAGATCGAAAACATTTGCCTGGCGAAAATCGATATTGGTTATGCCGTTGGTTGCCGCGTTGGCGCGCGCCGTTGCCAGCGCGGCCTCCGAGCTATCGACCGCTTCCACGGTTTCACAATACCCGGCCAGATGAAGCGCGAAACCGCCCGTGGACGTGAAACAATCGAGCGCCTCGCCGCCGTTTGCGTAGCGGGCCACGGCGCGGTAATTCTCTCGCTGGTCGAGATAGATGCCGGTCTTCTGCCCGTGCATCAGATCGGCACTCAACTTGAGGCCGTTCATTTCGATAATGGCCGGTTCGGGCGCGGCGCCGGATAGCACGGTGATTTCGAGTGGCAGCGATTCCTTGGCGCGCACCGCAACATCGTTGCGCGCGACGATGCCGAGTGGCTTGAAGATTTCCTCCAAACAGGAGGCGATCAGCGGCTTGGCCGCGTCCATTCCCTGGTCGAGCGTTTGCACCACCAGGTAATCGCCGTAGCGATCCACCACCAGGGCAGGGAGCAGGTCGGCTTCGCCGTGGACCACGCGGTAGGCCGTGCTGTGATGAACCACGCGGGCACGGTGCGCCTCGGCTGCGCGCAAGCGGCGCAGGTAGAAATCGCGGTCAATCTCTTCGGCTTCGGCCGATAGCATCCGCAGAGCGATTTGCGAAGTCGAGCTATAGTGCGCCGTGCCCAGCGTCCGCCCGTGCGCATCGGCAACCCGAACGGCCTCGCCCGGCTGCGCGCCATCGCGCTCCGTAACGTCACTCGAGAAGATCCACGGGTGCCCGGAAGCAACGCGGCCGCCCGCCTTCCGATTAACGCGGACATCGTTCATCGCATTTCCTGCAAGCGGCGGATGCGGTCCTCGGTGGAGGGATGAGTCGACCAGAGGTTTCGAAACAACGAGCGGCTGGCGGGTTGGATGATGAACATGTGCGCGGTGGAAGGTGTGGCGTCCATGGGCAGGCGTTTGCTCCAGGTCTCGAGTTTCTGCAAGCCGGAAATCAGCTCGTAGGGTGTGCCGGTGTACTTGGCGGAAGCGGCGTCGGCCTCATACTCGCGCGAGCGCGAGATCGCCATCTGAATCAGCATCGCGGCGATAGGCGCGAGAATCATCATCAACAACGCGCCGATGGCGCCGCCTTCGCGGTCGCGGTCGTCGCGCCCGCCGAAGAAGAAGCCCAGGCGCGAGGCGAACATGATGGCGCCGGCGAGAGTCGCTGCCACCGAGCTGATCAAGATGTCGCGGTGGAGCACGTGGCCCAGCTCGTGCGCCACCACGCCTTCCAGCTCCTGATCGGTCATCAACTGCAAAATGCCCGCCGTGAAGGCGACCGACGCGTGAGACGGATTGCGGCCGGTGGCGAAGGCGTTGGGCGACTGCTCGGCAATCAGGTACAGCTTCGGCATGGGCAGGTTCATGCGGCGAGTGAGGTTCTCGACGATCGGCGCTACGCGGCGGTAGATGTCCGGGTTCTGTTCCGGACTGACCGGTTGCGCGTGGTAAGTCGCCAGCGCGATCTTATCGGAAAAGAAGTAGCTCGAGAAGTTGATTGCGACAGCAAACGCCAGGCCAAGGTATAGCCCGTTCTGGCCGGCCAGTAACTCGCCTCCACAAAGAAGGACGCCAGTTAGCAGGCCCAACAACAATACTGTTTTTATGCTGTTATTCATTGGCAAGTCTCCTGCTCGTTGCGGACCAGGCGCAGTGGCGCCGGCGGGGCAAGCGAAAGCGTGCCCCACCGGCGCTCACAGCTTGGCCTCGACCGGCGCTTCCGCCGGAGTTGCTTTGGCGAAAGACAGGCCCGGTGCGTCCGGCGGCGCATCCGCCACCACGGTGTCGCCGGGAACGAACGTGCCGTTGAGTAGCTCGATCGCCAGCGGATCCTGCACCAGCCGCTGAATGGCGCGTCGCATCGGCCGCGCGCCAAATTGCGGATCGAAACCTTCGTCGATGATGCGCTCCTTCGCCGCCGGAGTCACTACGAGCGCCATCTTACGCGCCTCGAAAAGCCGTCCGACGGCGCTCAACTGTATATCCACGATTCTACTCAGGTGCTCGCGGCTCAAAGCGTTAAACACGATGATATCGTCGATCCGGTTGAGAAACTCCGGGCGGAACTGGTGTTTCAAAGCGTCCATCAGCCGCTTGCGCGCTTCGGCGTGAGCTGCGTCCCTCCCATGCACCGAAAAACCGATGGTGTTCTTCTCGAGCAAACCAGTGCCCAGGTTCGAGGTCATCACGACCACGGTGTTGCGGAAGCTGACCGTGCGCCCCTGTCCATCGGTGAGCCGGCCGTCGTCGAGAAGCTGCAGCAGCGTGTTGAATACGTCCGGGTGCGCCTTTTCGATTTCGTCGAACAGCACCACAGAATACGGCCGCCGGCGCACCTGCTCGGTCAACTGGCCGCCTTCATCGTAGCCCACATATCCGGGCGGCGAACCCAACATGCGCGACACCGAATGCCGCTCCTGGTATTCGGACATGTCGACGCGGATCATGGCCTTCTCGTCGTCGAACAGGTACCCGGCCAGCGCGCGCACCAGCTCGGTCTTGCCGACTCCGGTGGGCCCGAGGAAAATAAAGCTCCCGATGGGGCGGTTGGGATCGCTCAAGCCGGCGCGGTTGCGCAGGATGGCGTTGGAGACCAGGCGCACGGCTTCGTCCTGGCCCACCACGCGGTCCTTGAGCCGCTCGGGCATTTGCACCAGCTTTTCGACTTCGCCTTCCAGCATCTTTGCCACCGGAATGCCGGTCCATTTGGCCACGATGCGGGCGATATCGTCCTCGCCGATTTCTTCCTTGAGCATCGCGCTGTCTTTGACCGATTCCATCTCCTGCTCGGCGGCCTGTATGTCCTTTTCGATTTGTGCCAGGCGGCCGTAGCGCAGTTGCGCGGCCTTTTCCCAATCGCCGGCGGCGGAGGCTTTCTCCTCCTGCTGGCGCAGCGAGTCCTTCTCCTCCTTGAGTTGGCGGACGCGGCCGATGGCGGATTTCTCGTGGTTCCAGCGCTGCTTGAGGACGGCAGCCTGGCCGCGCAGCCGCTCGAGGTCGTTTTCCACCCCGCGCAGCCGGTCGTGCGACGCCTGGTCGTTCTCCTTCGTCAGCGCCTGCCGTTCGATTTCGAGATGCGAGATGCGGCGGTCCAGATCGTCGATCTCGATTGGCATCGAGCCGATCTGCAGGCGTAGCGCGGCGCCCGCTTCGTCGATCAGGTCGATGGCCTTATCGGGCAGGAAGCGGTCGGCGATGTAGCGGTGCGAAAGCACGGCGGCGGCGATGATGGCGGAATCCTTGATTCGCACGCCGTGGTGGATTTCGAATTTCTCCTTGAGGCCGCGCAGAATGGCGACCGTGTCGTCCACCGTGGGCTCGCTCACCATCACGATCTGGAAGCGGCGCGCCAGGGCGGCGTCCTTTTCGACGTGCTTCTTGTATTCGTTCAGCGTTGTAGCGCCGATGCAGCGCAATTCGCCGCGCGCCAGCGCCGGCTTCAACAGGTTGGCGGCGTCGATGGCGCCCTCCGCCGAACCCGCGCCCACCAGCGTGTGCAGCTCGTCGATGAAGCAGATGATTTCGCCGTTGGAATCGATGATCTCTTTGACCACCGCCTTGAGGCGGTCTTCGAATTCGCCGCGGAACTTGGTGCCGGCAATCATCGAACCCAGGTCGATCGCCACCAGCCGCTTGCCCTTCAACTGGTCGGGCACGTCGCCGCGCACGATGCGCTGCGCGAGGCCTTCCACAATGGCCGTCTTGCCGACGCCGGGCTCGCCGATCAGTACCGGGTTGTTCTTGGTGCGCCGGCTCAATACCTGCATCACACGGCGGATTTCGTCCTCGCGGCCGATTACCGGGTCCAGCTTGCCCTTGCGCGCGGAATCGGTGACGTCATGGGCGTAGCGCTCCAGCGCCTGGTATTTGGTTTCGGGATTCTGATCGGTGACGCGCTGCGTGCCGCGGACCGAAACCAGCGCGCGCAGCAGGGCATCGTGGGTTGCGCCGGCACGGTCGAGCAGTTGGCCCGCCGGGTCGCTGCGCTGCTCGGTGAGCGAGAGCAGCAGGTGCTCCGTCGAGACGAACTCGTCTTTGAAATGGAGGGCTTCGTCGAAGGCCCGCTCGAGCACCTGGTTCAGCGGCTGCGAAACGTAGATGCCGGGCTGGCCGCCGGAGGTCTTGGGCAGATTGCCCAGCAGCCGCCGGGCCTCGGCCACAATGGCAGCCGGCTGCACGCCGCATTTTTCCAACAGCGGTTTGACGATGCCTTCCTGCTCGTCGGCGAGCGAAATCAGCAGGTGCAACGGAAACATCACCTGGCTGTCGCCGGCTTCGGCGATCGACTGCGCCTGCTGTACGGCCTCCTGCGCTTTCTGCGTCAGCTTGTCTATGCGAAACATAGTTTTGTCCCCAAGATCCGTGAGTGAATGCAAAACGGGCAGGCGATCGCCACTGCGGCTCCGCCTGCCCTCAAGTTAACAGTTTTCTGGTGGGGCAGGTTTAAACCTGCCAACGCCCGCTCGTGCGCGCATTCATTACAGTTCCACCTTCCGCGGCAGCGCGTTACGCGTTGACCTCGATCTTGATCTGGCGCGGTTTGGCCGCTTCCTTTTTGGCCAGCGACACGCTCAGCACGCCGTTCTTGAACGAAGCGGCGATCTTGTCCGTATCGAAGCTGTTGGGCACCGCGAAGCTGCGGGTGAAGTTTCCGTAGCTGCGCTCGATGCGGTGATAGCCCGCCACGTTGTCCTGCTTTTCGAACTTGCGCTCGCCGGCGATGGTCAGCGTCTGGTTTTCGACACGGACATCGATATCCTTGAGATCGACATCCGGCAGATCGGCCTTCACGACCAGGTCGTTTTCGGTCTCGTAGATGTCCACTGCGGGCGTCCAGGGCCGGTTAGTCTGGGGCTCGTTGAACAAGCGGGTGAAGGCGTCCTCGAAGAGGCGAATATTGGCCAATGGATCGAAATGGGTGAGTGACATGGTTGTTAAGCTCCTCATGGAACAGAATCTTGATGGATGGGACCTAAAACCTCATCCAGACACAATGATAAAATATGCGCGCTATATTGTCAAGTTTTTATTAGTCTATAATTGTGCACTATTACGCAATGCACTATAGTATTGATTGTAAGGTGTTTACGATTCTATACCACGAAATTTCGGGAACCGCTTCGAGGCTGAAAGCGGGCTACTGGTACGCGGAAGACGGTGCGGCTGAGAGTTGGCGGACCGCCGGCGCGGTCGCGGCGCACAAGGGGCACTCACAGTCGCTGAGTTCGTGGCAGGCTGATGGGCGCGGTGCCTGGGCCTCGCGTGGGCCAGGTAGGACCGACGATCGGTTTCTGTCGTCGGTCAGGCAGCTCCCTGCCGAAGCGCGACCGACGACAAAAATCGTCCATCGCTACCGGGCTTGCGGCGGTGCGATCTGGGGCAAGGCGAGAATCAGGAGCGCGGATAAGGCGAGACAAGTGTGGCGTGGGATCCGTGGCATGGGGTCAGGCTTCGTCCGCGATGATAGCGCAGATCGGGTCGCCTTCCTTGTCTTTCGCTACTTCTCTCCTGCATCTCCACTCTTCATCGCTCTCGTGGGCCCGATCGTTCCCACGGCGGAGGGCCAAGTCACTGAAAGCGGTCAAAACCGGGGTTCAAAAGTGGGCCCAATTGTTCCCATTCTTCCAGCGGCGGCCGAAATGGAAGCAGGCCGCTCAAACGTTATTGCCGGCGCTTGCGCGCCGGGGCTGCCAGGAACCGGTTCCTTGTCTCCTCTCGAGGAGGAGAATACAAGCCACTATGGCCGCCTTACGAACGTTGCACGGCGTGACCCGGTTTCAAATTGCCCCCTGCAGGGAGGGACCATGGTTAGGCACCGGACGTCGCCCCGAAACGGCTGCTTCTCGGCGAGCGAGCAGCTCTT
>Ga0181529_10005701_pt1 | contig 12945 bp, 10 predicted proteins | sample PEATcosm2014_Bin_36_FD_119763 | JGI IMG/M metagenome (GOLD analysis project Ga0181529, IMG submission 119763) | Peatland microbial communities from MTU Mesocosm Facility, Houghton, MI, USA - PEATcosm2014_Bin10_30_metaG | ecosystem: Environmental > Terrestrial > Soil > Wetlands > Peat | place... | reverse complement strand
CTTTACGCTGGACATTCAGGATGTGCCCGCCTATGTCCGCGAGGAGGACGCTCCACCGGACGCCGCCCTGCGCTACAATGTGCGCTTCTTCCGCGCTCCCGCCAACTCCGTGCAGGTGTACTGGGATACCGAGATTCCCCGCTGGTCGAAGCGTCTGAACGACTTTGCCGCCGTTAGCCATGGAATCAATGACGCCGCCGCCCAGATTACCGCCGCCGCGGCAACCCCGGAAGCCAAGGCGCGCAAGCTCTACGATGCCGTGCAGGCCCTGAACAACGCCAGCTTCTCGCGCGCCAAAACCGAAGAAGAGCGGAAGCAACTCCATCTCAAAAGGGAACTGAGCAAGGCGCAGGATGTCTGGAATGAAAAGAGCGGCTCGGCCAACGAGATAGCCGCCCTTTATCTGGCGCTGGCGCGCGCGGCCGGCCTCCAGGTCGACGGCCTTCAGGTTGTAAATCGCGACCAGTCGATTTTCGATCCCAACCTGCTGTCGCTTGGCCAGCTCGACGATCTGCTCGTGGTTCTCCACCTCGACGGCAAGGATATCTACCTCGATCCCGGCGAGAAGTTCTGCCCGTTTGGCCAGTTGGCCTGGAAGCACATGATGGCCGGTGGGCTCCAGCAGCATTCCAAGGCGCCCATCTATACGCCGCCCAACCTAACCAAGGACGCCATTACTGCGCATACCGCCGACCTGACTGTCGATGAGCAGGGTGGAATCGCCGGAACCGTCAAGATCATCATGAGCGGCCCCAGGGCGCTCCATTTCCGCCAACTCAACCTCGCCGCCGACACCGATGAGGTGAAAAGGCAGCTCAACCAATTCCTGCCCAGCTTCCTTCCGCAAGGAATCGCCGGTGAAATCGTTCAGGTTCAGGGTCTCGGGACGGCCGACACCTACCTCACGGTAGTGGCCAAAGTGACCGGGCAGTTGGGAAGCACCACTGGCAAACGCATGATGTTGCCCGGCTTCTTCTTCTCAACCGGCGCGCACGTGCAGTTTGTCGCCAAGGAAAAGCGTACGAGCGCGGTCGATCTGCACTACGCCGAGCAAGTGATCGACGACGTGGTCTACCATCTGCCCGCCGGTTTCGCGGTGGAGAGCGCGCCTCAGGCCGCGCAACTGCCCTGGCCGGACCACGCTCAGTTGGTGGTGAAAACAACGCCCGGCCCTGGTACCATTGACATCCGGCACACCTTCGCCCGCTTCTTCGTGATGCTGGACCCCAAGGAATATCCGGCCTTGCGCGACTACTACCAGAAGATCGCGGCTACCGACCAGCAGCAGCTGGTGTTGGCTCGGGTCGCTGCAGGAAACTAAAGCCAACTGAGAGCGGCCGGAAGCTAAGAGCCGGAGCTTTGAAGCTCAGACAACGCCTTGCGCTGCCGGCCCTCCGCGTCGAAGTTCTCCGCCGCCAGCCACGCCTCGAAGGCCTGCTTGCGCGCCGGCCACTCGCAGTCGAGCATCGAGAACCAGGCGGTGTCGCGGCTTTGGCCCTTGATGACCATGTGCTGGCGGAAGATGCCCTCGAAGGCGAAGCCCAGGCGCAGGGCGGCGCGGCGGCTGGGCAGGTTGAGCGCGTTGCACTTCCACTCGTAGCGGCGATAACCCAGGGCAAAGATGTAGTCCGCCATCAGGTACATGGCCTCGGTGGCGGCGGTGGTGCGCTGCAAACTGGGCGCCAGCAGGATGTTGCCCACCTCGACCACTCCATGTGCCGGCTCGATACGCATATAGCTGGCGTAGCCGGTTGCCGTGGCCGTGTCGGCGGGCACAAGGGCCAGAAAGACAGCGTCCGTCGCCGCCTGCTTCGCGGCGAGGCTTAGGGTCAATGCGGCTTCGCTGGGGTAGGGACCGTCGCCCAGCCAGGTCCAGACCTCGTCGTGGCCCTGGACGGCGCTCCAGAGGGCGGCGGCATGGCGCTCAGCGTTCAAAGGCTCCAGCGTGACGGTGCGGCCGCGCAGGGTCACAGGGCAGGGCAAGGGAACTGGTTTCCAGTCGATGGTCGTTGAGTCGGTGGTCGGCACAAAGACAGCGTATCAGCCGGGAAGAATCTAGTGTCCTGGCTCTGAGGTTCGCATCATGAATCAGGCGGGAGAAAAGCAGATTCTTCGCATACCACCCCGAACTGAAATACGTTCGGAGTCCCGTTCACTCGGAAAGACAGCCGCAGTTTGCTGAAAGTCCAGGAGACGGGACACCAGGCAGGCATCACCTCAGGCGGCAATTGGCAAAGTAGGCCAATCCTCCTATACTGCATCCGAGGTGCCCCCATGCCAACCCGCAATGTGAATCTGACCAAGGAACTGGACGAGTTCGTCGCCGCCCAGGTGAAAGGCGGGCTCTACGCCAACGCCAGCGAAGTGATGCGCGCGGCCCTGCGCCTGCTGGAGAAGGAAGACCGGGAGTACGAGGAGAAGTTGACCGCGCTGCGCGCGGCGATTGACGCGGGAGACGCCAGCCCCGATGCCGAAGAGGGTGTCTTTGAGCGGATTCGGCAAAAGTACGGCCTGCCACAGAGAGAGGCATGTGCGTGAGACGTGCCCGCGTATCGAAAGAAGCCGAAGAGGATATTGACCAGATCGCTGCATATACAACCAACGTTTGGGGTTGGCGGCAAGTGGATCTCTATCTGGCCAAGTTGGAAGAGTCTTTCCAGTTGTTAGCCCAGAATCCCTCCATCGGCAGATCGTGCGATGCGATCCTGGCAGGTTTGCAACGCTTTGAGGTAGGGAAGCATGTTGTCTTCTATCGAACGGAACCCCGCGGAATCCGCATCCTGCGCGTGCTGCACCAGCAGATGGTTCCGGCCAAGTCTCATTTCGGGCAGTGAGGGCCTGTGCATCGTTCCCTCGGAATTGCGATGCCGAAATACTTCTGCGCCACTTCGAGTAGATCTCCGTCGGTCATTACGCCGTGTTCGATATGCGGCTTTCTGCCGGGGGCGATGAAGTAGAATCCGATCTCGATCTTCCCCACTCGGAATGTTCGGACCTTCGTCCCCACGCGAATCCTGAACGATGGGGCATCGGCCTCGTGGAAATTGATTCCTGACCTCTCAAGCGGACTCCTGACTTCGCCTGCGTAAAACTGAAAGTCGGCGAGCGCCTCGTTGGTGTTTTCATCGCTGTCCAAGTCAGCCGCAGTCACTGGCGGGAAGAAAGCTATGATAGTTGGCCCGTGGACAACAAAGAGCTGTGGCTTCGTTGTTCCGGTTTGGGAGTTGCCCAGGGCCGCTCCGGCAGCCAGCACGACGATCACCCAGACGAGTCTCTTCATGGCAGCCAGTGTAACGCGGTGACAAGATTCGCCGGAAACTGCTCGTTGCAAAAGGCAGGTCGGGTAGAGAGTGCGGCCCGATTGTCCACATCTCCACAGTTTTGGCCGCAAAGTGCACCGATTCTGCGCCTTGTACCTGGCCCCGGAGGGGGCTAGCCTTGTAGCAGTGGCCGGTGGTTCCGCTTGAGCGCCGGGTTGCACCGGGAATGGAGCAAAACCGGGTCGTCAAAGGCGCGTCCCGCAAGGCCATTTGAGCTTTCCACAGGCATTCGCCTTTGTTTAAGGAAAGGGTGCCGGGAATGCAAACAAAATACAAGATGTTGTGGTTTGTTGTTGACTTGTACCACAGACAGCGCTATTTTTTCATCTGCGGCTGTAAAAGGATTGTAACGAACCCCGGCATTTAGGACCCCGCTGAAAGGCCGCTGAGAGAAGCGAACTCGCGGCAGTTTCCAATCCCCGTTTCCTGTTCTTTGTCAGAGCTTTATCCCGCTCTTCTCCAGGCTGTGTTCCGCCGGAAGAGGCCGAGTCGTCACTTATTGAGAGGAATCCAATGAACGAGACCCATATCCAGTCATCTGCTGCCACCCTTCACACTCCCTATACCCAGAGAGGGCTCGTTTTCAATCGGCGCTTTTCCAGCGAAGGCGTTTCCCCCTACGACGAACTGCAATGGGAAAAGCGCACCGCGTCGATCACCGATACCAAGGGCAACACGATCTTCGAGCAGAAGGACGTGGAGGTGCCGGTGGACTGGTCGATGACGGCGACCAACATTGTGGCCTCGAAGTACCTGCACGGGCAGTTGGGCACGCCGGAACGGGAGACCGGGGTGCGGCAACTAGTGGGCCGCGTGGCAGAGACCATCCGCGATTGGGGCATGGCGGGCGGCTATTTTGCTACGGCCAACGACGCGGCGATCTTCCACGACGAGCTGGCGCACATGCTGCTGACGCAGAAGGTGGCCTTCAACTCGCCGGTGTGGTTCAACGTGGGCTGCGACCGCCTGGAGCCGGATGCGGACGGGCAGAACTGGCACTGGGACCCGGCGACCGGAGGCGTGACCTATGCCGCCACGGGCTACAGGAACCCGCAGTGCTCGGCCTGCTTCATCAATGCGGTGGACGACTCGCTGGACTCGATTCTGACCTTGGCCAAGACCGAGGGCATGCTCTTCAAGTGGGGCTCGGGCACGGGCACCAACCTGTCGTCGATCCGCGGCTCGATGGAGACGCTGTCGGGCGGCGGGCAGGCCTCGGGGCCCTTGAGCTTCATGCGCGGCTTCGATGCCTTTGCCGGGGTCATCAAGTCGGGCGGCAAGACGCGCCGCGCGGCCAAGATGGTGATTCTGAACGTGGACCACCCGGACATCATGGACTTTGTCGATTGCAAGGCCAAGGAAGAGGCCAAGGCCTTCGCGCTGATCCGGGCCGGGTACGATGGGTCGGGCCCGGACTCGGAAGCCTACTCGTCGATCTTTTTTCAGAACGCCAATAACTCCGTTCGGGTGAGCGACGAGTTCATGCGCGCCTACGAGAGCGACGGCCAGTTCACCACCTACACGGTGAACGGCCACGAACCGGTGAAGACTTACAAGGCGCGCGAGATGATGCGCAAGATCGCCGAGGCCACCTGGCTGTGCGGCGATCCCGGCATGCAATTCGACACCACCATCAACCGCTGGCACACCAGCAAGAATACGGCGCGCATCAATGCGTCGAATCCCTGCTCGGAGTACATGTTCCTGGATAACTCGGCCTGCAATCTGGCCAGTTTCAACCTGCTCAAGTACGTGAACTCGGCGGGTGTTTTCGACATCCCCGCCTACCGGCACTCCATCTCCGTCATCGTCACGGCCATGGAGATTCTGGTGGACAACTCCGGCTACCCCACCGAGGCGATCGCCAGGAACTCGCACGACTACCGGCCGCTGGGACTGGGCTACGCCAACCTGGGCGCGATGCTGATGGCCTTTGGCCTGCCCTACGACTCGGCTGCCGGGCGCGATCTGGCGGCGGCGCTGACCGCGATCATGACCGGCCAGGCGTATCTGCAATCGGCCATCATCGCCGCCAACTGCCCGCCGATCGATTCGGCAACGCCGCTTACCGCCGGCGTGGAGCGCGAGGGCGGCGCCTGCCCCGGCTTCTTCGTCAACCACGAGCCGTTCCTGGACGTGATCCGCATGCACCGCGCCGAGGTCAACAACATCGGCAAGTCGCGCGCCGGCGGCGAACCCTTCCGCGTGCCGCAGCTCGATGCGCTGATCGAGTCCAGCCGCGAGTGCTGGGACATGGCGCTCATCTACGGTGAGCGCTACGGCTACCGCAACGCGCAGACCACCGTGCTGGCGCCCACCGGAACCATTGGCTTCATGATGGATTGCGACACCACCGGCATCGAGCCCGACCTGGCGCTGGTCAAGTACAAGAAGCTGGTGGGCGGCGGCATGATCAAGATCGTCAACAACACCGTGCCGGCGGCGCTCTTCAAGCTGGGCTACGACGACGAGCAGGTGAATGCCATCGTCGCCTACATCGACGCGACGGGCACCATCGAGGGCGCGCCGGGCATCAAGCCGGAGCACCTGGCGGTCTTCGATTGCAGCTTCAAGCCCGCCAAGGGAACGCGCTCCATCCATTACATGGGCCACATCAAGATGATGGCCGCGGCGCAGCCGTTTCTTTCCGGCGCCATCTCCAAGACCGTGAACCTGCCGCACGAGGCCAGCGTGGAAGACGTTGCCGAAGCCTATGCGGAAAGCTGGCGGCAGGGCATCAAGGCGGTGGCCATCTATCGCGACGGCTCCAAGGGAACCCAACCCCTGAACACCAGCATGGACGAGAAGAAGAGCGACCCCTCGCCCCTGGATCTTGCAGGCAGCCGGGTTGTTGCCCAATTGGCCCTGGGAAAGCCCGCCGCCGAGGCCGACGTAAAGGTTCTGGAGGCCAAGGTCGGCGAAAAAATGGCGGTAAGCGCCAAGCAAGTCATCGCCGCCGCCGCGGCCTTCCAGCGCGCGTTGGACGAAATCGCCAAAGCTGCCGCGGTGCCGGTGCTCAAGCCCGCGCCGGCAATGGAGGCTGCCGCAGAGTCCGCCAAGCAGGACCTGAACGCGCCGCCCCGCGCCGTGCGCCATCGGCTGCAGGATGAGCGCGCTTCGATCACCCACAAGTTCTCCATCGCCGGCCACGAGGGCTACATCACTGTGGGCCTCTATCCCAACGGGCAGCCGGGCGAAATCTTCATCAAGATGGCCAAGGAAGGCTCGACAGTCTCCGGCCTCATGGACGCCTTTGCCACTTCGATCTCCCTGGCGTTGCAGCACGGGGTGCCGCTCAAGGTGCTGTGCGAGAAGTTCGCCCACACCCGCTTCGAGCCCTCCGGCTGGACCGGCAACGAACAGATCGGCTATGCCAAGAGCCTGATGGACTACATCTTCCGCTGGCTCAACCTGCGCTTTCTCTCGGGCACGCAACTGACGCTGTTTGCCGGTCTGGGCCTGCAACAGGCGCCGCAATTGCCTGCCTCGCCCAGCCTGATCCCGGACTCCGAGCGCGAAGAGGAATCCTTCCCGCAAAGCCACTTGGCCAAGCTGGCCGAGGAGGTTGCCCGGCGGCTGAATCAGGTAAGCGGACAGGCCTCCAATCCGGCACTTGGCGCCGGCTTCGGTTCCGGTTCACCCGCGGCCGGCATCGCGCCCGAGGCGCAGACCTGGGCCGTTTCGGCCTCCGGCCCCACGCACAGTCCCAGCTTGAAGGACCGTGGCATCTATCACGCGGCCGATGCCATGCGCGAGATGTACGAGATGGGCGATGCGCCCAGTTGCTCCACCTGCGGCGCCATCATGGTTCGCAACGGAAGTTGCTACCGCTGCATGAGCTGTGGATCGACCTCAGGATGCAGTTAATTGCTTTTACTTGCTTTGAGTGGAGCAAGGTGGAGCAGATCGCCGAGAGCACGTCCACGCACCGACTGCGTGCTCTCCCACTCATCCACGACGCAACTGTGGATGAATGGGGCACGGCGCTTGGAGGGCTCCTTGGAATCTCATGACCGGGGCACCTGCCACGATTTCAAAATGGCAACTGTTCAATCGAATCCGCTCCAGGGAGCATTTTCGCCGGTTTTCAAATTCGCCAACCAGGCGGGGTTCCTGCATTCTGCGGGTCGATGAGGAAGGTTTGGGAGAGCGGTTTCAAGCGCATTGGCAGTGCGTGGCGAGGGTTGCAGGAAATGGGCGGCCGGAAGACGAGGTTACAAATCGCCGTCTTGCGTGCCGGATCTCTGAACCGTGGCCACAATGGCTGGGCCAACGACCATCAGGACAAAAACTAGACCGACCAGGAAGTCAATCATGGGACGGACTCCTTCCAGAGATGCCAGCGCGCGTATGTCCCGCGGCCAGACGAAATGATACCTCATTTGAAGAACGGGGGAAAACACTTTGGTAATAGAGTTTTGAGCGAGCCTGACGAGGGTCGCGCACCGGCCGGAACCAGGTCGAGAGGCTTGATAAATGTCGGAATGAAGGCAGAATAAACTAGAAGATCGATGGAGAGAATTCGCATCGGCCTGCGAAACAGGGCCATCGCATGAATCCATCTTGTCGATGGGCGCGGTCCCGATTTCTGTCGCGCCGGATGGCCCATCCTTGGCGCGTTTTTTGTGGTTGCGCCGAGGGTGGGTAAGCGGCACTCGCAATCAGCCTTGTCGATCGGAAGCTTCTCCTTGGGCTGCCGGAGCAGCGAACTCTGGCCCGTATGGACCCCTCTGCAACCTCCGCATCAGCGCGCTGAATCGAGGGTCCGAGCGGCGCGCTCCAGGGCCTCGGCGAGCACCGCCAACTGTTCCGCGGCGCGGCCTGGATCTTTGGCGTCGATGGACTCGTTGACGCCAGGGATGACCACCGCCGCGTAGCCGGTGAACTCGCCCGGCGCATAGATGGTGTGCCGGTACCAGGGGCGATTGGGCAGGCCGGCCTGCGAAAGCAGCGCGGTCTCGGTCTGGCGCAGCGCAAGGTTCAGCTTGGCCAGGTCGCCTGAAGCGGCGATTTGCAGCCCGTGCGCTTTCTCTGCCGCGGCAGCAAAATGGGCAGCCGCAGCCTCCGCTGGGTCAAAGTCGAACGCGCCGAGTTTGGCGCCTTCGGCCTTTCGTTTGGCGGCTGCGATGTAGGCGGAGACCTCGCGGGCGTAGGTCACATAGTCGTAAGGCAGCACGTCGCTGTCGGCCATGCGTAGCGCTTCCAGGCCAAAGACCCGTGCCATCTCTTGGAGATAGACGAATTTGGGGTCGGCATTCTGGGTGTACCAGGCGTAGTTGTCGAAGACCGAGTGATAAACGCCGTAATCCCCTCCCGAAGAGATGTCGGTGGAGGGCACGCCGACATGCTGCAGGAAGGGCGTGAAGTCGGAGCCCGACCCCAGGTCGCCCACGTTCACTTCTTCGTCGGGAGTCCGCGGAGCGTTCGCGCTGCGCCGATCCTTCCCGCCCGCCTGGCTGATTCTCCATTGTTGAAAGACGGTGTAGCCGGTCGGGCCAGGCACCGCGCGGGTGAGTTCGCGCAGGAACTGCTTGAGCGAGGGCACGGCGGCCGCCGAGAAATCCGGCCCGGAGACGCCCACGTCCATGTTGAAGTAGGCCACCGCCCGCTCCAGGGTTTTGGAGTGTTCCTCCACCCACTCGGTCGAGCCAATGAGACCCTCCTCTTCCGCATCCCAACTGGCAAAGAGGACGGTTCGTTTGGGCCGCCATCCCTGCTTGAGCAGCGCGCCGAGGCCGTGCACCGCTTCCAGCATCGCGGCGGTGCCGCTGGAGGGGTCCACCGCGCCATAAACCCAGGCGTCGCGATGGTTGCCGGCGATGACCCACTCGTCGGGGTACTGCGAGCCTTTGATCTTCCCGATGACGTCCCAGATGATCCGCCGCTGATAATCCTGCTGCGAGACCAGATGGACCTTCACCCCCTCCGGTCCCAGGTGATAGCGGAAGTTCAACCCTCCCTGCCAGCCTTGGGGCACATTTGGCCCCCTAAGGTTGTGCAGAATCGGCGCGGCATCGTGATAGCTGAGGGGAATCGAGACGATGCGCGGCTGGTTGCCGGTCTTCTCGTTGGGAATGCGCGCCGCGTCGGGCAAATCCAGCGTCGAGGCTACGCCGGGCGTCTCCGGGTCGCCGGAGTAGCGGGGCAGGTTCTGCACCGAGCCGCGCTGCACCGCGGTTTCCGGCCTCCACGGGCCCATGGGATACGCTTCTCCCCTTGAATAGCCGTCGTCTTGCGGGTCGGAGTAGATCAGCACGGCGGCCGCCCCGCGCAGCTCGGCAATGTACACCTTGATGCCGCGGAAGTTCTGGCCGTAGCGGCACAGAACGATCTTGCCGTGCAGGTCGATTTGCAGCGCCGCAAGCTGGTCGAAGTCCTCCAGGCGGCAGTAGTTGCCGTAGATCACCTCGGCGGTTACATCGCCCGATCCCGAGGAGCCGTTGAAAGGCATCACCACGCGGGGATCGTCCTGGTAGGGGTCGCCCTCGACATGCTCTTTGGTGGGTCCGCTCATCAGCAGTTTTCCGGAGGCGTCGTAGGCCTCTACACGCACCACCTTGGGCTGGTTCATCAGCACCCGGTAGGGAACGATCTCGGTTTCCAGGCCGGCGGCGCGAAACTTGCGCGCGACATAGTCGGCTGTCTTGCGATCCTCGGGTGTAGCAGCCAGGTGCGGCTCGGCGGTGAGAATCTTCAAGTGCCGGCCCGCCAGCGTGGCATCGGGAACGGTCAGGAATTTCTCTTCGATGACCGCCTGCTTGGCGAAGTTGGCATAGCCGAAGACCGCTTGCGGCGCGGACTGCGCCCGCAGCGATGCGGCTGCGAAGGTCAGGGATACAAGTGCCAGAAAAGAAAAGAAAGCGAGCGGCTTGCGCACCGTCATGGGAGGAGCCTTTGGGGTGGGATGGGCGACGGGCCAGATTGCCAAACAGCTAGCGATCGATTCCCGCACTGCCCCACAACAAAGCCACAGCTTACACCAGGGACCTCGGCACATGTTTGAAGGGCGCCGGTCCAGCACCGGCATGGCGGCTCTGCAGAGGAAATGGGTGGCAAGGGTTCAAGGATAGGTATTGAGTCCGGCGGACGTGGGCTGAGGCGCCTGGCGCTCGTCAAAGGCCAGGAAGCGTTGCTCTCGTCACCCCAATGCGCAGGTCACGCGCAGCGAAGCCAGGGTTCGGCTGTCGAGCGCGGCAGCGTGCCGAGTGCAAAGTTATCCGCAAACTCCGAACCCGAGAAGATTACGTTCTGGCAACCTGGTGGACATTTGAATATGATGTTTTTCCATGAGCCAACCCAACGAGGACAGTGAGAATCCTGCTCCAACAATCGGGGATTTGCAGCGCGAGAAACTCGAGCTCGAAGTCCAGCTGAAGAAGAAGCAGTTGGAATCGCTCGGAAAAGCGCCCGCAGCGAAGAAATGGTGGGCTGTTGCCATTGAATTCCTGGGCCTCCCGGCAGCGGTAATCGGCTTGGCCGTGGCGTTCACGACGGCAGTTGGAAACTATCATAGCGACCAAAAGACGGTTGCCGAGACAGCTCAAATCAAGGCGAATCTGGCCAAGGCCGCGGACGCAGGCAAGCTGGCGAACGACCTGACAGCCAAAGAGAAGGAGGGGCCGGAAGCCTTTGACAAGGCTGTCCTTCAGAACGCAGACAAGATCAAGGACGCACTGAAGAGCTTCCAGCAGGCCGAGGAACAGGCTGCGAAGGTCAACATCCAACGGAGCGTCCTGAAGTTCGTGCTGCTTTGGGTCTTGTTCAACGTCGTCAATCTGGTATTCGATGTGCTCGGCCAGGGCTGGAGAACCGCTACGGCAACTCTGTTCTATGCCGTGAGCGCGTGGCTCATCGCCATCCAGGAACGCTATTACCGCGAGCCAAACGACGGCCGTCCCCGGCGGAGGCTACGCTGGATCGAAAGACTCCAGCGCATCGCGCCCGGATTCCAGGTGGTCTTGGGGCCCTTGCCCGACATACTGCGCTGGTCGATTCAGCTTTCCATTTTTGCCACGCTGCTTGGCCCCCTATTCAACGAGATCGCGGCATCGTTCGGGTCCAGCATTACATTCGCCGATATCCTGAGGGAAGCCGAACATCTGCATTTCGGGGCAACGCTGTCTTTGATGCATCAGCTGCTGTTTGGGTCCTAGCAATGCGCGGCAGGGGGTTGCATCGTCGAACGTTCCCGGAGAACGCGATTCTTAGGGATGACAGCCGAGGAGATAGTTCATGAAGGTCGAAGAGATGGCGGAGGCCGAGGACCTGAAGTTCTGGTTTCGGGTGGGCAGCGTGGCAGCAATCCTGTTGGGTATCGGGTACGTGGTCATCATTCCGCTCTACGCTCATGTGGGAGCGCCGCCCAGCGGCGGCGAGGCATGGTTCCGCTACCTTCCTGGGAAGACGGCCATCTGGTGGACGATTCTTGCTCTCTCGGTCTTCACCGACCTGCTTTACATTCCCCTCGCCTTGGCTCTCTATCTAGCTTTGGAAAAGGTCAACAGGAACGCGATGCTGCTGGCCGCGGCGTTCATGGGGCTATTCGTCGTCCTGGACCTGGCCATCACCTGGTCGCATTACGCCTCGATCCTGGTGCTCTTCGGCAGTTACTCCGCGGCGGCTTCAGAGGGTCAGCGGGATGCCTATCTGGCTGCGGCCGACTATGGGTCGGCTGTGCTGGCGTCGCCTCTGGAAGTGGTCTACGCCATCTTCACTCTCTCGGTGGGAATCCTGGTGGCGGGCGTGGTCATGCTGCGGGGAGTCTTCGACAAGATCACGGCCTGGCTGGCGCTGGCCACCGGCGTCTTTGGCATCGCCGCGCTGGCCGGATGGGGCGCGGCCATTTATGGAAACGCGCTCCTGGCTACCCTCTGGCTGTTCTTTGTGGGCTACCGGCTGTACCGGCTCGCGCAGGCGTAAGCAGCAGATGGAGGACGTGGCCGGCAGCGAGGTGCCGATAGAGACTTGATCCTCTGAGGTCTGCAATTCGCAAGCGCAGGGGAGTTGGCGAAGGTTCTTGCTTCGCAAGGATCGGATGTGGCGCCAAATGCGTCGCATTGTCAAGAGCCTTGGTTGGATGTCGCTGCAAATTCAGCTCATAGCGCATAATGGGTTTTAAAAACAGGAGCATAGTTGACATGGACCTTCACGTAACGTGGCACAAGCCAGTCGAACTCAGGGAGTCGAGTGCAGATGACCTGATTTATGAGATCGACCTCGATAGGGTTCCAGAGAAGGCCGGGGTATATGTATTCATAAGAAAATTCGGAAGAAATCAAAACCCCCTCTATGTTGGCAAAGCTAAGAATCTGAAATCGCGAGTAAGGACGCACCTCAACTCGGTCAAGATGATGAAGGGTATTCAGAAAGAGGCAATTGGGTCTCGAGCTGTGGTTTTCGGAGTGTTCGTTCCAAAGCCTGGGCAACAGGTTGAAAAATGCATATCGCTTATTGAAAGGGCTCTGATTCGCCATTTTCTGTCAGATGGACATAATCTTCTAAACAGTAGTGTCCGGCTAAAATCGAGCTGCTCGCTGTAACGGTCACATATTGCAGGAGATAGAGTATAACTCTTGTTTTTCGATTTGAAATGGATGGCGGCTGAACTGGGGGCAAGCGCCGGGTG
>Ga0181529_10005699_pt1 | contig 12949 bp, 12 predicted proteins | sample PEATcosm2014_Bin_36_FD_119763 | JGI IMG/M metagenome (GOLD analysis project Ga0181529, IMG submission 119763) | Peatland microbial communities from MTU Mesocosm Facility, Houghton, MI, USA - PEATcosm2014_Bin10_30_metaG | ecosystem: Environmental > Terrestrial > Soil > Wetlands > Peat | place... | reverse complement strand
GCGATTGCGCCATCCGCCATCTCTATTTCATCCTAGACTCTATGCACCAGGGCGGCGAGGACCGCGACGAAGACGGTGAGCGCAAGGCCGACCAGCGGCCGACCGTCTGGGAAGCCTACCTGCCTCAGAGCGAGGGCAAAGCGATTTGGCCCGAGCGTCCCGACTGGCCCAGGCCTCAGTTCCTGGCCTTTACGGGCCTTTCGACGATAGCGCTCATGATCGAGAATATAGTCGGCCTCGACATCTCCCTGCCGCGCAAGACCGTCGACTGGATCATCCCCAATCTCGAGATCATGGGCATCGAGAACCTCTCCTTGAAGCGGAATCTGGTCACCATCCTGTCCAACAAGTCGGGGCGGGGCTGGGAGATCCACATGGAGAGCGAGAAGCTCTATTACTTTACCATCAACGTGATCGGTAAGAAGAAGAAGACACTGCCCATTCCCTCGGGCAAGTGTTCGATGCTGATCGACAAGATCTAGCGGTCCCTAGCTCTCCTGGCCTCGAGCGAGGCGCGCGAGCTCGCGGTCTTCCCGTGCGATGTGCCGGCGGATCCAGCCTCGGAGGAATTCGAGGATCTCGCTCGCATCGACGGGCGAGCCCGAGGCCAGGCGCTCTTCGAACTCCGAGGCCCTCGCGATGAAGGCCGCGTGAGTAGCCGCGTGCCTGTCCTGGCTGGGGAAATTGTAGCGCTGAAAGTAGGCTTCCTCGTCGGCGAAATGTGTGGCCGAGTAGGCGAAGAGTCGGGCGATGGCGGCTCTGGCCTCCTCGCTGGCCTTGTCCTTGCGGACGGCCTCGAAGAGTTTGTTGGCCAGGTCGACCAGCGAGCGATGCTGCTCGTCGAGTATGGGTATTCCGAGCTCTAGATCGGGGCCCCAGGAGATGAAGGACCGGCTTTCAATCATACTAGAATAGATAATAACGCCTTATCGGCCGGGCGATCGAAAATAAAGTCACAATCCACCGGGCGCCGGGGTCAAGATGCGGCCGCGTGGCCAGTCTCCCTCGCCGGGCCTTCGAGCTGAGAGACGATGGTGCCCGAAAGCATCATTGCCCCGCCGATGGCCAGCCGGAGGGTCAGCGGCTCGCCAAGCACGACAATGCCGCCTATCGCGGCGAAGAGGGACTCGAGCGACATGATGATGGACGCGTGCGCTGGGTGGGCGGTCTTCTGAGCGTAGATCTGCAGGGTGAACGCTATGCCGGTGGAGCAGATCCCACCGTAGAGGATGGGGACCGCCGCCCCCATAGTGCCCGCGAACGCTCTCGGCTCGAGGGCTAGGGCGCCGGCTAGGCTCAGCAGGGAGCAGACGGCGTATTGGCCGACGGCGAGCTCGAGGGCGTCCATGAGGGAACCGAAGCGGCCCACGACTAGGATGTGGGCGGTCCAGAACAGGGCGCCGGCGAGCTCGAGGATGTCGCCTCGTCGCATATTGAAGCCTGAGCCGATGCTGAGCACGTAGAGGCCGGAGAGGGCGAGAGCCGCCCCTAGCCAGATCCTCGGTCCGGACCTGCGGCCGAATGCGAAGCCTGCGATGGGCACGAGGACGACGTAGAGGCAGGTGATAAAGCCCGCGTTGCCCGCCGTGGTCGTGACGAGGCCGGTCTGCTGGAGGCTCGTGCCGAGGAAGAGCACGACGCCCGTGACCGATATATAGGCCAGCTTCTTCGCGCGGGAGGGCCTGGGCCCGCCCGAGGGGCCGGCCGTGCGCTCGCGCGTTCGCGTGATGATGATGAGGGGAACGACGCTCAGGGCGCCGATCGCGAAGCGGACCGCGTTGAAGGCGAAGGGCCCGACGCTAGCCATGCCGCTGCGCTGAGCCGAGAAGGCCAAGCCCCAGATGATGGCTGTTAGGAAGAGCAGGCCGTCGGCCCTGAGCGCAGACTTCGAGAGTGCCATGGCGCGAGACTATCCGTCCCGTGCCAAGATAGACAAGACCCGACTGCTGGATGGGCTGTATATTTATGCGCATGCTTTCGATACGCGCCATCGCTTGACCGAGCGATGGCAGCGCTGTATAAGGACCGAGTGCTCGTATAGAGGCCTTCAGTAATAGAGCGACACGACCAACGGGAGCGTCGCGATGAAGGCCTCTCACAAAGCCTTCCTTGACTTTGCGGCATGCCAAGCATGTCGCCTAATTATCGAAGGCCTTTGTAAGGGGGTTCGTCATGGCCATGGGCAGCAAGTATGGAACGCATCGCGTTCTCGAGCCGGTCGGTTCCATGCCGCAGGCGGCTCAACGCCTCGACAATGACATGAATAAATTCTACGACAACGAGCTCCTCATCGATGTCCTCGCGCTCAACATCGACTCGGCCAGCTTCACGCAAATCGAGGAAGAGGCGAAAGGCGATGTCGAGAAGATCAAGGCGACGATTCTCGGCATAGTAGCGGCGCGCGGCAAGCAGCAGAACCCGGTCACGGGCTCGGGCGGCATGTTCATCGGCAAGGTGGCGCGCATCGGGAGCGCTCTCGCGGGCCGAGACCTCAAGGTCGGCGACAAGATCGCGAGCCTCGTCTCGCTCTCCCTCACGCCCCTCAACATCAAGAGAATCATCAAGGTCCATCCCGAGATCGACCGGGTCGAAGTCGAGGCGCAAGCCATTATCTTCGAATCGGGCATCTACGCGAAGCTCCCGCCGGATATGGACGAGAATCTCGCCCTCGCCGCCCTCGACGTGGCGGGCGCCCCCGCGCAAGCGGCCAAGCTCGTGCGGCCCGGTATGTCCGTCCTCGTGCTCGGCGCCGGCGGGAAGTCGGGCATACTCTGCTGCTACGAGGCGATGAAGCGTGTCGGCCCGACCGGGCGTGTGATCGCCGCCATCCATTCCGAGCGCTCTCGCAAGACCTTGACCGACCTCAAGCTGGCGCACCAGATCGTCGTGGCGGACGCGACGAAGCCGATAGCGGTCCTCGAGGCGGTCCTGGGAGCCAACTTCGGCAAGGAAGTCGATCTCTGCATCAACTGCGTCAACATCCAGGGCGCCGAGATGGCCTCGATCCTGCCAGTGCGAGACGATGGGACGGTCTACTTCTTCAGCATGGCGACCAGCTTCACACGGGCCGCCCTCGGCGCAGAGGGCATCGGCAAGGACGTCAACATGATCATCGGCAACGGCTACACCAAGGACCACGCCGAGATAACGCTCTGGGAACTCCGCGAGAACCCGGCCCTGCGAAAGCTCTTCGAGGAGCAGTATGTAAAGTGAGAAATCGCGGAGCGATTTCTCGTACTCCGAAGAAGCGATCGTAGCGCTCGTCAGAAGTGCGCGGCGGAATAGCGTTGGACCGAAGCGCGAAGGCGTGGTATAACTGAGGGCGAGGGGCGGCGAGCTGGCGCCTGAGCCAGCGGGGGCTGTCCTCCCCTCCGTGGGCCTTCCCGGGCCCGCGCGCAAGGAAGAACGTACGTGGCCTCGGATCGGCGCGCTCATGGGGAGTCCGCCTGGAATTCGAGTGCCGCCCGGGGGCTCCCCGTCCCCGGCGCGGCGGCGCCTTCGCTGGCCCGTTCGGGTCTGCGTGCGGGCGCGCGCCGGTACAGGGAGGCCGGGCTCAAACCGGCGGGGGGACGAGACCCTCCTTCCTCCTGAAGCCAAGGAACGAGCCTCATGGTCACGGAATACCCGCGTCTCAAGCTGGACAAGTCCCTAGCCCTGTTCGAGGAGGCCCAGAGGCTCTCCCCGGGCGGAGTCATGGGGATCCGCAGGCCCTACAACTTCGTGCAGGGCGAGTACCCGATCTACATCGACCATGGCCACGGCGGCCATATCGTCGACGTCGACGGCAACGACTACGTCGACATGCTCTGCGGCTACGGCCCTATCATCCTCGGCTACGCCGAGGCCGAGATTAACGAGGCCGTCCTGCCGCAGCTGGGCAGGGGCTTCTGCTTCGCCCTCGTGCAGGAGGTCCAGAACAGGCTCGAGGAGCGACTAACGCGCCTGATCCCATGCGCCGAGCAGGCCATCCTGGTCAAGACAGGCTCGGACGCGACGACGCTCGCCGTGCGCATCGCCAGGGGCTATACCGACAAGAAGCGAGTGCTGCGCTGCGGCTACCATGGATGGCACGACTGGTGCGTCGAGGTCCGGGGCGGCGTGCCAGAGGAGGCGAGCTCGCTCACCGAGGAGTTTGAGTACGGCTCGCTTGAAGAGCTCGAGGAAAAGCTGAAGGCCCGCGCCGGCGAGGTCGCCTGCGTCATCGTGACGCCCGTCGGGCATCCCAACGCCAAGCCCGTCGTCGCCCCGCCAGCGGGCTACCTTGAGGGTGTCCGGGCCCTCTGCGACCGGCACGGCGCCTTGCTTGTCTTCGATGAGGTGCGCACCGGCTTCAGGGTCGCGATAGGCGGCGCCCAGCAGCGCTACGGCGTGACTCCCGACCTAGCCACCTTCGGCAAGGCCATGGCCAATGGCTACGCTATCAGCGCCGTCGTCGGCAGGCGCGAGTTCATGAGCGTAGTCGAGAAAAAGGTCTTTGTCTCCTCGACCTTCTTTCCCAACTCCCTCGAGATGGTCGCCGCGATGAAATGCATCGACATCCTCGAGCGGGAAAAGGTGCCGGATTCCATTTGGAAACGCGGCTCGGTCTTCCTCGATCGGCTGACGCGCCTCGTCGAGGACTCGCGCGTTCCCTGCCGCGTGTCGGGCATACCTCCCATGCCCTACATCACCTTCCACCAGGAACCCGGCGACCCGGATAGGACCTACAAGGCCAGGCGTGAGTACTTCTACACGCAGACCATCAGGCGCGGCCTTTTCGTGCAGCCCTACCACCACTGGTACATCGCGCACAGGCATACGGACGCGGACCTGGATAAGGCCCTCTGGGCTATCGGCGAGTCCCTCGAGCTGACGGCCGCGAAATTCAGGGTCCGATAAAAGGAAAACCACAGAACGAGTTCTAGCGCAGCGTTAGGCACGGAGACACAGAGGGAAGAGGGAGAAAATGAAAATGGATATCGGGATGGAGGATAGAAATATAGAGAATGAGCTTACCGAGGAGATAATCGCGTGCGCGATCGCTGTGCATCGAGAACTCGGGCCAGGACTTCTCGAGTCGATCCACGGAGAGGCTATGGCATTCGAACTTGCGTATGCGGGGCTGGTCTTCGTCAGGCAAGTAGAGATGCCCCTAGTCTATAAAGGACAGGCGCTCTCTGGTTCATTCCGGATCGATATGGTCGTCGAGAATAAAGTCGTAGTAGAGCTGAAAATCGTCGAAGCCATATTGCCTGTTCATGAAGCTCAGTTGCCTTCATATATGCGACTTGGCGGATGGAAGATTGGCCTTCTCTTAAATTTCAAATCATCACTACTTCGAGATGGGATACGAAGGATGGTTCTGTGATTTCTCCGTAGATGGAGGTGGAAATGCTTATCGACGGTAAAATTGTGATTACTTGCGCGTGCACGGGAGCGGAGACTACCAAGGCGCAGAATCCGGCCCTGCCTACGACAGCCGAGGAGATAGCGGATGCCGCGCAAGCCGCTCGAGAGGCGGGAGCGGCCATCCTCCACCTGCACGTGCGGGACGCCGAAGGCAAGGCCACACAGGACGTCTCGACCTTTCGCCGCGCGATAGAGGCCGTGCGAGGGAAGACCGACATAGTCATCGAGATCACGACGGGAGGCGCGGTCGGCGACACTCCCGAGGAGAGGCTGAAACCCGTGCGCGATCTCGAGCCCGAGATGGCGAGCCTCGACTGCGGGACCGTCAATTTCGGGGACGAGTACATTATCAATACGCTGCCGGTCATGCGCGAGTTCGCAGCGGAATTTCGAGCCCGCCATGTGAGGGCGACGCTCGAGTGCTTCGACTTGGGCCATGTGCACGCGAGCCGCAAGCTCATAGACTCGGGGCTCCTCGAGCCGCCCTTCCACTACGGCCTCGTGATGGGGGTGCCTGGAGGCGTGGCCTACGGCGCGCGGGAGCTGACGGCCCTAGTCGACGCGCTGCCGGCGGGGGCTGATTTTACTGTGATGGGGATCGGCCGGGCTTCCCTGCCCTCGCAGTTCGCCTCGATCGCCTTAGGCGGCTGGATCCGCGTGGGCTTCGAGGACAACGTCTACTATTCTAAGGGCCGATTGGCCTCGTCCAACGCGGAGCTCGTGGAACGGGCCGCGCGCATCGCGAAGGAGTCCGGCCTGGAGCCGGCCACGCCCGACGATGTTCGTTCGCACCTTAAGCTGAGGTGAAGAATAAATGCCACAGAGGCACGGAGGCACAGAGGCAGAATAAAGGTGAATCGGGACGAAAATAAGGGGTGATGAGAGGAGAATCAACGATTGTTTTGCGCGTTGCTTTCTTCCTCTTTCCCAAATTCTATCGATTTCCCCTCCGTGTCTCTTTGACTACACTTTGGAGTGACTATGCAAGAGTATCTGTCCTACGACTATAAGCGCATTCCGCTGTACAGGGACGTCTCGCCCGAGGAGTGGAACGACTGGCGTTGGCAGCTGCGCAACGACATCCGGGACGTCGAGACGCTGTCAAAGGTCCTCACTCTCTCCGAGGAGGAGAAGGCGGAGATCTCAAAGGTCCTCGAGTCCTTCAGGATGGCGATTACGCCATACTACGCCTCGCTGATCGACCAGGGAAACCCGGTGTGCCCGGTGAGGCTCCAGGCGGTGCCGCGCATCGCTGAGACGCACGAGGACTCGGGCGACCAAGAGGACCCGCTGCGCGAGGACGTGGACTCGCCGGTGCCTGGGCTCACACACCGCTATCCCGACCGAGTGCTCATGCTCGTGACGAAGCTCTGCTCGATGAACTGCCGGCATTGCACGAGGCGGCGCCTGGTCGGTTTCGAGGATTTCCATATGCCAGACCGTGATATCGACGCGGCCATCGCCTATATACGCGAGACGCCGCAGGTGCGCGACGTCCTCATCTCGGGCGGCGATCCACTGGTCCTCTCCGACGAGCGGCTCGAGTCGATCATCTCGAGGATCCGCGGCATCGAGCACGTCGAGATCATCCGCGTCGGGACCCGCACGCCAGTGGTGATGCCCATGCGCATCACGGATTCCCTCGTCGGGATGCTCCGCAAGTACCAGCCGATCTACGTCAACACGCATTTCAACCACCCGAAGGAGATCACGGCCGAAGCTCGCGAGGCCTGCCGCAAGCTGGCGGACGCCGGCATCCCCCTGGGCAACCAGTCTGTGCTCCTGCGGGACGTCAACGACTGCCCCATGCTGATGAAGAAGCTCGTGCAGAAGCTCCTGACGATCCGCGTGAAGCCATACTACATCTATCAGTGCGACATGTCGCTGGGCATAGGCCACTTCCGCACGACCGTCTCTAAGGGGATCGAGATCATCGAGAGCCTGAGGGGCCATACCACGGGCATGGCGGTTCCGACCTTCGTAGTCGACGCGCCGGGCGGAGGCGGCAAGATCCCCGTGATGCCGAGCTACCTCATCACGCAGAACGAGAAGCGGGTGATCTTGCGCAATTATGAGGGCGTAATTACCGCATACGACGAGCCCCACTTCTACGAGGAGGATTGCGGCCAGTGCCGCCTCTGCCTCGACGAGCCCGCCCTGAAGGCGAGCTGCGGAGTCGCGAGGCTCCTAGAGGGCGAGATCAAGGTCCTCGAGCCCGAGGGTCTTGAGAGGGGCCGGAGAAGGACTCAGTGAGGCTCGAGGCCTCGGCGCTCTCCGGCAAGGTCGTCTTTATCTCTGGGGACGGCCGGGGATCAGGCAAGACGGCATTGCTCGCCTATGCCATGGGGCTCCTCAGGGCCGAGGGCGAGCGTCCCGCGTACTTGGGTGTGGGGCTCGACGGCGAGTCGGAGCGCGCCGCGGCCGTCGCGGGCCAGTTCGCCCAGGGCCGCGGTTCCCTCGTGCCCTGCCTGCCCGGCGAGCTTTTCCTGAGTTCCGAGCGCTACCTGCGATCCTCCGGCTGCGAGCCCGAGATAGTCGCCTTGCTGCCCGGCTCGGGAGCCCTGGGCCGGCTCGCGATCGCGCGCGCGAGGCGGCCAGGCCTGGCCGTCCTGGTTGGGCCGGACAGCAACGAGCTGGCGGCCTTGGCCATCGGCCTCATGCGGGGCGAGCTGGGGGCGCGGACGGTCCTGGTCGACGGGGCCTTTAATCGCATAACGCAGGTCGCATCCTTTCCCGGATCGGTCTTCTTCGTCGCGACCTGCGTCTCGCCCGCCGACCTCGCGGGGAAGGTCAAGGCGATGAGGAGGCTCGCCCTGCTCGCCGACCTTCCGGAGCTCGGCGCGGGCGCCAAAGAGGACCCGGATAGGTCGGCGGTCGAGGCCGGACTCGGCACGAGAGCGGCCTGGATCGAAGGGGCCCTTACCGCCTCGACCCTCGACAGAGTCGGTGTGGAGACGAGGACCATCGTGGTCGAGGACTTTACCAAGGTATTCCTGGAAGAGCCTGCTTTGAGCTGTCTTCTCCGCGATCGCTCCCTCGCCGTCGAGCGACGAATCGGGTTCGGCGGCTTTGTCGCGCGCCTGCGAGACCTTACCTGGGAGGCCTTCTTCGAAGCGATCCGCGACGAACGGGTCGAGTCCTTGGTCCTTCGTAATCCCTATGAGGAGGGCGTCTTTGCCTGAGCGGCCTCGCTACGCGGAGAGCGCCTGCCCCGACGGCCTGGAAAGACGCTCCTCGACGAGGCGCTTCGCGTCGGCATGCTCGGCTGAGGCCTGGGATTTCTCCAGGGCGGAAGAGGTCTGGACCCGACTCGCACCCCTGACGCCTCGGGGCAGGGACAGGAAGGAGGATCGCGCGGTCTACGGCGAGGAACCGATCCTCGAGTCGCTCTACGACCAAGTCGAAGCGGCCATCGAGATCCTGGAGCGGCTCGAGGGACCCGCGCTCGATCGGCTGAGGCACCGGCTCTCCCGCGTGCCGCGCCTTCCGGAGGCTCTCGATGCGGGCTCGTCCCTCGAGGCCGCCGACCTATTCCTAGTCAAGAAATTCCTGGTCAACTACGCCGCGGCCGTCGGCCTGCTCGACGCGCGCGCGCGGGCGGCCTTCAGCCTGGGCTTCGAGTCCGGGGAACTGCGCGCGCTTCTCGCAAGGGGCGGCTCGGACGAGGAGAGCTTCTTCGTGTCGGACGCGTACGATCCCGCCCTTGCCGCGGTTCGCGCGCGGGCTCGCGAGCTGGACGCCTCGCTGGCGCGGATGCGTGGGGACGCGGAGTCCTCGGCCGAGCGCGAGCTGGGCCTGGCTTTCCGGGGCAGGAGCTTCATCGTCGTTCCGGTCGGCGAGGCAGCGAGGCTGGACGGCCCCGCGCGCGCGGCCGTGGCTGTCGAGCCCTACGACTCCTCCCGCTGCGTGCTGCGCCTCTCCCTCGCTCCCGAGGCGGTGCGTGCCGAGGCTGAGCGCGAAGGGCTACTCGACGAGGAGCGCGCGCTGGAAGCCGCGGTCGTGGAGCGACTTTCGGACGATGTCGCGTCCGAGGCGGCTCGCCTGAGGAGTTACGAGGACGCGTTGGGCGATTTCGATTTCGCCTTGGCGCGCGCGCTCCTGGCGAGGGACCTCGGTCTGACACGGCCCGCTTTCCGGCCTGGAAGCCTCGTCGTGCGCAAAGGCAGGCTCCTGCCCTGCGAGGATGAGCGGAAGGGCGACGGCCTCGGCTACCGCCCCCTCGATCTCGAGCTCGGGGAGAGGGCGGCGATGGTGTTCGGGCCGAACATGGGCGGGAAGACGGTGGCGCTGCAGACGGCGCTCAGCCTCCAGGTGCTCGCCCAGGCCGGGCTCTTCGTGCCGGCCGAGCGCTTCGAATCCGAGGTCCACGCCAGGATCGTCTACGCCGGGGCGCCGCGTCCGGGGAAGGCGGAGCCCGGCCGGGAAGGAGACGGACTCTCGGGCTTCGGCCGCGAGGTGGAGGCCCTCCAGTCCGCATGGGAGGCCGCGAGAGCTGCCGGGGCATTCGTCGTGCTCGACGAGCTCGGCCGTACGACGAGCTCGCGCGAGGCGGCCGCCTTGGTCGCGGCCGCAGCCGAGCGCTTCGCTGCGGCGACGGGGACGCGGTGCCTGCTTGCCACGCACTTTCGAGGCGCCTGTCCGAGCGAGGCGGTGGCGAGGCTGCGCATGGCCGGGCTAGACCGTGAGGCCGCTCGGGCTGCCGCGGCGGGGGGGCGGCTGGGCGGGAAGGACAGGCTCAGGGCCATCGCCCAGCTGATGCGCTACGAGATCGTGCGGGATGACGGCATCGAGGCCGCGAAGGGATCGGACGCTCTCGAGGTGGCGGCCCTGCTCGGCTTGGACGAGGATATTATGAAAGCGGCGCAGGCGCACTACGACCGCGAGTCTTGAGGAAGGACGGCAGATGAGGAAGAAACTGGGACTGTCCGAGGAGAGGATCGCGCGGGGCAGAGAGCTCGCGTCGTCGATCGTCGAGCCCGTCATGGCCTTCGTGCGGCGCCATACGACGGTCACCGTCGAGAGAGCGACCCTGCGAGTCGCCGGAGCCGACGGGGCCGACCCCGACGGGATCCCGGTTCCCAACAAGATCGTCGACTCCCTGCTCGCCTCGGGCAGGGGCATCGGCTCGGGCACCTTGTTCTGCTACGCGAGCGCGGTCGCGAGGACGACGCTTAGCCCGGCCGAACTCAACGAGCGGATCGCGGGCGGCCTCGACATCGCCTCGCTTCCTCAGGCCGACCCGGAGCGGGCGAGGGCCCTGGGCCTGGAGCTCGTGGCATCGGGCCTCGCGAGGATCGCGGCCAGCCGCAAGCGCCGCGAGTCCATGCTGGCCGAGTGGACGGGGCGCAACCATGACCCCCTGTTCTACCTCATCGTCGCGACCGGCAACATCTACGAGGACGTGGAGCAGGCCAAGGCAGCCGCGCGCAGGGGAGCCGACGTCATCGCCGTAATCCGCACCACCGCGCAGAGCCTCCTCGACTACGTGCCCTACGGCGCGACTACCGAGGGATTCGGCGGCACCTACGCGACCCAGGAGAACTTCCGCATCATGCGCGAGGCCCTCGACGAGGTCTCGCGCGAGGAGCGGCGCTACGTCCGCCTGACCAACTACGCCTCCGGCCTGTGCATGCCGGAGATCGCCGCGATGGGCGCCCTCGAGCGGCTCGACATGATGCTCAACGACTCGATGTACGGGATCCTCTTTCGCGACATCAACATGTACCGGACCTTCGTCGACCAGCGCTTCAGCCGCATGATCGACGCCTACGCGGGGATCATCATCAACACCGGCGAGGACAACTACCTGACCACGAGCGACGCCACGACAAGGCCTATACCGTGCTCGCGAGCCAGTTCCTCAACGAGCGATTCGCGTACGAGGCCGGGCTTCCAGCGCGGCTCATGGGCCTGGGTCACGCCTTCGAGATGGACCCGGCCATCGAGGACTCCTTCATCTACGAGCTGGCCCAGGCGCAGATGGCCCGTGAGATCTTCAGCGAGCATCCGCTCAAGTACATGCCGCCGACCAAGCACATGTCAGGCGACGTCTTTCAGGGCCTCGTGATGGACAACCTCTTCAACTTCGCCTCCAAGGCGACCGGCCAGGGAATCCACCTCCTCGGCATGCTCACGGAGGCCATCCACACGCCCTTCATGATGGACCGCTTCATCGCGCTGGAGACCGCGCAGTACGTCATGCGGTCGATGGCATCCTTCGAGGACGAGGTCGAGTTCCGCGAGGGCGGCAAGGTGCGCGCGCGCGCGCGGGAGGTCCTGGACAGGTCGGTCTCCTTCCTCGCGGAGATCGAGGGCAAGGGACTCTTCGACGCGATCGCCGAAGGCATGTTCGCGGACGTGGCGAGGCCGAAGGACGGGGGCAAGGGCCTCGAAGGCCTCGTGGAAAAGGAGCAGGACTATTGGAACCCCCTCGAGGACGAGCTCGAGCGGGCACTGTTGGGAGGCGAGTGAACATGGCGCGCATCGTGCGTCCCTACGGGGACACCATGGACGACGGGAAGGTCCAGCTTTCCTTCGCCCTGCCCGTGCCTGACGGAGCCAAGGGCCGGGAGGCGGCGAGGCTCATGGTCTTGGGCTGGGGCTTCAAGGACTGCGAAATCGCGCACTCGGCCTCCCTCTCGGAGGACTTCTCTTTTTATGTGGCCTACGCATCGACGGAGCGCGGGGTCGACTACGAGCTCGCCCAGCCGGACAGCGCGGGAGAGGCCGAGCTGACGATGGAGGAGATCGACGAGTTCATCCGCGAGCGGATCGGACGCAAGGTCGTCGTGGTCGGGGCTTGCACCGGCTTCGACGCGCATACGGTAGGCATCGACGCCATCATGAACATGAAGGGCTACAACCACCACTACGGCCTCGAGCGCTACAAGATGGTCGAGGCCCATAACCTTGGGGCGCAGGTTCCCAACGAGAGGCTCATCGAGGTGGCCGAGCGGACAGGCGCGGACGTCATCCTCGTCAGCCAGGTCGTGACGCAGAAGGATGTCCACTTGCGCAACCTCACGGAGCTCGTGGAGCTCCTCGAGGCCAAGGGCGAGAGGGGGAGATTCATCTGCGTCGCGGGCGGACCGAGGATAGGGAACAAGCTGGCGGTCGAGCTGGGCTACGACGCCGGCTTCGGGAAGGGGAGCTACGCGAACGACGTGGCCGCCTTCGTCGCGAGGAAGCTGGCTGAGAAAGAGCGCTCGAGATAAGGGGGAACGATGGTAGTGAAGCCGGTCATCGGAGCCGCGCAGGCCGCGGCCTGCGTCAAAAATGGCATGACCGTCCATGTGGGCGGCTTTCTGGGCTGCGGCTCTCCCGACGCGGTGATCGCGGCCCTCGCGGCGCTCGGTACGAACGGCCTTACGCTCGTCTGCAACGACACGGCGATCCTGGACCAGAAGGGCGGCCGGGTCACGGGCGTGGCGCCCTTGGTGGCTAACAGGCAGTTCTCCAAGGTCGTCACATCTCACATCGGCACCAACCCGGAGACGCAGAGGCAGATGAACGCCTGGGAGACCGAGGTCGAGCTGGTGCCGCAAGGCACGCTCGCCGAGCG
>Ga0181529_10005695_pt1 | contig 12952 bp, 8 predicted proteins | sample PEATcosm2014_Bin_36_FD_119763 | JGI IMG/M metagenome (GOLD analysis project Ga0181529, IMG submission 119763) | Peatland microbial communities from MTU Mesocosm Facility, Houghton, MI, USA - PEATcosm2014_Bin10_30_metaG | ecosystem: Environmental > Terrestrial > Soil > Wetlands > Peat | place... | reverse complement strand
CCTCCGCAGTAGCATTCCCGTTCCCAGTACCGTTCTTGGCGTGGGTCACTTCAGCCAAGCGCTACTGGGTCACTCTTGCCAAGCGCCGAAGCTCTTCGGCGAACGGTGACTCCTCGGCTTCGTCTTCAGCGTCGTCCTCGTCCGGTTCTGGCGCGGCTGCGCCTACCTCGCCGCGCCGTTTGCGAAGGTCGGACAGTTGGGCTTCGGTGACCATGACCTCATCGCCATCGAGGCGGATGCGCCAGAGCGGCTGCTCGACGTAGTCCACCGTGCGTTCGAGCAATCCTTCGTAGAGCGAACCGAGTTGCTCGACATCGAGTTCGCGGTAGGAGAGCGTTACCTTGCCGCGCTTGGTCTGGACGTGGGTGAGGAACTCAAGGACGTGAGCCACCGTTTGGTCGCCTAGGCGGAGGTCGTCCAGTTCGGGGAACGCGCAGTCCGGTTCGCGGTGCGGGTGAAACAGTCCGCCGCCATAGGCAGGGATGCGGCCTTCGGGCCCGAGGTCAACGCCATCGCGCAGCAGGCGAAAGAGGGCGCGGAGGCTGAATTCGTAGAAGCCGGTGGCGGCTTCGGGATTGGCGCGCGGGTCTGTGGCACGGTCCATCACCCGGCGGACCAGGCCACGCGCGCCGGAGAGCGCGTATCCATCGCGATACGCCGGCATGTCGAGCGGCAGCAGCCCGCGCGCCTCTGCATAGAGAACAAAGAGGATGCGGTAGAGGTAGTTCAACGCGCCGCCGTGCAGGTGTTCGAGCATGGCACGGCGCCCGGCGGGACTGGTGAGGAACGGCGCGAGTTTTTCCTGATTGACGGGATGGGTAAGCGCGCCTTGCAGCAGGCGCTCCACGGCGCCGGGCACTTGCGAGCCGAGGACACCGCCAACTTCCTGCTGGTGCTCGCGCCCGAGCCGGACCACTTCATCGAGCAGGGTCGGCGCCGGTTGCCAGGCATCTCCGCGGAGCAGGCCCCAGAGCAACCGCCAGGCGTCGCGCGCGCCGGGGACGTCGGCGGCCAGGTCCAGCAGGCTGAAGGCGAGGTGGGAGGAGACGAAGCCCTCGCTACGCCGCACGACGCGCAGTTCGTATGCGTTGAGCAGGAGACCCCACGTGAGGCCCTCCTGCTCCAGCATGCGGACCAGACTGTGCGCGGGGGCGAAACGGCGGTGCAGCCCCTCGGGCGGGAGGTCCAGAGACGCTTCGGCGGGGATGGCCAGCACCCGGGCGGCTTTCTCGCTGCCGTTCAGGAAGAGCGGCTGGCTGCCGTCCTCTTCGCCCAGCGAGGTTTGGATGGCTTCGGGCTCGCCGAGTCGCCACCCGAGGAGTTCAGCCAGCGGGTCGAGCAGGACACGGCGGGTGACGCGCGCCTGCCGGCTGCCGCGCAGTTCACGGTGAGCGTGGCGGAGAAGGCTCGTGATGGGGCGCCATGCACGTTCGGCGCCGGGTCCATCGAGGCGCGGCGCGAGTTTCGCCTCTTGCGGCAGGACCTTATGGAGATAGTATTCGCTGAACGCATCGCCCTGGACCTGGAGGACATCCATGATTTAGTGGCCTCCCTCAATGAGCGATGCTGGCACGCGGAGCAGGACGCCCAGGGGCTCGACCAGCGGGGCTTCGAAGTGGGCTCGGCGATCCAGAATGGAGCGCTGAAGCTCGACGCGCTTCCGGTGCTCGTCGAGCCGGCGGCGAAGGGCGGGGGGAAGCGTGGGGGCGTCACCGAAAAGGCCGGGTTGCTGGGTTTGGCGTTCGTAATCGCCGAGAATGGCCTCGCGGGTCGAACGGTCCCAGCGATCAATTTCGGGTTTCTGAATGTCGCGTTCGAGGTTCCGGTATGTCGCCAGTTCCTCTTTCCAGTCGGTAGCCCGGCGGCTGGCCTGGGCTTCCGCAATCGTTCTGGCCTCTTGCCACCAAGTGCCGAAGAGTTCCTGGAGCCGGCTGGCTGGGACGTTGCCGGGGAGCGTAATGCGCGAGGCCTCCTCGTCGGAAACTGAATCTTTGGAGACTTCCATGTCGGCGGAGACTCGGACCGCTTCGAAGCGTTCGACCTTGGCGGCCGTGCCGTCCTGCAAAGTGATGAGAAATGTAGCGATGAGATCTGGCTCAGCGAGATCGGGCACGACCATACAGGCGAGGCGGTGATCGTCGTCTTTTCGGAACCGTGTGGATCGCACCCAGCGAACGGCCGCTTCGAGCAGCGGGTGTTCCTCATGGAGTACGTCTTGCGCGGCAGTCTCTTCGCCCTGGCTGAATGATCCGGGGGGTAGAAGGCTGTCGTAACGTTCCTGCACTTCGAGCGACCGCCAGGGCTGAGGGGTGACGATGCGCAATGCGTTGTGATGGCGCTCCACCGTCCCTCCAGCGGCGACCACCGCACGGTGCAGGAAGACATCCAGGGCCACGCCCCGCTCCCGCTCTCGGCGTACGGCGGCTGCGGCGCGCGCGAGTTCGCCCTGATCCTCGCCGCCTTCGCCGATTTGTGCGCGGACGCGTGGATCGGAGGCGCGGTTCAGTTCGCTGTCGATCTGCGCCTCGGCTTCGGCTACCGCACGATGCAGGTCGGACACGGGGCGGCTGAGAAGCTGCTCGATGCTATCTACCTGGATCTGCCCAAGTACGTCACCTACCGAGCCGAGCATACGCATCTGGGCTTCTATCTTGAGGACGAGGCGTTTCAGCACTTCGCCTTCGTAGCAATCTTCGGCGTAGAGGAATGCGATGGTCGGAGGCTGGGTCTGGCCATAGCGGTCAATGCGGCCGTTGCGCTGCTCCATGCGGTTAGGGTTCCAGGGCAGTTCAAAGTGAACCAGATGGTGGCAATGCTCGTGTAGGTTGAGACCTTCGCCGGCGACGTCGGTGGCGACCAGGATGCGCGATTCCGCAGCGGCAAAGCGCGCGAGAGCGAGGCGGCGGTCCTTGCGCGAGCCGGTGTCGCCAGTGAGGCGGACCAGCTGCCCAGCATAGCCGCAGCTTTGCAGGTGATCCACAATGGTGTCCACTGTGTCGGTGTACTCACTGAAGATGATGACCTTTTTCTCGGGATGCTGGGCGTGGAGGGCCTTGACCCAGCCTTCGAGGCTGAGCAGCTTGGCCTCCGGCTCGGCGCCGCAGGCGGCGACAAGCTGTTCAAGTTGGTCGAGCCGGTCCGTTTCGTCTTTTAGGCGGCGGAGCTCGCGGCCGGTGCGCTGCATGGCGGAGAGGTAACTGCGGTAGAGGTCGCGTTCCAGACGTGCTTGGGCTTCTTCAGAGATGGTTTCGCCGCGGCGCACGGCGCGCAGGTGGTCGCGGCGGACCTCGACTTCCGTGATGGTTTGCGAGATGTTCTCCCTGCGCTGGGCGACCGTCTTCCGTATGGCTCCAAGGGACGATGCGGCGCGCTTCCGGAGAACTGTCGCGACCAGGCGGATGGACTCCCGGTCGGATCGGAGAGCTTTCTCCGCCAGAAGATCCAGGTTGGTGGCTTCCTCGCTCACGGCTGCCTGGAGTTGTTCTTCCGCCGGCGGCAACTTGACCGGCAGCGGCTGCACGGGCACCCGTTCCACGAACTTGGGCGTGCCATCGGGCATGCGCACATGGCGTTTCAGGCGCCGGACCATGTGGCGCCGATACTGATCAAACCTGAGATTTCTGCCGGGAATGATCAGGGAGGGCTCCAGCAACGACAGCAGCGAGGCGAAATTCTGATCGTAGCCATCGTGGGGCGTTGCGGTGAGGAGTAGCAACGCGCCAGTGTTCTCCGCGGCGAGCCAACGGGCCAACCGGAAACGGTCGGTGAGTTCCTCGTCGTTGCCGCCGGAGGCGAGATGATGGGCTTCGTCGATGATGATGACGTCCCAGCGGCTGGCCGAGAGTTCCCGGAACGCGCCTTCCCGACGTTTGATGAAATCGATGGAGGCGATGACGCGGGGCTCAGCGCTCCACGGATTGGAACCTGCTTCAAGGGACCGACGCGCTTCGGCCACGCCTTCGCCGTCGAGAATCTTGAATTGGAAGCCGAACTTCGAGGCCAGTTCCGCTTGCCACTGTTCAATGATGGACGCAGGGCAGACGATCAGAATCCGTGCGGCGCGGCGGCGGGCGTTCAGTTCACGGAGGATGAGGCCGGCTTCGATGGTTTTACCGAGGCCCACGTCGTCGGCGATGAGGAGCCTCGGGCGGGGGAGTTCCAACGCACGCAGCGCCGGGACCTGTTGGTATGGCTCAAATTCAATCCGGGAACGAGTGGAGGATACCAGGCGGTCGTCACCGGGCGCCAGACTGAGCCGGACGGCGTCCATCAGAAGCTGGAACCGCGACAGCCGCCCGGGTTGAGCCAAATCGAGTGCCGGGATTTCGTCGGGCTCAACATCCTCGACCGGATGAAGGACACAGATCTCTTCATTGCGGAAAGGCTCATCGAGCGCTCGTAGCCGCAGACGGCGGATGGGATCACCTTTCGCCTGCGCGATCGTATCGGCGCTCAGCACAAGGAAGCGCCCGCCGCGCGCACGAACCGTCGCGCCTGCCTGAAACTCCGTTAACATGGTCTGATTCTATGAATACCAAACGGTGCAGTTTCGCGCTGAGGCCCCGCTGTCACGCTTCCCCCGTCCGCGCACGTTGGACGAATCCAAAGGCACCGTGAACACCAGTGAGGTCCGCTCGTGCCGCCCACCGCTGGTACCGCGCGGGGAAACGAACCAGCCGGGATCTCGGCTAGCTCGTGAGGTTTGCGCAGAGCGTGCGCTACGCCGTGCTACCGATGCTCGGCCGTAAGACACTCTGATCCTGAACGATGTGGGCTACCTTTCGCTTGGGCGGCTAGTGACGGAATGTCCGCCTCATTTTCTCTGCAGCCGCGGTTCACGGAATTCCGATCCCCGACAACGCCAAGGCCCAATTGTTGATAACGTGATGCTAAAGGCTTAAATATTGCCGCAGTACACACGGGCATAATCGATGTCTAGCAATGGGACCCCATCACCCGAAACGTTCGACGCGCTGCAACTCCTCCACGGGCATGCATGGTCGCGAGCGTTCTTCACGACCTACTCGCTGAGCCTGTCGTTTTTTCGAAGCTGTCGTGCTGGATGCTCTCGTTCGGCAGGGCGCCAGACAGACCATGATCCTCGCCGACGTCAGTGGTGTTCGGGCCGCCTTGGCGGAATACGGCTCAAGATGCGCCGGGCGGGTCTACCATATCGAACCAGTGGCAATGGACCATGGGTGTTTTCACCCCAAGCTGGTCGCGCTCACATCGCCGACGGAATGTCATCTGCTGATCGGCTCGGGGAATCTCACCTTCGGAGGGTGGGGGACGAATCTTGAATGCGTCGAGCACTTGCACCCCGGCTTCGCAGCCGATGCCCTCCAAGACGTCGCGGGTTTTCTTGAGTCTCTGGCAACCAGCCCCCGAACAAGGCACGCCGCCGGCGAGGACTGCATTGCCATCGCGACCGAGTTGCGCCGCGCCGCGGCACCCGGCAATCGAAACGCCGGGATCCGTGTGATTCACAGCCTCGACCGGCCGATCATCGAACAACTGCTCGAAATCGCGGGCGAGATTGGCGGCGCCGTGCGGTTGGTCGTAGCTTCGCCTTTCCACGACACCAGCGCCATCGACCGGCTTTGCATCGCGCTAGCGCTCGATCGCGTATTTGTCCATTCTCATCCTCACACGGTTCAAGGCGCGTTCGGCGCGAATTGGCCGGTCGCCGCGAAGACGCCGGTTGATCCGGTGAAAATCTCGCTCCTCGAAGCCGACGACCGGCATCTTCATGCGAAGGCGTTTGAGATCGTTTGCCGACACGGACGCATTGTGCTGTCGGGGAGCGCGAACGCCACCATGGCGGCTCTTGGCGCAAACGGAAATATCGAACTGTGCGTCGCCCGTATTCAACGCGACCCCGGCCAGAACTGGCACCTCACACCGGCGGCCGCACCCATGCCGTCGGGAGCAATGGGTGAAGGTGAGGAGCACGCACAATGTGGGGTGCTCCGAGCGGTCTTGAAGGCCGATCTGATCCACGGCTCGATGTTGACACCTTTCCCGTCCGGAGCGGCCGCGGTCTCGCGCCTGACAGCTTCGGGCCTCGCTCAGACCGGCGAAACGGTCATCGACGCTGACGGCCACTTTACGGTCGCGGCGCGCGATGTCGAACGTGACGCTTGGACTGCTGAGCGGCTGGTGTTGCGGGTGACGGCTTCAAGCGGAGCCGTGGCGGAAGGTTTCGTGTCGTTTTCCGAGTTCGCGGAAGTTCAGCGGCGTTTGGGTTCCGTGGCCCCTCATTTGTTCGCAATATTGGCCTCAACTGAAACGCCCGAGGATGTCGCGGCCGTGATGAGCTGGTTCTACGAACACCCGGACTATATTTCGTCAGCGCCTAATGGTGGCGGGGCGGCCCATCATCCCGAAAGGTCCGGCGAGGTCAGCCTGGCCAGCCTGCTGGACCCGGATCGGGTTGAGATCCCGCCTGCCGCCGGCGGCGATTCCACCAGCACCGCGGGTTGGCGGCGCTTCATGGAACTTCTTTTCGCGAGTTTTCGGGAGCGGCGCGGACCGATTGATGGCGAGGGAGATGGTGAGGACGGCCCCGAATCTAACGGCGATCCCGTTAAACCGGGAGCCCCGCCACAGCGGCGTCATCGGACGGAGTTGGACGGAGCCTTCGTGCACTTCGAAAAGCTCCTCGATCTAATGCTGCGAGGATCGGACGAGAACCGGCGGCGCGCGTTTCGTCTGGCACATTTTGTCTGTGACCGGCTGGCCCCTGAAGCCGCTCGGGTTAGGGCCTATCTTGAAAAACTCATCGCCGCGTTTCTGGAGCGTCCCGAGACGCTTGGCGACGAAGAGGGCATAACGGCCGCCACTCTAGTCTGGGCGACCCAGCTACCGAACATTGCCGATGTTGCAGCGAACGCCCGGGCAACCCGCCGGAGGCTCCTCAAATTGGGCGCAGACCTAACGGGATCGATGCCGGACATGAATGCCGTCCAGGGTTTCGCCCGCGCTCTTGCCCCGGACTTCGATTTTCCGTCTCTTTGGCAACACATATGTTCAATCAGGACCCCTCAGGAAGAAGTGAAGGCTCTGCGGCTGGCGGGCGGCATTGCTTATTTGGGCCCTTCCTTTCCATCGCTGTTGAGCACCGCCGAACTGAAAGACATCACCGCCGCGGAGCGAAAGCGCGTCAGGTTTCTGCTCCGGTATTCGGAAGCGTGTCCTTGCTGTAATCTCGTGCTTCCCTCCGCCCAAACCTCGCGCCTTCGCGAGGCGGGTGTTGCCCGCGCCACAAATTGTTGTGGGCGCATACTTCTGTGCGAGGAGATCTGACTTGGCGACTGCGACTCTAACTCAGTTGAAGGAGGCGGCCATGCTTGCCGCCGAGCCCGCACTCACGTCGTCGTTCGCGCCACGTCCTGGAGGAATTGATCCACTCGGCCTGCGTCAGATCAATTTCGATTTGATGGACCGTGTTTTTCCAGGCTTGAACAATGTGGCTCGACATATTCGGCCATTCACTGTTGTCACCTGGGCTTGGCATCGCGCGGCTGCGTGCGCCAGGGAGATGGGACAGGCGAAGGCCCAAGTCGCGGTTCTGCAGGATTTCGTCGACCGCATAGAGGTGATCTACGCGTGGTCGCAGTTTCGGCGCAATGGCAACGCTGATCTGCCGGGTCGTGATGTGCTCGCACCTGTGATTGCCGCCGGGCACTATGAGTTTGGCGGCGACGATTGGCACAAAAAGTGCGAGACGCGGAGGTATTCAACCGCGTTAAGCTCGCCGATCAACTACGGCCCGGCCTTGAAGGCGCTAGGGTGGGTTCAACAGGATGACGAAGGTAGAGGCGCGTTGCGCGCGATGCCCGTTGCAGATAACGCGATCGCTGCATTCGAATCCCAAATCGCGTGCCACCTCGGCCATCCTGCATTCTGCAAGTTCGGACCCGTATCGGTTACAAACGCTGATGTCGATCTCTGGGCAAAGACCTGGCTTCTGGAAAGCCCCACCACGGCAGAGCAGACCCTCATGACGCGTCTGCTCACCGGGGAGGCAGCCAACAAGCTCCGCCGTGACGGCATAATGCTCGCCGTCGCCGCAAGTCAGGCTGTCGGGAGCGTAGACGTTCTCGGCGTGCGGCGGACCATGTGCGGTTCCCCAACCGCCTTTGTGGCTCCATCGGGCCTGCAGACAACGGCCCAGGCGTGGCGGGCGGTTCAGGTGCGGCAAGCGTTCCGATTGGCCCTTGAGGCGCTCTTCCACTGGGTGCTGCGTGAACTTGACCGTAGGCCGGCGACGACTTCGACGCTCGTCGAGCGATTCCTTGCCGGTGCGGGAGATGCACCGAACACTGCTGAATGGTTGCAGGTGCCCGATGCCGAGCAACGGGGACCCGCAGATCGGGTTGACCATCTAGAAAAGAGCTTGGCGCCACTTGGTGCTGAACCGGAGCTGTTATGCGGGATTCGCAAAACCCTTGCGATGAGCATCGCGGAGGCTCCGGCCAAAGCGGGGGCAGAGCGATACGACCGGCTACCGCTGGCGCGCGCGGCGAAAGAAGCACGAGAGCGGAGCGGTTGTCCTCCCGCTGAGTTCATGGCCCACGTTATTGAGAGCTGGGTCTTCGGCCAGCACGCATACTGGTCGATTGGCCGAGGCCTTGCCGATGCTCGTGGCCACGGCAAGACGATCCTTCGCCTTAAGGCGACCCGCGAGGAGAACGGCTGGACAGTTGCGCCCGGCGCCAATGTCAGCGACCGAAGCGCCCCGGCCGCGACGGGGGACCGTTTGGAGACCGCCCTCACATTGGCGCGAGAAGCGGGGTTGATCACCTGATCGCGGAGTGCCGCCAGTCCCTGAGTTCTTCACTCCACTTTCACTCCATTAAGGGGGGTTCGGTTGTCGAATTCCGGAAGTTGCTGAAGCTCGTGGCATTGGTGCCGCTGACGGTGATGCTGGAGATGGCAAGAGCAGCGGTGCCGGTGTTGGTCGCGGCTGAAGCCAACGGCCAATGCCCGGGTTGTTTGGGGAATACGCCTGGTTGAAGGCCATACCGTACCCCGAACGGATGCCCCGATCAGGGCCGGCAGGCTCTTCGTGATTTGCGCCATTCAGGCGACATTGTCCGGGTATGCTGCCGTGCCATTGATGCTTGACCGCAAGCGACGGATTGACTCCCGTTCCGTCGTGGCCCCCGCAGACCCGCCTCCAGCCGGCGAACGAGCATCTGGGTCCCGTGCTATCTGCTATGATCTGATCCGGAGTTGCCGCACGACTGCGAACGCCGAAACAACGCGTGGCCTTCGAGGCTTCGGGAAGCGCGGCTACTATATGGGAATCCGAAATGACAGAGCTTTTTGCAGGGGCAGCGGGGAATCCGATCGTCCTCTGTCGATCGTGGATCACAAGGCCAAAGTACTTGCGTCGCGGCGTCAGCGTTCGCCTTTTCTTACGACCGGGCACCACAGAAATGTGAGAGTTGGGTCTCAAGTGGTCGTTCCTTCGGACACGCGAATTTCATTCAAAACGAAGTATTCCGGATCCTCTCCGGCGGTACGCACACTCGCCGATACGATTACCAAGTACCGAGATCGGGCAAAAGCGATGCCCATCTTCTCCAACCCTACAGTTCGCCGTGAGACGCGCAGCGCATGGGTCGCGTTCCGTGACGCATCCGCCCCGACAGCCAGGCGCACCCAGCGGCACCTCGGTCGATTTGCAGTCCGACGGCAACTCTCCTGCGACCGGGGTGTCTACGAATATGCCGCTGTCGACGAACCTCCGGCACGGATGGAGGTGCGCTTGCGGGAGTTCCCATTCGACCCAGCGCTTCCGGCCAAAGATCTTGAGACGTACTTGAAGCTAGTCGCCCGCGAATCCAGCATTCTCATGAAGGTTCGCCATCCCTTTGTCTCATGCGTCACCGGCCATTTCCAGACAGGCGGTTCGTGGGTCCAGGTGAGTGATTGGTTTGATGGCAAGACCCTCAATGAACTGTGGCCGGTCCTTGCGAACGGCACTCTTGCGGAGAAGGTCGAGATCTTCATCAAGATCGTTCAGGGATTGGAGTTCTGCCACGAAAAAGGCGTTTTTCACCGCAACCTCACGGCTGACGCGGTCTGGGTGTCGGCGGACTTGGCCGACGTCCGAGTTGGTCGCTTCGACTGTGCCCTCGACCTTAGTGCCACGTCGACGCTCTCGGGGACCGTTTTGTCGCTACGCGACCAGCGTGTGCTGGCGCCGGAAGAACTCCAGACCGGCCGCTCGGATAATGCCCGCCTACCGGACGTCTTCCAGGCAGGAGTCCTGCTCTATCGCCTGCTGGAAAATGGAGAGTGGCCGTTCTCCGACACCCTCGATTACGTCACGGGCGGCGGCCACATTCGGAGCTTCTCCGCAACTCCCACCGACACCGAAACGGATCGGATCCGGAACTTGGCTCTGCAGATGATGCACGTCGTCCCAGCAAGACGGCCAGACCTCTTGTCGCGTGTTGAGCAGGAATTGAAGTGTGCCCTTGCCGGTTCCGGAGGATGAGGGCGGTTTGGCTCTTTGCATCCGCCACACAACCTAGGACGAGATTTCGGCTGAGATTCTCGACCGGCTCATTCCAGCAAGGTTGCGCAACACCACCGAGCCGGCGTCGATGCCAAACGTGTGAATCGCGTCGTAGTGCGGGGTGCCCGGAGGCTGCCGTGAGAGACCTGTCTCAATCCCCGTGATCCTCATCTGTTTCTGCTGAGTCGCAGCCGCCGACGAGGCCGCCATGGCGGGCAATGCCGCCGCCGAGTAGGGAAGTTGCCGCCGGTTCATATACGGTAGTCCGCCGAAATAGATGGTAACGCCGATTGCAGACTCGTAGGATGCCCCCGGACAGTTTCCGCGACGGACTTTGCCGGTGACCACCTTGACTGGGACGCCGCGGAGCAGAGCCAGAATCGCTGAGCGCGTATTTGAATGAAATACCTTCGGCCTATCCTGCTCGCCGCGCGCCCGCGCCTTCTCCGTCGTGGAGGAAGCGCTTCACCCGGTCCAGGAACACGCCCGCCGGCTCTCTCTTCCCTTGCTCCCACTTCGCCAACGTGCTGGGGCAACCGCAAGGCGTTCTGCGAAAGGTCCGATCCCACACACGCCAAAACGGCCACGAGGGCCACACACGCGCCGCCGTCGGCAACCAGGCACCGTCCTACCACTTGGCGGCGCCGTCGCGCCCGTGGCGCCCGTGCGCGCGAACGCGGGCCAATTCTGGGCCAACTGCCGACAGCGGAGTCTGGTTTTCTTGGGGAGGACCACTCGGGCTGGGATGCTTCCGCAGCAGAGCACTGTTTCCCAGGAGCATCCGCTCCGTGATACTGTGCGGAAAGGTTGCCCAGTTTCCGGGCGTATTGCCCACCAAGGTGCGTAACCCTGACGCGGGGCGGCCCATTGGTTTCAGGGAGTCGCTGAGGGATCGATGCCGACCCAACTTCCAGAAGACGCGCGGCGAAGACTCGAAGAGGGCCAACTCGACTTGCGCCACCGCTTCTGGTACAACGTTCAGCGACTTCATAAGTGGTCGGGCAGGCTAGAGTGCGACGGGCCCTGCGGGGAGGACGCCGACCACTACAAGACCATGGGACCGCGTTCGCTGATCCTCGGCCCAATTGTCTGGGACGGACCGACCGAAAAGCGAGAATTGAGCTGGGATGAGATTACGGCTGCACTCCGTGCAAAGGTCGGCGACTTGTTGGGGCACTACGCACGTGAACTCGTGACGCTGACTGTCGGGGAATGGTGGTCTCTGGGGTTGACGGGCGCGGAATTCGAATCCCGGCTGGCCGCCGTTCTCCAGTCCGTTCTTGCCGACCTGAAAAATGTCGCGAAGGAAGCGGACAAGGATCTCGGCTTGGAATTAGAGATCGAGCCTCTGGTAGCGGACCTGACAACCGGGTTGCAAGCATGGTGCGAGGAGTACGTTGGGCGCTATGGAGCGTATATCGGGCTCTACGGCACGGCTGAATCCGGCGCCAGTGCGCAACAGGTGCCCGACGAAATCAGCCACGCCCAACCTGGTGAGTCCACTTCCGCGAGTGAGAAGGATGCCTCGGGACAGGCGGCTATACCAGCAGATCGACAGGGCACGGAAGCGGTGCCTCGGGCGTTCGTACTGGGAACCGCCGGTATCCCCAGCGGAAAGCCGCCGGCAGGGACGTTCGCGACCAATCCAAAGATCCGAAAGCTGGTTGAAGAACAACCGGAATTCTTAGGTCTGGTAGGCCAAGTTACCCAACTTGAACGGGCAACGGCGGAAGCCGAAGTTGTCTTCCGCGAACGCGAACTCACCGAACAATGGGGAACGTGGTCGGGAGTTCATCCGTGGGACGACAAGCCCGACCTGGAAACCACCGACTGCCCCTGGTGGGCGGCCGGTGCTGAATATGTCTTTCGGATTGTATACGCATGGCGGACCTATTCCCCTTCCACACCTGCGCAGACGGAAGCGTTATTGTCGAAACAACTGGAGCTGACCGCGACCTGGGTGTATTGGAATCGAGTTTTTGTTCACGATGGCGTGAATTCCAAGAATCCCAAGGCCGACGACCTCTTTGCGGATAAGAACGCCAAACGATTCGCGGGCTTCGCGTACTTTTTTTGCCTGCGGAGGTTCGCTGAGACGGACTTGAGCGAATGGCGCCGGAAGGCAGCGTCGCTGACGGGTGTAGAAAGTGATCTCGCCAGTCCCGCAGCCGCAGGCGTTCCCAAGAATGCGACATCGGCGGCCACTCAGGGTGCTATGCGCGTCACATTGATTGACGGGTCCGTTAAGTGGTTTACTCCCGAAGATGTCGAACCCGAAGAAAGCATTTGGACGCCCGCTGTTAGCGATCATCGGAAACCGTAGATTTTTGGACTTTGGCCGGGTCAGGGTTGTCGAGGATGCTGCGTAGCTTGAGGTGCAGGTACTGGAGATAGCCACCGGGAGCAGGATGCTCCCGGAGT
>Ga0181529_10005694_pt1 | contig 12952 bp, 9 predicted proteins | sample PEATcosm2014_Bin_36_FD_119763 | JGI IMG/M metagenome (GOLD analysis project Ga0181529, IMG submission 119763) | Peatland microbial communities from MTU Mesocosm Facility, Houghton, MI, USA - PEATcosm2014_Bin10_30_metaG | ecosystem: Environmental > Terrestrial > Soil > Wetlands > Peat | place... | reverse complement strand
TGGTCTCGATGTCGGGTACCGGGTGGACCTGTCCGGCGAAGGGTAACACCTGCACGCGCAGCGATGCGCTGGGCGCCATGACCAGCTACCCGGCGATCGCCGTGAAGGTGAATGTCGCCGCCAACGCCGGATCGCCGCTGGTGAATGCAGCGAGCGTATCGGGCGGCGGTTCGGCCGGCGCCAGCGCAACCGACAGCACCGTCATTGTGGCGAGCGGCGCCAGTCATTAGGAAAGGGGCGGAGACACCGCGGCCCGCACAGGGACATCCACGCAAAACCAATCCCGTCGTGCGGGCCGCCTCCCCCGGCGGCACAGGCGGCCCCGCCCGCGCGGGCGGTCCCGGCGGCCCCGGCGGCACAGGCGGCCCCGCCGGCGCGGGCGGTCCCGGCGGCCCCGGCGGCGCGGGCGGCCCCGCCGGCGCGGGCGGTCCCGGCGGCCCCGGCGGCACAGGCGGCCCCGTCGGCGCGGGCGGAGCCAATCCGATAAGCTTTCGGGCCACCGAGCGGCCCCTGCGGACCGCGGCGAAAACGGCGGAGCGCCGCTGGCCATCCGGTTCCCCGCCCATGGTGCCGCGCTGCCCGGGTGCACAGGAGCGGGGTGGGGTCGCTTACGCCCCTTGCGCGGCCTGCCGCTGTTGCATGGCGGCGATGCGCTCTTGCATCTGGCGAGTCAGATGGGGCACGATTCCCAGGATGCGTTCGATCACCATCAACTGGCCGCGGTGGTGCATCTCGTGCTCCTTCGAGGAGAGCAGCATCTCGAAACGGGTCTTGGGAGGTTGATTGGTCTCCGGCGGGAAACTCACGGTTTCCGCCAGCGCCTCGCCGCTCAGCCCTTCCAGGAATGCGGCGAATTCCTCGCCGTTCGCGACCAGCGCCCCCATGATGTCGCTCTTGGTTTTTAGCTCCGCTTCCGCCTGCGCCATGCGGGCGCGGACCTTGCCGAACATATCGAAGGTGATGGCCGTGAGGCGCTGGCTGTGCGCTTCTAGCGGCCAGGTGGTCGAGATGGCTATGTGCTTCAGGGTTTCCGCCACACTCATCGATCCCTCGGCCGGACGGAAATCGTACTTGTCTGCCGGGATCTCATCGGCAATTTGAATAGTATTCTTGCGAACCGTGCGAAATGCGCGGGCCAGATCGGCGGCGCCGTATACGTTCATAATGTCTCCTCCTGCCCCTATATTATATGGGCCGGAATCGTGGCCGGGCGCGGCCAAATTGTTGCATCCTGATAACAGTGAAAATCGTCATCGACGCCACTCCGCTGCTGGTGCGCAGCGCCGGCGTCAAGAACTACCTGTATTATTGGATCGCGGCGCTCCGCCGGGTTGCCCCGGCCGGCGCCATCCGCACTTTCCCGCGCTTGGGCGATGCCAGGCCGCTCGACCACGAAAGCCCGGCGGCCGGATTCTGGCGGACCTCGACGGGCCTGGCTGCGCTCGGGCTGGCCAACCATACGCCGCTCCCGGTTCTCGACGCGCTGGCCGGCGGCGCCGATGTTTTCCACGCGAGCAGTCTGTGCCGCCGCCCGCCCCGCCGTCCGCGCCTCACCACCACCCTCCACGACCTCACTTCGCGGATCATGCCCGAGGTGCATCCGGCCGCCAACCTGCGGGCGGACAGCCACCTGGCCGAGCACCTGCAGCGCGCCTACCGCATCATCGCCGTGTCGGAGAGCACCCGCGACGACGCCGTCCGGCTGCTCGGCATCCCGCCCGAGAAGTTCGTGGTGATTCACTCCGGCGTGGCCGGCGCCTTTTTCCATGTGGACGCCGCGGCCATCGCCGCGGTGCGCGCGCGCTATGGTTTGACGCGCCCGTTCGTGCTTTCCATAGGCACGGTCGAGCCGCGCAAGAACATGATCGGCCTGGTGAGCGCCTTCGAGGCTCTAGGGGCATCGCTGCGCGAGGAGTTCGACCTGGTGCTGGCCGGCCCCATGGGCTGGGCCAACGCGGCCACCGCGCAACGGGTCCGCACCGTGCGCTATCTGGGCTATGTGCCGGAGCGGGATATCGCCCCGCTAACCGCTGCCGCTACGGTGTTCGCCTATCCCTCGCTCTACGAGGGTTTCGGATTCCCGGTGGCGCAGGCCATGGCCGCGGGTGTTCCGGTAATCACCTCCAACGTTTCCGCGCTGCCCGAAATCGCGGGCGATGCCGCGCTGCTGGTGGACCCGCGCAGCCGGAACGAGCTGCGCGAGGCCCTCACCCGCCTGCTGCTCGACCCCGAGCTGCGCGGCCGCCTCGCCGGCCGCGGCCGGGAGCGCGCGCAACGGTTCCGATGGGAGACCTGCGCGGCGAAGTCTCTGCAGTTCTTCCAGGAAGCCGCCGGCAGTTAACTAACTATAGTAGGTTCTTACTCCGATAATTTAGCGAGAACTTCCCTAACTCCAACGTACTATCGTACTCACATAGGACTCGTATCTCCAAAGTGAGGATTGAACGCCGCCGTGCACTGCTGATTAACTTACTACAGAGCGGGCATGGCACGGCGTGTCATGCGCACCCAAGAACAGAGGATCGATCCGGATGACCAAGACGAACGCCCCACGCACCCTAGCGCAACGTATGTCCGAAGGGAGAATTCCCGTAGCGGAAGCGCTTCACTATGCCATGAGCCTGGCGGAATCGCTGCGAAAACTGCATGACGCCGGGAAGGCCCACGGCTCCGTTACGCCATCCGGCATCACCCTGACGGGGACCGGTTTGGATCTGATCCCATCGCTCGGTCCGCCGGCTTCGGTCACGCCGTATACGGCGCCGGAAGTACTGCAAGGCAAGCCCGCCGACGCGCGCAGCGACGTTTTCGCGTTCGGCGCCTTGTTCTACGAGATGCTCACCGGGCGCCGCGCATTCGATGGCGACGGCCAGACCGCGCTCACGCTGGCGCTGGTCAACTCCGCCCCGCCGCCTTCCGGCAGCTCCGCTGTGGATCGCCTGGTGGCCGGGTGCGTCGCCAAGTCCCCGGCGGCGCGCTGGCAGCGCATGCAGAAGATCATCATGGAGCTCAAGCTCCTGACGGTGGCTGCCCGCCGCGCCGATGCGCAACCCGCCCCCCGCGGCGTATCCGATACCGCGCTGCGCTCGGAAATTCAACAACTGGAAGGGCGTTGGAACGCCCGTCTGGCGGCGCACGAGAAGAGCGTCGCGGAAATCGAGCAGGCTGCCGGCGCGGCCGTGGCCGCGTTGCGCGAGCAGGTTGCCGGGCTCAGCTCGCAGCTTGCCGAAGTCGAGAAGCGCCCCGTCGAACCCGCGATCGACGTCGACGGGCTGACCAAGCAGATTTCGGCGCACGTGGATGCGACACTCGAGGCCGTGTCGCAGCGCATGACCCGCGCCGAGCAGAGCACCGAAGAGATCCGCCAGCATTTCTCCACCCTGCAGGAGAACGTGGCCGCCGATCTGCACGACTTCGAGCAGACCCTGAAGGCGCAGGCCGGCGCCATCGAGAGTGCGCGCACCGCCATGGCCCAGACCGACGACTTAGTGGAGCGCGTGGTGGAAGCCCTGGAGCTGCTGCAATCGAGTGTGCTCGATAGCCACGAGGAAGCCCCGGTATTGAGTTAGCCCCGTGAGGCCGCGCAGGCCGGAATAAGGAAGAGAGAAGCCGGAAGAGGGAAGTCGGAAGCCCGGAGCGGAATCGCCGCTCGGAGCCGTGTTATTCTGTCTTCCCGCTTCCGTCTTCCCTCTTCTGCTTTTCATACACATGCGGGTTTCTGAATAACCAGTTGCCGCCGATCTTCCGGATGGCCAGACGCAGCGTATTGTCGGCGCGCATCGCGAGGTCCGCGGCCTTCTGCTGCGGCCAACCACGGAACGAGGTCACGTGGTAGGAAGCGTCCTTACCAACCGGGCGTGGGGAAAAGTAGTAGTTGGAGACGCAGCAGCGCGCACCGGCGTGCGTGACTTTGCTCACCGAGTGCCACGACCGCTCGTCGGTCTGCATCACCACCAGCCGGTTGCAACGGCTGTGCAGGGTCCGCTGCGGCTGGCCCGGGCCGCGATCCCACAATTCCAGATGGCCGCCGTATTCGTCGCGCCAATCGGGCGTCACATAGTAAAGAAGGTTCAGGGCACGATAGTTGGCGCGGTCGAGATCGTGGGAGTTATCCAAATGCGGGTTCAGATAGTGGCCCTGCGCCATGAGACTGACGCCGCCGGCGTACAGCTTGTCGTCCGGAAGTAGCTCGGCGATGCCGGTGATGCGCGCAATGAGATCGACCACCGGCGCCGCCTGGAAAGCGTAGACGATCTCCTCCAGCAGCGGGTCGTACCTGCTCATCTGGTAGCCCACATATTTGAGCTGCCCCAGCGTTTTCTTCAGCACCAGCCCGTTAGTGGCGGGGAAGGCCCGGTAGATGGCTTCCGCGGCCGCCGCGGGCAAAAGCCGGTCGATGGCGAAGCTGGGGATGCGCCGGGGAAGCCGGAACTCTGCGCGGGCTTCATCCTGCCGGCGGGCGAGACTTTCCAGAATGCGATCGGCTAATTCGCGCCGCCCCAGGTTCACAGCACTATTGTATGCGAACCGAACCCGCCCAGACCGGGACAGGCCGGAGCGTGCCCCATATGGCTACTTGGCCGGCGGCTTGACATTCAGGCTTAGTTTCGCCATGGGGCTGGTGGGAAAACGCTTGCGCAGGTCCTTCAGGGTCTCCATGGCTTCCGGCCATCGGCCCAGCTTTCCCAGACAGAGGCCTTTGTAGTACATGGCATCGGCCGCCCGCCGGCTGTCGGGATAGTTCTGCAGCAACAGGTCGAACGCCTTTACCGCGTCGTCCCACTCTTCGTTGGAGTAATGAATCTCGCCGATGCGATACTGCGCGTCCGACGCCTGAGCCGTATCTCCGAACTTGGACACGTAGTCGGTGTACTCTTTCATCGCCAGATCCAGCTTCCCGCCGAGGCGGTCGTTTTCGGCGTTGTTCATCAGGTCGGTGGCGGAAATCTCGGGGACCGGCGCGCTGGCGGGAGCGTCCGCCTTGGGCGCCCCGAGGGCTTTCACCGCGGTGCTCAGGTCGGACAACTGAGTGGAAAGTCTGGCCACGGCCGTGGTGAGATCGCTGAGCGCCTGTCTCATGGTGCTCAGGTCGCCGGTCACCCCTTGCATTTGCGAGTTCACGCCGGCCACTGTGTCCACGGTTTTGGTTTGCTGGTCCTGCAGATCCAGCAGGCCTTTCTGGAGACGGTCGCTGAGCGCCGCCATCGCCTTGCCGGTCTGGTCGGCGGCGGCGCGCGCCTGCTCCGCGGCGCTTTGGTTCGCGGCCGCAAATCTGTCGTCCAGCGACTTCTGCAAGCCTTTGATCTGCTCCTGCAGGCCGCCGACATCCCGCAGCAGATCGAGCATCATGTCGGTGGTCTTATCGGCGCTAAAGAGGGCCGGCGCCCCGGCCAGTGCACAAAGCAAGAGACGTGGGATCATTCTGACGTTCCTCCTTCATCGCCGGAAACGCGCAGCTCACCCGGCCGGCTCGTCTCCGTCAAGCCTTGATGTTATGGTACAGCGCCGGAAGGGCTTCTTGCACGCGGCCGCCCCCACACGCCTCCGCGCGCCGGCGCCCCCCCACGCCGTCGTCCTTGCACGCGGCCGCCCCTGCACCCGGCCCTTGCGCGGCCGTCGCGCGCCAGCGTCCCCACACGCCCGCACTCCTTGCACCCGGCCGTCCTATGGTAGAGAATGGGGGCAGCACCAGAGGGCTCAACGAATGAACGATTTCCCACAGGGTACATCGGGAAGCGGCGCGGCGCGTGCGCGCCACGACCTGGTGAGCGTACTGCAGAATAGCGGGAAGCTGGTTACGGCGATGCTGGAATCGGCCTCGCAGGCCATCGTCGGTATCGACCGCAGCGGCAGGATCGTGCTCGTCAATTACCGGGTGGAAGAAATGTTCGGTTACACGCGCGAAGAGCTGGTGGGCGCGCGCATCGAGCTGCTGCTTCCCGAATCCAAGGGCGCCGCCCACGGCCGCGACCGCGACGAGTACTTCAGCCGGCCGCGCGCCCGCCCCATGGGAATCGGCATGGACCTGGCCGGGCGCCGCAAAGACGGCAGCCAAGTCCCGGTCGAGGTGAGCCTCAGCTACGTGGAGGTCGACGAAGGCGTCTTCGCCATTGCCTTTGTCAGCGACATCAGCCAACGTAAACAACTGGAAGAACAGTTGCTCCACGCGCAGAAAATGGAAGCCGTGGGCCGGCTGGCCGGGGGCGTGGCGCACGATTTCAACAACATGCTCACGGTGATCTCCGGCTACAACCGGATGATCCTGGACGAGCTCTCCACCATGGATCCTTTGCGGGGCTACGCCGAAGAGATTCTGAAAGCCGCCGACCGCGCCGGCGCCCTCACCAACCAGTTGCTGGCATTCAGCCGCCGCCAGATCATGCGGCCGCGCGTGATTAACGTGAACGACCTGGTGACCCAGACGCAGAAAATGCTGCAACGCCTGATCGGCGAGGATATCGAGCTGGTTCTCCACCTGGAGCCCGGGGCGGGCAACCTCAAGGCCGATCCGGGCCACGTGGAACAGGCCATCGTGAATCTCGCCGTCAACGCGCGCGACGCCATGCCGCTGGGCGGGCGCCTGACTATCGAAACCGCCAACGTGGTTCTCGACGAGAACTACGTCCGAACGCACATGGGGGTGAAGCCGGGCGAGTTCGCCATGATCGCCGTGAGCGATACCGGCCACGGCATGGATGCCGAAACCCGCCGGCGAATTTTCGAGCCCTTCTTCACCACCAAGGAGAAAGGCAAGGGCACCGGATTGGGGCTCGCCACGGTTTACGGCATGATCAAACAGACCGGCGGAGATATCTGGGTCTACAGCGAACCCGGGCAGGGCACCACTTTCAAACTTTATTTCCCGCGCGTGGCCGAGCCGGTGTCCGATTCGCCCGAGAGCGAGGCGGCGCTGGCCAGGCGCAGCGGCGGCGAGACCATCCTGGTGGTGGAAGACGAAAGTTCGGTTCGCGACCTCACGGTGCGGATCCTGCGGCAGCTTGGCTACACCATCCTGACCGCCTCCTGTGGCGACGAAGCGCTGGAGATCAGCCGGTCGCACACGGGACCGATCGACCTGTTGCTCACGGACGTGGTGATGCCCAACATGAGCGGCCGTCAACTGGCCGATACTCTCCAGGCGAGCCGGCCCGGCACCAAGGTGCTGTTCCTCTCCGGGTATACCGAGAACACCGTGGTGCATCACGGCGTGCTCGACGCCGGAGTGGATTTTCTTCCCAAGCCGTTCAGCCGGGAGAACCTGGCCAGGAAGCTCCGCGAGGTGTTGGCGCGAGGATAACGGCCGAAAAAATCCTGGGCTTCGAGGATCTCCGGGCAGGCTTTGGCATCGCTCCGGGCGTGCGGGCCTAAGGCTAGCGGACTCTTGCGCGCCAGTGCGCGGAAGAAATCCTCGCTGGTCCATTTCCGGCCTTCCGACGACCCGGTCAGTCCCGGCAGGCTGAGCTGTTGTGCCACCGGGCAGATCGTTGTTAGGATGGCGTGGTGGGAGCCTGGTGGTGAGAGATCTCGGTGCGATTCTGCGCCCTCATTTGCGGGATATGGGCATCGCCGGGGGGCTGCTGCTGCTGGTGCTGGGCACGTACCTTCCCGTCGGGGATTTCGATTTCGTCAACTACGACGACCCGCTCTATGTCGCCGCCAACCCGCACGTGACGGCCGGCTGGAGTGCGGATGGTGTGCGCTGGGCGTTCACCACCCTGGAACGCGCCAACTGGCAACCGCTGACCTGGCTCTCGCTCATGGCGGACCGCCCGCCTCTTGGGCCCGGCGAAGACACCCCTCTGCGTCACGTTCCCGCCGGGCCGTACCACTGGACCAACGTGCTGCTCCACCTGGCGAGCTCTCTCATTCTGTTCGGGCTCCTCAAACGAATCACCGGCGCGTCCGGCCCCAGCGCGCTGGCTGCGTTCCTTTTCGCGATGCATCCCCAGCACGTGGAATCGGTGGCCTGGGTGGCCGAGCGGAAAGACGTTCTCTGCGCGCTGTTCTGGATGTTGGCGCTCTGGTCCTATGTGAGCTATGTGCGGCGTCCCAAAACCGGGACCTACCTGCTGACCCTGCTGCTCTATTGCCTGGGCCTCATGGCGAAACCCATGGTGATAACCCTGCCGCTGGTCTTTCTCCTGCTGGACGTCTGGCCGCTCGAACGCTTCCCGATAACGGCTGCGGGAGGCCGCGGGAAACTGGCCCGTAAGCTGGTCCTGGAGAAACTGCCCTTCTTCGCGCTGGCCCTGGCGATGTCGGTGACCACTTACGTCGCGCAACAACGCGGAGGGGCGGTGCGGACGTTCGAGGAGTCCCCGCTGGGGAGTCGCCTGGGGAATGCGCTGATTTCCGGCGCCGTCTATGTCGGCAAGACCCTGTGGCCCACCCGCCTGGCGGTGTTCTATCCTCTGCCGGCGAAGCAGCCGGTTTGGCAGGTGATGGCCGCGGGACTGGTTCTGGCAGGCATCACGGTTCTGGCGCTCCGTTTCGTCCGGACGCGTCCCTATCTTGCCGTCGGCTGGTTTTGGTACCTGATTACCATCCTGCCGGTGATTGGAATCGTCCAGGTGGGCACGCAGGCGCGGGCCGACCGGTACACTTACCTTCCCTCCATCGGGCTATCGCTCATGTTGGCTTGGAGCGGCGCGGATGCGTGGAGGCGGTGGCCCAAGGCGCGGCCGGCAATGGCAGGTCTCTGCGGCGTGGCGTGCGTTGCCCTGGTGGCGCTCACAGCGCGGCAAATCGCATACTGGGAAAACAGCGTAACGCTGTTTCGCCACGCCATCGAAGTGACCCGCAACAACGACATCGCGCACGGTTGTCTGGGGGATGCCTGGTATGCGCAGTCGCTCAACGACGAGGCGATCTCCGAGTACCGGAAGGCGATTGAGATCAACCCGCACTACGTCGCGGCCCTGGAGAACCTCGGCGCGGCCCTCGGCGCCCAGGGGCGCACGGGCGAAGCCATCGCACCGCTGACCGAGGCCGCCCGGCTTTGGGCCGGAGACGCCAGAATCCAGGTCCTCCTGGGAGCGGCCTTGGCGTCGGAGGGCCGCTCGAACGAGGCGCTGCCGCACCTCGAAGCCGCGCTACGGCTGATGCCGGACGACGCAGTGGCCCATTCTTCGCTGGGAATCGCACTGTTGAACCTTGGGCGGAATGACGAAGCCATCGCTCAGTTCACGGAAGCCCTGCGGATCCAGCCGCGATTTGGCGAAGCCCGCTGGAACCTGCAAAAAGCCTGGGCGGCCAAAGATCGCGCCGGCAAGCAGTGAGGCTGTTGGGGAGGCGCGACCGCGCGGACCCGGCCGTGCGCCGGCGCCCGCCAAGCGGACCGGTGTGGCTTCGACCCGAATTCCGGAACAGGCTCCGGCCGGGGAACCTTGGCCTTTCGGGGCTGTCATGCTTCACCCCGGCGGCCGGCGGCGAAAAGGCGATCATTTGTCCCACACCTGGGCTTCGAAGATCTCCAGGCGGGCTTTGGGATCGCTCCAGGCGTGCGGGCCGAGCGAACTCTTGCGCGCCAGGGCGCGGAGGAAATCCTCGGCGGTCCAGTCCCGGTCTTTCGCCACCTGGGGCAGCAGCAGTCCGGAATGGCTGCCCAGCCGCAACAGCGCGCCGTGGCGGCCCACGCGGAATTCGGCCGTATCGCGGATGCGCCGGAACGGCGTGAGCACGGAAAGTTCGATCTCGATGGGGCCGCGCACGCCCGCCGCCGGCCGGAAGCGCGGATCTTCCAGAGCGGCCGCCAGCGTCAGGCCGCCAATCTCCTCCCCGAGCGGCGTGCGGCCGGCGCAGTTTCCCACGCAGCCCAGCAGTTCCTCGCCTTGATGCAGGCTTACAAAAGCCCCGCGGCGCGCCGACAGCGCGGGCGATCCTTCAGCCACCGCGGCGCGCCGTTCGCCCGTCTGCCGCAAGCGCTCCAGCGTCCCGGCGGCGGCATCCAGCAGGGCGTCGCAGTCGGCTGCTTCCAGGTGGAAGGCGGAGCGCGGGAAATATCCCACGGCGGCATAGCTCACCGAGTGGCGATAACCGCCCGCGATCTCGCCGGAGGCCTGGTAATCCAACACCGATTGGTAGATCGGTTCGATGCCGCCGCCGCTCTCCAGGCGGCGCAGCGCGTCCAGCAGCAGGGCGATGGGGCCGGTGCCGCAGACAGTGGCGCGGCGCGCGGCGATGGTCTCAAGGAAGAGCGCGGAATCCAGGCTGCCGGCGGCGTTCAGGCAGTCGTGATCCAATTCGTGCAGGCGCGCGGCCACGGCGCTGTCGGTGGGGAAGGGAAGGAAGCCGAAACTGCGGCCGTAGTGGGTGAAATCGGACGAAGCCAGAAAGACCGTTCCGGGACGCCATGCCGCTGCCAGGCGTTCGGCTGCGGCGCGCCGTTCGCCAGTCTCCATGTGGCCGGCGTAGAGCGGCGTGACGAGCGCTTCGGGCGCCGCTTTCTGCAGGAAGGGCAACTGAATTTCGAACGAATGGTCGCACACGCGCTCTTCCGCCACCCGCGGGAACCCGGCGAAATCGGCGTCCAGAGCCACTTCGCCCAGCGGCGTGGAGATCCGGCCGATATCCGGCGACGCCACGCCCTCGAAACCGCCGCGATGCGGAAAGGCCAGGACCACAATCCGTTCCGGCTTCTGTTGCCGCAAGGAGCGGTACACTCCCGCGGCCACAGTTCCGGACCACGCCGGTCCGGCGTGCGGCACGATGTAGCCCAGGGCGCCGGGGAAGAGAAACGGGCCGGTGCGGCGGAGCGACGCCGCGAAGCGTTCCTCCAGCAGGCGATCCAGTTCCCCGGGGTCCTCCGGGTACCAGTCGCCGCTGAAAGGCGAAATATGAGTGGCCAGCATGGCTTAGTACTCCCGTATCGTTCCGCCGTTTCGTTGAGTAGGACAGGCCTCCCGGCCTGTCAAGCGCGCGGAGCGCGCCCCGGCGCGATGACAGGCGGCCCGGAGCGCGCCCCGGCCTGTCCCACTCAACTCCACAGAGTACGTGACTGCATTGGAAATCGCATATCTAGCCGCAGCGGATGTGAACCAGATCTTCGGTCCCTTCCCCATGGCGGGGCAAGGCTCCCCGCAGGCTTCCCCAAACGCCGGGGATGGCGGCGCCGCAGTCGGGGCACTTGCCGGCGGCGCCCAGGCGGTTGCGCAGCACGCGGAAACCGCGTCTCGCGATCAGCGTGCCGCCGCACGAAGGGCAGCGGGTGTCTTCCAGATTGGCGGTTGCGCCCGGCAGGTTGCCGGCGTAGACGTAGCGCAGGCCTGCGGCGCGGCCCGCCGCGGCGGCGCGCAGCAGTGTGGCGGCTGGCGTGTTGTCCGGCCCCGTCATTTTGTAATCCCGGTGGAATGCCGTCACGTGCCACGGGATGTCGGGCGAGATGCCGGCCAGGAATTCGGCCATGGCCCGCAGTTCCTCGCCGGCATCGTTGAAACCCGGCACCACCAGGGTCACCACTTCCAGCCAGAAGCCCATGGCGTGGATGCGCGCGATGGAGTCCAGGATGGGCGCCATCCGCCCTCCCAACTCGCGGTAATGCCGCGCGTCGAAACTCTTCAGGTCCACCTTGTATAAGTCGACCCACGGCCGGATGTATTCGAGCACCTCCGGCGTAGCGTTGCCGTTGGAGACGAATCCGGTGGTAAGACCGGCCTGGCGGGCGGCCCGGAATACGGCTACCGCCCATTCGGCGGTGATCAGCGGTTCGTTGTAAGTGCTCACCACGCTGGTGGCGCCCTGGCGAAGCGCCATATCGACCAGATCCTCGGGCGAAGTAAGGTGAAACTCCAGGGTGGATCGGAAATCGCGCAGCGCTTGAGACGTGATCCAGTTCTGGCAGTACTGGCAGTGCAGGTCGCAGCCGAGCATCCCGAAGCTGAGCGCGCGGGTGCCGGGGAGGGCGTGGAAGAAAGGCTTCTTCTCGATGGGGTCGCAGAACGCCGAGTTCACATAGCCAAACGGCGCGAACAGCTTGCCGTCGCGGTTGTAGCGCACTTTGCAGACCCCCGCGAAGCCCGATGGAATGGGGCAGCGGTGGCCGCAGGCGAAGCATTCCACCCGATTGTGGTCCAGCGGCCGGTAAAGGCCGGCGGGCCGTGTCTGCCGGGCGAGTTGATCCGCCAGGGTGGTCATTCGCATTACCTGACTCAATTGTAACGCCGGCAGGGAATAAGACATAGTCGGTCGGATTTGACTGAGCTATCGCGGTAAATCCTGTAACACACGTTGTGCGGATGCCCGGCTTTAGTACCGCCGTCCGTGACCCCTGGTACTTTCGAGCACAGAAATTTTGGCAAACCTAGTTGCGTTTCGGCTCAAAACTGCGTAGCATAGAACGGAGACATAAGGCGGTATCCACCGGATGCGAGCGGGTTCTTCGCTGTGCGGAGTGACCGAGCGTTTTGGGCGCAGCCGGAGGCGAGAATTTAGCAAAACAACAAGGAGCTTGGAGGCAAATGACATTTACACAGAAAGTTTTCTTGGCAGCGTTGGTATGCTGCTTAATGGGTGCGACCAGCATGTACGCGGATGTTATCGAACCGTGCTTCATGACACCCACAACAATCATCAGCAACGGAGCTAGCGGCAGCACGAGCTTTGCTTGCCCCGGCGCCGGACTCACTCTTGGATCGCTTCCCGGTCAGGACTCGATAGCCGGCACCCTCGTGACCATTTACGAGACAGCCGACTTCGCGTATGGCGCCAACCCGACCACAGTGCAGACGGCGTTCTCGGGTGCGGGCTTCACCGCTTACACTTGCACCGAGACCGGCGCCTCTGTTTCCGCTCCCAGCGTTTGCACCAGCGGCGGACCCACAGCCGGAAACGCGGAGAGCCAAGCCAGTGTAGCAGCTTGGGCCAGCGACAGCACGGGCACCACGGCTTTCACGATCTCGGCATCGGCGACCGTGACGGGTGGATCGCTTGGTAGCGCGGATGCTGGCGTGTATGT
>Ga0181529_10005691_pt1 | contig 12956 bp, 8 predicted proteins | sample PEATcosm2014_Bin_36_FD_119763 | JGI IMG/M metagenome (GOLD analysis project Ga0181529, IMG submission 119763) | Peatland microbial communities from MTU Mesocosm Facility, Houghton, MI, USA - PEATcosm2014_Bin10_30_metaG | ecosystem: Environmental > Terrestrial > Soil > Wetlands > Peat | place... | reverse complement strand
TGCGTCTCCAGGTTATCCAGGTTCGCCCCGGAACCGTGGATCTCCTGCGTGATGTTGTGCCCCGTGCGATGAGTAAAAAATTCGCCGAACCCCGCCGCCGCAATCACCGCTCGGGCCGCGTCGTCCGCCTCGTAGCCGCAGATCGTGCGCTGCTGCGCGAAGGCCTGCTCGACCGCGGCAATCGCAGCATCGCGCGCGCGGCAGACCGTTTCAAACACCTGCTGCTCTTTTTCCGCAGGCTCGCGCCCCACCACGCCGGTCCACGTGATGTCGTAGTACACGCTGCCCGGCTTTTCCAGCCGGCCCCAAATATCGATGAGGACAAAATCCCCCTCGCGGATCGGCGCGGAGCGTTCCGCTGTAGGCTCATAGTGGGAGTCCGAGCAGTTCTGGTTCACGCTCACGTTCGGGCCGTTCTCCCAGATCAATCCTTCGCGGCCCATCGCCTCACTCAGCCAGACCACCATGTCGAACTCGCTCACCGGTCCTGCTCCGCCGCCCGCAGGCCGCAGCCGGCGTCCCATCTCGCGCCATCCCTCGGCCAGCAGCGCATCAATGGCCCGCTGCGCCACGTCGTGGCTGGCCATCTGCTCTTCGCTCAGCACCGCTTCAAACTGGCCCACCAGGTCGGCAGAGCTCACAATCTCCTTGCCCAGCCTGCGCAGAAACTCCACCGTCCCCGCATCGACCATGGAGACATACATGATGGCGTTATCAGGGGAGTACTGCATGGCCACGCGCTGCGCGCCCGCGAGCATCGCCTGAATCCCCGCGGCCAGCTCCTGCCAGCTCGAATACAGCCACTTCGTTCCCGGCAGCGCATCCAGCCGCCCCTGCTCGATGCGGTGCACCAGCTTCTGCGGCTCGCCCTCCGCAGGCACATAGTAGTACCAGCGCCGCGTGATGTGCGCCTTCTCGTCCAGCCCCAGAATGCGGGCCGCAATGGGATCGCGATGATGATGGTCGTAGAACAGCCAGCCGTCGTGGCCTGCGTCACGCAGGGCCGCCTGGATTGCAGCAAGTTTCATCATGGTCATGATACGCGCGGAGCCGAACGGCCCGCCGCCTGAAGCAGACTGCGCCTACAGCGCGGCCAGCGCCTCGGCCTGCCCCGGATAAAGGTCCGCGTACTTGGTGATGCCCACCATGGTAAACACCTTGGTGAAGTGCGCCGAAAGGCCGAAAGCACAGACCTTCTGGCCGGCGTTCGCGGCCTCAATCAGCAGTTGAATCACCAGTGCAATGCCGCTCGAATTGATGTAATCGACTTTCGTGAAATCCAGCAGAATCTTCTTCGCATCGTTCTTGGGCAGCGACTGGTAGGTCCCCAGAACTGCATCCTTCGAGGTGCTGGCAATATCTCCCTCGAAACGAAGCACCGACACCGGCGCTCCCGCCGGTGAAGTGAGTTGGTCAACACGCGCCTTGGTCTCGTTCTGCACCGTCAATCATCTCCCCGCTCTACTGCGTGGTTCTGCCGCTTACTCCGCATGCTGATCCAGCCGGATCACCAGGCGGACATAGCTGCTGTTGCCTTCCGTTCCCACCACCCACTCCGCCTCGTCGACCAGCGCCTGGATCAGGAACATCCCCATCCCGCGCGGATCTTCCTCGCCGTGCATCTTGCGGTCAATGTCCGGCTTGGCCGGCTGTTTGGTCATGCCCTTGCCGTCATCAATGACCTTCACTTCCAGCGAATCCTCGCCTGCCGACAGAACCACACCCACTGACAGCTTGTCATTCAGCCGGTTGCCATGCTCAATGGCGTTGATGCACGCCTCGGCCACCGCGGTCTTCAGATCCTCGACCCGGTCGTCAGGGAAGCCCATCAGCTTGGCTACCGCCGATGCCGTGCTCATCGCCACCTTCTCAAAACCCATCCGCGAGGGCAGCCGCACCTCTACAGTGGTGGTTTTTATCTCGCTCATGCCGGCATCTCCGTCGAGCTCGTCAAGCGGCACAGCGCCAGTGCGGTCATGTCGTCTCCCTGCGGGCCGCCCTCAGAGAACTCCCCGATGGCCGCCCACAATGCATCGAGAATACCATCGGCCTTCTGCGCCGGACACCTCAAAAATTCATCCAGGAGCCGCTCCTGACCAAATTCTTCATCTCCCTTGAAGACCTCTGTCAGTCCGTCGGTATAGAAAAGCAGCCGCGTCCCAGGTTGAAACGCGCTCCGTTCGCTCGAATAGCGCATCCCCGGCAAAAGCCCAAGGGGCGTCCCCGCAGCGTCAAACTGGTGCGGCTGGGCGCCCGGCGCAATGAGGAACCCCGGATTGTGACCCGCGTTCACCACTTCCACCTCGCCCGCCTCCGGGTGCAGTTTCAAAAAGATAGCCGTCACATAGCGACGCCGCGCCTCTTCGCCCTCTTGCCAGTGGTGCTGGTTCATGCGCGTAGCCAGCTCATCCAGAGGCATTCCAGTTACCGCCATGGCCCGGAAGGCCGACCGGAAGCTCGTTGCCATGATTGCGGAAGCCAATCCCTTGCCCGCTACGTCCGCCACCGCGATCAGCAGGCTGCCATCGGGCTGCTCGACAATGTCCAGGTAATCCCCGCCCACCTCATAACAGGTAATGGAACGGAAGCTCAACGAGTAGCCGGGAATCGCAGGCAGCTTCTGCGGCAACAGCGACCGTTGAATCAGCCGCGCCGCGTCAAGGTCCTGCTGCACCCGCGCAAACTCGACATTCCTCTTGTGGTTCCGGGCATTCTCCAGCGCCACCGCCGCCTGCAGCGCCAGCCCCTCGATAAAGTCCGCTTCATAGAGCGTCAACTCCCGCCCATCCGGAGCCACTACCGCCAACTCGGTCATCCTGCGTCCATCGCGGTCATCCAGCGGATAAATCGCCGCCGAAGTGCCGGATAACGAAGTACCGGGCGAAGAAGCAACGGGCACGCCCTCCGCGTCCTTCGCCGCGGCGATCACCGGATCCCCATAAGCCAGCCCGGTCCCCAGAAATGCAGCCCCAGACATCTCCAGCTCCCGCACCACGATTCGCAGCACCTGCTCTAGCACCTCTTCCTCGCGAGTGGTCGAGTGCACCTGCCGCGAAGCCTCAAGCAGCGCCTGCAACCGCGCCACCTGCTGCTGCAAATCGATTGTTTCGTCATTCCCCGGTAGCTGAAGCCCAGCCGCCATGCCGTCCTATCCTCCGTGGAATCCCACTCTAGCATGACCTTCCCCAAACTGGCGAAAGGAAGCACCTCAATAAATCACGCGAGCCATTTCTTATCGCTTCGCCCGTGCCTGGTCAAAGCAGAATCCCACCGTAATCCCACCCCAATCATGGATACTCGTGGTGTGCGCAGCGCAAAGCTCATGGCGGTTGTTACAGTTCTCCTGGCAGGGCCCTGCTTTTGCCAGCCGCAGGCCGCGCCCACCTGGCCCTCCGCCGTAGCCTACGCAGCGAAGTTGGCCCCAGAAGCCCGCATCGTCGTCCTCGACACGGCAACCGGCCATCTGATGGCCGCGACCCATCTGGCCGAGTCCGCCCGCACCCTGGCCTCGCCCGGCTCCACGCTCAAGCCGCTCGTCCTTTACGGTCTGGTCACCTCCAACCACTGGGACCCATCCCGCCGCATCGCCTGCAACCGCCAGCTCCGCATCACCGGCCGTTCCCTCAACTGCTCTCATCCGCCAACCGGCCCCATGGACGCCCGCCAGGCCCTCGCCTGGTCCTGCAACACCTACTTTGCCGCCGTGGCCGGCGGTCTCGCCCCCGGCGAACTCCGCGCCCTGCTCACCTCCACCGGCCTGCTGGCACAGACCGGCCTTGCCCCCACGGAAGCAACCGCCGTCTTCCACGATCCGCAAACCCCGGACGCCAACCGTCTGGCCCTGCTCGGCGTAGAAGGCGTCCTCGTCACCCCCTTGGAGTTGGCTACAGCCTACCGCTGGCTTGCACTCCAACTCGCCGCCCATCCTGGCTCGGCAGCGGCGCAGGTGGTTCGCGAAGGCCTGCAAGACTCGGCCAGCTTTGGCACGGCCGGCGCGGCAGCCCTCGGCGGCATCTCCATCGCCGGCAAAACCGGCACTGCCAGCTCCGCAACCGGTGCTCAAACACATGGATGGTTCATCGGCTTCGCCCCATCCAGCGCCCCGCGCGCCATCATCGCTGTCTATGTTCCCGCCGGCCACGGCGCTGACGCCGCCCGCATCGCCGCCGAACTGCTGGCGCACTCTCCCCTGAGGCAGCCGCAACCATGAAATCGCGCCTGGCGGTCGCAAGCCGCGCCCTCTTGCCGGTCGCTCTCATCGCAGCCATGAGCACGGCGCTGGCCCAATCCCCCTCAATGGCAACCCAGCACCCTCCCGCAACCCTCCGCGTCGGTCTCTGGACCCTCTGGCACGACAAGGCGGTCACCGTCTCACCCGCCGCTGAAGCCGCCGCGACCCTCCGCCTCTGCGAAACCTGCGCCGCTGCCCCGCTCACTCGCCCAACTCCGATTCGCGCCATTGCCAATCGCCTGGCCCTTGCGGCCAATCGCAAGGCCGCATCCGTCTGGCTCAGCGGCACCATCACCCTCGCAGCTCACGGCGAAACCCTCACACTCCGGAACCCCATTCGCATAGCAGCCCGGTCAGGCGAACTGGTCCTGTCCGTCACCCTCCCGGTGGAGAGCTATGTTGAGCGCGTAGCAGGCAGCGAAAGCGGCCCTGCCGACACACCTGAATCTCTCAAGGCGCTGGCCATCGTCGTCCGCTCGTTCGCCCTCCACCAGCCTCACGGCCACGCCGATTATGACCTGTGCGACTCCACCCACTGCCAACTCCTTCACTGGGCCGGAAAGTTCCAGCCCGCCGCCCACGCCGCCACTCTGGCCACTGCCGGCGAAACTCTCTGGTTCCACGGTCAACGCGCGCAGGCCTGGTTTCACCAGAACTGCGGCGGCCGCACCGCCTCGCCCGCCGAGGTTTGGTCTTCAACAGTTCATGGAGGCGAACTGGCCCGCCAGCCCATGCCCTGGCTGGTCTCCCGCATTGACAGCTACTGCACTGCCAGCGGTGCCCGCGAGTGGTCCGCGAACCTGTCCCAATCCGATCTCTCTGCCGCCCTCGCCGCACAGGGTTTGGTCAAACCCGGATGGAGCAGCCTCACCGTGGCCCGCCGCGGCGAATCGGGCCGCGCGGTCACGCTTCTGGTGGGCGCAACGGAAATCTCTGCCGAAGATTTCCGCCTCGCCGTGGGCCGTTCCCTGGGTTGGAACCGCATTCTCAGCACGTGGTTTGAAGTTTCGCGTCAGGGCGGCGATTTTTTTTTCCACGGCCGCGGCTCAGGACACGGCGTTGGCTTATGCCAGACCGGAGCCGCTGCCATGGCCGCCCAGGGCCGCAATTCCGCCCAGATTCTGGCCCAGTATTTCCCCGGCGCAGGCGCGGCGGACGAAGCTACGGGCCAACCCTGGCAAACCCTCCGCGGCCAGGGCTTCGCGCTTGAAACCCTCGGCTCCGCCAACGCCGCTTATCTGCCCCAGTTGACCCAGGCCCTCGCCGAGGCCGAAAACCGCTCAGGCCTCAAGCCGACAGCCTCCATTACCGTTCGCGCCTTCCGCTCCACGCCCGCGTTTCGTAGCGCCACGCTCGCACCCGGTTGGGTAGCGGCCTTCACGGAAGGCAACTGGATCGGGACGCAGCCACTCACCACGCTGGCGTCGCGCAAGCTGCTGGTCCCTGTCTTCCGTCACGAATTTCTGCACGTTTTGGTCGAAAGTCAGGCCGCGCCGAATGCTCCGCTGTGGCTGCGCGAGGGATTGGTCGAGGCCTGGAGCGGCGACGGGAAGGCAAATGGCCCGGCCCCGGCCCTGAATCTCGACCAAGTCGGCCACGCTCTTGGTTACGCGAGCAATGAAGCCGAGTCGCAGGCTGCGCATCGGGCAGCGGGCTGGTACGCGGCGCGGCTGCTTGAACGCTTCGGCCGGGCGCAGGTGCTCGGCTGGTTGCGCGCCGGCGTGCCCGCGAGCGCTCTGGCAGTGCTCAGATAAGCGTCCACAGTTTTCTCGGCGGTACCTGAGTTTGATAGAGAGCCGTTCCGCGGCGGCTAAGGATTGTTTGGTGAATTGGTTAAGCGTTCGGCAAACGGATGAATATTCCCCGCAGGGGATTTGCCTAAAAAGTGCTAAAAATGGCCCTCTTGCCCAAAATCTCCGCGTCTTGCCCAAAAAGTTGGAACTCTGCCCAGGTATGCCTCCGGCCAGATCCCCAGCCGCTGGATTGAGGGGTGAGTAAATGTTTATGAAATGGTAACTGCCGAGTTGCCCGTGATACTCCCGGATCAGATCGAACGGCCGTACTTGGCGCGGGATAATGTCAGCATGGAACCGAATCACAAGGAGGCTGCCCTTGGCTAGCGAAGACCAAAGATTCGAGACTGCACGAACGCGGCATTTTCGCACTGGAATTCTTAACGAGCATGATGAGGGCACAATCCGAAATATTGAGAAGTTCGGCTGCTCTGTCCTTTCGGTGAACAGCGATGCAGGGCGAGCGTTCGGCTGGACGTACACCATCGGGGTCTTCGATACCTGTGGGAAGCCAGATCTTGTCACTGTAGGTTTGGACCCACAAGTGGCTCACTCCTGCTTGAACGAAGCCGTAAAGCGCCAGCGTGACGGCATTGATCTCACTCAAGGTCGGCACCGGAACTTGATTGGGAACGTAGACTGTGAATTCCGCCCCGTTGACTCAAAATGGGTGAAGCACATCATGAACTGGGCGAATTGGTACTACGGAGGATCGGACTATCCAGTCTTGCAAGCCATATATCCCGATCTCCAGAACCGGTTTCCTGAGGACGAGGGCTTCAACACTCACTTCGAACAGCCCTTTATGCAGCCGGGTGCTCCTATGACTCGCGTAGAAGATGATTTCTGGGCATCACAGGATCGCAAAAGCTGCTTATTCAATTGGAAGTTCTCCGATCCACCACACAGCGGAGCCTATTTATCCAAGGCGGTTCACAACGGCACTGAGTCGGTCACTTACGTGTCACACGATGAAGACGACGGAGCGTGGCAGTTTCTCGGTGACAGCATGACCGACACTGGCGGTGTTCTGGTCTGCCTCCATCATCCAATAGACAGCGATCCCTCCCTGACTGAATTAGCCGACCTGCCCGTTGGCTGGTGCGCAGAGAGAAGCAAGCCCGGAGAACCCTGGACGAGGTACAAGCATGAGCCGAAAGACAATTCGACAGAGGAGTAGATAGGTTCCGGTCGGTTGGTCGCCAAACCGGAAGTCGCCAATCCGGAAGTTACCATAAAGTCAACCTCATAAACCGGTATGAATTCTTGCGTCTACGGTGAAATTCGCCTCTTGCCCAAAAACTATTCGTCTTGCCCAAAAATCAGAGTTCTTAGGCAAAGCCCCCGCAGGGGCTAGAGCTCTATTGATTTGCTGGAGTTTCGGCACGACTGAAGTCGCGCCCTTTCAAAGCGAATGCGACCCTGCCACCGGATCATTCCCCAATGATTTATTCTTAGCCCGATGCGCAAGACCCTGTCTGTAGCCATGATTGCCATGAACGAGGAGGCGAATCTGCCCCGCACCCTCGAGAGCGTGCGCTGGGCCGATGAAATCATCCTCGTCGATTCCGGCTCCAAAGACCGCACCCTGGAAATTGCCCAATCCTTCGGCGCCAAAACCAGCTACCACGCCTTCGGCGGCCACGGCGAACAGAAAAACGTGGCCCTCGACCTCTGCACAAGCGACTGGATTCTTCTCCTCGATGCCGATGAAGTGCTTACACCCGGCCTTCAGGACGAAATCCGCCGGGTGCTGGCCTGTGAGGACGGGCGCGAGCCCAAATACGGCGCCTACTGGATTCCCCGCTTAAACCTGATCTTCGGCCGCTGGATGCGCCACGGCGGTTTCTATCCCGACCACAAGCTGAGGCTCTTCCGCCGCGGGGCGGCGCGGCTCAGCGAGGGCGTCGGCCCCCATTCGACGCCGCAGTTCAAAGGCCCGCGCGGCAAGCTCAGGCACGACATGCTCCACTACGCCTACCCGGATATGAACATCTATCTGGAGCATATGAACCGCTACAGCTCTGAGATCGCCCAACTCCTCAAGGACAAAGGCCGCACCAGCAAGTCCCTGCCCACCTTCCTCTGGAACGCGGTAGCCAATCCCGCTGCGACCTTCGTCTATAACTACTTTTTCCGGCTGGGCTTTCTCGATGGCCGCGAAGGACTGCTGCTGCACCTGAACCACTCCGTCTATATCCACTGGAAGTTCATCAAAGCGTGGTGGCTGGGGGGGACAAGAAGTAAGTCTTAACACGGGAAGATTATCCCGGATTCGCGGTTCCATCCTCGCGCGTGCGTTGGTTCTAACCGTGGGGGTTGTCATCCGGCGGAGGAATCTCCGCCTGCGTACCCCGTTCACCTTCCGGCGGCCCAGCCAGCACCGGAACCGCGACCAACGCCCCCTCCTTCGGAGGCTTTTGCCGCCCAAACAGCGTAGCCACCCACCCCAGCAGCAGCATCCAACTGCCAACACCCAGCAGATAAGCCCCAGCCAGCTTCAGCACCACAGCCCAAACCTGTGTGGAGACCGTCCCGTGCGGCGGCCCGGCAAAGAACCGGCCCGGAAGCCACACGCCCACCAACGATGCCACCACAACCCCCAGCCACCACTGCCAGTTCCACAGTATCCGCAGCACCCGTCGCCACGGCAGCCGCCAGCCCCACTGCGCCGACACCGCCGCATAGGGAATGATCTTGGCCGGCACCACCACCCAGCGCAGAATCCATTCGAGAAAGGCGAGCCAGCGCTGGATGTGCTCGTAAGTAAACACCGTAGCCCGCGCACGCGCCGAGGCCCGCGAGTTCAGGTATCCCGCCCACTGCGGAATCTGGTCGTCGCACCAATCCAGCAGCACCCAGACCACCCAGCCCATGGCAATCCACACCAGCAGCGTGACCGCACCCCACACCAGCTTGACTCGCTTCCCGTCGTCATCCGCCAGCCGTCGCACCGTCCCGGCCTGCAACTCCAGCGCACTGATTGCCAGCAGCACCGGCAACAGCAAACTCAGCACCACCTGCCAGCCATGCTTGTCGGGCAGCCGCGTCCACCCCAGCCCGAGCAAAATCAACAGCAGCGTAACGCCGAACTGCGCCGCAACCCATCTCCGCGCGCCCCGCAGCCGGATAAACAAATCGTTGAATATTTTCACGGCTGCACCTCCAGCGTTGCCGGGTCGCTTGTCGCCTGCACATCGTTCTGATACATCGGCCCTACCTTTGCCGGGCTGATGGCAAACTTGCCCGGATTCACCACCTTCAGCAGGTACACATACTCGCGCCGTCCGCCGAATTCGGTATTGAAAAACGCCGCCCGGTCATCGTGAAACTCTTTCCGCGTAAACCAGTCAGTCCACCAATCGGGCTTGTGGTTCAGCGTATAAAGGCCGGTGTTCGGCAGGAACTCCGTCCCCGCCGGAATCGGGTCCTCGGCCAGCAGGTACTTCCAGTCGGTCCCATTCACGGCCAGGCGCACCGCCACAATATCGCCCACATGCACCGGGCCCTTTAGCGGAACCAGGTCGTACGTAATGGGATCGCTCGGTGTGGCCTGCTTCTTTTGCAGCACGAAGTAGTCCCGCGTCAGGTTGAGCGCCAGTTTCTCTTGCTGGTACAGCCTCTTGTCCGCCGCGTACCAAGCACCCTCCGCTGACCAGTACGTAATCCCGTTGCCGCTCTTGCGGATTGTCACCTGCCCGCCGCTCCCCGCCTGCGCCGCGGGTACCTTGATTTTCCACGGCAGCGCGAAGCCGTCTCCGATGCCAAAGTGCTGCCTGCCCACGCTCGCGCCGTTCACCAGCACCTCCACATCGGAGGTGTTGGCCAGTTCCCCGCTCAGCGCGAGGTAGTCGGTAAGCCCCTCGATCACCATCGCGGTCTGCTTGGTCGAGTACCAATAATCTCCAATCCGATGCTTGCCCAGCCACTCCGCCGCCTTGGGCAGCAGACCGCTCGTCTGGTCCTGCCGCACCAGCAGCTTCAACGCAAAGGCCGTCGTTTCGGCGGAAGTATCCTCCCAGTATTCCAGCAGCCCATCATAGTTTCCGGCCCAGTACGCAGCGGCGCCGTCGGATTTGGCCTTCCTTTCCAGCAACTCCGCCGTTTCCCTGGCGCGCCCATCGCCGCCGGCATCCAGCGCCAGCCCAACCAACGCCAGCCCCTCGTCACTCAGCTTGCCGCGGCTCTCCCAGGCCTTGTCGAGCGCCTGGTTCGGCGCACCGCCGGTGGTGGCCAACGCATAAACCACGTAGGCGCGCAGATCGCCAACCATCTCAGGATGCGCCGCCAGTATGAAAACGAGCCAGGCGCGTCCCCTGTTCAGGCGGCCGGCATCGATCTTGTACCCTGCGTCCCGGGCCTGTCCCAGCCCGCTCACCACGTAGGCGGTCATGAAGACCCGGCTGGGATCGTCCGGCCACCATCCCCATCCGCCATCGTCATGCTGGTAGCTATAAAGCCGCTCCAGTCCAGCCCGCACCATGTCGTTCAGCGTGGCCCGGTCAATGGGCGACTTCAGATGGAGCTTGTCCACCGCCTGCGCCACAATTACGTCAGGCAGAAAGCTGGACATGGTCTGCTCCGTGCATCCCCACGGATACCCGGTCAGGTAATCCAGCGCATCGAAGACCGTTCCCGCCACACTCGGCGCGACAGTGATCATCAGACCACGGGTTCCCGCATCCGAGCTACCCGGATAGCTGTAACTCCACTGGCTTTGCCCCGTTCCCGAGAAAACCACCCCCGAACCGGCCGCCCTTTGCTTCACGCCAAAGGCCTCAATCGGCAGTGTCATCTCCAGCGCGTCGCTCTCCTCATTGGTCAGCGCCTTAGCCGTCAACACCGCATTGCCGGTGGCGTGAGCCCGCACCCTCCAGTCCACAAAGCTCTCGCCCCTGGCCGGGATGTTCACCTTCTGAGTTTGTCCCCCCACAACCTCCAGCCCGGTAACATTCAGGGCAAAGGTCACGTCCTTGGCCGTCTCAAGATAGTTATGCGCTATTACACGCAGCGTCACCTCATCCCCTTGCCTGAAGAACCGCGGCGCGGCCAGCCGGACAATCAGATTTTTCCTTACCAGCACCCGCGTCACCGCCCCACCGGCTTTGCCGTCGTCGGTCATGGCGCGGATCGTTGTCCGCCACGTCGTCAGTGCATCGGGAAAGTTGAACTCCACACGCGCGTGACCGTCGGGCCCCGTATGCACATTGGGATTCCAGTACGCCGTGTCAGGAAACGCCTTTCGCACCTTCGGCACCACCAGATCCGAACCCGGCTTTACCTGCGCCAGCCGCGGATGGTACATTCCGTTCGCCAGTCCCGCCAGCAGCGGACTTTTCAGTCCCGCCTCTCCATAAAAATAAAAATCAAAGGAAGTTTGCGGGTTCAGCGCCACCTCCCGCCTGGGATAGAAAAACGCCACAATGTTCCCGCTCGTATCAGGCCGTACAGAGTAGAGGGCCTCATCCACCTCGCCGAAGCTCAGATCCGCCTCTACCGGCTTGCCCTGCGAGTCCACCACCAGCACGTCGAAGCTGCCCTTTTCGCCGGGAAGATACTTTGGCTTGCTTGGTGTGGCTGTCACCGTCAGCGTCCGCTCCACCGCCGGCGCCTTCAGGCTCTTTTGCGCTGTAATCAACTGGTTGTCGTGGACAATCACCGCGCTCACCACCAGATTCGGCTGCGCGAGCCGCGTAATTGGCACGTCGAAGGCAACGCTCTTGCCGGTCGAGTGAATCAACTGCTTCCACTGCACGCTGTCCCCCTCGGCCGTTACCACCGCCCACGATTCGTCCAGCCCCGTCACCAGCAGCAGGTGCGCAGTATCTCCCACCTGGTAACTCTTCTTGTCGGCCACAATCTGCGCCTGTGTGTTGGCGTTGTACCACGCGCCCGCTCCGTTAAAGATCCAAACCCAGGTCTTTCCCTCCACGGTCCGATTCTCCGGAGTCTGAGCGCTGACCGTCACCTTGAAGCTCCCGCTTGCCCCACTCCCGCCTCCACTTTCAATGGGCAGATCCAGCAGCGCCGTTCCATCCGCTCCCGTCTGCGCATCGCGACTGGTAACAGGCGTATCCGTCCGCTGGCGTGTGACGGAATCCCATCCACTCCGGCTGACCGCAATATGGACCGGCGTCTGCACGGGCTTGCCATCGTAGTCCTGGGCCGTCACCTTCACACGCGGCGTTTGGCCCGGTTCAAACACATAGCTCGTCGGTTCCACGCTCACCCGAAACGATCCATACGTCGCCAGCACGGTTGAGTGGCCAGCCACCTCGCGGTTGGCTGCGTCCGTCACCCGCGCCTCGATGCGGTAGTCCTGGTCGTAGTGTTTGCTATCCACCGCAACCGGCACGCTCACCGTGAGGCGTCCATTGACGTCCAGCACCCCCTCGTGCTCCTGCTGCTCCGTCTCGCCGTAGGTATCATCCGGCTCCTCACCCGCACCCTCGCTCGAATCGTCGCCGCCAGCGTCGCTGTCTTCCGCGTCGTCCTCGTCCCACCAGTAGTGCGTGGAGGTATGCACCACGTACTTCACCTTGGCGTTGGCCACCGGCTCGCCAAAGAAATAGCGCGCTTCGATCGTTGCTTGAATTGAATTTCCTTGAAGTACGCGCGACGCAGTTGGTTTCACGGTCACCTGGTACTCGGGCTTCTTGTACTCTTCGACATAGAAGCTGCCTGTGCCTTCCACTCCCGTGTCATTGAGCTGAATGCTGTAATAACCCAGCGCAGCATCGGAGTCGAGTATCAAGTCAGCCGTGATGGTTCCATGCGCCGAGAGGACGACATCCTTGGATAACACTTCCTTGTTGTCACTGTCGGTCACCCGTAGTGTTGGCGTCCAGCCCTGTGGCAGTTGGAGAGTGTCGTCCTTTTGCAGGCGAACGACAGCTTTGATATGAACCGTGTGGCCTGGCCGATAGACGGGA
>Ga0181529_10005690_pt1 | contig 12958 bp, 8 predicted proteins | sample PEATcosm2014_Bin_36_FD_119763 | JGI IMG/M metagenome (GOLD analysis project Ga0181529, IMG submission 119763) | Peatland microbial communities from MTU Mesocosm Facility, Houghton, MI, USA - PEATcosm2014_Bin10_30_metaG | ecosystem: Environmental > Terrestrial > Soil > Wetlands > Peat | place... | reverse complement strand
CGTGTCGCACGCGCCGGTGCCCACGCCCGGAAGCTCTTCATGAGCCTGGCCGGGAGCGACGCGGTTCTCGACCGGCTTCTCAAGCTCCATCCCAAGAAAATAGATCTGGTGCTGGACCGGGTTCTCCGGCTGCTGGCGGCGCTGGGTCATCCCGAGCGCCGTCTGCCGCCGGTGATTCACGTCGCCGGCACCAACGGCAAGGGCTCGGTGTGCGCGTTTACCCGCGCCATGCTGGAAGCGGGCGGACACAAGGCGCATGTCTATACGTCGCCGCATCTGGTGCGCTTCCACGAGCGCATCCGCTTGGCCGGCAAGCTCATCAGCGAAACCGAACTGATGTCGCTCCTCTTGGAGTGCGAACAGGCGAACGAAGGCCTGCCCATCACCTTTTTCGAGATCACCACGGCGGCGGCGATTCTGGCCTTCGCGCGCCATCCGGCCGATGCGTTGGTGCTGGAAGTCGGCCTCGGCGGCAAATACGACGCCACCAATATCGTGGCGCGCCCGCTTCTCACGGTCATCACGCCGATCGGCCTGGATCATGCCGAGTTCCTCGGCAACTCGCTGGCCGACATCGCCGCCGAGAAGGCCGGCATCGTCAAGCCCGGCGTGCCACTGATCGTCGGCCCGCAGGACGATGCGCCGCGCGACGTCATCCTGCGCCGCGCCGATGCGCTGGGTGCGCCGGTCTCCATGTTCGGACAGGATTTCTTCGCCCATCAGGAACACGGCCGCATGGTCTATCAGGACCTCGACGGCCTGCTCGATCTGCCGTTGCCGCGGCTGGTCGGGCGTCATCAGATCGAGAACGCCGCGCTGGCCATTGCCGGTCTCAGGCGCGTCGGCGGCGATTGGGCCAAGGATCACGCCATCGAGCAGGGTTTGAAAACCGTCGAATGGCCGGCGCGATTGCAGCGGCTGTCGCGCGGCCCGTTGATCGATTCCGCGCCCGAAGGCGCCGAGATCTGGCTCGACGGCGGGCACAATCCGCACGGCGCCGTGGCCGTGGCGCGCGCCATGGCCGATTTCGAGGAGCGCGCGCAGAAGCCGCTTTATCTGATCTGCGGGATGCTGAAGACCAAGGATGCCGTCGGCTTTCTGTCCGCCTTTCGCGGCCTTGCCCGCCACATCGTCACCGTCGACATTCCCGGCGAAGAGGCGAGCCTCGGCGCCGGCGCCTTATACGACCGCGCGCGTTCCGCCGGTTTCGCCGCCGCGCCCGCGGAGGACGTGGAAGACGCCATGTTGCAGATCGCGGCGCAAGCGCGCGTCGCGCCGCACGAACCGCCGCCGCGTATCCTTATTTGCGGTTCGCTTTATTTAGCCGGACAGGTATTGGCGGAGAACGGGTGACGTAGCGCTGTTTTCCTCCCGCGTTTAGGGGGGAGAAAATTAGCGTTGTGCCTGGAGAGAAAATTTCAGATCGAACTTTCGATCCATTCCTTGATCTTCGACTTGGGTAGCGCGCCGACCTTGGTCGCCGCCACCTGGCCCTGGCTGAAGATCATCATGGTGGGAATGCCGCGCACGCCATATTTCTGCGGCACGGTGGGATTGTCGTCTATGTTGAGCTTCGCGATCGTGATCTTGCCGTCGAGTTCCGACGCCAACTCGTCGAGCGCGGGCGCGATCATGCGGCAAGGCCCGCACCATTCGGCCCAGAAATCCACCAGAACCGGCTTTTTCGCATTCAAAACATCGCTCTGGAACGAGGCGTCGGAGACTTTGATCGGCGAAGACATACGCAATTCCTCACTGGTGACTGACCTATATCTAGGAACGGCGCCCATCCCGGTCAAGGCGCACGCGGATGCGCCCCGTTTCCGCCCCCAGGAAGGCCTCGCTTAGCGGCATCAGTCTGGGGCCTTCGGTCCAGACCAGGGCGCAGGCGATTCGCTTGCCGGGGAATATCCTTGCCGCGGCGGCGCGATAGAGAGCCATTTGTGTTGCATAGATTCCCGGCACGTCCTCTTCGCGGGCAGGCGGCGGGCGGTTTGTCTTGAAATCGACAATGAGGACATCGTCGCCGGCGACGGCCAACCGGTCGACGCGGCCGTGGACGCGCGCGCCGGGGCCCAATTCCGGCAGATCGGCGACGATGGCGACTTCGGCGCGGCTATCGGGCGCGAAAGCGGCGGCGAACACTGGATCGTCTAGGACGGCTAGCGTCTCCGAGGACAATTGGGCGGCTTCCGCATCGTCAAGTCCGCGCGCGCGCAAGAATTTTCGCGCCGTTTCTTCGCGCCGGTCGTGTTCGATCTCGGGCAAGCGCGCCAGCATGGCGTGGACCAGAAGTCCTCGGCGGAAGCGCGCCGTGCCATTTCGTCCCAGCGGTGAAGGCAGCGCCGGCTCGTCCATGCCCGCCGCCGCGGACGGGCGGATCAGCCAGGGCGACGGATGCTCCTCCATCGGCTGTGTGCGAGCCCAGCCGGGAATCGTGACCGTTTCCGCCGTGCTCGCCGTCTCGCTGGCGGCGGGGATGACGCCGGCGCTGCCGTAAACGCGGATCGTGGTGTCGCCTTGCGCGACTTCCGCTCCCAGCGCATTCGCCGCGCGCTCCGCCAGCCGGTGCCAGGAGCCGTCCCGGATGCCCTTCTTGTTTTCGAAGCCGCAGATGATGAGTCGCTCCTTGGCGCGGGTCAGCGCCACATAGAGCAGGCGGCGGTGTTCCTTCAACGTCTCGGCCTGCGCCGCGAGTTTAGCCTGCCGGACTTTTTCCGGCGCCGCCTTGTCGGAGAGCGGAAACAGCACGCCTTCATCCGTATACAGAAGATGCCCCTTGGCCGCGGGACTGTCGGGCAGCGAGGTGGTGTCCGGCAGGATGACGATGTCGGCTTCCAGGCCTTTGGCGCCGTGCACGGTCATCACCCGCACTTCGTTGCGGCCGCGCTCCATGTCGCGCTTGACCTCGGCGCCGCCGCGCAGGATCCAGTGCAGAAAGCCTTCCAGCGACGGCGTATTGGCGCCTTCATAGGCCAGCGCCAGCGACAGGAACTCGTCGATGGAATCGCCGGTTTCAGGGCCGAGCCGCGCCAGCAGCTTCTTGCGGCCCTGCGTCAGCGCCTGAGCGTAGAATTCGAACGGTGGCGTGCGGTCGGCGCGCGCCCGCGTCTCGGCGAGAAAGGCGTGCGCTTCGGCGAACTCCTCGCGGTGCTGCGAAAGTTCGCGCCACAGCGTGCTCTTGCGTCCGTGGCAAAGCGCGAAGAGGTCTTCTTCGCCGAGCCCGATCAACGGCGAACGCAGCAGCTCCGCCAGATTGAGATCGTCTTCCGGCAGCAGCGCGAAACGGCCCAGCGCGATCAGGTCCATCACCGCGATCTGCTCCGTGAGCTTGATGCGGTCGGAGCCCGCCACCGGCACACCGCGATCCTTCAGCTTACGGATGATTTCGCTGCCGAACGGCTCGCGCCGCGGCAGCAGGATCATGATGTCGCCGGGCTTGATCGCGTCCTGATGGCCGGGCAGGGCGACGCGCCGGTTCAGCCAGTCCTTGATCTTGTCCGCGATCTGCTCGGCCAGCCGCACGATCGGGCTGTCGCTGCGCTCCAGATCGACGGGGCGCAAATCCCAGGGATCGGGATCGGGTGCGTCCGAAGGCTTCAGCGCCGGCCAGAATTCCACCCGGCCGGTTGCCTCGGTGCGCAGCGGCTTGTGCTCGATTTCCAGATTGCCCGAGGTCAGGCCCTCACGCGCCGCCGGATCGGCGAAGGTTTCGTCCACGAAACGCAAAATCTCCGGCGCCGAGCGCCGCGATGTTTGCAGATATTCATAAGAGAACTCGCGCCCCGCCGCCTCGGCGCGGCCCGCGAACAGCTTGCGCCGGATCTCGAACTGCACCGGATCGGCGCCTTGGAAGCTGAAGATCGACTGCTTCTCGTCTCCCACCGCGAACAGCGTCCGCGGCATCGCCCGCTCGATGCCTTCGCCGGCGAAGAACTCTTCGGTCAAACTCTGGATGATGTCCCATTGCAGGGCGCTGGTGTCCTGCGCTTCGTCGATCAGGATGTGGTCGATGCCTTCGTCGAGCTTGTACAGCACCCAGGCCGCGCCGCTGCGTTTGAGCAGGCGATGCGTTTCCACGATCAGGTCGTCGTAATCGAGCGCGCTGCGGGCGCGCTTTTCCGCGGCGTAGACGCCGCGCACCGCGTCGATAATGGTCAGCGCCGCTTCGCTGAGGGCTGCGGCATGCGTCGCGCGCAGGCGGTTTTCGAACTCCATCGCGCGGCCGCCGAGCGCTTCCAAATAGGCAAGTAGATCGGGCCGGGCTTGCGCGAGAGCCTTTGTCGCCAAAGTGGCGCGAAGCGCTCCATCCTGAGTGAGAAGCGCTCCCCGGACGGATTCAAGGCGCTCGAATGCGTCATTGGTTTCTGTGGCGGCGGTCAGCGCCGTGCCGCGCTTGGTGTCTGTCGTGCTGCCTGTGGAAAGCCAGGCGATGGCCTCGCGCAATATCGCTTCGTCGCGATTCAGGCTTTGGGCGAATGCGCTCGCGATCCCTTCGGGCGTGTCGTTCGGATCGGCACCGTGCGCCTGGCGCAGCAAGCCCGTCCAATCGTCGCTTCTCGCCAGGAAGGCATCGAGCTTGTTGCGGTCGGAGCCCAGTGCGCCGTCGAGAATGCGCTCGAGCCGGAAATCGCTGAGATGGGTCGCGAGATACGCGATGGCCGCCGCGCGCGGCGTATCGCCGGAGCCGGCGCGCTCCAGCACGCGCGCCCGCGCCTCCGCCATCAGATCGCGCGCGGTGCGTTCGTCGAGCACGCGGAACGAGGCCGGCACGCCCGCTTCCAGCGGAAAGCGCATCAGCACGTACTGGCAGAAGGCATGGATGGTCTGGATCTTGAGCCCGCCCGGCGTTTCCAGAGCGTCGGCGAACAGGCGGCGCGCTTTTCTCAATTCCTCCTTGCCGCCGGTCTCGGCGCCGACCTCGGCAATGTTCTTCGCCAACGCGTCGTCGGGCAGCATCGACCAGCGACCGAGTTGGTCGAACAAGCGTCCGGCCATCTCCGCCGCCGCGGCCTTGGTATAGGTGAGGCACAGGATGCGTTCGGGGCGCGCACCGGCCAACAGCAGCCGCGTCACGCGATTGGCGAGGGTATGCGTTTTCCCCGCGCCGGCATTGGCGGCCACCCAGGCCGAGCGCCTCGGATCGGAGGCGGCGAGCGCGTCCTTGCTCATTCGCCTTCTCCCCGCCAGCCGCTGGCAGACCATTCGCGCACCCGCGCCAGATGATCGTAGTCGCCTTCCCGCTTGGCGAAGAGCGGCCCGACGCGCGATTCATAGGCCTTGTTTTCGTCGTCGAACGCCGCGATGCGCCGCGCCAGCCGTTCGGCTGCCTGCCGCGCGATCTCCTTGGCGTCGGTTTTGACGGGTTTGAATTCGCCCGCCTCCGCGCCGCCGGTGATGCGGACATAGACCAGCTCCGCCGGATCGAGCGGCCCGATCTCCTTGAAGCCTCCCACCATCAGCACCGCGCCTTCGAGCGGCAGTTGCGGCGCCAGATGTTTGAGCACCTGCGGATCGCTCGGCGGTACGCCGGTCTTGTAATCCAGGATGACGCCGCCGCCCGTCTTGAGCCGGTCGATGCGGTCGGCGCGTCCGTAAAGCGTGAAATCTCCCGCCGGCCCCTTGAATGCATATTCGCCAGTGATTTCCACGAAGCTTTCGGCGATGGCGGCGCGCCGCTTGCGTTCCTGCTCCACGAACCAAATCGCAGCCCTCAGGAAACGCGGCCGCCAGATCGCCAGCGTGGCTTTCGGCGTGCCCAATTCGTCGAACACATCGTCGGCGATGGCGACCAGCTGCATGGCCGCGTCCGGCGGCAGTTCGTGCGGATGACGGCGGACGAACAGTTCGAGCGCGCGATGCAGCGCGCTGCCGCGCTCCAGCGGGCCGATTTCCGCATCCAGCGGATCGAGCGGCCGGAGCCTCAGGATGCGCTTGGCGTAGATCGCATAAGGATCGCGCACCCAGGTTTCGATTTCGGTGAAGGACAGCTTGCGCGGCCGCGTCGAAACGGGCGGGCGCGGGGACGGCGGTTTGATCCGCTCGGGTGCGCCGGGGTTGGATAGCGCGGCCGCGATCTGCCGATAAGGTGTCTGCGGCGCCAGCGCCGTTTCGATTTTCAAACCTCGGGTGAGCTGCACCAGGCGCTGCAGCCAGCGCGACGCCACGGTCGGCGCGCCTTCGGCTTTCAGCGCGCGGGTGAGCACCACGCACGGGCCGGCCGCGAGCGTCGCGAAATCGTGCGCGGAGAGTCCTATGGCGCGCTCGGGCTGCTCCAGACCCAGCGTGCGCCGCATCGGGCGCGAAAACCACGGATCGTCGGCGGCGGACGCCGGCCACGAGCCTTCGTTCAAGCCGCCCAATACGACCAGATCGAAATGCTGCAAGCGCGCTTCCAGCGGTCCCAGGATGGCGAGGCGAGGGTGACGTCCGAATGCCGGTCGTACGGAAGGTTCTGCGATGAGCGCACGGAACAGCGCCACGTAGGATTGCGGTTCAATAGAGGGCAGTGGCCCGACAAGCGGTTTATCGCGAACCGCTTCGGCTAACTCTTGAACGAATTGATGCGCGATTGTGCCTGCAGGCCCTCGCCACAGGTTCTCTTCCGACGCCAACCGCTCCGCCGCCGCGATATGCGCCGCTAACGCATCGCCGATCTCTATTTCCGGCTGCGCAATGGCGTCCGCGAACGACGCCAATGCCTCCGTTACGCCTGCAAACCATGTTTTGAGCTGTTCGTCCGCTCCGGCGATCGCGGCGGCGATGCCGTGCAGTCCGGGATCGGGCCGCGGCCCACGCAACGCCAGATCGAGTTCGCGCGCCCGCCCGCGGAAGATCGCGGCTTCCTCGCCCATCGTGGTCAGCGGATGCTTCAGCAGCGCCAGCAGCGGCACCGGCGCGAAGCCGCTGTCGGCCGCTTCGGCGATAAGGCAAAGGTAAGCGCCGACGTCCGTCTGCGTCAGCGGACGGCCGGCGGAATCGTCGATGGCGATGTCCCAACGGCCAAGTTCCGCCGTCACGCGCCGCGCCAGGGCGCGGTCGCGCGTCACCAGCGCCGCCGTATGCAACGGTGTCTCCAACGCCTCGCGCAGCAGCAGCGCGACAACGGACGCTTCCTCCGCCGGATCGGCCGCTTCCACCAGCGTCAGCCCGTCAAGGCCAGCCGTCAGTTCGCGTCCGTCGCCGTCGGCCAGCGCGCGCCAAGCGTCCGTGGTCGGCGCCGGACGCAGCACCTCGCGCAGAATCCGCTCGCGCTGCGGCACGCCGACGGCCGGCATCCAATCGGCGACATCGTCTCGCGCCACACCGATCCGTTCCAGCAATTGCTTCAAGGCGAATTGCGGATGGCCGGGATCGAGCCGCTGCCAACTGTCTTCGTCCAGCTCGCGGTCCAACCCTGGCAGGACGACGGCGCCTTTGGGCAGACGTGCGATGACGCCGAGCAATTCCGCGGTCGCCGGAATGCTGCCGGTCGAACCGGCGGCGACCACGGGGCGGTCCGGCGGATTGCTCGCCAATCGCTTCGCCAAGGCGCGCAATGCTTCGTTGCGGCGCGCTTCGGGATTGACGCAGCCCTCGGCGTCCAGAAGCGCGGGCCATTGCGTGCGGATCAGCGACAGGAATTCCTTGACCTCGGCCCAATGCTCGGCCAGCGCCAAGGGCGCGAGGTCTTCGAGTTTCTCCAGATCGGCGCCTTGCCGTTCGACTTCGTCCATCACGGCGGCCAGGCTCTTGGCGAGACCCGCCGCCTGGCCGAAGCTTATCCGTCCGTAATCGCGCGCCTGGCTCCAGCGGCGGATCAGTGCCGCCAGCAGCAGACGCCGGCGCAGCGGCGCGATAGCCGGCTTCAGTTCCAGCATATCGGCGATTGGGTCGAGCAGCAGCTCGTCTTCGTCCACGTCGCCCAGCGGCCGGAAGTCCGGCAACAGCGCCGCGCCGCCGGCTTCCCTGGCGAAAATCTCCGTGATGCCGCGCGCCGCGCGCCGCGTCGGCAGATAGATCGTGACATCGGCCAGCGCGAACGGGCCGCCGGTTCCGAAGCGGCGCAGAAGTCCTTGCGCCAAGGTCGCGGAAAAGGGCGCGCCCGCCGGGATGGTGAAGACGTTGGCACGCCGCGTGATGTCAGGCGGCCGGGGCAAGGTCTGCCAGGAATTCTTCGGCCTCGGCGACGGCTTGCGGGGTGCCGACGTGAATCCACACGCCGTCCAGGCGCACGCCGAACAGCCGTTCTTTTTCGATGGCCCTGTCCCACAGGATGTTGGTCGAGAAGCCGCCGCTCGGCGCGTTGTCGAATAGGCGCGGATGCACGATCTGCACGCCCGGATAGGCGAACGGCGAGACGCGGCCCGGCGGCACGCGCGACAGCCGTCCATCGCTGTCCATCATGAAATCGCCGGTGCCTTCGTAGCCCATGGAAGTGACCATGGGCGCCATCAGCAGGAGCGCGTCCATGGTCTCGGGGTCCCAGCGCGCCTTCATGCGTTCCAGCGCCGCGCCGTAGCCTTCCACCCAGATCGTATCCGAATTGTGGATGAAGAATGACTCGTCGCCAAAACACGCCAGCGCCTTGGCGACGCCACCGCCGGTGCCGAGCAATCCGTCGCTCTCGTCGGAATAGAGGATCTCAACGTCCTTGCGGCCGGCCAGATGCTCTTTGACCATCTCGGCCTTGTAATGAAGATTGACGACGATCGTCGTCACGCCGGCCGCGACCAGCCGGTCGATGGCGTGGTCGATCAGCGCCTTGCCGCCGACCGATACCAGCGGCTTGGGGCGATCGTTGGTCAAGGGCCTCATGCGCGTGCCCAGCCCAGCGGCCATGATCATCGCGCGCGTGGGTGAACTCATGTCATGCTCCTTCGTTGCGCGGAATGCCTCGCGCTTCTTGCGGGATCGCGCGGTCATACCATGTTTTGAGCGCGGCGAGCGCGGGATGTTCGAGGTCTTTGCCCAAATAGGACCAGACCCTGGGCAGATAGGATAGATAGCGCGGTTTGCCGTCGCGCCGGAACAACCGCGCGAAGATGCCGACGATCTTGGCGTTGCGCTGCGCGGAGAACACCGCCATTTCCTCGGCGAAGGCGGCGGCGTCGAGCGGCGTGCCTTGCGCGCGCATGGCGTTCAGGTAGTGCGCGGCGGCGGCCTCGCCCACGGCCGGCGCTACGTCGCGCCGCGCGTCTTCGATCAGCGACACCAGATCGTAGGCTTTAGCCCCGGCGACCGCGTCCTGGAAATCGATTAGTCCCACCCGCGCCACGCTGCTGCGCCCAGGCAGCCACAGCAAATTCTGCGCGTGATAATCGCGATGCACGAAGACGGACGGCGCGCGCAGATAAGGCGCCAGCGCCAGGCGCCACAGCGCGCGATGTTCTTCGGTCTCGGCTTCGCCGGCCTTGCGTCCGAGCGCGACGGGAAAAAACCATTCGGTCAGCAGATCGACCTCGGCCAAAAGCGCGGTCTCGTCGTAAGCGTGCAGGTGCTTGTCGGGTGGCAGTACGCCCGGCGCCGCGTCGGCGTGCAGCTTGGCGAGCACTTCCGCCGCCGCCGCGTAGAGTGCTTTCTCGTCCGCGCCTGTCGCCAGCGCATCGGCGAACAGATCGTCGCCGAGGTCTTCCATGAGAACGAAGCCTTGCGCGGCGGCGTCGGCATAGATTTCCGGTGCACTGAGCCCCTTGCCGCGCAGATACTTCGCGACCGCGACGAAGCGGGCGCAATCCGCCCCCGCCAGCCGCGCGACCGCGTTGTAGCCGAGGGCGCGCCGCTCGCTCGGCGAGGCGTCGGCGGATGCGGCCGGAGTTTCGGCGCCTTGCGGCTGATCCATCAGCAGCGCTGCACGGCCGTCGAGCCTCAGGCGGATGTAGCGTCGCGTGGAGGCGTCGCCGGGCAGGGGAATGCGTACCGCTTCGCCCCATCCGGCGCGGGTCAGGAATGCCTGCATGGCCTCTGTGCGTTCAGCGGACATGCGCGCCATCCGAGAGAAGCGTCGCCCAGCGGGCCGGTCCGGCGATGTCGGCGCGGCGCGCTTGCGGCCCGGTCGTGGTCAGCACGACATGAAGCGTATCGCCGGGCAGGCGGTTACCGGCATTCTCCGGCCATTCGATCAGCACGGCGCCATCCTCCAAAGCTTCTTCGAGCCCGAGTTCGTCGATCTCGCGCGGGTTTCGGATGCGGTACAGATCGTAGTGGCGCACCGCAAGGCGCGGTGTTTCGTAGGTCTGGACCAGCGTGAAGGTCGGGCTGGGGACGCTTTCCGTCACGCCAAGCGCCCGCAGGACGGCGCGCGCCAGCGTGGTCTTTCCTGCGCCCAGATCGCCTTGCAGCGCGACCGTGTCGCCGATGCCAAGACCTGCGGCAATCCGCGCACCGAGCGCCTCGGTGGCTCCAAGGTCGGTCAGAAGGATCGGCATGGTGAAAGCCTGCGATTTCGCGTTCATGGCTGTCATTCTAGCGGTTGATTCCCTGGACCCGCTCCGACATCTTAGCTGCGCTTCTTCCCTTTTTCTTCCGGATCGTCATGTCGCAGAATATTGTCATCGTCGGCGCGGGCCAGGCCGGCGCCCAGGCCGTCGCCAGCCTCCGGGCCGAGGGGTTTGCCGGTGCCATTACCATGGTCGGCGACGAACCGTTTGCGCCCTACCAGCGGCCGCCGCTGTCCAAAGCCTATCTGATGGGGACGTTCGAGCGCGACCGCCTGTTCCTCAAGCCCGCCGCCTTCTACCGCGAATCGGCTTGCGATTTGATCCTGGGCGTCGGCGTGCAGGCCATCGACCGGGCGGCAAGGACGGTGGCGCTCGCCGACGGACGCACCCTGCCTTACGACATACTCTTGCTGGCGACCGGCACGCGGGTGCGCCCAATACGCTGCCCCGGCGCCGATCTGTCGGGCATCCATTATCTGCGAAGCATCGCCGACGTGGACCGGCTGCGCCCGGCGCTGGAAGAAGGCAAGCGGCTGGCGGTCGTCGGCGGCGGCTATATCGGCCTCGAGGTCGCCGCTGTGGCGGCGAAGCACGGCCTGGACGTGACGGTGTTCGAGGCGTTGGAGCGGGTGATGGCGCGGGCTGTGTCGCGGCCGGTCTCCGATTTCTTCGAGCAGGCGCACCGCGCGGTGGGCGTGAAGCTGTTGCTCAACACCGGCGTGGAAGCTTTCGAAGGGACCGGCCGGCTGGAGGCGGTGCGCGCCGGCGGCGAGTATTATCCCGCCGATCTAGCGCTGGTCGGCATCGGCGTCGTGCCCAACGTGGAACTGGCCAGGGATGCGGGCCTGCCCTGCGAGGACGGCATCGTGGTGGACCAGAATTGCGCGACCGCCGATTCGGCGATCTTCGCCGCCGGCGACTGCACCTGGCATGTCGGGCGCGAAGGCATTCCGCTCCGGCTGGAAAGCGTGCAGAACGCCATCGACCAAGCCAAACATGCGGCTTATGCGATGGCGGGCAAGCCCAGACCGTATCGCGAAGTGCCCTGGTTCTGGTCCGACCAATACGATCTGAAGCTCCAGATCGCCGGGTTGGCGCGCGAAAGCGACCAAATCGTTTTGCGCGGCGATCCGGCAGCGCGCAAATTCGCCGTGTTCCATCTGCGCAACGGCGCGGTGGCCGCAGTGGAGGCCGTCAACGCGGCGCCGGAATATCTTGTCGGGCGCAAACTGATCGCCGACGGCGCCCGCGTCGCGCCGGAGCGCTTGGCGGATGTGTCCGTTCTGATGAAGAACATAGTGTAGAAAATGAGTTCGCTTTTCGACCGCAACCTCTCTTCGTCATGGCCGCCCTTGAGGCGGCCATCCAGCCGGTGCGCGTTTGTGCACCGAAAAGAAATTCTGGATGGCCGGGTCAAGCCCGGCCATGACGGAATTAGTTGAGACATCGATGCCCCGCATCAAATACATCGACGAGAACGGCCAGGCGCGCGACGTGGATGTGCCGGCCGGCTGGTCGGTGATGGAAGGGGCGGTGAAGAATCTTGTTCCGGGCATCGATGCGGATTGCGGCGGCGCCTGCGCCTGCGCGACCTGCCACGTTTATGTCGATCCCGCTTGGCTGGCGAAGCTCCCGCCCAAACAGGAGATGGAAGAGACCATGCTGGATTTCGCGCAGGACGTAAAACCGAACAGCCGGCTGTCTTGCCAGATCAAGGTGACGGAAGAGTTGGATGGCCTCGTGGTGCGCACGCCCAAGAGTCAACATTAGGTTTGTGCGTGCTCGGAAATCACATCTCCGATTGTCATGGCCCGCATTCGCGGGCCGTGACAACTGAGTTGGGTGAGGAAGTTACGCGATCTTTCTCTCTTCGCCCGATGTTGGCGTCGGCGCATCTTGGATGCGCCGCGGCAGGTGGCAGCGCACCAGCGTGCCGTCTCCGCTTTCGATCTCCACCCAGCCGTCGTGCAGTTCCACGAAGCGGTTGACCAGCGCCAGGCCCAGGCCCGCGCCGCCGCGCTGGCCGGCATTGCTCTTGGCGGAGAAGCGCTCGAAGACGTTGGCGCGCACTTCCGGCGCGATACCCGGCCCGTTGTCGCGCACGCTGATTTGCACGTCCTCGCCGTCGATGCGTCCGCCGAGCACGATGACGCCGCCCTTGGGCGTGAACTTGAAGGCGTTGGACAACAGATTGAACACCACCTGGCGGATGCGGCGCGCGTCGGCCAGGAACGGTCCGGCGTCCTCGGGACAATCCACTTCCAGGCTCAAGCCCACTTTCGCGGCCCAATCGCGCGCATGCGCCGCCACATCGACGAGCAGCGTATGCAGGTCGACGCGTTCGAGTTCCAGCCGCAGCGCGCCGGATTCGATCAGCGCCAGATCGAGAATGTCGTTGACCAGGCTTTTCAGCGTGTTCGATCCCGATACGATCGCCTGGAGGTATTCGCTCTGGCGTTCGTTGAGCGGTCCGGGCACTTCGGTCGAAAGATGCTCGGCGAAGCCCAAGATCGTGTTGAGCGGCGTGCGTAGTTCGTAGG
>Ga0181529_10005689_pt1 | contig 12961 bp, 6 predicted proteins | sample PEATcosm2014_Bin_36_FD_119763 | JGI IMG/M metagenome (GOLD analysis project Ga0181529, IMG submission 119763) | Peatland microbial communities from MTU Mesocosm Facility, Houghton, MI, USA - PEATcosm2014_Bin10_30_metaG | ecosystem: Environmental > Terrestrial > Soil > Wetlands > Peat | place... | reverse complement strand
TCCAACCTCACCGCGCCCTCCTATGTGCCTCGCGCAAGCTGCGCAGCCGGCTCGTCGTTCGGCCAAAGCATGCAATTCGCTCAGATCGGCGGCAGCGTCGGCATGGTGAACCTGAATCCCAAGGCAGTAACGGACCAGGCGGACGGCTCCTTTGGCAATTGCGAGGTCGGCTCGCTGCGCGGTCCGTCCCTCAAGACGGCCGACCTCAACGTGAACAAGTCCTTCCCGATCACAGAGAAGGTGAACATGACCTTCATGGCTCAGTTTATGAACCTGACCAACACGCCCATCTTCAGCATTCCGAACACCTGGGACGACAACTACAGCTCGTGCGAATACTGCACTGGCGTTCGTACCACCGGCTATACCGGCGGCGGATACGGAACGGTCGGCGTCTACGGATTGATGGATGGGTCGAACCCCGGACGCGAGATCGAGTTCGCGCTCAAGTTGAACTTCTGACGGGAAAGAGGCAAGAACACGTTCCAACTGCTCACGGAGTTGGAACAAAGCCAAACCAACCGGAGAGGGCGCGTTTTCGGGCGCGCCCTCTCCATTCTCCCCATACTCTGTGAAAGAGAGAATTCAATCCAGCCCGCCTGACAGCGACTGCGATTCTCCAAAAAAGACCATTCAGCAAATGGATTGGACTATCCCAATGACAGACCCCGAGAGCTTGCCAGCACCCCAGCACACCGTTCATCAAGCAACTCCTCTGCGCGCAGTTCCTGCGCTCATCCGCGGAACACGCACGGTGCTTACCGCCGAGAGGCTCTTCGATGGAACCGGCATCCTCCACCATCCTGTCGTTGTTGTGGAAGACGGCCAGGTAGCCTCCATCTCGACTCGCGAAGAAGGCGCGCTACCAGCTCAATGCCGCGTTCTCGACTTTCCAGGCGCTACGCTGGCCCCGGCGTTCTTTGACGTCCATTTCCACGGCTGCGCCGGTCACGATGTGATGGAAGCCACCCCCGCGGCTCTCAGCGCCATCGCCAGCTTTCTCGCGCTCCATGGGACTGGCGGCTTTCTGGCGACGACTCTCACGGCCTCCTTGGATGCAACCCTGCGCGCTCTTTCAGGGCTGGCCAAACTGCTTGCGCAGCCGCGGCTCGATGGTCAGGCGCGTCCTCTAGGCATCCACCTGGAAGGCCCGTTTCTCTCCCATCTGAAGCGCGGCGTTCAGCCGCCGGAACATCTGCTCGCGCCCGACATCGCCCTCTTCGACCGGTTCTATGAGGCCGCCGAGGGCCACATGCGCCTCATCACGCTTGCTCCCGAACTTCCCGGCGCGGTAGAACTCACTGCTCACGCAACGCTCCGAGGGGTGCGCGTCTCGCTTGGACATTCCAACGCTACGGCCCAGGAAACACGCGCTGCCATGGATGCGGGAGCCGTGAGCGCGACACACACATTCAACGCCATGCGATCGCTCGACCATCGCGAGCCGGGGATTCTAGGCACGGCTCTGACCTCCGACTCCCTGTTTGCCGAGATCATCTGCGACGGCATTCACAGTGCTCCGGAGATGGTGAAGCTGTGGTGGAGAGCCAAGGGGTTGGAGCGAGCCATTCTGGTCACGGACGCGATGAGCGCTGCCGGCATGCCCGATGGAGAGTATCAACTGGGCGGCATCCATGTGCAGGTTGCCGCTGGAAGGGCAACGGCCAACGGAGTGCTGGCCGGCAGCGTGCTTTCTCTCGACCGCGCGCTCGCAAATTTCATGCGGTACACGGCTGCGCCGCTCGATCAAGCCCTGCGGTTGCTTACTGCAAACCCCGCCGCAATGACCGGATTTGAGAAAGAATCCGGCTTCATCGCCACAGGCCGACCTGCTTGTCTCGTTGCGGTCGACAACGAAGGGAGGCTGATTGCCTCCGTGATCAACGGACACATCCTCCCCGCTGCGATAACTTGTTAGAGCGGCTCAACTTTTTGTGAGGCGTTTCCTGCACCGCGCAACGTGGCTATTTCTTGAGGAAATGCCACGTTGCGCTTGCTTTCGGCCTACGCCAACTCCGGAAACGCTATCGCAGACAACGCTTATTTCGGATGCGTGTTGAGTTTGTCGATCACCCGCTTCAGTTCGTCGAGTTTCTGGCCGGCCTCGCCCAGCTTGCCTTCCGCGGTCAGCCGCTGGTAATCGGAAAAGTCTTTTGAGGCTTCGGCAATGAGTCCGTTGAGATCGGTGGCCGGCTTGGTGGCCGCTCCTGTTTCCGTTGCGGCGTGCGGAGCCTCCGCGGCGCTCAGCGACGAGGTTCCGCCGCCGAAGAGCGAAGTCAATGCGGCCTCGAAGGTGGGTCCGTAGGCCAGGCGATCCTGAAGGGCCAGCACCACCAGGCGCAGTTCCGGCATGGGGCTGCGGTCGGCCTGGAGGTAGATGGGCTCGGCATAGAGCAGCGCGCGGCCGGAGGGGATGACCAGCAGGCTGCCGCGCCGCACATGCGAGCCTTGCTGATTCCACAGGGTCAGTTGGCCCGAGAGCTGGGCGTTCTGGTCGATGCGCGCTTCGATCTGCAGCGGGCCGTCCACCAGCTTGGTCTTGGGGAAGTCGTAGACCACCGAGGTCCCGTAGTGCTCGCCGTCGCTGCGGCCGGCGATCCAGCCGATGAGGTTGTTGCGGTTGGCGGGCGTAAAGGGCAGAATCTCGACAAACTCGACGCCGGTTTCTCCGGGCAGCTTCATGAGCACGAAGTTGGGCTGCATGGCTTGCGTGGTTTGCTCTCCGCCCTGGGCCATGCCCACTTCGCTGGCCACCGTCCATAGGTCCTCGCGGTTGTAGAAGACCGCAGGGTTGGTCATGTGGTAGAGACCGTAGACTTCGGCTTGCAGCTTGAGCAGCGACTCGGGATAGCGCACATGCTTGCGTAGGTCCGCGGGCATGGTGGAGGCGTCCTTGAAGAGGCCGGGGAAAACGCGGCTGTACGCCTGAAGGATGGGGTCTTCCTTGTCGAAGACGTAGAAGGTGGTGGTGCCGTCGTAGGCGTCGATGACCGCCTTGACGCTGTTGCGCAGGTAATTGACGGAGCTGCCGCCCAGGCGGTAGTGGGTGGAGTAGGGATAGCTGTCCGTGGTGGTGAAGGCATCCATCATCCAGGAGAGGCGGCCGTCGTCGCCGAGGACGATGTAGGGGTCCTGCTCGAAGGTCAGGAAAGGCGCCAGCGTGGCCACGCGCTCGCGCACGTTGCGGCGCATCAGCAGGCGGCTATCCGAGTTCACGTCGTCGCTGAAGGGCAGCTTGGCCAGATCGCCGCGGTCGAAGGCCAGCAGAATGCGGCGCAGAAAGCCGCCCAGTTGAATTCCGCCGTTGCCTTGATAGGAGGTGAGGTTGTTGGTGTCGCCTTGCGGGTAATTGAACTCCTGCTGCCGGGTCTTCACGTAGACATCGGTGTTGGTGAGTTCGCCAAAGTAGATTTCGGGGCGAGTCACGTTGAGGCTCTTCACCGTGCTCTGGACGGGCATGTTGCTCATCATCAGCGTGGGCAGGCCTTCGGAGGTGAACCCGTTCACGGGGTTCATGGTAATGCCGAAGCCGTGGGTGTAGATGAGCTTCTCGTTGATCCAGTTGCGGCTGCTCTCGGGCAGCTTTTCCACGTTGAGTTCGCGGGTGGCTAACATCACCTGGCGCATGGTGCCGTCGATTGCATAGCGGTCGATGTCGATGTCGGGGAAGTCGTAGTAGGTGCGAATCTCCTGGATTTGCCGGAGCGTGTCCTGGAGCGCGTGCCAGTCCCACAGGCGGATGTTCTGCAGCGTCGCCTGGTTGTTGGCCGGGTCGGTGGCTTCGACGGTTGTTTCGGCGGGGAACTCGCGCAGCAAGAAGCGGTCGAGCCCGAATGCCTGGCGCGTCATCTCGATGTTGTGGGCGATGTAGGGCTGCTCGCGGACCAGTTCATTGGGCTTGACCAGGAAGCTGCTAACGTACCACCCAACCACGCCCATGCCGACATAGCAGACGATGGCAGGAAGAATGGAGACGACAAGCCAGCGTCCGCGCGGAGCGAACAGCGAGCTGGAGAAAGCAATCAGCGCGCCCAGCGCCAGCGCGGCGGAGACGATCAGCATTCCGGCGAGGGTGACATGCGCGCCGGTGTAGGTGACGCCGTCGAAGATGGTGTGATGCTCGAACAGTTGGGCAAAGCGGGCGAGATAGGTGCGCGCCGCCAGCACCAGCAACAGGAACGAAATCGCGAAGCCGAGTCCGCGCCAGGGTAAAGGGATGTAGCTGGCGCGGCGCTCGCTGAAGGCCCGCGAGCCGCCGGCGATGAGAAGAAATCCTACCGCGATGAGGCAGACAATTACGGCCAGGGTTAGCATCCAGCCGGCGATAAGGTCCCAGGCAGGCAGCGTGAAGAGGAAGAAGTTGAGTGGCAGGCCAAAGACCGGGTCAACTACGTTGCCCGTCGAGGGTGGGGCGAACCAGAACAATGCCAGCGTGGGCCACTCGGCCGCCATGGCGCCGCCGGTGGCAAGAGAAATCAGCAGGGAAACGCCGATGGCGATGGCATGCAGGATGGGCTTGACCGGCAGGCTGACCTGCTGCCCGGCGATGACAATGGTGTGATCGAAAGGCAGATCGTCAAGATGGGCGCGCTTGAGAAGAGAAAACGCTCCGTAAAGAACGACAAACGTGGCCACCGCAAAAGCCGCGAAAACTCCCCACTGGAGGGTCAGCGTCCGCATGAAAACGCTGCCGTAGCCCAGCGACCCGAACCAGAGCAGATCAACCCAGTAGGAGAGTGCGGTCCGGCTCCCGAAGAAAAGCACGGCCAGGAGCACCAACAGAATAATAAGTTTGCGGTTAGGACGCCGCGCCGGCTGCGCCAGCTTCGGCCATTCAATCTTTTCGGACACTTCTCCACCCCTTTGACCGGTTTCTTTGCGGTTGCGGGTCGATCGGGCTAACTGCGCCGCAAAGAGGTAACCACATTCACTTTAGTCCTCCTGGGAGGGCTTTGCAGCGGGGATCCGTTCAGAAGCGGCAAAGGGTGAGGCGGATGGACGGGGCAGGGAGGCTTTCGCGTATTCTGGGAGCCACATGACATTCTCAGAGAAGACGAAGGCAATCCTCACCGACAGCCACTTTCTGATTCCCCTGGCGGTGTTCTGCGCCGGTCTTGCGCTTCTTATCGGGCTCCATTGACGGGCTGAACAGGCCGCCAGTCCGGGCAGCGAAATGTGGAAGCCAACGAAGCTGGATCACGGCGTAAACAGGGTGGAACAGGAATGAGCAGAATGGCAAAAACAAGCGTTGACGGGAGCTTTGGGTCCATTCACGGGCTGGGCGTGGCCTGCGGTCTGGCGGCTGGAGTGTGGCTGGGCGCGGCGGAAGCCCCCACCAAGCTGGTCAACTCCGGGCTGTCTCCTTACGCCATCTCGCTGTGCATGGTGGCTGGCGTCTTCACGGCGCGGTGGACTCTTCCCACGCTGCTCAAGGGAACCCGGTATGTGTTCGCCGACCTCACCCGGAACAAGCACCTCATTCTGACCGCGATTCTGGCGGGCATGCTGTGGGCCGTGGCCAACACGCTCACGGTTTTTGCCATTCGCGATGTGGGGCTGAGCATCGCCTTTCCTTTGTGGAACGCAAACTCGCTGGTGGGAATCTTCTGGGGCTGGCTGCTGTTTGGCGAATTGAAGGGCGCAAGCCGGAAGAACATCGCCAAAGTGGTGCTGGGGGCGTCGGCCATTGTTGCCGCGGCGATCATGCTCGGCTTCAGCACCATCCACGCCGGAGGTCCTCACGACGGACGCGCCCTGAGCGGCATTCTGGCCGCGGCGGGCGCTGCCTTGTGTTGGGGAACCATGTACATTCCCTACCGCAAGGCGTACATCAGCGGAATGAATCCGCTCTCTTTTGTGACCGTCTTCACCCTGGGCGAACTGGGCACGGTGTTCGCGCTGCTGCTGGCGCTGGATGGCGGGACCAAGGCCGCGATCTTTCACTCTCCGGAGACCAAGCACGTGCTTTTCTGGCTGTTTCTGGGGGGATTTGCCTGGGTCATCGGCGATCTGTTTCAGCAGTACGCCACCAAGTACCTGGGCATCGGCCGTGGCATTCCGCTCTCGAATACCAACCAGATGTGGGGCCTGGCCTGGGGAGCGCTCGTCTTTGGCGAGCTGGCGCACGCCAACATGGCCCACCGGCTGCTTGTCGTGGCCGGGTCTTTGGTCATGATTCTGGGCGCGCTGGCGGTGAGCACGGCAGTTGCCACGGCGGGCGAGGACGCCTCGACCAACGCCACCCTTCTGCGCGAGTGCGACCGCTACAAGCTGGATTACCAGCGCGTGCTGCTAGCCTATCGGGGCGGGGATTTGGAGCAAGCGGATGCGCGGCGCGCCTGGTGGGATTATGCCATCGTTGCGGTCGCCGCGGGCGTGTTCGTTTACCTGGGGCTCCATGCCAAGATGCCCGCGCTGGGCATGGATATGGCCTGGCTGTGGGTGCTCTCCGCGGTGGCCGTGGTCACGGCGGCAGTGTGCGGCTGGGGGCTGTGGCGAGCGACCCGGTTCTCGTAGAGGAGGTTCATTCGTCGGCCCGTAACCCATTGTGGGCTTGTTTGTGCCCCCCCCCATATTTTGCGAATAAAATCCTTGGTTTCAACGAGATACCGAGGGGTTGTCGCGCTAAATTCCTGTCATCATTGGACTTATCCGCAGAATCCTCTCAGCAAAGGAGTTACGGGCGATTTGGAGGTTTTGCTCTTGGGCTGACGACTCCGCTCGCCCCTCCGCCGCATGGAATTGTGCCTGCTCTTGGCCCCGCAACGATTATGCGGCAAAGGACGGAAATCATCCGCAAAGCGCCGAGCGGCTTCTGGATTTGCGGCGGTCGAGGCGCGGCCGCAATGCTGGACCCTGCGATGGTTCAGAGGAGCGATTCCGGAAGGGGAATCTTCTTCAATCCCCGGTCCCTAAAAAAGCAAGGGGCCAGTGCCACCCTCAGCGTGGTTTGGAGCAGATCACCGAGAGCACGGCCACACACCGACTCCGTGGTCTCCCACTCATCCACGATGAGACTGTGGATGAATGGGGCACTGCGCACGGAGTTCTCCTTGCTATCTCATGACCGGGCCACCTGCCCGGAACCACGGCCACACACCTAACTTTCTTTTTCGTGTGCTGTTGCCGTACAGGAAGTTTGAGCAGCCCGGCAAATTATCCAGACTGCTGCGACGATCTTCTGAGATTTCCTGTTTTACGCTCCGTGGTGGCAGGTGCCTTCAGCATTGCACCAATGATTGCTCGCTCAAAAGCGAATGGAAATCGGCGCTCGGCACGGGGCGTCCAAAAAACCATCCCTGAGCGCGGATTGTGCTTTCAGTCGAAGTGAAATAGCTGGCCTGTTCGGGAGTTTCGATTCCTTCTATCACGACATCCAGATTGAGCTTGTCCGCCATCGCGAGAAGCTGCGGGATAATGGAGAGAGTTGCTGCCTCTGTGCCAATTGCCTGGGTGAAGGATTTGTCAATTTTGATGGCATCCACGCAAAGAGAGTGCAAGTAAGAGAGGCTGGAGTATCCGGTGCCGAAGTCGTCGAGGTAGACGAAGTGACCGCGCTGCCTTATTTTGCGAATATTATCGATGGCGACGGAGTGCTGTACCGTCGAGCCTTCGGTAATCTCAATGGCGATGCTGGATGCCGGAATTCCTACCCGCTCCAGTTCGCGATCTAGCATGTGCAGAAATTCAGGGTCGCAAAGATCCGCGGTTGCGACGTTGATATTTACCCTGAAACTTGGGTCGGCGCAGAGAATATCCTGAAACTCGCGCGCCACGTGGCGAACAACCAGTTTTGTAATCAATCCGACAAATCCGGCGTCTTCCGCGATCTTGACGAAGACGTCGGGGCCGATGTCAATGCCTTGGTCGTCCTTCCATCGCACCAGTGCCTCTGCTCCGACAATCCGTCCTCCCGCGAGTTCAACAACGGGCTGGTAAACAACGCGCAATTCATCCTTGCGGATGGCGCGGCGCAGTTGATGCTCGATGCTCCGATTGCGGTTGTAAATCAGGGATCCGCTGAATCCCAACAAGCCGACGATGAGACCTCCAGCCACGATGGACACCAAGTAAAGAGGATGATCGGCCTGGATAATCTCGGATTCCGACTGGTATCTCGTCAAGCAGGTGCGATTGACTTTTGAGCAGAGTGTTGCATAGAAATACCCGCCGCTGCGGATGAATCCACTTTCCCTGGGTTGGAGGATACCCGGTGGAAATTGATCCGGGTCCAATGCCACGACTCTTTGGGTGGGGGCATCGAGCCAAGTCATGAATGAGTGCGATGTGATTGTCTCGGTACTATACATCGAATAAGGATTCATCAACACGAACGAATCGCCGATGCGAAAAGTTGACGAAGTCTCTTCAAAATGCAGCCCGCCGAAATTCCTGTAGAGGCCCGTCCCGTCATTCATGGTGGCATCCGGTCTGGAAGGAATTTCGGGCAGGGTCTCGCTGCCCCGCATCGCTGAACAGGCAATGGTATTGCCTTTAATGCGTCCGGCTTCCTTCAGGAAATGCGAATGCAGGACCAGGCCACGAATGAAATCAAGGTCCTCTTTCGTGCAGTACGGCTGGCGGCGGCCATTCATGACTTTCAGAACCCCATGCACTTCTGCGGTTTGATTAACGGCAGCCTTTAACCAGATTTCCACGCTCCTCGACAATCTGGACTTAGCCATATGAAACAGCACTGCTCTGGCAAGCAGAAAACCCGCCAGGAAGCCGAGTAGGGCCGCAAGCAGCGTGGCTGCCAGCATGTTATAAATACGCTGTTTGTGGCTTCCCATGATACGAAAAAATGTTCGCATTAGTATCATCAAGGTTTCTGGATACACACTACGCCTTCTCCCCCTTATCGGCAACTAGAAGCGATCTCATCGGATTCCTTGCGAACTTCCCTGTCTGGAGAGACTTGGCGGCCGCAGAATCCTTGAGAATTGGCAACGATCCGATCCTGGATCGGGAAGAAACCGATGAAATCGCGATTTTCCTCAAACCCGGAAACAGACAGCCCCAACCTGACGTCAAAATGTGGGGCTAGATGACGGACACCATTCATGAACCGAAAAGGCTTTGAGCACGATCATGACTGAACTCTCAGTTGACGAAAATGCCCGAGTCACACGTTGTCGAGAATCAGTTCTAGAAATGCCGCATTCCCGACGGTTTTCCGCGATTTTCCGGCTCGGCGTGTGCGACCGGTAAATAGGAACCCGCCTCGACCCCTGCGGTGAGGCTCCCGTTACAATAATCGAATGACGGAGCCTTCGAAGGTTGATCTGGTAGGCGTTGGGCTGAACGCTACCGACACGCTGATCCCTCTGCAACACTATCCCGTACGCGGATCGAAGATCGAATACAGCCATGTGACGGTGATGCCCGGCGGGCAGGCGGCAACCACGGTGGTCGCCTGCCAGCGCTGGGGGATGAGCACGCGCTACGTGGGAAAGCTGGGCGCGGACGACGCGGGAAGGCTGCATCGCGAGACGTTTGCCGCGGAAGGCGTCGAGGCGCAGTTGGTCACGGTTGCCGACGGCGCGAGCCCGCAGTCGCTGATTCTGGTGGACGAGGGGGGCGAGCGAACGGTTCTATGCCATCGGGATGAGCGGCTGATCCTCAAGCCCGAGGATTTGCGTCGCGAATGGATTGTGAATGCGCGGGTGCTTCATCTGGATGGCTACGATACCGCCGCCGCGGCCTTGGCGGCAGGCTGGGCGCGCGCGGCGGGCATTCCTGTGGTTGCCGACCTGGATGAGACCTATCCCGGCGTGGAAGCTCTGATTGAGAACATCGACTACCTCATCGTGAGCCGGGATTTTCCCTGCCGGCTGATGGGAGACGGCGACCTGGAGAGCGCGGTGAGCCGGATGCAGGCGCGTTATGGGTGCCTGCTGACCGCCGCGACGCTGGGCCAGGACGGCGTGCTGGCCTGGGACGGCGAGCGGTTTTTGCACCGGCGCGCCTACCGCGTGCCGGTCGTCGACACCACGGGCGCGGGCGACATCTTCCATGCGGGGTTCATTTACGGGCTTCATCAAGGCTGGCCGCTGGAGCGGCAACTCGATTTTGCCTGCGCTGCCGCGGCGTTGAACTGCACGGCGGTGGGCGCCAGGGGAGGCATCGAGAGCGTCGAGGCGATCGAAAGCCTGATGGCGACGGGCCTGCGCTACGATGCGGTCTATTCCATATGCAATGCAACCTAGGGAACGTCTGAGCAAATGCTCGCTCTGAAGACCTATTCCCTCAGGGGCTAAAGCCCAGGTTGATTCTATTGCGTTTGCGGCACGGCTGAAGCCGTGCCCTTTCAAAACATCAACTTAATCAGAGGTTCCCTAGTGTAATGCGCCACACAGATGGGCATTTATGCTTTGTAACAGGGCACGACTTCAGTCGTGCCGAAAACGCCATGTTTATTGATGGTTGGGCTTTAGAGCATTTTCGGAATACACGTAGACTTTTTGAAGGGCGTGCAAGGTGGCTTTTTCTTTGGAAGAAAGCCACTTGAGTACGTGCTTTCGGTCTACACCAATTCCGAAAATGCTATAGCCCCTGCCCCTGTCCACAAAGCCCAATCATTGTTGGCCTGCCGAAAATGCCGTCTATTTCTGTCGCACTACACGAGTGCCCTGTCTCCGATGTTCCTGTCATAAATCCCGAAGTGCAGCCGCAGGTCCTTCGCCTCACCACCCCCAGACTGAGAAGCGTCTGGGGCCCCGTTCGCTCAGGATGACAGCTTCATTGGGGGATGAGGGTCGTCGAATTACGATGCGCACTTTTTGGACACCCTGGTGTCTTTCGTCGGAGATTCCTGACGGAAATTTGCATCCCGAGCCGCAGATCCTTCGCCTCACCACCCCCAGACTGAGAAGCGTCTTGGGCCCCGTTCGCTCAGGATGACATCCTCATTGGGGGGATGAGGGTCGTCGAATTACGATGCGAGCATTGGGGGCACCGCGCTGGATTGCCTATTCGCCGGCGACTTCGTGGCTGCGCGACTGCTTTTGCACCTTATAGAAGAGCCCGGCCAGCGGGATGCACAGCAGCGAGAGGAACGCCAATAGGCGGAAGTTATCTGTATAAGAGAGCAGCGCCGCCTGCTGCTGGATGCTGCGATAGAGCGCGCCCATGGCCTCTTGATGCGCGGTAGCTGCGCTTGCCCCTTGCATGCGGAACTTTGCTTGCAGTCCCTGAAGCAATCCCGCCACGCTGGGAGAACTGGCCGTGAGGTTGGCGGCCAGATAGCTCTGATGGGCCTGTGCGCCGCGCACCAGCATGGTGGTGACGCTGGCGATGCCGATGCTGCCGCCGACGTTGCGCATCAGGTTGTAGACGCCCGCCGCATTCCCGATGTCCTGCTTGCGCAAGCGGCTCATGGTCATCGTGGTGAGGGGCACGAAGATGAAGCCGCCGGCGAATCCGTTGAAGAAGTTCGGCATTGCCACGGAGATCATGGAAATGTCGAGATTGATGTGGCTCAGCATGAAGGTGGAGTAGCCCAGGATGGCGAAGCCCGCGGCCAGCAGGACGCGCCCATCGACATAATTGACCAGCACTCCCGCCACCAGCATGGAGAGGAAGGAGCCAAGTCCGCGCGGGCTGACGGCCAGTCCGCTGTCCAGCGCCGGATAGCCCATCAGGGTTTGCAGGAAGAGCGGCAAGATGGCCGTAGCGCCGTAAAGAACAAAGCCGTAGAGCGATGTAATCAGCGTGCCGACTCCGAAATTGCGGTTGGCCAGGATGCGCAACTGCACAATGGGGTCGCGGGTCATGAACTCGCGGGCCACGAAAGCGAGCAGCGCAATCGCGGAAATGGCGGTCAGCCAGCGTATCCAGCTTGCTTCGAACCAATCGGCTTCCTGCCCTTTGTCCAACACCAATTGCATGGCGCCGAGCCACAGGACCATGAAGCCGAAGCCCAGGTAGTCGATCGCTGTTTTGACGGCATGGCGCAGGTAAGGCGGGTCCTCGACGAACAGGTTGGCCATGAAGAGCGCCAGCAGGCCGACGGGGAGATTGATGTAGAAGATCCAGCGCCAGGAGTAGCTGTCGGTGATCCACCCTCCCAGGGTTGGTCCGATGACCGGGGCCACTACAATTCCCATGCCATAAACCGCCATGGCGGTGCCGTGCTTGCTGGGCGGAAAACTCTCCAGCAGGATGGATTGGGCCAGTGGCTGCATGCCGCCGCCGCCCACGCCCTGCAGAATCCGTGCGGCGATCAGCATGGGCATGGTGACCGCCATGCCGCAAAGCAAGGAAGCGCAGGTGAACAGCAGGATGGAGAGCATCAGCAGCCGCTTGCGGCCGATGCGCCGGGCGATCCATCCAGCGGCCGGCAGCATGATGGCGTTGGAGACCAGGTAGCTGGTCAGTACCCAGGTCGATTCATCCGTCGAGGCCGAGAGGTTGCCGGCGATATGCGGTAGGGCGACGTTGGCGACGGAGGAATCGAGCACCACCATAAAAGTCGCCAGCATGACGGATGCAGCAACCATCCAGGGATTGCCGGAGGGCTTCCAATCCGCATGATCGGCCTCCGGAGTCTTCGATGCGTCACGTTCCTCGTTCATCCGGGAAGCCTTCCCGGAGGCGACGGTCTTTTGCCCGGAAGCGCCGTTCTGTTGAGGAAGACCGGATTCTCTGCGCAGGAAGGCATAAAACCAGTTTATTCTCCGCGGGCTGGGCAGTCTGTGATGGCTGGAACGGGAGTTGATGGAGGGGAACGGAAGACTGCTGGCTCGCGCGGTTTCGATTCAATCGTTGACCTTTTGAAATCGTGCAAGCGGGCATCTTCTTGAGAAGCACGTGAGTCGGCATGGAGCATTCCGTAAAGAATTGAATCGAAACCGCTGTAGCCGCCATGGAGATTGGCGGCCTCCCATCCTGGTCATACCAGCGACGACAGGGCTGAGTGGGGAAATCCAAGCCGGTGGCCGCGGAGCCTCGCAGTTGCACT
>Ga0181529_10005687_pt1 | contig 12964 bp, 13 predicted proteins | sample PEATcosm2014_Bin_36_FD_119763 | JGI IMG/M metagenome (GOLD analysis project Ga0181529, IMG submission 119763) | Peatland microbial communities from MTU Mesocosm Facility, Houghton, MI, USA - PEATcosm2014_Bin10_30_metaG | ecosystem: Environmental > Terrestrial > Soil > Wetlands > Peat | place... | reverse complement strand
CTCCGCACTCCGAATTCCGCACTCGAAAACTCCGCACTCCGAATTCCGCACTCGAAAATTCCGCTTATGATTGACATCCTTTCAGGCATTCAAAGCACCGCCGCCGCGCTCGACGCCGAGCGCACGCGGCTGGATGTCATTTCGGAGAACATCGCCAATGCGAACACCACCCACGGCGTGGACGGCAAGCCGTATCAGCGGCAGGTGGTCGTGTTTGAAACCGCCCTCCAGCAGGCCATGAACGGCGGGGCCAGCGTGCCCACCTTGCGCGTCGCGGGCATCCAAAAGGATCCGCGGCCCTTTGAGTCAATTTACGAGCCGGGCAATCCCGACGCCGATGAGCACGGCATGGTCGCCATGCCCAACGTCAACATTCACGAGGAAATGGCGGACATGATTTCCGCCGAGCGCGCGTTCGAGGCCAACCTGGCCGTGGTCAAAAATGCGCGCGCCATGTCGTTGCAGGTGCTCGCCATCGGCAGGCATTGATTATGAATACTGAAGCCAGAATGACTAAAACCAGTCCACAGTCCACAGTCCACAGTCTCCAGTCCAGAGTCGGACTGTGGACTGTGGACTCGGAACTTAAATTTGGACTGTGGACTGGAGACTGTGGACTTTTTTAATCCATGACGCCCATCGCCTCCATCCAGCCGCTGATGTCAGCCTACGGCGTAACGCCGGGCGGAAACCTCACGCCGTCGCTGCCGGTCACCCCGGCGGAGCAACCCGGCTCGCTCGCCCCGGCGCAGCCGACGGGCGATTCGTTTTCGACGATGCTCGGCAAGATGGTTTCCGAGGTGAACGGCAAACAAATCAGCGCCGCCAACGCGGTGAATAATTTGCAGTCCGGCGGCGATGTTTCGCTCCATCAGGCCGTCATCGCGATGGAGGAGGCCAACGTCTCGTTTCAGTTGATGGTCGAGGTGCGCAACAAGCTGCTCGATGCCTATCAGGAAATCATGAAGATGCAGGTATGATAAACATAACCAGAATCCAGAATCCAGAATTCAGAATCCAGAATTGGACTTTGGACTTTGGACTTTGGACTTTGGACTTTTACAAATGAACAATCTTTCAAAACTCGGCGCGCAACTGGTTCAAATCTGGAGGCAACTCGGCGTCAGCCAGCGCGTCAGCGTCATCGCCGCCACGCTCGTGCTGCTGGCCGGGCTGGGCGCCATCGCGTTCTGGTCGTCCAATCCCGATTACAGCCTGCTCTACGGAAAATTGTCCGACACCGAGGCGTCCAAGGTGATTGCCGCGCTCGACGACGCCAAGGTCCCCTACAAAATCGGCAGCGGTGGCGGCTCCATTCTGGTTCCCGCCGACAAGGTCTATCAAATGCGGATGCAACTGGCCGGCAAGGGCATTCCCAGCGGCGACGGCGTGGGTTTTGAGATTTTCGACAAGCCGAACTTCGGCATATCCGATTTCATCCAGCGCGCGAACTACATCCGCGCCGTGCAAGGTGAACTGGCCCGCACCATCAGCCAGATTGACTCCATCGAATCCGCCCGCGTGATGATCGTGATGCCGGAGAACCGCCTGCTGCTCGACAAGGACAAGCACCCGACCGCGTCCGTCTTCGTGCGCGTGCGCGGCAACACGCAATTGCAGCCGTCGTCCATCGCCTCCATCCGGTTCCTCGTCGCCAATTCCGTTGAGGGCTTGAATCCGAATTCCGTCACCGTGGTGGACAACCTGGGCAACGTGCTTTCCGCCGACGACGACAATGACTCCATCGCCGGCCTCTCCTCATCGCAACTCGCCGCGCAGCGCAACATCGAGCAATACCTCGCCAAAAAAGCCCAGGATATGCTGGAAAAAGTGCTCGGCCCCGGCCAGGCCGTCGTCCGCGTCTCCGCCGAAATCAACTTCAACACCCTCACCACCACCGAGGAAAAATTCGACCCGGACGGCCAGGTCATCCGCACCCAGACCAAAAACGACGAGAGCATTGATGCCACCACCACCAGTTCCACCGCCGCCGCCGGCATCTCCGCCAACACGTCCACGGATACGAACACCACCAAAACCGCCGCCGCGCCCGTCACCAATTCCAACAACCGCAAAACCACTTCCACGGTTGAATACGAAATTGGCAAGACCACCAGCAACACCACGCAGGCCGCCGGCGGCATCAAACGCCTTTCCGCCGCCGTCACCATCGCGGCGCATTACGAAGGCGAGGGCGCGGACCGCAAAATCGTCAACCGCACTCCGGCGGAACTGGATCAGCTCAAGCAGATTGTCATCGGCGCCATCGGCCTCCAGACCGGCGCGGAAAACACGCGCGGAGACCTCGTTACGCTGGCAGAACTGCCCTTTAACGACGAGTTCGCCTCCAGCATGACGCAGCAGTTGGACCAGCAGCAGCGCCGCGAATTTTGGTGGGACACCGCGCGCAACCTCGTCTATCCCGCGCTCGGCATAGTCGCATTGCTCCTGCTGCTGCGCATTTTCAAGCGCACGCCCGTGCAGGAAATTCCCCTCGGCGTTCCCGTTGGCAGGCTCCTCCACGCCAGCAACGGAAACGGGAACGGAAACGGCAATGGCAATGGCAATGGCAACGGAAACGGCCACGGTCATTGGCTGCCGGAGCAGCCGCCCGGCGTCGTGACCGTGGACGTGCTCAACCGGCTCATCAAGGAAAATCCCTCGAACATGAGCCAGGCCATCCGCGACTGGATGAGCCGCGGCCCAACCTCCGAACGATGAAAACAAAGGCCATGACTAGTCCACAGTCCACAGCAGACAGTCTCCAGTCCACAGTCCACAGTCCAAAGTCCGACTCTGGACTGGAGACTGTGGACTCGGGACTGAAATTTGGACTGGAGACTGTGGACTGTGGACTTTTATTGGCCTTTGGACTTTTTTAATTATGCCCGCCATCGCTGACAATCCACCCGAAGCGCCCGCCGAAAATGGCGCGCTCTCCAAAACGCAGAAGCTCGCCGCGCTGCTCGTCATGGTCGGCGCGGAAGGCGCGTCGGAAATCCTCAAGCAGTTCCAGCCGCGCGAAATCGAGGCCGTCTCCCGCGAAATGGCGCGCTTCGGCCTCATCACCCGCGAGCAGCAATTTGACATTTTGAGCGAATTTTCCGAGGTCGCGCTCGCCGCCAGCACGTCCGTCTCCGCCGGCATGGACGTTGCGCGCCACACGCTCGAAAAGGCCGTCGGCAGTTTCAAGGCCAGCGACATCATGGGCCGCGTCATGCCCAACCGCACTTCTCCCGGCGCAATGCAATCCATCGCCGACATGGATTCGCGCAGCATTTTCAACCTCGTCCGCGACGAACAGCCGCAGACCATCGCCTTTGTCGTCAGCCATCTGTCGCCGGAAAAGGCGGCGCAGATTTTCGCCCTGCTCCCGAACGAGCAGCGTGATCAAATCATCGAGCGCCTCGCCACGCTGGCGCCCACGCCGATTGAAGTGACGGAAAAAGTGGTGAACGTGCTGAACGCCAAGATGGGCGTGAAGCAGACGCGCGCCTTAAGCCAGACCGGCGGCGTGACCCCGGCGGCGGATATTTTGAACGCGATGGACAAAACCATCAGCCGCGCGCTGCTCACCAGCATCGAGGAGCGCAACCCGGAATTGTCGCAGGCCATCCGCAAGAAAATGTTCACGTTCGAGGATTTGCTCCTGCTCAACACGCAGGTCATCCAGCGCATCATGCGCGAGACGGAAATGCGCGACCTCTCCCTCGCGCTCAAAAAGGCCAGCGAGCCGCTCAAGAAACTGCTGTTGTCGAACATTTCGCGCCGCGGCGCCGAGGGCGTGCAGGACGAAATGGCCGCGCTTGGCCACGTCAAGCTGCGCGACGTCGAGGCCGCACAGTTGCGGATCATTGACGCCGTTCGCAAGCTCGAAGCCGAAGGCGAGATTGACCTCGATGAAGCCCGCACCGCCGAATATGAAGTGGTCTGAAACCATCACGTTCGCCGAACCGCTCCGCGACGTGCGCGCCGCCGCGCTGCCGCCGGACAGCGAGTTGGACCGCCGCGTGCGCGCCGCCGAACAGGCCGCCTACGAACGCGGCCGGCTCGACGGCGAAAAAAACCTCGGTGAACAAATGCTCCAGCAGCGGAGTGAACTGCTCGAACTGCACCAGGGCGTCATCGAATCGCTGCGCAGCGCCGTGCCGGAGGTCATCCAGCAGACCGAAACTGCGCTGATGCAAATCGCGCTGGAATGCGCCCAAAAAATTGTCGCCGATATTCCCATCACGCCGGAACTCGTCGAAGCCGTCGTGCGCGAGGCGGTGACGCAGACGAAGGAGACCGCCGAAATTCTCGTCCAGCTTCATCCCGACGATCTCGCGTTGTTACGCAAGCATCAATCGCCGATCCTTCAGGGTTTGCCCGAGGCGGGTCCGCTCAAGTTCATCGGTTCCTCCGAAATCAGCCGGGGCGGCTGCCTCGTGCAAACCCGGTTCGGCCTGCTCGACGCGCGCCGCGAAACCAAAATTGAACAGCTCCGCGAATCCATTTCCGCATGAAACCCGCCCTGCCATGCCCCGCCCGACGTTTCGACGCCGCGCTTCAGCGCGTGCGCTCGGCGCGCGTCACCGAGACCTGCGGCCGCGTCGTGCAAGTCATCGGGCTGGTCATCGAATCCGAAGGCCCCGTCGCCGCCGTCGGCGAAATCTGCCGGATTGAATCCGCCCGGCACGACGGCATCACCCTCGCCGAAGTCGTCGGTTTTCGGAACCATCATTTGCTGCTCATGCCGCTCGGCGAACTCAAAGGCATCCATCCCGGCAGCGAAGTCACCGCCACCGGCGCGCCGATGCGCATCGGCGTCGGCCACGCGCTCCAGGGCCGCGTGCTCGACGGCCTGGGCCGGCCGATTGACGGGCTGGGGACCGTTCAAACCGAGCAGTCCGTGGAATTGAACCTGCTGCCGCCGCACCCGCTCAAGCGCCAGCGCATCCACAATGTCTTCCAGACCGGCATCAAGGCCATTGACACCTTCATGCCATGCGGCCGCGGCCAGCGCCTCGGCATTTTTGCCGGCAGCGGCGTCGGCAAATCCACGCTGCTGGGCATGATGGCCTCGCACGCCGCCGCCGACGTGAACGTCATCGCGCTCATCGGCGAACGCGGCCGCGAGGTCCGCGAATTTCTCGAACGCGATCTGGACGCCGCCGGCCGCAAAAAATCCGTCGTCGTCGTTGCCACCTCCAACGAGCCGGCGCTGCACCGCGTCAAAGGCGCGTTTCTGGCGATGGCCATCGCCGAATACTTTCGCAACCTGGGGCTCGGCGTGCTGCTGATGATGGATTCCGTGACGCGGCTGGCGATGGCGCAGCGGGAGATCGGCCTGGCGGTGGGCGAGCCGCCCACCACGCGCGGCTACACGCCGTCGGTTTTTTCCCTGCTGCCGCAATTGCTCGAACGCGCCGGCACCGGCGAGACCGGCGACATCACCGGCCTGTTCACCGTGCTGGTGGAGGCGGACGACATGAACGATCCGATAGCCGACGCGACACGCTCGATCCTCGACGGCCACATCGTGCTGACGCGCGAACTGGCGACGCAAAATCATTATCCGGCGATTGACGTTTTGGAAAGTGTGAGCCGGTTGAACCGCGATTTGTTGAGTCCGGAACAAATCACCTTGACCGCCGCCGCGCGCGAGCATCTGGCGGTCTTCCGCCGCAACCAGGATTTGATCAACATTGGCGCCTATCCGGCGGGCAGCAACCCGGTGATAGATCAGGCCATTGCGCTGCACGAACCGCTCAAACGGTTCATGAGCCAGGGCGTCACCGAGGGTTTCGGCTCGGCGCAAAGCTGGTCGCTGCTGTCGCAAACTTTGGCGAAGCCAGTCCCACAAAAGCAACCTCAACCCAGGAAATAAACCATGAAACCGTTTCGATTTTCGCTGCAATCCCTGCGCGTCCTGCGCGAGCAAAAGGAACGTGTCGCCCAAAAGCGTTACGTCGAGGCATTGCGAGCCAGCGACGAAGCCGCCGCCCGACTGGACGCCAGCACCCGCGAACTGGCCACCGCTTGGACGTTATTGTGTGAGGAAGTCGTTCACGGCATCACCGTGGCCAAGCTCTGCCAGACGCGCGCCTGGTGCGGAGCTTTGGAGCGGCGTGGCGTGGAACTGGCGGCCGCATTGAAGTCGGCGCAACAGGCCGCGCAAAAGGCCTGGCGCGAGATGGCGCTGGCCACCCGCGACCGCAAGGTGCTGGATCAGTTGCGCGACAAGAGCCGCCGCGCTTATGACCGCGCGGCGCAGCGCGACGAACAGAAACAATTGGACGAAATGGGACTGCGGATTAATTCACCGGCGTCCGGCTTGTGTGAGGCATTGGCAACTTCAATGGAATGAATATGACACGTTGGCTGACATCTTCGTGGGTGGTGGCGCTGGTGGGGGGACTCGCTTATTTGGGGACAACGGCGCTTTTGATCCGACCGGCGCAATTTGCCGGCATCCGGTCGGCGCTCTCCGCCGCCAAACAGACGCCGGATAGCGTGCCGTCGTGGAAATTCAAAAACCCGGAGTTTGAGCAGTGGGTGGCGGAATTGAAGATGGAAAAAAGCGACCTCGATGCGCGCGCACAGCAATTGCAGGATTTGCAATCCCGGCTGGCGGCGCAACAGCAGGAATTTTCCGCCGCCACGGGCACGGTTTATCAATTGCAGGCCGACTTTGACCGGAATGTCGTCCGCATCAAGGCGCAGGAGGTCCAGAATTTGAACAAGCAGGCCAAAATCGTCGCCGGGATGTCGCCGGAGGGGGCGGCGAATCTGATCAGCCAGATGGCCGATGACGACGTGGTGCGGCTGCTGGCCACCATGAAGGTGGATGAGGCCAGCCTCATCCTCGATTCGATGAGCAAACTCGGCAAGGCCGACGCCAAGCGCGCGGCGGATTTGACGGGGCGGCTGCGAATGGTTTTGCCTCCAGACACCACGGCGCAAGCCAGACCATCGCCCTAGTGCCAGCTTAATAAAACGGCAGCCACAAAATAACGCAAAGAAAAAGGAAAAAGGCATCTTTGCAATCTCTGTGTTCTTTTGCGGCCAATAAACGGCGACACAAATTATAAAATTACCCTGATGCCAGGACTGAATTTCATCCAGCCGACGGCGGCGGCCTCTGTCTCGAAACATAGCGAGAATGGAGGATGGAGTATTGAAGATGGCAAACCACCCCAAATCCATCCTCCATCTTCGACGCATCCCGCGCCCGCCTGCGCCTCCGGTGACGGCGGGCCGGCGGAAAAATTTCAGTCGGTGATTGAGCGTTTGTCGGGATTTTTTTCCGAGGCTCATTTGTCCGTCTCCGTGGACGAAGCCATTTGTGAGCCACCCGCAGCAAGCACTCCGGCGCGACAAAGGCCCGCCTTTGCCCCCGGCACCGTTGTAAAAATAACAACGGCCGCGCCGAAGCGCAGCTTCCGGCCCGGAGCCTACAGCCCGGAGGGCGAAGACGAGGCGGCTGCTGAATTGGAAATTGTCGCCGTGCCTTTTATTTCCACCGGAAAGGCCGGCAGCAGTCAGGCTTCCGACGCGGAGCGTAGTCCAAAATCTAAAGTCCAAAGTCCAAAGCCCGACCTTGGACTTTGGACCTTGGACTTTAGTCCGAAGTTTGCACCATCCGGGAAACGTGACGAGTGGCAGGGGACTAGTGGCACGAAAGACGGCGCGGCTTCGGTCTCGAAGCAAAGCGAGAATGGTGGATGGAGTATTGAATATGGCAAACCATCCAAAATCCATCCTCCACCTTCGCCGCATCCAGTGCCCGCCTACGCTCCCGGCTACGGAGCGGCAGAGACCTTAGTCGCGGCGAAGCGCAGCCAAGGCGGGCCGGTTGCAAAATTGGCGGTTGCCGCCGCGACCGTCTGCGCGTCCGGATACAGCGCGGCTTCCGGCGCGGAGCCTCCGGTGCGGAGCGAGCCAGTAGTGCGGAGCACAAATTCGCCGGCAAATCCGAAGACGGAACCGTCCGGTGAAAGTGACGAGTGGCAGGTTACGAATGGCATGAAAGAAGAAGCCAGAACCCAGAACCCAGAACCTGACTGGAGTGCGAAATGCGGAGTGCGGAATGCGGAATATCCTCCGGATGTCCGCGAAAACTCCGCGCTCCGCACTCCACACTCCGAATTCCGTTCACCGGTCACACCTTTGACGCCGGCCACTGCCGCCCTTTCAAGAATTTTGAGCGAATTGGATGCTGGCCTGGCGCAGACGGGAATTAATAAAACCGATTTGACGGCGATTAAGGCAGACGGCGAAATCCCGCAAGTATCAAGTGACAAGTGGCAAGTGGCGACTGCATGTGACAAGGGACAAGTGACATGTGACACGGAGACTCAAATCCCGTCACCCGTCACCCGTCACCTGTCACCTGGCCCTGTCACGTCCATAGCAGACAGTCCACAGCAGACAGTCTCAAGTCCAATGTCCAAAGTCCCAAGTCCGACAAGTCGAGTCCACAGTCTCCAGTCCACAGTCCAAAGTCTCAAGTCCGACTCTGGACTGGAGACTCTGGACTGTGGACTTTTATTGACTGTGGACTTTTATCCACCGGCTTCCGGCGCGGCTTCCGGCGCGGCTTCCAGCGCGGAGCTTCCAGCGAGGAGCACGCCCGCCGGACTGGAGCCATTATTATCTCCGGGCCGGAAGCCTGCCGCTGGGGAAAATTTGCCTACCGCGCCGGCGCGCTCGCCCCGTGGAGTAATTACACCGAACCCGAATCCCCCACCGGACATCTCTACTCCGCAAGGCGGGCACGGCTGGCCGGAGTTGGGCGAAGACGGGCCGGCGAAAGACAGCATGGATTTGCCGGAAACCCCGCAAGTGACAACTGACCAGTGGCAAATGGCGACTGCATCTGACAAGGGACAAGTGACATGTGACACGGAGCCTCAAATCCCGTCACCTGTCACCCGTCACCTGTCACCTGGCCCTGCCACCTGTGCCTTGCCACCGGTCACAATTCCACCGTCACCGGCACTGGATTCAACGAATTTTGCCGATGGCACAGTCGTTGCTCAACAGGATGCGGCCATGAAAAATACGGCAAAAAAGACAATTTGTTCCGAGGCAAAGCAAAATTTGCCCGCCTCCGTTTCCGATGCCGGCGCGGCTGCGCCCGACACCGGGGAGTTTTTGCCGGTCGCGGCCAAGCGCAGCGCGCACGGGACATGTGACAAGGGACAAGGGACATGTGACACGGAGCCTCAAATCCCGTCACCCGTCACCCGCCACCTGTCACCTGGCCCTGCCACCTGTGCCTTGCCACCGGTCACAATTCCCGCCGACGCGGCCAGAATAATTTCGCCCGGAGCCGGGAATTTAACCCACGTTCCGACAGCCGTCCCGCAATACCTCGAACGCACGCGGGAGCTGGTGTCCCTGCAAGTCATGCGCCTGCAGGAATCCGGCGCCGAAGAAATGCGCGTGGTCATCCAGCCCCACAGCGGACTACAACTGACACTCCATTTGCAACAACGCGGCGGCGGCGTGGAAATGCAGGCGGTATTGGACCGCGGAAATTTCGGATGGCTCAACCGGCACTGGCCGGAACTGCAACAACAACTTGAGTTGCGCGGCGTGCGGGTGGCCCCGCTCGCAAACGCGGAACCATCATTTGGAGGCGGGAGCGAAGGCTTCCGACAACCCACCACATCCCACGGCCAACCTGCCGGGGACGACCCCGCACCGGCAACCATCATGCCGGCGGTGTTGATTCCCGGTTTGCCCCCGGCCACTGCCACGGCTTCCGCCTCCCCCATTTCCCCACACCGCCTCGAAACCTGGGCCTGAACCAATTATTAAATATGCCTGTTTCATCCATCACCAACACTACTACGACCAACCCCAACACCGTGGCCGACGCCGTCACCTCCGCCGCGTCCCAAACCCTGTCCGAACAGGACTTCCTCAACCTGCTCGTCACCCAAATGACCTCCCAAGACCCGCTGAACCCCATGACCAACCAGGACATGCTCCAACAAATGGTCTCCTTCAGCACCCTCCAAAGCAACACCAGCATGCAATCCCTGCTCACCGGCATGCAAAGCGGCCAGGCCTTTACCGAGGCGAACTCCATGATCGGCCAGCAGGTGAACCTGCTCACCGATGCCAACGGCGACACCGCCCAGGGCATCGTCAGCGGCGTGGACCTCTCCAGCGGCACCCCGCAAATCATTGTCAACGGCCAGAGCTACGGCCTCAATCAGGTTCTCTCCGTCAACCCCGCAACCCCGCAAACCACCAGTTCAACTAATTAACAACATTATGATCGGATCACTACAAACCGGCGTGAGCGGTCTTCAGCAGTTTCAGGAAGACCTCCAAGTCATCGGCAACAACATCGCCAACGTCAACACCGTCGGCTACAAATCGGCCTCGATGGATTTCGAGGACGAATTGAGCCAGAGCCTGGCGAACGGCTCGGACAATGCCATGCAAATTGGCGAGGGCGTCGCCACCAGCACCATCGCCTCGAACTTCACCCAGGGCACCATCAACACCACCGGCATCACCACCGACGTGGCCGTGAGCGGCGCGGGCTATTTTCTGGTCAAAGACACCTCCAGCGGACTGACCTATGCCACGCGCGACGGCGAATTCAACCTGGACGCCAACGGTTACATGGTGAACGCCAACGGCGACCGTGTGCAGGGGCTGATGGGCGCGTCCACCACCCCGACCGACCTGCAAATCAACAGCACCACCGCCATCGCCGCGCTGAACGACACCACCACGCCAGCGCCGACCTTGCAATCCTACACCATCAACACCGACGGCCAGATCACCGCCAAGTTGAGCGACGGCACCAGCGGCATCGTTGGCCAATTCGTGCTGCAAAACTTCACCAACCCGCAGGCGCTGTTGAAGCAGGGCGGCAATCTCTACTCCTACAACGCCGACGCCGGCCCGCTGGCCGCGCCCGGCACGCCCAACACCTCCGGCCTCGGCCAGATCCAATCCGGCTCCCTGGAATCCTCCAACGTGGATCTCGCCACCGAGATGTCGAACCTGATCACCGCCCAGCGCGCGTTTGAAGCCAACGCCAAGATCATCACCACCAGCGACGAAGTCCTCCAGGATCTCGTCAATCTCAAACGCTAATCCGCCATGCCCGCGAACGCTCAAACGCCGGACGAAGCCACCGCCCGCCGGGCCGGGCCGGAAGCCGCCGCCGAAGTCCCCGCGCCCGCGCTGGCCACCACCAGCCCCCTCAAAGCCTGGCTTCCGCTCATCATCACCATTCTGCTCATGCCCGTTTTGGCCTACGCCACCACGGTCTTCGTGCTCCTGCCGCGCATCCAAACCGGCTTGGGCATGACCGCGCCCGCCGCCGCCCCCGGCGCCAAGCCCAAGGCCACCGCCCCCGGCGCGAAAAAAATCACCGTGCCCATCAACAAACTCCTCGTCAACGTCGCCGGCACCATGGGATCGCGCTACCTTCTCGTCAGCATGTCCCTGGCGAGCACGGACCCGGCGTTCCAGCAAAAGATGACCGACGCCGACGCCGCCCTGCGCGATGCCGCCAGCAGCGCCCTCGCCTCCAAGACCCTGGCCGATCTGGAGAAACCGGACGAACGGAATCTCATCCGCACCGAATTGCTGTCGAGTTTTAACAATATCCTCGGCTCTGACGAGGTGTCGGAGCTTTATCTCACCGAGTTTGCCATCCAGTAAAAAATCCCTAATTTCCAAACCCGAATGACTCTAGCATTCCCAATGAACCATGCCGAAACCGCCCCTTGCGCGGCGGGAGCAAACTCGTCATTCGCGCTTCGCCATTCATTAGTAATTCTGGTTTCGTCATTAGATATTAGACTGTCTGACTTTGGCCTTTGGACCTTGGACATATAAATCCCATGCCCGCCGACGCATCCCAGACACCGCCCGCCGCACCCGCCGCGCCCGACGTGTCCATGCTCACCCATCTGGGCGTGCGCCAAAACCAGAAGGCGGACAGCATCCGCAGCTACGATTTCCGCCAGTCCGGATTTCTGGCCCCCAGCGAGCTGCGCCGCATCCGGCTGCGCCACGAACAATTCGTCCGCTCGCTGGCCGCGCGGCTGGCTATTTTTCTGCGGCTGGAATTCACCGTCCAGCTCGCCAAGCTCCAGATCGTCGGCTACCTCAAATTCACCGAGGGCCTGCCCAACCCCACGCACATCACGCTGTTCAAGGTGGACCCGCTCAAGGGCGTCGGCCTGCTCGTCATCCCGCCCCGGCTCGGTTTGAGTCTGGTGGACCGGATGCTGGGCGGACCCGGCAAAATGCCCGAAACGGCGCGGGAATTGAGCGAGATTGAAGTGGCGCTGGTGGATCAGGTTTCCACGTTGTTGGTGAATGAATGGTGCGCGCACTGGCCGGAGATGCGCGAACTGCGCCCGTCGTATCTCGGCCACGAAAATAACAGCCGTTTTCTCCAGACTGCCACGCCGGAAACGGCGATGCTCATCATCACGCTGCATTCCGGTGTGGGCGATCAATTGGAACCGGTGCAACTGGCTTTTCCTTATGCCACTGTCGAGCCGCTCATGCGGCTGCTGGCACCGGCGGGTCTGCCGGAAAACGAGGTGATGGCCGCCGCCGCCGTCCAGCCGCGTTGGAACCCGGAATTTAACGATGTGCGCGTGCCGGTGGTGGCCGAGTGGCAGGGGTTGAAAATATGCGCGAGTGACATCGCGCATCTCCAACCCGGCAACGTGCTCATGCTGGACCCCCAATGCGCGGCGCAGGTGCAGTTGAATTTCAACCGGGTGCCCAAATTTACCGGACGGCCCGGCACGCGCGCCGGGAACTGGGCCGTGGAACTGACGAATTTTCTAGCCGCTTAAAAATCATGAATGCCACCGCTCCCGCCAATCTGAATCTCGTGCTCGACGTGCCCGTGAGCCTCACCATCGAACTGGGCAGTTGCCAGTTGCCGATGAAGGAGGTGCTGCAACTCAACATCGGGTCGGTCGTG
>Ga0181529_10005685_pt1 | contig 12968 bp, 9 predicted proteins | sample PEATcosm2014_Bin_36_FD_119763 | JGI IMG/M metagenome (GOLD analysis project Ga0181529, IMG submission 119763) | Peatland microbial communities from MTU Mesocosm Facility, Houghton, MI, USA - PEATcosm2014_Bin10_30_metaG | ecosystem: Environmental > Terrestrial > Soil > Wetlands > Peat | place... | reverse complement strand
GCGCGCTCGGGCGGGATCCTCCGATCGCCCTGCGCCATGCTCTGCGACGCGTCCACCAGCACGACAGCAGCGGGCTTGATCGTCTCGATCCGGCCATAGCGCAGCACGGGCTGCGCGAGCATGACGATCAGCGCCAGGAATGCAAGCAGCCGCAGCGCGACGAGCGGTCCCTTGACCCACCAGGAGGGCCGCGAGCCGTCGCGGAGATAGTGGACGAGGGTCCATGCCGCCGCGATCAGGACGAGCGCGATTGCCGCTCGCGCGCTCCAGCCGGAGGCGAAAACCAGGCGCGCGCTCCCGTGCGCACCTCCTTGCGGAGGAGCGCCGAGCAGGCGGAGAAGAATAGGAATCTGCACAAGCAGAGAAAGAGACACGGAGGGCTCGCAATGCCAGGCTGTTTTGATGTTCCGAGTATTGTACGCGATTCCTCCCCGCCCGCGTTGCAGGGAGCCGAATCGCCTCCCTGCTCAGGGCGGAACAGGCCGGCGGTTGGAATGCGACATTCTTGATCTTGCAGGGAGCTAAGGACCCGCCCAGCGGCAGGGCGCCGGACTGAAGTCCTGCGCTAATCGGCCTGCGGCCAGCCGTCCTGCGGACGGATTCGACCGTCTGCGGCATGTTGGAGCCGCTTCGCGCTTCCGACTCGGGTCCGCGCGAACATTTTCAGACGGCAACGGTGAGTTTTTCATCAGGCTTTAGATGAGCCACCGCGGCGGCTAGCCGGCGGAGTGAACTCCTCCGCTGGAGGCGTTCCGCCAGGTCTCGACCTGCGTCGAAACGCCACCTGCGGCGTCGGCAACGCTTCGAACATCTCCTGGCGAGTGCTAACGCCCGATTTGTCCGATTTGTTGTTGACTTTTCCGGCCGAGTCAGCCTATAATACACGACTAAGTTGATCGACTAAGTCATGATACCTCCGCGGCAGTAGGCGCGCGGCGTTGGCGCCGGGGAGCGCACAGCTTATGTTCATGCGGCTGAAACTGGCGAGATCCTTCGTTCCCTGGATCGTTCCGGCGCTCTTGCTGGCCTGCTGGTACGGCCTGTCACACTCCGGCCTGATCTCGCAACGGATCATGCCTTCACCCGGCGCCGTCGCGCAGGCTTTCATCAAGTTATGGCGATCCGGAGACCTTATCCGTAACCTGGCGGTCAGCTTACGGCGGGCGCTGGCCGGGTTGCTGCTGGGTGGCTCAGTCGGATTCGGCCTCGGCCTCCTCACGGGCGCGATAGCCGCTGCCGAGTCCCTGCTGGACAGCTCGATCCAGATGTTTCGGACCATTCCGAATCTGGCGATGATTCCACTTCTCATCCTCTGGTTCGGAATCGGCGAAGAGGCCAAGATCCTGCTCATTGCGCTCGGCGTCTTCTTTCCCATCTACTTAAATACATACCACGGTCTGCGCACCGTGGATCCGGGCCTCAAGGAGATGGGCCGCGTCTACGGGCTGCGGGGCTGGCGCCTGTTCCGCCACGTCATCTTTCCCGGCGCGCTGCCGTCGGTCCTGATCGGCCTGCGGTTTGCGCTCGGCACAACGTGGCTCACGCTAATCGCGGCCGAGGCGCTGGCCGCCGAATCCGGCATCGGATTCATGACAATGACGGCGCGCGAGTTCATGCAGACCGATATCGTCATCGTCGGGACGCTGCTCTATGCGCTGCTCGGCAAGATGGCCGACATCATCGCGAGAGCGCTGGAGAGGAGGCTGCTGCAGTGGCATCCCACCTATCAAACTCCCTGAGCTGCAACTCGGCCCGAACCGTCGTCGGCGCGCGACTCTCGTTGCGTCGTGTCGTCAAGCGCTTCGGAGACCTTACGGTTCTTCGGGAGCTGGATCTTAGCGTACGGCCGGGCGAGTTCATCGGAATCGTTGGAAAGAGCGGATCCGGTAAGAGCACGCTCTTGCGCCTGATTGCCGGCCTGGACGCACCCTCCGAGGGGGATGTCGAGATCGACGGTGCGCCCGTCCGCGGCGTCGGCTCTGCCGTGCGCGTGATGTTTCAGGAGGCGCGGCTTCTGCCCTGGAAGCGCGTGATCGATAATGTCGCGCTGGGCCAGCATCGCAGCGCCCGATCCGGAGCCCTGGAGGCCCTCGATAGCGTCGGCCTGCGGGACCGGGCGGGAGATTGGCCCTCCATTCTCTCCGGCGGTCAGCGGCAGCGCGTTGCCCTGGCGCGCGCCCTTGCCAGCTCGCCGCGCATCCTCCTGCTCGACGAGCCGTTCGGCGCTCTCGACGCTCTCACGCGGCTGGAGATGCACGCGCTGACCGAGTCGCTCTGGGCGCACGAGGGATTCACGGCGCTGCTGGTGACGCACGACGTCGAGGAGGCGGTGGCGCTCTCTGATCGGGTCATCCTGATCGATGACGGCACGATAGCGCTCGATCGCCGCATCGATCTGCCCCGTCCGCGCGATCGCTCCTCGCCCGAGATTGCGCGGCTACGAGGGGAGATACTGGACCGCGTCATGGGCCGAACGGCGCTTCGCCCGGCCGAGGAGATCGAATATGCACGTTCTGTGGTTCTTTCCGACCGGCGGTGACGGCCGCTATCTGGGCACTCGCGTCGGCGAGCGGAAAATCACCGGCGCCTACCTCCGACAGATTGCTGCGGCGCTGGACGAGCTCGGCTACTTCGGAGCGCTTCTGCCGACCGGCATCGGTTGTGAAGACGCCTGGATACTCGCGGCATCGCTTATCCCCGTCACACATCGCCTGAAGTTCTTGATCGCCGCACGCCCGTCCGTTACCCTACCTGCCTTCTCGGCGGCGCAGGCAGCAACGTTCGACCGTGTCTCCAACGGTCGCCTGCTCGTCAACATCGTAACCGGAAGCGGCAAGGATTACCTGGCGCGTGAGGGCGTCTTTCTGGATCACGACAGGCGCTACGAGGTAACGGATGAGTTCCTCACGATCTGGCGCGGGCTCCTGCAGGGCGATGAGGTGACGTATCGGGGCGAGCATCTGCGGATCGAGGGCGGGCACAATCTCTTCCCGCCGGTCCAACAGCCTCACCCGCCGATCTACTTCGGAGGATCGTCCGACGCGGCGCTACCGGTGGCCGCCAGACACGCAGACGTCTACCTTACCTGGGGCGAGCCGCCTGCGCAGGCAGGGGAGAAGATCGCACGCGTCCGCAAACTGGCGGAAGCGCAGGGCAGAACAATCCGGTTCGGAATCCGGCTGCACGTGATCGTCCGGGAGACGGAAGAGCAGGCATGGCAAGCGGCGAACGACCTGATCCGATATCTGACGGACGATGTCGTCGACGCCGCGCAGGAGGCCTTCGCCCGAACCGACTCGGAGGGCCAGCGCCGCATGCAGGCCCTGCACGGCGGCCGGCGCGACCGCCTCGAAGTTAGCCCGAATCTCTGGGCCGGCGTCGGGCTGGTGCGCGCCGGGGCGGGCACGGCGCTCGTCGGAAATCCCGAGCAGGTCGCGGCGCGTATGCGTGAATACGCCGATCTGGGCATTGATACGTTCATCCTGTCCGGCTATCCGCACCTGGAGGAGGCGTACCGGTTCGCCGAGCTGACGTTCCCGCTGCTCCCGCTGAGCCATCCTCACGCATTCGAGGCCGTCGGCCGGGACGACAGCGCGTATGGCTGGACGACCGGCCGTCTGCAGCCGATCCTTGGATCAAGTGGCTCCATGCCACACGACCAACTCGCGCCGGTCGCCGTGGTGACCGACCGAACCGACCCGGTGGGGCAGCCCTCATGACACGTCGATTCGTTGCACTATCGGCGATGATGGCCGCAGTCGCTCTCTTTCTCGCCGGATGTCGCCACGGCGGGGCGAGCCGGGAACATGACGGTTCGGCAGGCGCCGTTGCGGTGCTCCGGATCGGCTACCAGCGGGGCGACCCGCTGAACCTGCTGAAGGCGCGCGGCACGCTGGATCGGACGCTCGCCGCGCGTGGAATCCGGGTGGAATGGTCGCCCTTTCCCGCCGGCCCGCAGTTGCTGGAGGCGCTGAGCGTGGGCAGCATCGACATCGGCGAGACCGGCGAGTCGCCGCCCATCTTTGCACAGGCTGCAGGCAGCGATATGGTCTACGTGGCGAACATTCCGGCGACGGGCGGCAACGGCGAGGGCGAGGCGATTATCGTGCCGCAGAACTCGCCCATTCGGACGCCTGCGGACTTGAGAGGCAAGCGGATCGCGTTCCAGAAGGCATCCAGCGCGCACAACTTCGTTATCCAGGTGGTAGAGCGCACCGGGCTCTCCTACAAGGACATCACGCCGGTCTATCTCGCCCCGCCGGACGCGCGGCCCGCGTTCGAGTCGGGCGCCATCGACGCCTGGGCAGTCTGGGATCCGGTACTCGCGGTCGCGCAGAAGAGGACGAATGCGCGCGTTCTGGTCAATGCGAAGGGCATCCTGACAGCCGGCGATTTCTATCTCGCGCCGCGCAAATTCTCGCTGGAGCACCCCGAGTTGCTGCGGGTGACGCTGGAGCAGGTGCGCGAAGCCGGGATCTGGGCCTTCGATCATAAGCCGGATGCGGCTCGTCTGCTATCTGCATCGACCGGAGTGGACGTGGATACGCTGCTGCTTCTGGTCAGCCGGCTGCACCGGAATAACGTCCGGCCGCTCGGCGCGGAGGTGGTCCGGGCGCAGCAGACCGTGGCGGACAACTTCTTCCGGATCGGCCTGCTGCCCCGGAAGCTCGATATCCGCGGCGCGCTGCTGCAGCCGGCTCAGTACGCGGCGATCGAGCCGCCCGGTGAAAACAGCGCCGACAGTCGGGCCAACTGAGCGCGGCCCAAGCCTCGCCGACGCTCCATCACGACGTTCCGCCGTTCCTATGCCTAAACTGCCCCCTCGGCCGGGGCCGACCCTTGACAACTGGCCGGCACAACCATATAATAACTCTTGCGCTCCGGATGCAGAGCGGCGTGGGGATATCGTCTAGAGGTCAGGACGAGGGATTTTCAGTCCTTAAACCGGGGTTCGATTCCCCGTATCCCTATGAAGTGCGGTGTCCGAAGCTCTGTGTGTGCGGGCGTTTGCCGAGGTGGTGGAATTTGGTAGACACGTACGCTTGAGGTGCGTATGCTCAAAAGGCTTGCAGGTTCAAGTCCTGTCCTCGGCACATTCAAGTAGAGATCGAAAACATCGGGCGGCCCATAGCGGGCCGCCCGAACTGCTTTGTGACGCGCTCAGACCGCCGGGCGGAACGTCAATCGGATCACGGTGGGCCTTTCCGTCTCCACAACCGTCGCGCCGCCCTCGCGCGTCAGAGGCGCCGGCCCGGACGCACGCCAGGCGCGTCCGTCGAATACTCCGCTCTCCGCTCGCGCGTCCCGTATGCCGCGTACCTCGACGCGACCTGCCGGCAGGGCCAGCACAAGCTCGCCGCGGCCCGTGCGCACGATCACGCCGGCCGCGCTCCGGCTGATCGCCACCGGCAGCCCGCCTGCGCTCGCCTCGAAGCTGCCGGAGACCGCCTCGCGCGAAGCCCTTCCCTCGCGCACGAACCACCGGCTCGTCTGCACCGGCGACTCGCCCGGCTTCTCCGGCACGAAGTTGCCGAACGTATCTGTTGCGAGGCCGGGGCGTATGCTCCGCATCTCGTACCACCCCAGGATCCGCTCCGTGCCGCGCGCCTCGCAGATCGGCGTCATGGCGCTTCTGAGCGGATAGAGCGCGCCGCCGTATCGCCGCCGGGCATCGCGGTCCTCCACCACGGTCTGCGGAGGATGGCACTCCCACAGCAGGTTGCCGATGCCCTCGCGCCCCACCACGGTATAGTAGGGCAGCACGTCCAGGTTGAGGCGCGTCTCGGAGTTCTCGGTCGGGTTCTCGGCTGCGAACGGAACGTTCCTGTCCACCTGCGAGAGCGCCAATATGTTCGGCTCGCGCGGCGAGAAGATCCCGTCGATGCCGACGAAGCTCAGGTTCGGGCAGCGCTCCAGGAAGATCGGAATGACTCGCGGAGGCCACCAGGGGCTGTTGACGTAGAGCGGCAGCGGATGGACCTCCGCGATCGCGTCCGTCAGCGCTCGAACGTAGTCCGCGAAGCTCCGGAACATGAACTCCTCGCCGCTCGCGTACGATCCGGCGGACCACCGTGCCAGGCAGTTCGGGCATTGGCAGCGCACCGCCATCTCTTCGGCGCTGCCCCACTGCGGCCGCTTGCCGTCCCATTGCTGGTAGTAGAACTCGTTGTCGAGCTGCATCATGACAACCGTCCGGCGGCTGTCCCGGTCCCTGAGATGCTGCGCGACGCGCGTCACCAGCCGGCGCTCGCGGTCGAGCGTCGCAGGATCGTTGGGGCACATCGGAGGGCCCTGATCGACATATTTGTAGGGATAGGGCAGCGCCATCCGACGGTACCGCTCCGGATGGTCCACGATATACGACGGCGTGTAGGCCGGATAGACGGAGGAGCCCGCGCCCTCGAATATCTTGCCGCAGACGTTGGAGTTGAACAGGTTGATTACGAGCTTCAGACCGCGCGTGCCCGCCTGCTCCAGGAACCAGTCCAGAAACCGGAAGTCGTAGGCGTCCTGCGCCGGCTCGATCTTCGACCAGGGGATGCCGACCGAGACGGCAGTGGCGTTCATCTCGCGATAGCCGTCGAAAAACGCGACGGTCTTCTCATCCTGGCGCGTGCTGCGCCAGATGTCGCACTGCGCGCCCAGGATCAGGAAAGGACTGCCGTCCACGATCATCGTGGACACGCCGTTCACGTGCCCCAGCCTCGCGTTTCGCGCATCGCGCCCGCGCCGCTCCGGCCCATCCGGCCGCGGCGGGACCGCGCCGAGCGCGGCAGCTTGCAGCGACATGGCCTTCGCCAACAGGCGCCTTCGGGTCAACATAGGGGCAGACCTCCGGACACGGATCGAGGCGAAGAGGCGTGGATGTCAGAAGTCGGACATGCGCCACTGCGCCGGCCGGCCGTTCTCTGTCCAGACGGTACGCGAGTTCGGAAGCATCTCGATGATCGGCGGCCTCTCGCCGGCATCCGCGGCCGCGCCGGCTCCTTCCGCCTCCGGCTTGCGCTCCGCATCCGCTCCCGGCGCCGACGGCTCGCTGCTCAGGATCACGACGTATCCCGACGCTGCGTCCGCGCCGATCCTCCGGGCGAAGACAAAGGAGCGGACGAAGCGCCAGCTCAGCAGCAGCGCCAGAACGAGAAGAACCCAGAACGCGACGGCGCTCGGCCGATCCCTGAGATGATGCTCCCTGACCAACTGGGCGCCGGGTATGGCGAGCCAGATCGCCAGGATCCCGGCGAGCGGCAGCGGACGCCTCCACAGGTTGCGTCCGACGCGCCGCAGCTCCCGGATCTCGGCCGTGGACAGGTCGCGCCGCCCGGCAAGAAGCCGGCCCTGCTCGCACTCGTCGACCGGCTCCAGCCACTGAGCCGCTACGGACGCAAATTCGGGCACCTCCGCAACGCTGCTGCATCTTGCCGGAACCCAGGAAGCCACAAGCTGGTCGTTGATGCGCCAGACCCTCCCCGACATGGGAAGCACCTCGATGGACCATGCGCCGGCCGGCTTTTCAGGCGCCAGCCTTGCCCGGTTGAGCCGCCGGTACGTCTCGTCGCATTTGGCGCAGGCCGGCTCCGTCAGGCCGGCGAACCTCTTCACATAGCCTGCCCTCAAATCTCTTCGCAGCCCGCGCACGCCCAGCAGGCAGTCCAGCCATATGAAGAGCTGGACTGCCGGAATCGCGATCCAGAGGATGGCCCCGAGCGCCAGGAGAAGTACCGCAGCGCCGCCGGGAGTAATGCTCGCACACTCCAGCGACAGGATCCAGACGGGGAGCATGAGCAGGGCGAAGCCGGCGCGACGTCGAAAGCGGCGCAGCTCGCCAAGGAGCCGCGCCGTATCGTCGTCGTCCAGCGCCCGCCTGCGTTCCAGCGGGATACCCGCGCACCATTCGTTCGCCAATTCGTCCGCCATTCCGGATCTGCCCGGCATATCGCCGCCATCCATCAGCCCGTTCTCGCCTTACGGCTCCGACCGGGCGGCCGCTCCAGGCGGTGCATCGTCAGCACCTGCCTACCATATATATCGTCAAGCAGGCGGATTCCTTGAGCCCGATGCAATAAGGTGAGATCGAAGACCGGCAAGAAGAAGGAGCATGGCGACTACAAGGCATGCCTGACCGAAGCGCCAGCCGCCGCGCACGTAGGGAGTAGTCGAGGATTCGAGGCCGACGACGGCGTCGATGGAGCAGGGGCCGCTCGTCGAGACATGCCGGACCTGCCGTCCGAACGGATCCACGACGGACGTGCCGCCCGCGACGTCTGCGCGGGCAAGCCACCGTCCGCACTCCGCCGCGCGCATCTCGAACATCAGCCGGTGCCCCCGGCGCTGAACCGCGCCCCAGTACCCCGGATCCATGTTCGGCACAAGAAACACCCGTGCGCCCTCCGCGGCCAGCCTTCGCGCTACGTCCGGATAGTCCATGTCGAAGCAGATCGCCACGCCGATCCGTCCCACGGGTGAATCGATCGGGCGCGCGATCCTGCTTGCCCATCCGTCCTCGAAGAAGTGGACCGGATGGTTCTTGCGGTGCGTCCCGAGCAGCCGCCCGTCTCTATCCAGTAGATAGGCGGTGTTGTAGTACCCCGGCTTGCGCAGGTTGGGCTGTTCCTCCGCTCCGAACAGAAGCATGGCGTGATTCGCCCGAGCCACGTCGACCTGAGGGATTCTGTGTCCGCGCAGCGCGATCCGGTACGGATCCAGCACGGAGCTGTACTCCGACCATACGATGACGTCGCACCGACTGCCGGCAGCCAGCCTGGAGAGCGAGACCTGCGTGTCCAGGTCGCCGGCGGACGCCTGCACGAGCCGGACGCGCAGAGGGCTCGCTATGTGGTCTGCGCGCGGAGGAACGAGAAATCCGGCCGTCCAGAGCGCGAGAGCCGCGCAGGCGGCCAGGATCCTCCGGCGTCGGCCGAGGACCGACGGCTGCGCGGCCTCCGCGAGCATGACGGCGAGCAACACGACCCCGAACGTGATCGCGTACGACCCGGCGAGCGGCGCGATCCAGGCAAAGCCCGGCGTCTCGATAAGCCCGTATCCGAAGCCGATCCAGCCGAAGTTCGGCCGCATCGGCTCCGACCGGAAGAACTCGGTCGCCGTCCACAGGATCGGCGCAAGAAGAGCGGGAGCGAGGCGCGGCAGTCGGATCCGCAGCCAGGTGTAGAGCAGGCCGAAGGCCATTGGAAAGAGCGTCGAGATCGCCCAGAGCGTGATGGCGGCCGGGCCGAATATGGTCCACATCCACCAGAGCGTGACGGCGAAGAGCGTGTATCCGTACAGCAGCCCGAGGACAAGACCGGCGCGCGGCGACGCGCCGCGCAGCGAGATCAGAAACAGGGCGAATCCGAAGACGAGCGCAAAGGGCTTTCCGACAGGCGCAAAGGCTGCCGCCGTCAGCATAGCGCCCGCAAGCGCAGCGGCCGCTCGCGGCGCGGAGGCCCGCAGCCTCGCTGCGCCGCGACGCCTGCTCACGCCTGCGTCCGCGGGCTCCGTCAGATCCGCCGCATTCCGCTCGTCGACGCCGCTCATTGTAAAGCGCACCTCTGAACGTTGAGACCGCGTCTATCCCGCCGGCGGTTCGGACGCACGAGTGCCGGAAACAGCCCATCGCAAATGCGGCGTGGAATCAAATCCTTCCGAAGGACGGTCGGCCGCAGGCCGATTAGAGCAGGACTTCAGTCCGGTGCCCCGCCGGCCGCTGTCCCCTGCCTCTTCAGGGAGGGTTCCACGGCTCCGGCGGCTGCGGAGGCGTCGAACCGGCCGTCCAGAAACTCCGATATCTGCCCGGCGGCCCTGCGCGGATCGTTCACGACGACGCCGTAGTCCAGAGGCAGCATGGCGATCTCCGGATGCGCTTCGAGCCACGACTGAACGCGCTGCTCCTGTGCGCAGTACTCCCGCATCAGCACCTGCTCCGTCAGGCGCGCCGCACGCTCCTCGCGGCTCAGCCGCTCCAGCATCTTGCGCTGCGAAGCCAGCACCTCCGTCAGATTGCGCTGGACGATCACGAGCATGTACCGCTCGTCGGCCGGAAGATAGGGAACCAGCGGCAGCACGAGCTTGACCACCCTGCCTCGCGCGGACGGCAGCCAGGAGGCATCCTCGCGCAACCGCGTTGCCGGCTCGAACTCGAAGTAGCCGCGGGGATTGTCCTCATCTGCGGCGCGCAGGCCGTCGGTAAGAGGATCGATCCCTCCGGCCGCCAGCATCTGCATCAGCATGGACGTGCCGCTGCGCGGAAGGCCGGTGACGATCACGACGTCGCGCTCGCGGTCCACCGGCCGTTCGGCCTTGCGGAGCGCAAACTGCGGCCGCGACGCCGCCTCGGCCGGAGGCGCCTCGGCGCGCTTACCGACGCGCTTTCGCAGCTCCTGCGACCTCACGAAGTGGTAGGTCGCCGCATCGGGACGGTTCAGCGGACCGGAATAGAGGCGCCAGAGCATCTCGTGCGCTTGCCGGAAGCCGGGCGATTGCGCGACGGCGATCCGAAGCGGCTGCTCCGCAGCCTCGAAATCCCTCAGGCCGATGAGAGCGCACGCGGAGACATAGTGAAGCTGCGGCTGGAAGAAGACCAGCGCCAGAGACCGGGCGGCGCTCTCCATCGCCTCCTCGCGCCGCTTTGCCTTGAGATGAAGCCGCGCCATCAGCGCGTGCGCCTGCCAACTGTCCGGATCCGCTTCGAGCGCTCGTCGCGCAAGCTCCATCGCGCCGGCTGCGTCGCCGGTGCGAGCGAGCCGCGAGGCCACAAGCAGCGCCGGCATCGCCGCGCCGGTCTCCTCGCAGGCCTTTTCGAGCTGCTCGAACGCCCGCTGGACCTCGCTCCGACCGCCTGTCTGCGAGGCGAACAGGAAGCGGTTCAGCGCCCGCTCGGTAACGTGTCCGGTCGCGACTTCCCGGAGCCTGTTGCGCTCGTGCGCCTCGCGGTCGTCCTTATCGTTCAGTCCCGGTTTGAGCTCCTCCGAAGGCTTTTCGGCCATTCGGCGCTCCAGCTCCTCGCGCGCCTCCGGCGTCCTCCTCTCGCAGATCGCGTCGAACTCGTCCAACTGCGTGCGTGCCTCGTCGAGACGGCCGATTCTAAGCAGCGCGTTAAACAGGTGGCTCACTGCGCGGTGATCCTCCGGATTGCCGGCGAGTATGCGCCTGTAGATCGGAATCGAGAGATCCGGACGGTTCTCGTCGTCATAGGAGCGCGCGAGATTATAGTCGAGCTCCGTCATGCACTCGTCGATCTGCTTCTGCCTGTCGTTCGGCGGAGGCGCCACGTAGCCCAGCGCGACGAGCTGCCGCATCGCCTCCGCGGCATGCGCCGGATTGAGCCGCGATCCGGGAGCATGCTGGCCGGAGGGTCCGTCAATCGAGTCCCAGGTGGGCACCGTCTCGATCTTGCCCGGCTCTTCGAGCGCGTTCACCAGCACCTTGCCGTCCATGTCCTCGCCGACCGGCAGGCCGAAGAGGTGAAGGATGGTCGGCGTAACGTCCAGCAGGACGCTGCCGTACAGCCGCTCGTCCTTCCGTACGCCCGGCCCGCTCAGGCAGATCATGCCGAAGTGCCTGTGCGCCACGGCCGGACCGGCCGGCTCGGCGGGAATCCGGGCTGGGCGGCCCTCGCTGGAGTGAAAGCCGTGGTCGCTCACCAACACCACCGTCGCGTCCGGACCGGCGAAATGGAGCAGCCGGCCAAGCATGGCGTCGTGATACCGGTAGGCGCGAGAGACGATCTGGCTATAGATGCTGAAGTCCTCTTCGCCGATCCAGGGAAGGCGCGGAGGATGATACTGCATGTAGCCGTGCGAAAAGTGGTCGATGCCGTCGTAGTAGACGGCCGCAAAATCCCAGTCGGCATGCTCCAGCGCCTCTGTCGCGGCGGCGTGAACGGTCATCGTCTCCGCGATGAGCCGGGCGAGGGAGTGAATCCGCCTGTCCTCTTTCTGATCGACCCGGTCGTACTCCGGCACGAAGAAGCGGATCACCTCGCCAGGCAGCTCCATCGGCACGATGCGCAGCTCCGCCATACGGTCGTTCCAGGACTCGGGATGGACCGTGCCGGGCAGCATGGGCGGTATATCGGGCCCCGATCCCACCTTCTGAAACATGTCGGAGACCATGACGCCTTCGATCGGCTCCGCCGGATGCGACGGCCACCATCCGACCACGACCGATCGCTTGCCGCTCTGATTCAGGATGTTCCAGACTGCCTTCGAGGTGCGGCTGAGCGAGCTGATCGGACGCACGCCCTCGCCGGAGGGACCGGGCTCGTAGAAGCCGTAGATGCCGTGCTTTCCGGCGCGCTTGCCCGTGGCGATGGAGGTCCAGAGCATGGGGCTTAGAGCCGGATAGAGCGTGGCCAGGTTGCCGCACACGCCCGAGTCGATGAGGCGGGAGAGATTGGGCATCTGTCCGCCGTCCAGCAGCGGCCGGATGACCTCCCAATCCGCCGCGTCCCATCCGACAAGCAGCAGTTTTCGAGCCGTGGTCATAGGGCTGTTCGAACCGGTCCTTTCCGGCCCGCGACGTCGTCGGGCCAAGGCTTCCAGCCGGCGTACGCCTGCCGCGCGTGCGGGAGGCGCCGCCTGCCGCGCCGAGAGCGAACGCACTCTATCCACCGGAGCGATGCGGCGGCGCACCTTACCTGAGATAGTTGTAGCACATTCCGTGCCAGGCGGCCATTTCCCGGCCCCAGTGGCGCGCGGCAGTAAGCCCGCACATGACTCGCGACATCGCCCCTGCTCTGTGCAATTTGCGAGCAGGGGCGATAGAAGCTTGCGCGTTCGAGATTACGCTGCGGCGTCGGCTATTTGCGCGCCAGGGCCTTCAGGCGTCGCACGCCTGCCGCGCCGAGCGTCATCGCGGTAAGCGCCGCGAGTGCGATGCCGGGGCCCGGTTCGGGCACCGTCGCGCCCGACGTAACGCCGGTGGCGAGCTGATTGCCGGATACATCGTATGCGTAGCCGATTACGTCGACCGTC